>WNFV01010688.1_pt1 | contig 17666 bp, 18 predicted proteins | sample 5400101 | NCBI WGS metagenome assembly WNFV01 (sample SAMN13153361, study PRJNA577476) | soil metagenome | isolation source: 115 cm soil or saprolite under grassland replicate 1 | place: USA:California | collected 2016-06-15
GCGCTGGCGTAGCGACCGGGCCGGGGCTGGGGACTGCCGGTGCCGGCGGTAGTGGTTGGCCTGCGCCCGGCCGGTGGCCCGGCACGCCGCCCGCACCCCGATCAGCGGCCCCAGCTCGGTGATCGCATCGTCAATCATGGTGTCGGCTCGCTCCCGCTGTTCTGGCTGTCGGTCGCGAGTTGCCCCAACAACGCGGAGAGACCTCCCACGCAGCTATTTGTCAAGCAGCGGCCGCGAGGGCGGCCGTTGGGCTGGTCTGGAAGGCCTTCTGCTCGTCGTAGGCCTGCCCGGTTCGCAGGCAGTGATACAGGATGCCGATCAGGCGGTTGAACAGGTTGCGTTGCGCGGCCGTGTGCCGTTCGTTGGTCTTGCGGCGGCGGTCGTAGTGGGCGCGGGCGCCGGGTGAGTTGCTGAGCGCGGAGAAGGCCCAGAGGTATCCGACCGCGGCCAGGCGCTGGTTCTTGACTTTGCGGGTCATCACGTGGCGGCTCTTGCCCGAGGCGCGGGTTACCGGGGCCGCGCCGGCGTAGGCCTTCAACGATCGAGCGTCGGCGAAGCGGGACCGGTCATCGCCGATCTCGGCCAGGATCCGGGCGCCGGTCAACGCGGCCAGCCCGGGCAGGCTGGTGATGATCGCGGCGTCCGGGTGTAGGGCGAAACTGGTCGCGGCGGCCATTTCCAGCTCGTCGGCGTTGGCGCAGGCCGCGTCGAGCAGGCGCAGCAGCGCCAGGGTCTGGCGACCGTAGGCGTCTTCGACGAGCTGGGGCTGGTGTAGATAGCCGGCGCGCAGGACAACCCGCAGCCGCGCCGCTTCGACCTCGATTCCGCGTTTGCGGCCGGCGCGCTTGAGTAACGCGACCAGTTGCGTCTTGGTCAGCTTGGCCGCAGCGGCCGGGGTGGGTGCGGCGGTCATGATGGCGCGGGCTTCGGGGCGCATGATGCCGTCGCGTTTGTCCACGAACGCGGCCAGGATCGCCGGGTAGAACTCGCGCAGCACGCTGCGCAGCTTGTTGTGGGCCTGGGTACGGTCCCAGACGGCATCCTGCTGGGCGCGGGCCAGCACCGCGATCGCCTGCGCTAGTTCGGTGTCGGCGGGCAGCGGCCGGTGCGCGTCCATGTCGGTGCGTAGGACGTGCGCCAACACCGCGGCGTCCAACGCGTCGGATTTCTTACGTGCCACCGAATACCGCTCGCGGTAGCGGGCCACCGCCATCGGGTTGACCGCGAACACCTTGCGGCCGCCAGCGCGTAGACATGCCACCAGCAGACCGCGAGGCGTCTCGATCGCCACCGGAACCGGCAGACCGGTGGTGTCACCATGGTCGGCCAACAACGCCAGCAAACGGGTGTAGCCGGCCGCGTCGTCGCCGATACGTAACCGGGCCAGGACAGCCCCGCCGGCGTCGACCAGGGCCACGTCGTGGTGGTCCTCGGCCCAGTCGATGCCACAGAAAACGCTCGGGCGTAAGGCTTCCAGCTCCAACTGTTCCTCTTCTCCAACGACAGGCCTGATGCAGGGCGAAGTCGACCAAGGGTGCGCGTGCGACCTAATAGCAGGGCTCAACCGGCCCGACCTCCCACAAGACGTTCGCGATCCCAGTAATCCGCACGGCCCTCGCTCTCTCGCGGAGCTCGACGGCTTCCCGAGGCGTTAGGAGGTGATCCGTGCAGCCGACAACGATCACGATCATCACAAATGGTCGGCCCTGTTCGTCGTGGACAGGCAGGCCCGGGACGCCGCCGCTCTTCATCAAGTGCTCGCAGCAACAGGGCGGGGCAGGCGTCGGCCCGGACCTCCCGGCCCACGACGAACGATCGGACAGCGACCACGGAACTCATCTGAAGCACGGGCCCGGCCGGCCAGTCTCTCCACAGATCTGGGCGATGCGGTTTTCCCTCAGGCCTTGGCCCGGGCCCGTCCTTCACCGCCTATTAGTTTTCCCTGTACATCGATCACCCGCCGAGCCCGGTCCAACTCGACCCGCAGCCGCTCGTTGTCCTTACGCAGCCTCACATTCTCCCGATCGACCGGGTCGGCCTGCGGACGTCCGACCGGCTTGGCCAAGGCCTGCAACGCTCCCTGGTCGCGTTGCTGACGCCACGCCGAGATCAACGACGTGTACAGCCCCTCCCGCCGCAGCAACGCACCCTTGCCCGCCTTATCGCAGGACTCGTACTCGGCCAGGATCCGAGCCTTGTACGCCGCGGACCAAGTCCGCGTACGCGCCTTCGCCGGGACCTCCGGATCAGGCACCTGACTGATCGAACTCACGAGAGAAGAACTCCATTCTCGCCCTCAGCGACAGCGTTTCAGAGTCAAGCCCTGCCTCACTCAACCTTGGCACAGAGGGTTCCGCGATCGACGATTCCATCCCCGCGTTGAGCTCCGCGTGCCGACCTGCTACCCGAGCGTGTCCAAGTCGACCTATGCACCAGAGTCGCATAGATCGCTGGGCTCGGCTGGTTGGGGTCGCTCAAGCAGCGCCTGCGCGAGGAGTACCTCGGATCCCGCAAGGCCGGTCGAGCAGTAGACCGTGATGTCTGTGTCGCTTTGCCGCCCCGGCAGGTCGCCGCTGAGGACGGCGCCCAGGTGGATCAGGTCGCGGTCGGTGAAGAACGGCTCACCGTAGGCGTTCGCTTGGGTTGGCGAGTCGCTGACGACCATCCTTGCCGCGGCGACCAGTTCGGTCGGGGCCTCGTGTGCCGAAAGCGTCTTGGGGCCCACGGTGTTGATGTGCGTTCCGGCCTCGACCCATTCCGCGTCGACGACGGGGTGCTCCGAGCGGGTGGCGAGTACCACGATGTCCGCGCCTCGAACGACATCGCGGGGACCGGTGAGCGCGATCGCGTTCAGCCCGAATTCGGTGCGTGCGCGTTCGGCAAACGCTTGCCTGTGCGCTGCGTTGGGACTGAACACGCGTACTTCGCTGGGACGACGTACCCCGGTCAGAGCCCACAGCTGCGTCCACGCCTGCCGTCCGCTACCGATGACTCCCACAACCGAGGCCTCCGGCCGCGCGAGCGCATCGACGGCTGCCGCGCCAAGCGCTCCGGTTCGGCGCGCGCCGAGCTCGGTCCCAACGATGCAGCCGCTCAGGCAACCGGCGGAGTCCCAGACAAGGACTGCCTGATCTGAGTCCCCGGGCCACGTGCCGTAGACGCGGAATCCGATCGACCTGGTTGGGTAGCCGCCGGCTGTGAACACCAGGGCGGCTTCCCCGAGCTGCGCGTACAGCCGTGGCGGCGACGCAAGCAAACCCCGGTAGGAGTCGACCAGCGCCGTTCGAGCGGCCGCCACGGCCACCGCCGGTGTGAGTCCGGCGCGCACTTGCTCGTCGGAGAGAACGTTCAACTCTCGATCACCTCCCGACCCACGGGTCGTGTCGGTACCACGTCAAGACCGGAGGAGGCACCCTTCGTGCTGGCGAAGGCGCAGTTCGCCGGTGCCGGTCTCGCCCATCCGGTCGGGGCCGGTCGACACGACCACGAGGGCTCGGCGTGTCACGAGCCGGCTGTCGACGGCCGGCGCTTCCTCGATGTCGCCGCCGTCGCGGGCGATCTGATCGAGCCGGGCGAGGTGTAGGCGAGGCAACGCAACCGCGCCTACCGGAGTCGGCGGTAGCGGCTGGTGGCGAGTGGCGCGGCGACCAGGAGGATTCCCAACGTCCAGGCGAGCGAGGTGAGGGCCAGCGTTCCGGTGTGCCCTGCCTGGGTGAGGGCCCGCGTGGCGTTGACCGTGACCGAGATCGGCTGGTGCTCGGCGAACGGCTGCAGCCAGTGGGGCATGCTCGCGGTCGGGACGAACGCGGAGGAGGCGAAGACCAGCGGGAAGATGGGCAGGAAGCCGGCGACCTGCGCGGTTTCGGGGTCGCGGACGAGCAGGGCGATCGCGGCGAAGACCCAGGAGAAGGCGTAGGCGAAGGCGAGCACGAGGGCGAGCGCGGCGACGTCGGCCAGGGGTGGGCCGTGGAAGCGGAACCCGACCGCCGTGCCGACGGCCAGCAGCAGCCCGATGACGACGGTGTTCTTGAGCGCGTCGGCGATCGTCCGGCCGGCGAGCACAGCCGGCCGGGTCATCGGCAGCGAGCGGAAGCGGTCGACCATGCCCTCGCTGAGGTCCTGGGCGATCCCGACGGTCGTCGTGCCGCCGCCGAACAGCGTGGCCTGCACCAGAATCCCGGGGAGGAGGTAGTCGACGTAGCGCAGGCCGGGTGTGTGGATCGCGCCGCCGAAGACGTACAGCAGCAGCAGCGTGAACGTGACCGGCTGCACCGCCTGGAACGCGACCAGCTGCGGGGTGCGGATCATCCGGCGCAGGTTGCGGACGGCCATCACGTAGCTGTCCCGAAAAGTGCGGGTGAGCGGGTTGGTGTGCGGCTGCCGGCCGCGCGGGCTGGGCGGGCTGGCGTTCATGGCGCGGCCCGTCCGCGGCGTGGCCGGCGTTGCGGTCCGGCATCGGGTGGCGTGCCGGGGGCGGCGCGGCCGGTCAGGGCGAGGAACACGTCGTCGAGCGTGGGACGGCGAACCGCGATGTCCTCGAGGTCGACCCCGGCCGCGTCGAGGCGGCGCAGCGCCTCACGCAGCATCGCCGCGCCGTCCGCCGACCGCACCGTGATGTGCTGGCTGTCGGGGTCCCAGTGCGGAGAGTCCGCCGCCAGCGGCGCCAATGCCTGCCGGGCCGGCTCGGCCTGGTCGGGCCTACGCAGGCGCACGTCGATCACGCCGGTGCCGCAGCGGCTCTTCAACGCTGTGGTTGCCGAAAACACCATCCGCCCTGGTCAGCGCCGATCGGGCTTGATCCTGGGTTGTCACCTGTGCGATCGGTGGCGCTGACTACGCGATGATCCCGCGTTGTGCTCCTTCGCCTGGCCTACCTCGGTGTCACGAACGCGTTCGCGCTGCTGCGACTGTTGCCACGCAGCGACCACGACAAGGACACCGAGATCCTCGTCCTGCGCCACCAGCTCGCGATGCTGCAACGCCAGCTCAACGGGCAGCGGATCCGGTTCGAACCAGCCGACCGGGCGTGGTTGGCCGCGCTGCTGCACCGAGTCGCGAGGCCCACCCTGCGCAGCCTGCGGCTGCTGGTCCAACCCGACACCGTTGTGCGATGGCACCGTGACCTCCTCGCACGCCGGCACGCGGCGGCGTCGCGGCCCCGCCGGCGGGGCCGGCCGTGCACCGTACGTTCGGTCCGCGCCCTGGTGCTGCGCCTGGTGCGAGAGAACCCGTCGTGGGGATATCGGCGGGTGCACGGCGAACTGCTCACCGTGGGAGTAAAGGTCGCCGCCTCCACGGTCTGGGCGATCCTGCGCGAGGCCGGCATCGATCCCGCCCCGGACCGGGCCGCCACCACCTGGACGCAGTTTCTCCGCTCGCAGGCCGAGGCACTCCTGGCTGCGGGCTTCATCGAAACGATCACGCTCGCCGGCACGAGGATGTACATCCTCGCGGTCATTGAGCACGCCAGCCGTCGCATCCGCATCCTCGGCGCCACCGCGCACCCAACCGCCACATGGGTGGCCCAGGCCGCCCGGAACCTCGTGATGGACATCGAGGACGTGCGATGCCCAGTGAAATACCTCCTCCGTGACCGAGACGGCAAGTACCCGGCGCTGTTCGACGCCGTCCTCGCCGACGCCGGCATCCAGACCGTGCTCAGCGGCGTCCAGATGCCCCGGATGAATGCGATCATGGAGCGCTGGGTACGGACCTGCCGGCGCGAGCTGCTCGACCGCACCCTGATCTGGAACCAACGCCACCTGCTCCACGCGCTGCGCGAGTTCGAGATCTTCTACAACGAACACCGGCCACACCAAGGCATCGCCAACGCCCGTCCACTCGCCCCGCTGCCCGAATCGATCAGCGATCCCTACCGGCTCGCCCACCTGACCATCCACCGACACGACCGCCTCGGCGGCGCGCTACACGAGTACGAACACGCCGCCTGAACTGCCCGGAGGGCATTCTCGGCAAGAACAGGGTCGGGCGATGCGGTCGGCGATGCGCTGTACCTGGGCGGGGGCGGGGTCCGGCGGCGACGCGCACGCCGCGGCAGGGGTTGTGGGGGATGCGGCGGTCTTCAACCGCTTCGCGCAGCACGAGGGACAGGACCATGAGTACGTCGGCCACCGACCGGGGCGCGAGTTTGCCGCGTCGGTGCCAGCAGCACCCGGCCCGGCATCGAGCCGGCCAGCGCGCGCCAGCCCGCGTCGGCGACCAGGAGCAGGCCGAGACCGGCCGTGGCTACCAGTGCGGCCCCCACGGGAAGCCGGATCCGGGTACGGATCGGCGGCAGGCTCGGCCGCAGCGTTCGGGCGGCCTTGGTGATCCGGGCACCGACCGCGCCCCGACGGCGAGGGCGAACCCGGCGAACAGCAGCCACCGGACAGCTCCCCGTTGGCGATCCGCCGGTCCTCATGGCCGGGCGGCGTTGTCCTGGCCGGGCGGCGTTCCCCTGGCCCGACGGCGTCGTCGTGGTCGGGCGGCGTTGTCATGGCCGGGCGGGACGGACGCCGCGCTCATCTCGTCCCGTACCGCCTGGACCAGCTCCGGCACCTGCATGCTCTCCGCGATCCGCAGCGCGTGCCCGCGGGCCTTGCGGGCCGCCCCCGGATCGCCGGCCGCGTCGTACGCGCGGGCCAGCTCAACCAGCGCCTCGGCCAGCGGGTGCGGCGAATCCATCGTCTGCCATTGGTCGACCGCCCGGCGCAGCAGCTCGACGGCGCCGGCTGGGTCGCCGGTTCGGAGCAGCACGTCGGCCAGATCGCCCAGGATCATCGCCTGGCCGTCGACGAGTCCCAGCTCCTCGAACAGCCCCAGCGCCCGGACCAGGAACGGCCGGGCCCGGTCGTACCGTCCCTGGTCGGTCAGCACCCGGCCGAGGGCGCGCAGCGAGTAGACCTCGCCCCGCCGGTCGCCCAGCTCGTACCAGAATTCGAGCGTGCGCTCGATGTACCGCTCGGCGGTCGCCAGGTCGCCCCGCTGCCGCTCGGTCTCGGCCATTCCGTACCAGCAGAAGGCGGTCTGCCGGCGGTCTTCGCCGCAGGTGGCCAGCGCAGCACGGAACGCCTCGATGGCCGGGTCGAACGCGTGCCGGTTCAGCTGCACCCAGCCGAGGTTCCACAGTACGACGCCCTGGTTGACGACGTCGCCGCGGGCGGTGAACAGCTCCAGCGCACGCGCCGCCGTCTGCTCCGCCTCGTCGAGCTGGCCGGCGCGGCGCAGCGTCACTGCGAGCTGCTGGAGAACCCCGGCCTCACCGGGCAGGTCGCCGATCTCCCGATAGACCGTGGCCGCCTGCCGGAACAGGTCGCTCGCCGGGAGGTGGTGCCGCTGGTCGCCCGCCAGCGCGCCCAGGCCGGACAGCAGTGACGCCTCGCCGGCCCGGTCGCCGGCCCGGCCGACCGCGGCGAGCGCGGCCTCATGGGTCAGCCGCCACTCGGTCCAGGCGCACACCCGTTCCCAGTAGGGCAGGACGGTCGCTGACAACACCCAGGCGGTGCGGCTCAGCGACAGGCCAGCGGCCTGGCGCACGAGCGGTACCAGGCGGTGCCGCTCCGCCTCCAGCAGCCGCATCGGCTCGGCGGTCAGCCGCTGCGCCAGTCGCCGCGCCCACGGTACGGGTGGCGCAAACCGCGGTACGGGCGGCCCGCCCGGCGCTTCGCCGGTCCGCTCCTCGGCCTGCTGGAGCAGGTACACCCAGGTGTCGAAGGCGCGGGCGAGGCGGGCGCGTACCGCCTCGGGCGGGTCCTCCCCGGCGGCGCGTTCCCGGCCGAACAGGCGCACGAGATCGTGCATCCGGCAGCGCGGCTGGCCGGCCGGGTCGGTGCCGGGTAGCTGAGGTTGAAGCTGGCCCGGACGTCGAGGTGCGCGGCGGAGAGCTGGGCGAGCCGGCGCCGCTCGTCGGCCAGCAGCGCGGCCAGCCGGGCCACCGGCCAGCCGGGGTTGCCCGCCAGCCGGGCGGCCGCGATACGCACAGCCAGCGGCAGGTACCCACACCGGCGGGCCACGTCCCGCGCCGCGTCGGGCTCGGCGGCCACCCGCGTGCCGCCGAGTACGGCATCGAGCAGGTCCACCGCCTCGGACTCGGGCAGGTTCTCGACCTCGTACTCGACGAGGCCGGCCAGCCCGCTCAGCCGGGCCCGGCTGGTCAGCACCACGACACATCCGGTACCGGGCAGCAGCGGCCGGATCTGCCGTTCGTCGGCCGCGTCGTCGAGGACCACGAGGGTGCCGGTGTCGGCGACCCGGGCCCGGTACATCGCGGCCCGCTCGTCGACCGTCTCCGGCAGGGCGGCGTCCTCGACGCTGAGCGCGCGCAGGAACCGGCCCAGGACGTCCGGCGGGTCCAGCGGGGCCGGGCCGGCCCCGCGCAGGTCGGTGTAGAGCCGCCCGCCGGGGAAGTGCCGGCCGAGTTGGTGCGCGACGTGCACGGCGAGCGCGGTCTTGCCGGCGCCGGGTCGGCCGGTGAGCGCGACCAGCAGGATCGGCCGGGCCTGCGGTGCGGCCGCCGCCCAGCGTGCGACCAGCTCGCCGAGCGCGCGGACCAGGCCGGTCCGCCCGGTGAAGTGCGCGACAGGTGGTGGCAGCAGTTGCGGCCCGGCCGGTACCGGCGCCGCCCCGTCCTCGTCGGGTGCCGGTTGGAGCAGTGCGAGGTGGGCGGCGGTCAGCTCGGCACCGGGCCGGACGGACAGCTCCGCTTGCAACGTCCGCCGGGTCCGCTCGTATACCTCGACCGCCTCGGCCGCTCGGCCGTCCGCGGCCAGCGCGCGGATCAGCAGCGCGGCCACCTCCTCGTCCAGGATGTACCGGCGGGCCAGCGGCGCGAGCACGGCGGCGGCGCGGCCGGCCGTACCGTGGGCCAGGGCGGCGGTGGCGTACAACCGCGCGGCGGCCAGCCGTTCCCGCTCCAGCTCGGCGAGCGCGGCCGGGTCCCGCCGCTCCTCCGGCAGGTCGGCCAGCGGGTCATCGCGCCACAGCGCGAGCGCCTCGTCCAGCAGCGCGGCGCGGCCCGCGCCGGTCGTGCCGGCCGCGCGGGCGGTCAGCGCCCGGAACCGGCGCAGGTCGGAGTCTAGGGGAGTACCGTGCAGCGCGTAGCCGGCCGGCGTGGTGTCCACCGTCAGCCCGGCGCCCGGGTGGCCGGTCAGCCAGCGGCGCAGCCGGTGGACGGCCACCTGCACGGCGGTACGCGCGGCGGCGCCGTCGGGTTCCGGGTGGCCGAGCAGCCGCCCGAGCGTACCCACCGGGACCGGCCGGCCGTCGGCCAGCGCGAGCGCGGCGAGCAGCGCCCGGCCCGCGGCCGACGCGGGCGCCACGGTCGCGCCGCCGACCTGGACGCCGACCGGCCCGAGCAAAAGGACGTGTCCCCGGTGGGTATCGGCCACATAGGCTCCCGTTCGTGCCTAACTCGGTTGCCGAAGGCACCGTACCCGAAGGCTGCGTGCTGGTGCTGGGTCCGGTCGCCGTCCTGGCCGGGCCGGGCCGGCTGGCCATACCGCCGCCGCTGCCGCGCGCCCTGCTCGGCGCGCTCGCGCTCGGCGCCGGCGACCCCGTGCCGGCGGACCGGCTGCGGGCCACCCTGTGGCCCGGCGGCGACGCCGACCGGACCGGCCTGCCGCTGGCCGTCCACCGGTTGCGGCAGTGGCTGGACCGGTACACGCCGGGCGGGCCGGGCATGTCGACCGTCGGCGGCGGGTACCGGCTCGGCGGCGACAGCGACCTGCTGCGGTTCCGCGCGCTGGTCCGCCGGGCGGCCGAGGTGGGCCGGCCCGAGCAGCTGCCGCTGCTGGACCGGGCGCTCGCGCTGTGGCGCGGCGACCCGCTCGCGGACGTACCGCCCGAGCGGCGCGACGCCGACGCGGTGGCCGCGCTGGCCGGGGAGCGGCTGCTGGTCGCCCGGGACGCGGCCCGGGCGGCGCTGCGCCACGGCGACCCGCAGCGCGCCGTGGCCTGGCTGCTGCCTGTCGCGCGGGCGCACCCGTTCGACGAGGCGACCCAGGCCGACCTGATCGAGGCGCTGGTCGCGGCGGGACGGACCGGGGACGCGCGGGACCGGTACGAGCGGACCCGCCGGCTCCTCGCCGACCGGCTCGGCATGGATCCGGGGGAGCGGCTGCGGGCGGCCCACGCCCGGACCACCGCCGCCACGCCGGCGGTACCGGCCGCACCGTGCACCCTGCCGCCCGACCTGCCCGACTTCACCGGCCGGGCGGCCGAGGTCGCCGCGCTGCGCGGGGCGTTGCGCGGCGACGGTCCGGTGGTGGTGTCCGGACCGGCCGGCATCGGCAAGACCAGCCTGGCGGTCCACGTCGCGCACGCGGCGCGCGCCGACCACCCCGACGGGCAACTGTTCGCGCAGGGCGGCGCCGTGGACCTGGTCGGCCAGTTCCTGCCACCGCTGGTGACCGACCCCGCGACGGTACCGGCCGACGCCGCCGGCCGGGCCGCGCTGCTGCGCTCGCTGATCGCCGGGCGGGCGGTGCTCCTGGTGGCCGACGGCGTACCGGATCCGGCTGCGGTGGCCGCGCTGGCTCCGGGTACCCCCGTGCTCGTCACCACCCGGACCCCCACGGCCGGTGCGCTGGTCCTCGCGCCGCTGACCGCCGAGGAAGGGCTCGCGCTGCTGACCCGGGCGGCGCCGCCCGGCCGGCTGGCCGGCGAGCCGGACGCCGCCCGGGCCGTCGTCGAGCACTGCGCCGGTTCGCCCCAGGCGCTGCGCCACGCCGCTGCCCTGCTCGGGCGCCGCCCGCACTGGTCGGTGCGGGAGCTGGCCGACCGGCTGGCGGTTTGAAAGCGATCGGTAAGCGGGCGCCGGTAGCTTTCCGAGCAGTTCGCTATGCGGACGGGGGATAGCGAACCGGACTGTCCCGGCCCCGCCTGAGGGGTTCGGGACACGACCGGTCCGCCGGACGGCGCCCCCACCCCGCGGCCGTCTGCCGGTACCCCTTCGGCGGGATCGACGACGTCGCCACGGGGAGGACACCAGTGGACGCCAGGAAAGGTGAGCAGGCGGGCTGTCATCTACGGGTCGCCGGTCGCGGCCGGGGCCACACTGCTCGCGGTCCACCAGGGTGCGCAGGCCGCGCTGGTACCGGCGGGAGCGGGTACCGGTGGGATCGTCGCGTCACCGAAGGACTACGGTGCGGTGGGCGACGGGGTCGCTGACGACACGGCCGCGGTCAACCAGTGCCTGGCCGAGAACCGCGCGGTGGACTTCGGCGGCCCGGAGACGACCTACCTCATCACCGGCACACTGCTCGTCCAGCAGTCCGGCACGCAGACGGTGACCGGTCGCGGCGCGAGGGTGCGCGCGGGCGCCGCGGTGAACATGATGCGCTTCAAGAACGCCGCCCACGCGATCAGCAGTATCACCTTCGACGGGAACAACTAGCCCGCGGGTCTGGCCATGATCGTGGAGGGGACCGCGCCGAGCTCCCAGGTCGAACGGCGCCGGTTCGTCAACGTGGCCGCGTGCGGGGTCAGATCCAGGCGGGCGTGCACCATGCGCGCATCGCCGGCTGCGTCCTGGACAAACTGCGGGCACGGTTCGGGCGTGGTGTCGCCGTTCAACACCAGCATCCGCCAGCCCTGCCCGCCACGAGGACTCGGCGAACACCGGCAGGCGCCGCAGCAGCGTCCGGTACGACGGCGCGCCGACCCCGACCTCCTCCAGCACTCGCGAACTGTCCAGCTTGCTGGTCGGCTCGATAATCCTGGCCAGGACCAGTCGACCGAAGACCTCATCACCGCCCGCGGCCTGATCGAACCCCAGCACCTGGTACGCATGCCACAGCGCATCCCACAGGTGCGCCATCCGTGACGAGGTGATCGGCAGCGGGCTCGCCGGCAGTCCCTTCGCGTCGTCCAGGCCAAGGTCGAGCTCGCCCTGCCCGGCCGCCAACCGCTGCCGCGCGGCCGCCTTCAACACCTCCAACTGCGCGTCGTCATGCGCCGACCCGATGTGCTCGATGTCGCGCGACCCACGCCGCGAGGAGTGCACGATCTGTACCGCCGTGGCGCCCGAAGCGGTCTTCACCGTGCGCAGGTACGGGGACACCGCCCCACCCTACGATCCGGATTAGTGCGCAAATTTCAGCTACCACGACCCAGCCGGGACGGTCTCTCACCCTCCCTCGATCAACTCGGCGCCTCGTGGCGCACAGCTCGGCCGCGAAGAAACTGGCCGCTGCCTTGAGAATCTCGTTGGCCCGCCTCAGTTCCCGGTTCTCCCGCTCCAACTCGGCGATCCGCTGCGAGTCCACACTGGACGTACCCGGGCGCTTGCCACCGTCGACCTCGGCCTGCCGGACCCAGTTACGCAGCGTTTCCCGGTTGATGCTCAACCGATCCGCTACCCGGGCGATCGCCCCCTGCTGCTGGCCGGTCTGCTCCCGGATCTCGAACACCATCCGCACAGCCCGCTCACGGACCTCATCCGGGTACTTCCTCGGTGCTGGCATGACTCCTACCTTCGCAAGGTTGGGAGTCTCCAACGAACCCGGGGCGGCTCAACCTGGGCGGGTCGCCCGACCCGGGCCTGCACGCAGAACGGGTGTACGACCGCCCCCCACAGTTGGCTCACCCGGAAATCGTCGCCCTGCTCGATCACCGTTACGCAGATCGGGCACGGTGCTCGGCCCGCCTCCTGCCAGGCCCGCACGATGGCGCGGCGTGCGCGGCGCTCGTCGGCCGTCTGTCCCATGGTCCACCTCTGCTCGGCGTCGACCGGTGCCGGGTGCGCACTGAGGTTGCCTGGTTGCGCTCCAGCACTCAGTCGCCGGTCGGCTGCTACCGCCACGATAGGCGCTGACCAGGGCGGAAACATGCCCCCGGTTGCCGTTCGGGTCAACGGCAACCGGCGGACCAACCGGCTCTGTCGCCGCCCGGATGGGCGCTGTCAGCCGACCGAGCAAGGCGCCGGCTGACAGACGTCGCAGCCCCGGCGGGCTGCCCGGTCAGATCGAGCCGAGGTCAGCGATCAGCACGCCCTCGGCTACGAGCAGCTTGGCCAGGTTGGTCAGGGATGGGTCGTCGCGTACCCGGCGGGCGTTGAACGCGACCCGCTCCGTGTCCTTGATCAGTGCGGCCAGGTGGTACAAGAGCGCGGCGACGGCAAGCAATTGCCAGGTCAGGGTCGGCTTCTTCTTCACGGTAGTACTCCCTCTACTTCTTGGTGGACAGGTAGGCGATCGCGAGCACCGCGCCCAGCGCACCGGCGAACAGCAGCAGCTCCCGCTGGTCGAGCGTGGAAACGGCGCCCGGCTTGGGGGCGATCAGTTCGGTGAGGGACTGAGAGCAGTTCGGGCAGCGGCTGGCCACGAACAGGTTGAGGCCGGTGATCGGCTTTCCGCACTTCGGGTTCGGGCATGAGCCCACCCGCTGTGCGGCCCGCTCGGCGAACGTGCCCAAGGTGGCCAACTGCGCCCGCGCGGTCACCAGCTCGGCCTCGGCTGCGGCCTTCTCGGCGGTCACCCGGGCCAGGTTCGTACGCAGCTCGTTGACCGACTGCTCGTCGGAGATCGCGCTGAGCCCGCGGTCGAGCAGGTCCACCACTGCGGCGGTCAGGGTCTTGCCGCGCTGGCTGGCGTAGGCGTCGGCCGCGTGCTTCAGCGTGACCGGCACCCGCGCGTAGATCACTTCGGTACTCACGAGGCAAACTCTAACGAATCATGTCAGGAAACGCTAGCACTCGGTCGGACACGCCCGGCCTGCGGATCCCGGCAAGCCGCCGAACCACCCGACCCCTGGCCTGTCTCGTCGACCAAGCGCGGCGCCGGGACCCTGCACCAGGTCCGCCACGCGACGCTCAGCCGCGAAGCCGAGAACGCGCCCACACCTCAAACCTGCGCGCCCGCACCGCCACGCCAGCGTGCGCTCCGTGCGATCTCCCGCATCGACCGACGACACGGTCAACGCCGACCGGACGGCGGCAGCAGATTGGCATTGCCGTGCCCCACGCGCGCCTTCGGATCCATGGTCGGCGGAAGGTGCAGGGTAGAGCTGAACAGATTCCCCACGCCATTGTCCCGACTTACCTTGCGGCATCCACGTCAGTGCGCCCCGCCGCTGCAATCTTTACTCGGGCAGGACACAGGTGTCCTGTCCAGGCCAAGGTGGCGGCGTCCGGGTCAAGATGGCGGATGATCTGGCGGCGTCCAGACTTAGTTGGCGTGTCATGCGCGTCGATGGGTTGCTTGTTCACTGAGAATGCTCGACGTGACGGAATCTGCCTGCCGTGCGGGACACGGGCTCTGACTGGCTGGTGGACGGGTTCGTGGTCGGTTACGCCGCCGAGCACGGTACGCCGCAGCGGTGCCGCTGACGGACGCGTGGGCGGTGCGGTTCGAGGCGATGGCATCGGTCCGGCGGTTCAACCTGCGGAAGGGGCAGCGACATCTACCGAGGCGCTGGTGGTCGGTTACCGATGGTGTCGGCTGGGTTGAGTCGATCCCTACGGAGTCGCGGCCGCCCACGGAACTGGTTTGGCGTCGCCGGCCCAGCCGTGAGGCGGGACCAACTTCACATACGAGCCTTGATAGCGGATCGAATGAAGGATTAGCAAGGTGAGGTAGTGGCGCGACAACAACCAGGCATCCATAACCAGCCCGTCGAGATGGTAGATCTGGTCGTGCGGATTTCTTGGATGAATCAGCCGGTTCCGAATCGCAGTCACGGCGGCCGGTCCGTCGCCCATGTTCTCAGTAGCGGCAAAAGCTGCCAACGCGGGGACGGCAGCGGCGTCGATGCCTATCGGTATATGCGCAAGCTCAAGCAGCCGTCGAAGCCGCCGTTCACCAGGCCAGTTTCGGGGGTCTCGGTACTGCCGATGTGGGACCAATCCACCGAGCACAAGGGTGACCCATGCCAGGTTCTCAAGTGCCGGGAACGCGGCCATGATCCGCTGCTCCACGAATCCGGTTTCGACAGACTGGACGGCCAAGACCATCTGAAACCGCGTGGTGCCCGGTCGCGTCGGGTCCAGGAAAGCCGGCAACGCGCGCTCGACCAGTTCCGCTAGGTCGTCCGACCGCATCGGGTACAACCAAGCGGCCCCGATCGTCTGCGCTGGATGGCAGATGGGCGATGTCCATTCCTCCCAGACGACTTGGTCTGTCGAGTCATAGCCGACCGGCAGCGCTGGCGCGACCCATCGCCCGAAGGCGAAGGAGAAGCAGACCCGAAGGCACTCAAGCAGCTGGCTTGCAGACGCCACATCGAAGCTGCCGCCGTCGACTCGCCGCACTTCCATAACGTGCGTCAGCACGAACAGTGAGGCAGTCTCGGTCTCCACCATTACGCTGTCGTAGTCGTGACGCCTGTCAAGCGTGAGGCGCCAACCATCCACCTCGGTCTGCCATCGGCCGCTCCAGCAGTGGCTATTGCCCGACTCTTCCGTCGCGATCCTGCCGCGAGCAAGGATCTTCGGCAGGTTGATCCAGTGGACGATCACACGCTGGAGTTGCGGGTCTGGCGTCACGAACTCTGCGCGGTTGAACCAGCCACTGTCCGGGGTGTTGCAGTGCGCGGTCACCGCCCAGTCCCGTTCACCTCGCCGCAGCGCCAGGTCAACGCTTCCCATGCCCATCGAGAAGTCGTGCGGGTCCGGCTCGACGTTCCAACGAATCGATGGCTTGTCACCGAAGGCCAACTCCACCGTGCAGGGCCGTTCGCTCGCCGCGATACCGCCCACGGGGCCGTCGTAAAGGACGATGGGGCCTCCGGGATCGTTGAACGGATAAACCGGCTGTAGCTGCGTCTCTACATCGACGTCCGGGAAGAGACGCTGCCACTCCTCGATCATCGTCGGACCCTTCGTGGAAGATGCGTTAGCCGCTGTGTGGGCAGCCACCCAGGATATGTCCGATGGGCTGGTGGGCGCCAGCAGTTTCTCTGCCGTGTATCGACCAGCACACAGAACTGGACCGCGAGACACGGAAAACAACACGGCTCGACGACGGCACCGCCAGACCAAACCCGGTTGCCGTCAGCCTCGCGAGTTGCTCTCCAGCTCGTCGAGGTAGACCTGAACCAAGGCGAGGGTGTCGGCGTACTCCTTCGACCGAGCTGGAAGATCCTCTCCTCGGCGGAACGCCCCGAGACAGTCGAAGCCGTGGCGGGCAGCGAGGTACCTGGTACGGGGCTCCATCTGATGCGCGTACCTCTCGGGACCTTCGTAGAGTCCCAGCATGTCGCATATCTCGTTCAGTCGGCTGGGAAGTTCTTGATCACCAAAGTCTCCCGCGGCTGTGTCTACGGCCATGATGAGCGTGTGCCTCGCTTGTTCCCATGAAGCCAGGGAGGACTCGTCTGGCTCCCCCAAATGCTCGACCGCCTCGAAATCCCCTGCCCTGATGCGCCGGTACTCCTCGACGCGGCGCCTGTAGTCCGGATCGGGATCCATCAGCAGCAGCTTCGACAGGGCGTCGCGTCCCTGCGCAGATGCGGCCGCCTCGCGCTGGTCGTCGCTCCGCATCCAGCTTTTCCACCAAGGCGCGATCCTCAGTGGCTCTGCCTGCTTTGCGTTGAATACGAGCGTTTAGAACGCCGAAGCCGCCAGTCAAGACGCCACCAACGACGACGCCAACCAACGGCCCCACCTCCGCGAACTTCACCGCGCCAGGCTACGGGGCGAGAGCCGCACCGAGCCAGCGCTACTGGACGCCCGCCTCCGGCCAGGCTTCAAGATCCACCGAATCCGCCAACTAGACCTGGGCATCCGGCGATCGAGTCGTCCACATCTACATGGCGGACTCCAGCCCGACACGACGCGACTCGTCACTCTCATTTGGACCGGACATCAGGTGTCCTGTCCGGATTAAACTAGGTTGCGGAGTTTTGACCTAGATTGCGGACGATCTTGCGCAAGTCCATAGTTGCCTTGCGGACAGCGGCGAAGCGCAGCCGATGCGTCTTACGCGGACGAGACAGAATGACTGTCCTGATGCGTGTCGCGCGTCAGGGACAGGCAGGCATCTTCGTATCTCCGATGTTGCAGTACGCGCCGCATTTCGTCCTCGCGTCCGTGGCTGCAGCGTTGAACTCCGTCTGAGCATTGGTGAGGTCGTCCTGTGCCTTCCCGTATTGCACTGCGGCGTTCACTGCTAAGACAGTGAGCGTCAAGGCAGCTAGGAGGAAGACAACCGCGGCGACCCACAAGACGGCTGCGAGGGGGATACCGATGATCGTCGCCGTCGCCGTCGCCGCTGCTGCGGCGATCGCTGAGGCTAGGGAGGCGGCATACGCGGTAGCTGCCGTGGCTGCGTACCAGATCCGCGAACTGCTCCACACCGCGATGCGGTTACAGATGACGGGGAAGGCGTTCCGCGCGTTGGTGAGTCGGGCGACGGCGTCTTGGCAGGGCTGGGAGTTGCACTGCTGGAAGATTGCCGCCTTCTGCTCCGGTGTAAGGATTTCGATGGGCGCGGTCATTTCGACTCCTTCGCGAGGAGGGACGAGAGAGGCTTCTGTGTGTCGCTGTAATGGCTCGATCCGCAACCATTGATCAAGTCGCGCGGCCCGCTCCGCACCAGGGCTATTGCGTTGTCGGATTACTCGTGGTCACGGCGTCGATGAGGTCGTTCGGGCGGCGGTTGGCGCGTCTGGTGGCGCGGGCGATGTTGGTTTCGCCGTTGCTGCGGTGGTATCCGATGGCGGTGTTGCGAAGC
>WNFV01004336.1_pt1 | contig 17664 bp, 11 predicted proteins | sample 5400101 | NCBI WGS metagenome assembly WNFV01 (sample SAMN13153361, study PRJNA577476) | soil metagenome | isolation source: 115 cm soil or saprolite under grassland replicate 1 | place: USA:California | collected 2016-06-15
ATATCGCCATGTCGGCGTTGATGACGGTGCCGCGCTCCATTTTCGGAGCCGGCACGCCTAGCACGCGGGCGTAGTGGGCGGCGGCCGCGGCGACGTCTTTGACCGCGATGTAGACGCGCTCGATGCGCTGCACGCCGTTGGGATGGCGGCTCGCCGGTTGTACGTTCGGCGCGACCAGCGTGAGGTAGGCGATGCCGTGGCGCGCGCGCACCGCGGCCGAATCGGCGGCTAGATCGTCGCTCGCGAGGGCGATAGCCTGGAGGCCTTCGCGCGGGGCGGGCGCCAGCTGCAGGTGGTCGCCGTCGTTGCTGGCTGTGCCGTTGCTGTCGATGTCGAACCCGATGCGCGTGTACGCGGCGATCCCGGTCTTGAGGTCGGCGACGCCGATCGTTACGTGATCGATACGGGTGAGAATGGTAGCCCTCGCCTCAAGTCCGGTGGCCCCTTGAAACGGAAGTTTAAGACCGCGCTCGGACCAATGGTAGGATACGTCGATGCCGGTAGTATCAACGTTTTTCGGAATAATCATTCGAATGTTCTTCGACGACCACGAACCGCCACATTTTCACGTTGAATATCAGGGGCAGTCGGCGACATTCGATTTCGCCGGGAAACTCCTCACCGGAGAGCTGCGCTCTGCCAGAGCAAGGCGTCTCATTCGGGAATGGGCGCGTCTTCACGAACACGAGCTTCGCGCGAACTGGAAAAGGGTGAAGGCGCTTCAGCCTCTCCGCCAGATCGCTCCATTGGAATGACAACCATGACAACTCTGCCGCAAGTTACGGATGCAAAGTACGTTTCGGGCTACCGTATAGAGCTGGTCTTCAACACCGGTCTTCGCAAGACCGTCGATTTCTCGCGCTGGCTCGACGGGCCGGTGTTCGAGCCTCTTCGAAATCGCTCGGAGTTCCGCAAGTTCTTCCTAGCGGGGGGAACGGTGTGTTGGCCGAACGGTGCGGATATTGCGCCGGAAACACTTTTTTCCGTGCAAGGCGTATCAGAGCGCGCCGCCTAGCCAACTCGTCGCGACGCGGCTCTCGGACGCGATGCGGGACTATGAGGAACGCTATGGCAAAGAAACGGAGTGAAGTGGAAGCGGGAAGCGGCGACGTGTTCGCCGATCTCGGCTACGCCGACGCAAAGGAGCGTCGGCTGAAGGTGCGTCTCGCGCTGGAGGTGAATCAGGTCCTCGAGAGACGCGGACTGCCGCAGGCGCAGGCGGCGAAGCTTCTCGGGCTCCGCCAGCCGCACGTGTCGGACCTCGTCCGCTACCGGCTCAACCGGTTCTCGGTCGAGCGCCTGATGGAATTCCTGACCTTACTCGGCAAGGATGTCGAGATTCGGATCACGCAAAGGCCCGCGCGAAAGTCCTCGTCGTCGGTGCGCGTACATCATGTCGCATAGCGAACGGCCCGCGCCTACTCCGCCTGGATTTTCGCGCGCTGCACGATGTCGCGCATGCGCTTCAAGCCGTCCTGCGTCCACTGCGTGACCATTTCGGGCTTCGAGCCGATCGGCTCGAGGCCTTGAGCGATCAGCTTCTCGCGCACCTCGGGCGAGTTCACCGCCTTCACCATCTCCGCGTTCAGCCGCTGGACGACGGGACCCGGCGTGGCGAGCGGCACGACGAACGACGCCCAGGTGCGCCACTCGAACCCCGGCACTCCCGCCTCGGCCACGGTCGGCACCGCGGGCAGCAGCGGCGAGCGGGCGGCGCTCGGCACGCCCAGCGCGCGCATGCGGCCGTCCTTGATATACGGCAGCACGATGGACACCGCGCCGAAATGCACCTGCACCCGGTTCGACATTACGTCGACCGCGGCTTGAGTCGCGCCGCGGTACGGGATGTGCACGAGGTCGATGCCGGTCGCCGCCTTGAACGCCTCCATCGCGACGTGCTGCGGGCTGCCGTTGCCGCCGGAAGAGTAGTCGATCTTCCCGGGCCGGCTCTTCGCCAGCGCGACGAACTCCGAGACGGTCTTCGCCGGCAGCTCGTTGCTCACCACCATGACCCAGGTGATCGCCGCCACCACGCCCACCGGCACGAAGTCCTTCAGGGGATCGTACGCCACCTGGCGGATGTTCGGGATCATGGTGAGGATGCTGTCGTTGAGGACCCCGACGGTGTAGCCGTCGGGCGCGGCGCGCTTCACCCGCTCCGCGCCGATCGAGCCGGCGGCACCGGGCTGGTTCTCGATCACGATCTGCTGGCCCATGCTCTCGCTCATCTTCTGAGCGACGATCCGGATCATCACGTCGACCGCGCTGCCCGCCTGCAGCGGCATCAGCATCAGGATCGGCTTCGCGGGGTAGGCCTGAGCGGAGCAGGGCAGGGCGACTGCCGCAAGCGCAGCGCCCGCCAGGAATCGGATCAGAGATCGTCCTTGCGTCTTCATCGTAACCCTCCCGTCGAACCGGCGCAGAGCATAGCACTTCAGGTCCGGGGTTCGATGTCCGCGGGCTGGCGCTACATTGGAGATTTGCGGTTCGACAGGCTGCCAGCCGGGGCGTATAACAAGTGGCTCGGGCATGCGCCCGTATTCCAGGGAAGGAGACATCATGAAAACCGCGATACTCGCCAGTGCTTTACTCCTCGCTATCCCGCTCGCTGCGCCAGCGGCCGAACGCGACCTCTACGGGACGTGGAAGCTGGTCAGCCAAAGCCAGAAACTGGCCGATACCGGTGAAATCAGACAAGGTCGCGGCAAAACGCCCAACGGCTACGTAAGCTTCACTCCGGACGGGCGGGTGATGGGCATAATCTTGAGCGACAAGCGCCCGAAGCCGGAGAGTGCGGCCAAGGTGACGGATCAGCAACGCATCGAGCTGTTCAACACGATGAACGCCTACGCGGGAACGTACAAGCTGGAAGGCAACAAGCTCACGTATTTCTTCGACGCCACACACAACGAGATTCCCGCACGGGCTGCAGTGCGGCAGATCAAGATCGAAGGACGCAGGATCACGATGGTCAACGAGCCGGGGCCGGCTACAAGCGACGGCAAGACGGTCGTCACCACCACGGTATGGGAAAAGGTGCAAGCGCCCAAGAAATAGCGCGAATGTAAGCCTGACGCCACCTTGCACCACAACGGCCGCCGCGAGGTTTTCCCCGGCGGCCGATTTTTTGCCGGCTCGTCGGCGCCGGGAATCCGATTGGAGAGTGCCTCTCCGCCTCCTCCCGTCGTGGCGGCGCAGAGGATATGATGGCGCGTTAGACCTGCAGGGGGGCAATAAGCCATGGTTTCCGGCGTAGAGCGGAAGAGACGCATCGCGATTCGCGCCGCATGCGCCGCGGCCTGCGCATTGCTGGCGGGCACCAGCGCGGCGCAGCAGGACCTCGTCGTCTTCCTCGAATCCTTGAGCACCTTTTCCAATCCATGGCGCCCCGATGATGGAGGTCAGTGCTACTGAACAGGACTTCCGCCTTGACCACAGACAGCCGCGAAGACGTTCGCCGCGAGTGTGAGAAGCTCGGTGAACTCGTAGTAACAGCCAGGCTCGAGTCCGGACATTTCGGAACCGGCGAGGCCTTCGCCTGGGAATGGCTGCTGGAACAGCACCACCGCCGCCTCCGGGAAGGAGAATCCGCGGAAGTCGAACGCGCCGAGCGGGCCCTCAAGGCGGCGGAGGATGCCGCCCGCGCGGCAAGAGCGGCCGCCGCCGGCGCGCAGTCCGCCGCGCGATGGACGATCGTGGCCGCTCTCTTTGCCGTGGCGGCAGTCATTGTTACGCTGGCGAAATACTGGTGGACCTAGTCTGGAACCCGGTGCGCAAATCCGACCGCTCGCGCATGAACATCGCGTTCACGCTCGCCGACGCCAAGTTCGGCGGCGAGTTTCCAAAAGGCGCGGAAGCGCGCGGCATGGTCCAGCTCGAAGGCCACCGCGCCGTCGGCGGCATGCGCGCCTCGATCTACAACGCCATGCCGATCGAAGGCCTGAAGCGGCAGGTCGAGTACATGCGGGAATTCGAGGCGAAGCGGGCCTGAATCCTTCGCCGGCCTCAATTGTCTTTAACAAGCCGAGGTTTACGCGCACGAGTCGAACACGGACACGCTCTCAGGGATTCCCTGTCAGGGATTGGCTGGTATCGGAGAATTTCTTTTTCGAGTAGTCTTTCGGTCGATCGTTCTCCCGGCATTCGAACGGGGACGAGAAAACGAATCCAGCGCACAGGGAGGGCTCGGCGCGTGGAACCGCAGTGGTCGGCCCGTTTGCGGCCGTTGGCACCGGTCTTGCTGTGCGTATTCGGCCTGCTGTACGCCGCGACGGCGTCCGCGCAGTCGCTCTCGCCCGAGGTCTCGCGCGGCTTGGCTTGGCTGCAAAGCCAGGTCCAGGCGGACGGTAGTCTCGCCAACGAAGCCTCTTCCGTCGCCACGGCGCTGCAGGACCGCAGCGAAACGGCGCAGGCGCTCGCCGCGCTTGCCACCCTTCCGTCCAATCTCGCCGACGCCATAGCGTCCGAGTCCGACGGCAACACCGAATATCTAGCGCGTCAGGCGATCTCGCTCATCGCCGCGGGGCGCGACACCTCGACGCAGATCAACCTGCTTCTCCTTCGCCGGAACGGCGATCGCGGCTTCGGCGGGGGGCCGGGATTCGAAAGCAATCCTCTCGATACGGCCTGGGCGGTGCTTGCGTTGGCGCGCGCAGGGCAGGGGGCAGGCACGCCGGCGCAGGATGCGCGCGCCTACCTGATGGCGAGCCTTCAGTCCGACGGTGGCGTGAGCGCTGGCGACGAACCGACGCGCATCGAGTACAGCGCGGCCGCGTTATATGCGCTGCAGACCGCGGGCGACGGATCGGCCGCGACCACGGTACGAGCGCTATCCGCATGGCTCCTGCAACGGCAAGGCGCCGACGGAGGCTGGCGGGGCGACACGTATCTGACCGCGTTTTCCGTGATCGCAGTCGTGCCCACGATGAGCGATCAAACCGTGCGCGCGGCCGCATCAGGCTTTCTGCTCGCCAGGCAAAGCGCGGACGGAAGCTGGCTGGACGACCCCTTCCTCACCGCCGTCGCCTTGCGCGCGCTGAGCATAGGCTCGGCCTCTCCCGCCGCGGCGGTTTTGACCGGCAAAGTCATCGACCAGGGCACGAACCTAGCGCTCGCCGGGGTCAGTGTTTCCGTGAGCGGCACCTCCTCCGGGAATGCGACGACGGGCAGCGACGGACGTTTCACCGTAAGCAATCTCACTCCGGGAACGTATTCCGCCCAGGTGGCGCGCGCAGGCTACGACACGGCTTCCCTCTCGTACTCGGTCTTCGCCGGCCAGACCCTGGACGCGGGGACCATCCCGCTATCGCAGATCGCGACGACGGCGATCGTGCGCGGACGCGTGACCGCGGCAACCGGCGGCGCCGCGCTCGCCGGAGTGTCGATCTCGGTCATCGGCAGCACCGCGCTGAGCGCGACGACGGACGTTGCCGGAAGTTTTGAATTTTCCGGCGTTCCACCCGGCGCGATGACCATCACTGCAAGCCTCGCGGGTTACCAGAGCGCGACGGGCAACGCAACGATCGCAGGCGGCCAAACGCTGGTTTTCTCCCCCGCGCTATATAAGACCACTGAAACGACGCCGACGACCGGGCAGTTCGTCGGCAGAACGGTGGCGGCGGGAACCAACGCGCCACTGCCGGGCGTGACCATCGTCCTGAACGGCGCCGTCGCGGGCACGAGCGGTAGCGACGGCCGGTTCGATCTCACGCTGAATCCGCAAAGCTATATCGCGGCATACAACCTCGCCGGCTACGACAGCGTCAGGCAAAGTTTCGTGCTGTCAGCCGGGACGATCGTGGACGCGGGCACGGTCGCTCTCCCGGCACAGCGCACGACGACGAACCTCACCGGCGTCGTCACCGATTCGAACGGCTCGCCGCTCGGCGGGGCAAGCCTGCAGGTACTGGGAGGAGCTTCGGTTACGACCGGCACGGACGGCGCGTATGCGTTCAGCGGGCTGACCGGCAGCAGCTTCGATCTGCGCGCTTCCGCGACCGGGTACCAATCGCAACTCATCAGCCTGCAGGTGCCGCGGCCGAGCGACGTCGTTCAGAATTTCGCGCTGTTCGCGGGGAGCGGGTCGTTCGCCATCGGCGATCCGAGCGTGAGCCCGGCGAGCGTGGGCGCAAACGCCGACGTCACCGTGTCCGCATCGATCACCAATACCGGCTCGTCGAGCGCCGCGGTGGTGCTGCGGCTGCAAGTCATCGACCTGGACGGCGCGAACGGCACCGCCGGCTCGGTCGTCGGCACGGGAGGGGCGTTCGACGCCGGCGGCGCGCCGATCGGCCAGATCCAGCTCAACGCGAACGAATCCCGCCCGGTGCGCTTTGTCTGGAACAGCGGGCGCTTTGCTCCGGGCCGCTATCAATTGCTGATGCGTCTGGTCGCTCCGGGGTCGATCACCCAGGCGACACCGCAAGGCTCGGTGCTGCTGGAGAGGCCGGCGGCCGCCTCGGTCGTGCCGCAGACGCACTTCGCCGGCTCGATCATCGCCAATCCGCCGGTGCTGCGCGCTGGCACCAACACCCCCGTCAAGCTCTCTGCCACGCTCCAGAACAACGGCAACACCCAGCTGCCGCCGCAGGGCTACACCTTGAGCGTCATCGACACGCAAACGAATGCCGTCGCGCACGCGCAAACGGTCGCCGGCCGCATCCTGGTGGTCTCGGAGCTCGATACGCTGCCTTTCGACGACTGGGCCCCCGCCGCGGGCGGCAATTTCCGAATCGAGCTCGCGTCGCCGAACCCCGCCGAAGGCAAGATCACCGCATCGCTGTACGTAGGCGATGCCGGCTCGGCCCAATACACCACCAACAAGCTGGTGGTCCCGGCCGGGACGCAGACGGTGCGCGCCAATATCACCATCACCGGTCAGGACGTGACCAGCGGCACGATCAGCGATCCGCTGGTGCCGCTCATCAAGGCCGCGGTCCAGAAGGCGGTCACGTACAACGATGCCGTCGCCGCGTCGGAAACCATCGAGAGCCGTTGCCTGCGCTGCCACGTGCAATCGCAGGCGCTGGTCGGCGGCGAGCTGACCCGCAAGCTCACCACGTACGACGCCAACAACCGCAACACCATCTTCAACGCCATCATCGAATACCAGCAGAGCAACGGCGCGATCGACGGCTTCGGCGGTTACCAGATGACCCAGAGCATGCTGGGGATGTGGGCGCTGAACGCCTGGCACAAGAAGAACGAAATCGTCTCGACGCTGGTTAAGGGCGCGCAGTACCTGACGAGCATACAGAGCCCCGCCGGCGCCTGGAGTGCCGACCACGTTTCCGGTTGGTGGAGCACCCAGGTCGCCAACACCGCGTTCAACGTCAAGAGCCTGATCGAGATTCACGATACGCTGAGCCAGGCGCCCGCGGGCAGCGCGGTGAATTATGTCGCGACACCGTGGGCCGTGAGCGGCATCGGCAACACCTACGATTTGGCGAGCGATGCGGCCGGAAACATTTACGTTTCCAGCTACTTCGGCGGACAGGTCTTTCGGGTCCGGCCGGACGGTTCGGCGCAGCTCTGGGCGACCGGGTTCACCAATCCCACGGCCGTATTCTTCGCCCCCGACGGCACGCCCTACATCGCCTCCTTCGGGGGACTGTACCGGCGTGAGCCGGACGGCTCGAAAACCCTCATCACCGCGCGCTCCGGGACCGGGCTGGCCATGGGGCAGGACGGCAATCTGTACATGGCCTCCTATTGGGACAACAAGATCTCCCGGATCACACCAGCCGGAGCCGTGACCGACTATATCGTCGGCGGAGCGCTGGTCAACCCCTGGTCGATCGTGGCCACGCCCGCGGGCGACTTGGTCGTAGGCAACTACAACGGCTTCAATATCATCTGCTATCACCCCGACAAGAGCTACGACATCGTCGTGGGATGGACGGGAGGGAACCCGACCCGATTGCAAGCAAACAGCGGCGGCGGTTGGTTCTTGACAACCACGATGGGTCTCTACGCCTACAACAGCGAATGGCAGGGCGAGCGTCTGACCTATACTTCCTTGCCGGGCCTGGCGGTTACGCCTGATGGCCGAATCGTGCTGGGAGACGGGAACGGCACGCTCTACCGCGTCACCAAGACGCCGATCAACAGCGCCGCTGCCCTTACCGCCATGGACGCTTCGATTGTCCGAGGCGTGAATTGGCTGCTGCAGGACGGCAATACCGACTCGAACAACAACCTGAGCCTTGCGCAGCGCTTGATCGGATTGGGCGCGGCCCGAGGCTATTACGAGGGCCAGCCGGCCGCCGACACCTTGCAAGCCAAGATGAACACGGTCGCCACGCTGTTGCGCTCGCGCGTTAGAGCCGACGGCGGGTGGGGCTGGTTTACTGGTTACGGCAGTGATTCCCTGGTCACGGCCCAGGTCGGTGTCGCGCTCGACTACCTGAATCCCTCGCCGTCGGATCCGATCGTGCAGAACGCGGTGAAATTGTTGTTGAGCCGCCAGCAGGCGGACGGGACTTGGTTCAGCGAAAACAACATCCTGACCACGCATCTTGCGGCGACAACCTGGGTGTCGATCTGGCTGCCGATCGTGCTCGATCGCCTGGGCGGCATCGATACGGATGTCTCGGCGACGTTCGCCTCCAACGTCACGATGAGCAACCCGGACAAGGCGCCGGCGACCTCCACGATCAATCCGGACGGCACGCGCACGCACATCTGGAAGCTCACGGGCGTGACCTCCTCCGGGCAGGAGATCAACTACGACTTGTCGCTTGCCGACATGGCGGTCAACGAAGTGCGCGCGGTGTCCACCGACGCGCACCTCACGTTCAAGAACAGCTTCACCGGCGGCAACGTCGACGCGCCGATCAACGTCCCCCGCGTGACCGCCTCGGCGTTCCTCGCGCTGGGCCTTGCGACGGACAGGACGACCTACGGCGCCGGCGCGCCCGTCAATATCACGGGCCAGGTCACGAACACGGATGGAGGTCTTTTGGGCGGTTCGGTGGAGTTCCAGATTTTCGCCGCCGACTACAACCTTGTCGCCACGGTCGGCACGTTACCGTTCTCCACCGTCGCGGCAGGTGCCTCGGCCAACCTGACCCCTGTCTGGAACACCGGCGGCACGCTGGCGGGTGCCGGCTATTACGTGCTCGCGACGCTGTATGACTCCGCGAGCGCATTCGTCGGAACCGCGCGCTCGAACTTCAACATCGTTTCCGACACGGCGAACCTGGTTTCCGGCCACATCAGCGCGGACAAGCTCTCCTACCTGCCGTCCGAGACGGTGCTGGTGGCGAGCCGGGTGAGCAATCTCACGCAGAACCAGCCGCTGGACAACCTGACGGTAGTGACCACGGTCACCAGTCCGGACGGCAGCGTGCGCTTTACGCGCTCAGAGCAGATCGCGCAGCTCCCGCAAGCGACCCTCAGGGACTACAGCTACCCGCTGCCGCTCGGGTTTGCCCTGGCGGGCAGCTATGCAGGAGCCTTGAGCGTACGCGATGCGGGCGGGACGGTGCTCGCAACAAGCAGCACGAGCTTCACGGTGCTCTCCAGTGCGGCGACGGGCAGCGGTCTCACCGGCACCTTGAGCGCCACGCCCAAACCCGTTCCCTTCGGCGATCCGATCGCCTTCAGCGCCGCGGTCAATAACCTCGGTAACGCCGACATCCCGGCGCTGCAGGTGAAAATCATGGTCGTCGATCCTGCGGCGCAGCAGGTGCTGGCTGAATTCCCGTCGACGCTCGCCATTGCGCGAGCGCAGACGGCGCCGCTCTCTTTCGGCTGGCCCGCCGGCGCTGCGGCAGGCGGAACGTACGTGGCGGTGCTCGCGGCGACGGTCGGCACGGCGACCCTCACCCTGGCGCAGGAGGCCTTCGTGATCGCGCCGCCGGTGACGCGCGTCACCGGCACGCTCGCGGCGCTCCCGAAACAGGTATCGCAGGGGAACCCTGTCACCCTCAGCCTCGCCGTGACCAACGTGGGCTTTGGTGCCGTTGCGGGCCTCCCGCTCTCGGTGACCCTAGTCAATACGGCCACGCAGCAGGTGGCGGCACAGTTCACCGACAGCGCCAACATCGCGCTCTCGGGTACGTACCACAGAGCGTTCAGCTGGCCGGCGACCGGAGCGGTGGGAACGGGCTACACGGCGACGCTGCGCGCCACGATCGGCGGAGTCGCGAAGACGCTCGCCCAGGACAGCTTCTCCATCATCGCGCCGCCGGTGCAGCTCGACGTGGCGCTCGCGAGTCTGAAGCAGGCGCGGGTACTCGTCCTGCTGTCGTGCAAGTACGGAGACGACGACGCGGACGGAGACCACGACGCCGAACAGGACGATCCGGCGAAGCAGGCTTGCGTCACGCAAAAGAGCGCCTTCCTCGCGTCCTACCTGACGGGCCTGGGCGTCAACTACCGCATCGCGACCACGGACGACGATTTCACGCGCGCCTTCCGCAGCGGCCAGTACAACACCTACTGGATCACGGGCGGGGGCTTGAAGCTCGACAACAGCCTCACCGAGGAAGTGCGCGAGGCGGTGTTCCGCGGCGACGCGCTGATCCTCGACGCGGTGCACGACGAGCGCAACCACGGCCTGGATACGGTTGCAGGGACCGACGTGCACGGCAAGCTGGGAGTGTCGAGCCAGGCGATCAGCGTGAACGGATCCATCTTCGCCCCGGGAACGCTCGGCAGCTTCGGCCGTCCGCTGCAACTCGACCTCACCACGGGCGTGGCGCAGGCCGTGTTCGCGGCTGCGCCCACCCGGCCGGCCATCGTCACCAACCAATACGGGCTGGGCCGCGGAATTCTGTTCGCATACAACCTCGTGGCCACGCTGATGACGCAACCCTCCAGCGCTCTCGACGGTCTCGTTTCGGCGGCGATCGGTTGGGTGGCGCCTGCGCCCGCCGCCGTTTCCGAGGCGAGCAGCTACACGGTGCTGCGCGCCCAGGTCACCAACGTGGGCATCATGCCCGCGGAGCTGAAAGCGACGTTCACGCCGCCGGCCGGGGCAACGGTGCTCGCCACGGCGCCCGAGGCGAAGAAGGACGAGAGCGACCGTCCGGTGTGGACCTTCACGCTCGACTCGGGCGCGACGAAGAATCTGGACGTGGGCTTGCGCCTGCCGGCCGTCACGGGGAGCTTTAGCGCGAGTCTTTCAGTCGACTTGAGCACCGGTCTGCCCTCGCCCTTCACAAGCTTCGTGACGCTGGCGGTGGAATCGGCCGATACCGTAGCGCCGCGCGTGGCGGGCGAGCTCTCGGCGCTCGCCGTCTCCTCGAACGACAAGTCCGATCGCGACCACGCGGTCTCGAGCATCCGGGCGGCGCAAGCCTCGATGACCTCGGGCGCGTACGAGCAGGCGATCGGGCAGCTCATCGACGCCGCCGAGCACCTCCTGAAGATCACGAGCGCGGACGTGAGCGCGCAACGTGTCGAGGTCGGGCGGATGCTGCAGGAAGCCGAAGCGCGCTGGGTCATCGCGCAGCCCTAGAGGAAGAGGAGAGACCGTGTTCAGATCGAAGGCGCTGCGACCGATAGCCGGTGTCGTTCTGGTTACTTTCACCGCGCTCACGCTGCAGCCGCTGACCGCCGCGGCGCAGCTGCCGTCGGCGCCGAAGCGCACGCAGGCAAGCTCCACGACAGGCGAGGAGCGCTTCTCGCGGACGCTCAACGAGATCCACGAGATCCTGAAGGAAGTCGTGCCCCAGGCGGCGATGCCGCACAGGCCCAGGGCTACCGAGCCGACCACCGCCGGCAAGCCCGGGGAGAAGGTGCTGCAGGCGGTGGGGCCGAAGATGCGCCTGGAGTCCGAGCGCGCGAAGCCGCTGCCCGGGGTCGACGTGACGGCGAAGGTGAAAACCCTGCGAGGGAAATACAAGGAGCTGAAGAGCCTCGAATCCGAGGTGACCAAAGGCTTCAAGGAAACGGAAAAACACATCCGGGACAAGAACCTTCCGGCGGAGATCCTCGCGCGGCACGAAGCCGCGGTGGCGGAATACGAGCGGCGCAAGGCGGAGTTCAACACGCTGATGCAGGCAGTGGAGACGGCCGCCGATGCGCAGGCAGGCTCGCCACAAGCGGGCTCCTTGCAGGGAGCACTCGCGAGCTTGGGCGATTTCATGGCGAAGTATCCGAACGAGAAGACCCACACGCCCACCGACCCGAACAACCTGCCGTGGGGTTCACCGAAGCCCGTCACCCGCGCGCCTTATACGAGTCCGGCGCAGTTCAAGACGAGTCGTCTCTTCGGCGAGACGGTGAAGGTGGCGCAGGCGGGAAGTCTCTCGGGGATCAGTCTCCCCAGCACCGTGCTCCCGACCACGCCTATGCCTGCGGACACGGCGCCGACCGAGGACGTGCAGATCACGCAAGCGATCCGCGACCTCGCGACGAGCCTCGGCAACAACCCGGTGAAGATCCACAACTGGGTGAGAAACAACATCCAGTTTGTCCCGAGCTACGGAAGTATCCAGGGCTCGGACATGACGTTGCAGACCAAGCGCGGCAATTCGTTCGACACCGCGAGCCTGCTGATCGCGCTGCTGAGAGCGGCCAACATTCCGTCGCGCTACGTCTACGGCACGATCGAAGTGCCCGCGGACAAAGCGATGAACTGGGTCGGCGGAGTCACCGCCGCGAGAGCCGCCATCGATATCATGGGACAGGGCGGAATTCCCGCGATGGGTGTCACGCTGGGCGGTCAGGTCAACTGGGTCCGCCTCGAGCATGTGTGGGTGGAGGCCTTCGTCGACTACGTTCCGAGCCGCGGAGCGGTGAACAGGAATCCCAACACCTGGGTGCCCCTGGATGCAAGCTTCAAGCAATATCAGTTCACTCAAGGGATGGATGTCAGGACGAATGTCCCATTCGATGCTCAGTCCTTCGTCACCCAGATTCAACAGGCCACGGTCGTCAATACAGCCGATGCTACGCTGCAGAACGTCAACCAAACGCTCGTCCAGCAGACGCTCGCGAGCTACCAGATGCAGGTCAGGAGCTACGTCAACGTACAGAAATCGAACGCGACTGTATCGGAGGTGTTGGGCACGCAGACCATTGTTCAGGCAGATCTCCCCATCTTCCTGGGGACCCTGCCGTATAGAAGAATCGCTATCGGGGCGAAGATGCAAGCGATCCCGGACAATCTGCGCTGGAAGTTCCGCTATAGCCTGTACGCGAATGATACCGATCGGGCGCTCGACAGCCCGTTCACCGCCCTTGAGCGTTTAATGCCGTCGGTCGGAACAAAGAAGATCACGCTGTCGTTTGCGCCTGCCACGCCCTCGGACCAAGCCACGATCGCCAGTTTCATGCCTCAGCGTCATGCGGATGGTTCGCCCGTTCAATTCACCGAATTTTCTCGAAGCCTGCCTGGCTATCTGATTCGCCTGATACCGGAGCTCCGGATAGAGGGGCAGATCGTTGCGACGGGGCCGGCATTCACTATGGGAGACGAGATCCTGCAAGAGGCTGCTATCTACGATCCAGCAAGGGGCTGGCAGGCTTCGGCGGTCAATCGCCTCGTAGTGGGCGAATATGTCGCAACCGTCGTTAGCCAACAAGGAATTCCTGAAAATCTGCTCAGCACAATCAGATCAAAGCTCTCGGACACTGCAGCAAGGCTTACGTCGACCTCGGCCCAGGCGGTTTCAAAGGAGGAATTCACGGCGGATCTCCTTTACTGCGCTGCTATCGTATATTTTGCCGACGCCAGCTTCCGAGCATCGGCAATCGGGCGAATGCTTGGTGCATTGCAGTTCTTCCAGCCATCATTCGGAAACTACCTTGTAGCAGCTCGTCCGGTATTTTCGTTCGGGGTCGTGCGCGCGATATCGTTCCCTGGCTTGGTAATGGATATGGACCGAATTTCATTCCAGGCCGCTGCAAAGGATGGCGATCCCAGGACCGCCATCGCGTTTCAACATTTGATCGGCCAGTCCTTGTCGGAAAATGAAGCGGCCATACCTGAGCACCTTTTCAATAACGTCCGACACAACGATCAAGGCGTTTCGGCCACCAGAAGCATGGCCGCCGCGCTCGGACAAGGTCAACGAATATATTCGATAGACGGCGCCAATGCGCCGCTCAATCTGCCGCGCTTGACCATTGACGCGGCAGTGAAGCAGGAAATAAGCGACGCGGTTGGAGCTGGCAAGGTAGCAATCGTTTCGGAAGGAAACGTGACTATAGGAGGATGGACTGGCGTTGGATACGTGATCATCGATCCTGACACAGGCGCAGGCGCATACAAGATCAGCGGGGGCATCAATGGCGGCAGCTTGGCGTCCACTTTGGCAAATCTAATGGCTCTGGCGGCCGGAGCGCTGGATGCGTTGTTGTCGCTCGGCGTAGGGCCGGCGTTCGGCGCAGATGCAGGCACTACGTCCTCGAATGCTCAGACGCCCAACGAATTCACGTTGTTTGACTGTATCATCACGATAGTGGCGTGCCTTTTGATCCTTGTCGCGGTAGCCTACATAGTCGTCCTTACGGGTGTGGTGCTATTCGTGAACCCGATCATCGATATAGCCTTCTTCCTGTGCATGGCCTTGATTCTCTACTTCCTTTCCCAACTGATCTCGGCCGCCTGCGCGAATGTCTTTGCAGAGGTGGGCAGAAATGATGGACGCAACAACGCGTGAGTGACTCCGGGAAGATCAAGCGCTTTGGAGTTGGATTGGCCGGTGCTTGCTTGGTGTACTCGGTAGTCGTTTTTTTCGCATACTTCGTTCGGTATGATCCCCGTCCGATTCTGGGCGTGCTATGTCTTGTCATGGCGACCGGTACTGCGGCGTTCATTGCTTTGATCATCTGGCTGAAGGCGCACAATAGATCGTTTGGCGACGTCTTGGTGAGACAGTGCGTGTTCGGCGTACTTTGGACCTTGTTGATGTCCTTGCAATTCGGAATGTATCAATACCTTTGGACACCGAGCCGGATCCTGAGCGTTCTTACCATCGTCATTGCGCTGGTCTTTCTGCTCAAGCAGATACGGCTCGTGCGTACTTAACTCTAGCCGCGCTTGTTTCCGGTTGCATCGACGACACGGGCTCGATTGGTCCTCGTTCCATCCTGCTGGCGACCCTTCTGGCCATAATACCGATCATGTTGCCCGAGCCGCGCTGATCGCCCGCGCCCCATCTGGACGGACACCGTTGGCTGTCCGGCGGCATCTGCCAGGTTGGGCGTAAACCGCGGTGCCGCCAAGCCCGAGCGAAGTCGCAATGGTGATCGCTGTTATGATGGATCGCACGGTTCCCTCCTGATGCGGATTGTCTCTTGCGGGCGCTACGCCGGATCATGCCGCCGCGCGGTGCACCGGGTCAACCGCGGGCAGGTCCTGGGCTCGTATGGCATCCATCGAGAAGCTCCTCGATGAGCGAACAATCGCGCGACAAGCTCCTGTAGTTTATGATTTCGCAATGCCGGCAAAAAAATTCGAAATCCTCGTCCTCAATCAGATCTCGCAGGTCGGGCTGAAGCGCTTCCCGGAGAAGGGGTACAGGGTCTCCAAGGACGCTTCGCACCCCGACGCGATCCTGGTGCGCTCGCACGACATGAACGCGATGAAGATCGCCGACACTGTGCGCGCGATCGGCCGCGCCGGCGCCGGCACGAACAACATTCCCGTGAAAGACATGAGCGGGCGCGGCGTGCCCGTTTTCAACGCGCCCGGCGCGAACGCCAACGCGGTGAAGGAGCTGGTGCTCGCCGGGATGTTGATGGCCGCCCGCAATCTGGTTCCGGCGGTCCGGTTCGTACACTCGCTCAACTGCGACGACGACACGCTCTCCAAGCGCGTCGAGGCGGAGAAGAAGCAGTTCGCCGGGATCGAGCTGCCGCAGCAGACCCTCGGGGTGATCGGCCTCGGCAAGATCGGCAGCCTCGTCGCCGACGCGGCGATCAAGCTCGGCATGAACGTTCTCGGCTACGACCCCGAGATCACGGTCGACGCCGCGTGGAGCCTGCCCGCGCAGGTGAAGAAGGCGCATTCGATCGAAGAAATCCTGAAGGCGAGCCAGTTCGTCACGCTGCACGTTCCGCTCCTCCCGGTGACGAAGCACCTCATCAGCGCGAAAAACCTCGAGCTGATGCACGCAGGCTCGATCCTTCTCAACTTCTCGCGCGAGGAAATCGTCGACGCCAGGGCGGTCGCTGCGGCGCTCGCCTCGAGGAAGCTCAAATACTACGTGACCGACTTCCCGGCGCAGCCGCTGTGCGAGAACCCCGCCGTGATCGCGCTGCCGCACCTGGGCGCTTCCACCCGCGAGGCCGAGGAAAACAGCGCCGTCATGGTCGTGGACCAGGTGCGCGACCACCTCGAGAACGGCAACATCCAGAACGCCGTCAACTTTCCCGACGTCCTGATGGGGCGCGAGTCGCCGTACCGCGTCGCCATCGCCAACGCCAACGTTCCCAACATGGTGGGCCAGATCTCGAGCGCCATGGCCAAGGCGGGCCTGAACATCCACAACATGGTGAACCGCTCCAAGGGCGAGATGGCCTACACGCTGGTCGACGTGGACAGCCCGGTGAACAAGGGACTCGTCGAGGACCTCGCGCGCATCAAAGGCGTGCTCGCGGTGCGCTATCTGCCTTCGTCCTGAACGCCATGGCCGACGACATCGCCCAGCACCGCGCCGCGATCGACGCGCTCGACGAGAAGATCGCCGCGCTGCTGAACGAGCGTGCGAACCACGCCGCCGCCATCGGCAAACTGAAGGCGGACGGCGGCGCCTACCGCCCCGAGCGCGAGGCCGAGGTGCTGCGCAGGATCGCGCTCGCCAACCGCGGGCCGCTCGCGAGCGAAGCGCTCGCGCACCTGTTCACCGAGATCATCTCGGCCTGCCGCGCGCTCGAGCAGCCGCTCTCGGTCGCCTATCTCGGACCTCAAGGGACCTTCAGCGAAATGGCGCTCGCCAAGCAGTTCGGCGCGAGCGTGGCGGCGCAGCCCTGCGGCTCGATCGACGAGGTGTTCCGCGCCGCCGAGACCGGCGCCGCGCAATACGCGGTCGTCCCCGTGGAAAACTCGACCGACGGCGCGATCGGCCGCACGCTCGACCTCTTGCTCGCGACGCCGCTCAAGATCTGCGCCGAGGTGGTGCTGCGCGTGCAGCAGAACCTGATGGCGAAGCGAGCTTCGATGAAGTCGATACGCAAGGTCTATTCGCACCCGCAGTCGCTCGCCCAGTGCCACGGCTGGCTCTCGCAGAACCTGCCGGGCGCCCGGCGCGTTCCGCTCGCGAGCAACGCCGAGGCCGCGCGCGTCGCGGCGAAAGAGGCGGGCGCGGCCGCGATCGGCCCGGAGATCGCCGCGGCGCGCTACGGGCTCAAGCTCCTCGCGCGCTCGATCGAGGACGATCCCAAGAACCGGACGCGGTTCCTGGTGCTGGGGTCCCACGACGCCGGTCCCTCGGGTGCGGACCGCACCTCGCTCGTCATGAGCGCGCACAACCGGCCGGGCGCGGTGCACGAGCTGATCGCGCCGTTTGCCGCGGACGGCGTGAGCATGACGCGGCTGGAATCCCGTCCCGCGCGCACCGGGCAGTGGGAGTACTACTTCTACGTCGACATCGAAGGCCACCAAAAAGACGAAAAGGTTGCAAAGGCGGTCGCAGAGCTGCGCGACAAGGCGCCGTTCGTGAAGGTCTTCGGCAGCTATCCGGCCGCCGTTCTCTAGGGCCGCTCCAT
>WNFV01009839.1_pt1 | contig 17648 bp, 16 predicted proteins | sample 5400101 | NCBI WGS metagenome assembly WNFV01 (sample SAMN13153361, study PRJNA577476) | soil metagenome | isolation source: 115 cm soil or saprolite under grassland replicate 1 | place: USA:California | collected 2016-06-15
GGGCGCTGCCCGTGGAGGGCGGGGAGTCACGCGTCGTCGTGGCTACTCCACATCAAGATTATCATCCATTCGTCTCGCCCTCGGGCAAGTGGCTGTACTTTCAACCCGACCATAAGAACATCTACCGCGTGCCTGGTCCGGCACAAGATTGGCAGCGAGGCCAGCCGACGAAGGCAACGAATTTTCCGGAATCCGGACTGTTCCTCGAAGACCCCCAGCTTTCACACGATGGTCGACAACTGCTTTATTCGCGCGGACGCATCACGGGTGATATTTGGATCATGAAGTTTGAGAGATGAAAACACGAGGGCAATCCGTCATGCAGCGTGATGCCGCGTTCATGCGATTTGAATCTGTTGTTCAGGTTTCTTCTCTTAGATTAAGAATCGAAGGCCATACAGGTTGATTTATCACAAGCGCATGACGAGCTAACGGAGATATCTATTCTCTCGTTGATTGCGCCGCTGGCAGAACCAGGAGACGATTGCTCAGATTCGTTGTGGCAAATTTGTGACGTGAATACAGATAAGCAGGCGTGAATGACTATTACTAGATGTACTCCAGAGCGGATGCAACCTGTGTAAAATGTTAATAGATCGTAAGAGCCGTGACTGGATGGAATCGGCTGCACCGCTCTTTTAACCAGTGGGTCGCAGGTTCGAGTCCTGCTCGGCTCAAAAACCTAACCACAATAACGCATTGCACATGATTAGTTTAGGGACTGGTCCAACTTTCGGTGAAATTGCTCGACACTACGAGTCCTCACGTTGGTTACGATAACCTTAGCAATACCAACAATTCCCTCTGCCTCAATCTCCAAACTGACCTTCTCTTAAAAAACCAGTGGGTCTCAGAATCGACGCCGCATAGTTCATTGTTTTCAGAGAGTTATGGCTCGCAACAACGCTGACTCTTTCGGTTGTGGCAAATTTGAGACGACGCTGCCCACAACGGTCAGAATTCTATTTGACGTCTTTCATCAAGCAGTGGCGGGTGTCGAGCGGAGTCACTTCCTTTTGCTTTCCTGGCTTCGAGGTAGCTGATGGTGAGTTCATTTGACGGAGGGATCGGATTTGGATGAGCCAGATCTGAGTGCTTGGGCTGGAATGGAAGGCAGTAGACTAAAGCGGACCTTATTGAACGAAGGCTGCACGTCAGTCCGCCCGAGGAGGTAGAGCCTCCTATTGCGGCTAATTGAGAAGCGGGTACATGTCCGGTATTTGCGTTGTTATCAAGCCACGGCAAGATAATGGTCGAATACCGTAATTATCCGGCCATCAGCCGATAATATATACTTAGACATCTCCTTTTGGGCTTGCGATGAAATAACCATTGACATTACTTCTGCTAGCTCTTTCGTTTCTGACAGTCTCGCGGAATAAGAATAAGGAGTTGATTCGCACAAATAGTTTCACCTCAATGTACATTGTTGATAGGACATCCAGCGGTGCCCAATGGACTTTTTAGTACTGTCTTAGCGCGGACTAAAAAGGAGGGTGTTTCATGACCCGATTGTTAACTCCCTTCATGTGTGTCGTACTGGTCAGCTTTCTCGCTTTAGCACGGGAGGAGCCGAAACGGCCGCCGCGCCAACTGCCCCCGCCCACCGATATAGATCCTAAGCTCACCGAAGAGGTCCGCCAACTCGAACAGGAACTCGGTAATGCTATCCTGCACAAGGACGCCAAAAGCTTGGAGCGTCTTGTCGGCGTCGAGTACACGCTGCGCGTGTCGGACATTCCTCAGGGCAGCCTACCTCGCGCCATTTGGATGGACAACACGCTTAACAGACTCAAGTCTGAATCGTTCGATCAACATCATCACGCGGCGCGCAAGCTCGCAGATGATCTTACGGTCGTCAGTCTGCTCCATATCCAAAAGGCTACTATCGATGGCCGGGACTTCAGCGGCGATTTCTACTTAGTCGATTTTTGGAAGAAACGCGGTGGCAATTGGCAGATCATTGCCCGGTACTCCAGTCCGGTGGGCAAGATACTCGACCGGGGGCCACGTGTGCCGCCCCCGCTTACCGACAGCGACCCTCAGCTCACGGACTTGTTGCGTCAACTTGAACAAGAACTCGATGAAGCGGCCCTGCACGGATTTAAGGACACAAAAACCATGGAGCGTCTTGTTAGCCCCGAGTTCACACAGCGTGTGTCGGATGCTCCTGAGCGCAGTCCGCAAGCTCGCGGATGATCTTGCGGTCATTAGTCTGCTACTTACTCAACAAGCCACGTTTGACGGTCGCGACCGGAGCGGTGATTTCCATGTCGTGGAGATCTGGAAAAAGAGAGGTGGTCACTGACACATGATCGCCCGTTACCAAGCCCGAAGGGCAAGAAATTCGACCGTTCGCCGCCGCGGTAACAAACCAACTCGAACTCGCTGATCGAGAGGATGGCGGCCAACACAGTTGGACGATTTTTATTCTGGAACCGGGGAAGTCACTATGAGAAAGGCATTCACGTTACTGCTCTTTGTGATGCTGCCTGGTTCAATGTCTGCCCAGCCGAAACAGCATCCCCAATCAATACCGCTCGTTTTCACCCACGTCACGGTCATTGATGCCACAGGCGCGCCAGCCAAGCCAGATATGACGTTGGTGGTAGTCGGTGATCGTATCACCGAGCTTGGTCCAACTAAGAAAGTCCGTGTGCCGAAGGATGCGCAGGTGGTGGACGCCACCAGCAAGTTTCTGATTCCAGGCTTGTGGGATATGCACGTTCATATCTTCAATCAAGTTAGCCGGCGTCCGCCGAACGCCTGGTATTTCCCGTTATTTGTTGCCAACGGTGTCACCGGCGTTAGAGAGATGTGGACTAAACCGCAAGACATGAATCAAGTTCTCGAATGGCGCAGACAGTTTGCTGAGGGCACTTTCACACTCCCACGGATCGCGGCAGTCGGGACTGTCGTCGATGGACAACCGTCTACATGGCCGAATACTGATACGGTGGCGACGCCTGAAGAAGCGCGGCGCATCGTGCGGAAGATTAAGGATGCGGGTGTTGATTTCGTGAAGACCTATTCAAATCTTTCGCGCGAAGCATATTTCGCGATTGTCGATGAAACCAGGAAACAAAAGATCCCCTTTGCCGGGCACGTGCCCTTCGCGGTCGGGGCGGATGAGGCTTCGAATGTCGGTCAGAGAAGCATGGAGCACCTCAACCAAGTTCTGGAAACCTGCTCAAGCAAGGAGCAGGAGTTGTTACGAGTTCCGGGCAAGGATTGGACCATCGCATATGACAAGCTGATGGCGGATACCTATCCTCTCGAAGAAATCAGCAACACCCAGAGGATTTATGCGGTAGTACTGAACGGTAGATTATTACCAAAAGTGTCGTTACAAAAGATGCTCACGGAAGTTGAAGCTGCTGAAAGAAAGAAATAAATGTCCCCCGGAGGGCGATGCCTATAAGCGCTTACAGCGGACTCGGGGCGCGTTCGGTTAGTTGTAATGTGAATCGGAGATTCGTGGAATCGCTCGCCGCTGAAGCGCATCAGCGTTCGGTAGCGCAAATATCCCGACGCATTGGAGGTCAACATGCGGACGGTGCTAAGTGCAATTACTATGATTCTGCTCCTCATGGCGGGCGCGCGCGCGCAGGGCCGTTCTCCGCTACGCCCGTGCGTTTCTAGCGAGCGAGCACTGCGGGCTGTCGCACACGAATATTGGGCTGCCCATAACCGGCGAGATGTTGCCGCTCAGGCCAGGATCCTGGACGACGAACTGCTGTTTATTTCCGAGAGCGGCATGGTCCTGTCTAAGGCACAGGTGCTGACGCCATTTCGCGCGCCGGAAGGGACCGTGACATTCGGATCTGCAGAGCAGCCGGCAGATGTTCGCGCCCGCTTCGCTGGCAACACTGCGATTCTGAGCTTCACCAAGCGCTGGAGCTTCACTCACAAACCATCGGGCGCATCCTTTGGTGCGACCTCCCGTATGACAGAGGTCTTCGTTTGCCGCGGTGGCGTCTGGAAGGTTCTGCTGTTTCAGGAGACGATTCTGCCTAACCCGAACCGACAGGTTTTCATGGCGGCGATCGCTCACTTCGACGAATACGTGGGCGACTATCGCTTTGGCGCGAACGGCGAGGGCGGCGCGATCAAGGTTATGCGTAGAGGGGATAAGCTCTACGAGAGCTGGGGCAATGATCGTCCAGTGGAAATATTGCCTGGCAAGTTCGATACGTTTTTCACGCCCGGTTTTCCAGTACTGGAAAGATTCGTGCGCGACACAAGCGGGCGTGTCGTTGCGATCCTGTACACGATAGGCGATAGCGAAGTTGAGGCGAAGCGCATTCCCGCCGACAAAAGCTTGCAGCGGATTTGGCCGGTAGGCGGCTTCTTTGGTAGGTGAGTGGGCTCGCCTCTTAAGCGCAGCGTTGTATGTCTGGAGCTCGCAGTTTTAAGGATTGTACGTTGCGGCAATTGATCGGTTGCGGATGCATCATTGTCAGCATTTTACTATCGCTCATATCGAGCGGTGCGCGAGCGCAGTCATCCAGCAACCAAAAATTACTCAAGGACCCGATTGGTAATTTCGTCTTCGACGCCTCGCTTGGTAATCCAGCCCCGCCGATTACCGTCTACTATTACCGGCCGAATCAGATCGATCCCGGGACTCGCGTCGTCTTTCTCATGCACGGGAGCAGCCGCACCGCTCAAGAAGCGCGAGACCTTGGAGCCGTTTACGGGAAGAAGCACAACTTCATCTTGCTCGCACCTGAGTTTTCCGAGAGGAACTATCCCGGTGATACATACGCTTTCGGCAACATGCTTGGCCCTGACGGAAAACTCCTTCCCGAGTCGATGTGGGCATTCGCTACAATCGAGCGCGTCTTCGACAGGGTGCGGGAAGAACTCCGACTGCGGACGGCGACGTATGACATTGTGGGACACTCTGCCGGCGGCCAGTTAGTTCACCGCTTGGTTTTGTTCGCACCCCATCTGCGTTTTCGGCGCGCGGTCGCCTCCAGCCCCGGCAGGTACGCGTTACCTAAGATGTCTGAGAGCTTTCCCTATGGCTTCAAGGGAACGTTGCTGGATTCTTCAATTCTTGCACGGGCCTTTTCCAGAGATTTCGTTCTAGTGCTCGGTGATCGGGATACTGACGACAGGGTTCGCGAAACGGAAGCCATGTCGCAGGGCAGCAATCGGTTCGCGAGGGGCCTTCGTTTTTTTGCGATCGCGACCGAAGAGGCAAACCTTCTAAAGGTCGCCCTCGCGTGGCGCTTGCGAATCGCATACGGCGTCGACCATTCACCCCGTTCTGCCGTGCAAGCAGGATTTGAAGAGCTTTTGAGGTGATCCCGCTCACACAACGCACCGCCTAACAACGACATGAAGCGGTGTTTGCGGGCTTGATATCTCGCGCCGCCGTCCTACAAGCTCTTGCACTGTGCTCCCTTGAGAGCAGCGATTCTTGAAGGTGAAGCGAAAACCTCAAGAGGACATCAAGTGAAAAGCATTCTCGCCATTGCTGTATTGATCATTACAGTCTCACCTATCGTCGTATGTCAGACAGCCAGCAAAAGGGCAGTCAGAAAAAGCAAGGCTCAGCGAGAGGTGCTGAGACTAGAGACCGAGCGAGTCCAAGCTCTTCTTCGAGGTGACACAGTCGCTCTCAACCGCATCTATTCCGATGACTACACCGTGATGAGCACTATAGGCCTGGTGAAGAACAAGGCCGACGTGATGCAGGATTTCAGGTCTGGTAACCTCAAGTACGAGTCATTCATTCTCGATGAATGTAAGGTGCGGCTCTACGGGAATACGGCTGTCGTGACCGGCCTCTCTACCCAAAAAGCTCGTGAAAGAAGAGGACATCGGTGGCTAGTTCTACTTCACCCGTGTGTACGTGAATCAGAGCGGTCGATGGCAGATTGTGGCTAATCACCAGAGCCGAATCGCACGGCGCTAATGGTGGCTGTGTCAGTGCCTAACGGCATTACACGGTAACGAGTTCTTGCTCGGTTGGTATGAGACTTTGTATGAGACGTTCTGGCCATCTTTGGAACCGTGACATCTCCAGTAGCTTCTGGACATCAGAATTGGAGCGAAGCCATGTATCGATTCCTTTTGCAATTCACCCTCATCTGCATGTTCGCCTCTGCATCTGTTGCCCAGACGAAGGACGAACTCCGGGTTGCGGACCTAGGTCGGTGTGTACTCGAGAACGGCCAGGCCATTGATCCCTGCAGAGTCGGCTTTCGAACCTTCGGCCGTCTCAACCCGGAACGCAAAAATGCCGTGCTGGTGCCCATGTGGTTTTCCGGGAAAACTGAGCAGCTGCGTCCCAAGGTCGGCCCTGGGAATGTGTTCGATTCAACCAAATACTACATCATCGCCGTCGATCCGTTCGGTAACGGCGTTTCAACCTCACCTTCGAACAGCAAGAATCAGCCAGGTAAGCGCTTTCCCCGCTTCACGATCCGGGACATGGTACGAGCACAGCATCGTCTAATCAGCGAAGTGGTGGGTCTGGATCATCTACATGCGATCGTTGGAATATCAATGGGCGGTATGCAGGCTTTCGAATGGGCAGTCTCCTACCCTGATTTCGTCGACAAGGTAGTGCCAATTGTCGGCTCACCGCAGGTCACGTCCTATGATCTACTGTTGTGGGAAACGGTAATTCGCGCAATCGAGACTAGTCAGAAATGTGAGGACTGTGACCCTGTCGGCGTGTTCGCTCCGTTGATCTATCTTGTCTTGCAGACTCCGGAGTACCGCGTGAAAGAAACGCCGCGGGAAGGGTTTCCCCGTTTTCTGAAGTCTATTACGGACGAGGAGCGTCAGGATTTCCGGCCGGAAGATCTGAAGAGCCAGATGCGAGCGAAGATGGTCCACGATGTGGCAGGCCCCTTCGGCGGCAGCCTTGAACAAGCAGCGAAACGAGTAAAAGCTGACATGTTGATTATCATATCTGCCAACGATCATATACAGCGCCCGGAACCAGCTACGGAATTCGCTCGACTCATCGCGGCCCGCATTGTGAAGTTGGATAGCGACTGTGGACATTTCGCTAACGATTGCGAGGCGGAGCGGGTCGCGAAGGAGGTGAATACATTTCTGGCCCGCTAGGCCTTTTGCTGCACCCATTCACTAAAAAACGATCAAAGATCCTGAGGTGAGGAGAATCAAGGCAAACATTGGATCAATCGATAAGTTTACCCGATAGCACCGGTGCAAGCAGAATAGTTCAACGAAGCGCGGATCGAGCGCATCCGCTCGCCGTGAAAGCGCGGCCTTAAAGTTTGTAGTGTTGTCGTTTTTAACATCAGCGACCTGCTTCTCTCAGAACCAGCGACCGGCGGGGTAAGATAAATCTCATCGGAGCTGCAGCAGTTAGAAGCCGGTTTCGATCTTGTTCAATGAGTGCGCATAATCTTGCGGGGGATAGCGATGAAAGCAGTTCCACAAATACTCGCAGCGATCACCATCGTATTTAGCCTTCTGTGCTTTAGTCGCTCGGCGGCCGAGGCGCAGCGTAGGCCCCCGAACATCCTCGTCATCGTCACCGACGACATGGGATACGGAGATATTGGCATCCACGGAAGCAAGGACATCCCTACGCCAAACATCGATGCGTTGGCCAAAGTTGGAATCCGCTTCACCGACGCGTACGTCAGCGGCCCATACTGCAGTCCCACTAGAGCAGGACTGTTAACGGGTCGTTATCCGCAGCGGTTCGGCCATGAGTTCAACCTTGATATGTCTCAAGCCTATAGTGATTTCGGCCTGCCTCTCAGTGAACCCATAATGGCAGATCGTTTGAAGGCCGCCGGTTACCGGACGGCGCTGGTTGGCAAATGGCATCTTGGATTCGGTGACAAATTTCATCCGATGGCGCGCGGCTTCGATGAGTTCTTCGGATTCCTGGGCCATTCGCATTCATACCTTGACCCCGAGAGTGCGAGTCACAATCCTGTCCTTGACGGCAGAAAGGTCGTCGTGGAAACGCCGTATCTAACCGACGCATTCGCCGACCGTGCGGTAGCCTTCATCAAGCGACAGAAGTCGCACCCGTTCTTCCTCTACTTGGCGTTCAACGCCGTGCACGCCCCGATGCAAGCGGCAGATAAGTACCTGGCGCGATTCCGGTACATCGCCGACGAGCAGCGGCGCACGTCGCGGCGTTGCGGGCGGAAGGGCTCGAAGAGAATACGCTGGTTGTCTTCTTCAACGACAACGGCGGGCCGACCATGGCGGGCACGACGATCAATGGCTCAAGCAACGCACCTCTCCGAGGCTCGAAACGTCAGACTTGGGAAGGCGGTATCCAGTGGCGTTCATCATTCGTTGGAAAGGGCACCTTGCCGAGGGCAAGATTGAAGCGCGCCCAATCATTCAACTCGATGTCTTGCCCACCGCGCTGGCGGCAGCCGGCGTGACACCGCGATCGCAGTGGAAATTCGATGGCGTTAATCTGCTTCCGTTTCTCACCGGCAAGAAATCGGGCCGGCCGCATGAAACTCTGTATTGGCGTCTTGGCGAGCACATGGCAATCCGCAAAGGCGACTGGAAGCTGGTGAAGACCAGGGAGGGTCCGTTGAAAGAGGCCGATCGTTCCACATTTAACGACCTATCAAGTGCGGAACTCTACAATCTCGCAGAAGATATCGGGGAGACAAGGAATCTTGCGGCGGCACATCCGGAGAAGGTCAGGGAATTGGCTGCCGACTGGCAGCGATGGAACAAAGAACTTGCGCAACCGCTGTGGTCACCCTGCTGAACGGGGCGTTGGCGCATCCGGAGCGATGAGTCTTTGGGTGTAGCAGTTTTTATTTATACTGTCGTAATTATGGGCGAGCATATCACCGCACTCGGCAAGACAGGTGAAATTCGTATTCCAAGAATGCGCATATAGTAAACGCCGCGGGCAAGTTTCTGATTCCGGGCTTTTGGGATATGCACGTTCATATCTTCAATCAAGTTAGCTGCTTCGCGCGAAAGATTTGAATAGGTCTTCACGAAATCAACACCCGCATCCTTTTCCGTTATTTGTTGCCAACGGTGTCACCGGCGTCCGCGAGATGTGGACTAAACCACAAGACATGAGTCAAGTTCTCGAATGGCGCAGACAGTTTATCCGCACCGCGATCGAAGCAATCGAGACTACGCCCTTTCTCAGCCAAAAAGAGAAACAGGACATTTTCTATAACAACGCAGTTCGCTTTTCTTAACGTCGACAGCGCGATCCGTGCACTATAATAGCTGCCGCCCAACAAGGCGCTCCAGCCGACGTTCTTGCCTCCGCTTCGCTCCGGCAGAGGATGAGCTTGGTGTTAGACACTTCTCGTTGGAGGAGAAGATGAGAAAATTATTTGCATCTCTTGTGCTCGTTTGTTTACTGTCCGCACTGCTGTTTGCACAGCGTAAACAATTACCCGAACAGAAGCCTCTTGCCTTCACGCACGTCACAGTCATTGACGCCACTGGCGCGGCGCCAAAACCAGATATGACCGTGGTGATTGCCGGGGACCGCATCGTCGCACTTGACTCCAGCGCGAAGCTGAACCTCCCAAGTAACGCGCAAGTGGTCGATGCGACTGGCAAGTTTTTAATACCAGGGCTATGGGACATGCACATCCATCTGGACGACAATGAGATGTGGCCCATAATGCCTTCGCGCGAAGACAAGGAGAAGGTTTTCCCGCTGCTCATCGCCAATGGCGTGACCGGCGTGCGCGACATGGCCGGCAGTTTGGAACAGTTGCAGCAGTGGAAGCAGAAGATAGCGCTCGGTCAGATGCTCGGGCCCCGGATCGTCGCGGCGGGCCCTTTTGTTGATGGACCCTCGCCGAGGTGGCTAGGCTCTTTCAGCGTCTCAACAGAAGCAGAAGCCCGTGAGGCGGTGCGGAGCCTTCATAGGCGCGGCGCGGATTTCATCAAGGTCTACTCGCGACTACCCCGACCGGCGTTCTTCGGCCTTGCCGACGAAGCTAAGAACTTGGGCGTAGTCTTCGTGGGTCACGTGCAGGATCTGGTCAGCGCGGCAGAAGTATCCGATGCCGGGCAGAAGAGCATGGAACATATGGACGGCATAATGCTGGCGTGCTCCACCGAAGAAGAGGCATTCAGGAGGGAGATCGAGCGAGGGTACGCCGAGCGCACGGAGACGATTGATCCGTTAGTCCGTGGCAATCCGAAGGTATTGAACACTTACAGCCAAGAGAAATGCGCCTCACTCTTCGCGCGCTTCGTCAGTAACGGCACGTGGCAAGTGCCGACGCTGTACAACGAATGGCGTCACGCCCACACCACCGACCGGGCGCTCATGGATGACGCGCGGATTCACTACTACCCGAAGCCGTTCAGAGAATATTGGAAAGGCGTGAGCCTCCAAGACGAGAAGCGCCCGGAGCGCGTGGCGAGGCTCAAAGTCTATTACGAGTGGCTGCTGAAGCTGGTGGGGGACATGCACCGGGCGGGCGTAGGCATCCTGGCGGGTTCGGACGCAGGGGCTAACGAGTATTCCTTCGCGGGCTTCAGCCTCCACGACGAACTCAAAGTCTTTGTCCAAGCAGGCATGACGCCGATGGAAGCATTGCAGACCGCCACGCTGAAGCCGGCTCGGTATCTCGGGATGACGGACGCCTTTGGTACTGTGGAGCTTGGAAAAGTTGCTGACCTGGTGTTACTCGACGCCAACCCGCTCGACGAGATCAGTAATACCCAAAAGATCTCCGCTGTCGTCGTGAACGGCAGGCTTATCACTAAATCGGAGTTGCGTCAGATGCTGGCTGACGCTGAATCCGCCGCGAACAGGAACTAGGCTTCGTTTTATCGCGCGGCGGTGTCTAACAACGGATGCACCCGCCTCTAGCAAGTCTCTCATGAATCTCGTGTGGGCGGGCGGGTGATGCCTGGCGTTAGGCCGACATCGCTCAGATCATCTTGAGGGAAGAAGTATGAAACACCGCATAAAGCGCAGAGAGTTCTTGAAGCAAAGTTCGTTTGCGGTGGCCGCGCTTTCTATCTCTTCACACAACAAACTTCTCTCAACCCAAGAGAGCCTACAGAGAAGGGGACCTCCAAAGAAGGTCATTATTATTGGAGCAGGGCTGGCAGGGCTATCGGCCGCTTATGAACTAACGCGAGCAGGTCACGACGTTACCATCCTTGAGGCTCGCACTCGTCCAGGCGGGCGCGTCTTCACTATGCGTGAGCCTTTCTCAGATGGACTCTACAACGAAGCTGGTGCCGCCTACATCCCAGACAGCCACAACTGGACGATGAGGTACATCAAACTATTCGATCTGCCGCTTGACCCGATTATGCCCTCGAAACTGGCTTCTGTTTTTTACATCCGAGGAAACCGAATCGAGGTTAGGCCGGGCGAAAACATTGGATGGCCTCTTGATCTCACCCCCGAAGAAAAGAGACTGGGGTTGGCTGGAATCAGAGAGAAATATGTAGAGTCTGTGATGAAACAAATAAGCAATGCCGCCGATCCAGATTGGCCATTCGCTCAGTTCAAAAAATATGACCAGATGACATTCTCAGAATTCCTGCGCATACAGGGCGCTTCTCGAGGCGCAGTAGCACTTTTGAGACTTGGCTATTTTGACCTAATAGGTGATGGGGTTGACAGCTACTCGGCTCTCTACATGCTTCGCAATCTTGCTCTTAGCCATAGTGAGAAGGAGTACATGATCAGAGGCGGAAATGATCTTCTACCGAAAGTGTTTGCTGCACGGCTTGCAGACAAAATTCTGTACGCTACGCCCGTCGTCAAAATAGAGTATAACGCGCAAAGCGTGCGAGTAGTTTTCCTGCAAGCTGGCGCTCACCAGTCAGTTTCGGCGGATCATCTCATTTGTACGATTCCGTTTTCGGTTCTGAAGCAGGTTGAAATCTCTCCCAAGTTTTCGATTGAGAAACAGAAGGCCATAGAACAGTTGCCATACAACTCTTACGCGCGAGTTTATTTGCAATCAAGAAAGAGATTCTGGCTAAACCAAGGCTTGGAGGGTAGGGCTGTTACAGACTTCCCGCGAGTGAGCATTGTTGATGGTAGTTTCAATCAGCCAGGCATTCGCGGCATATTGAGAGCCAGCATGGGCGGGCCTCAGGCACGGCACATGGCAGCGATGAAAGAGAGCGAACGAATAAGCTCCGTGTTGAAGGTGATGGAACTAGTTCATCCACACATTCGGGAGAACTTTGAGGGCGGCGTGTCGAAATGCTGGGACGAAGATGAGTGGGCGCGCGGCGCTTATACTTGGTATAGGCCAGGACAGATGACAGAATTACTCCCACGCATAGGAAAAGCAGAAGGACGAGTTCATTTCGCAGGCGAGCACACATCAGCGTGGCCAGGGTGGATGCAGGGAGCGCTCGAATCTGGCAACCGTGTGGCACGGGAGGTGAATGCTGCGTTATGAAGAGTTCCGTCACATTTAGTGGAGCGCCTAATACCGGCACGCAGACACTGTTCCAGACACGTCTGAGCTGTCGCAGCATCACTGCCACCTGCGGTGCGGTGATTACCGCCCTGACCTTGATCACCCCTTGTTACTCCCAGTCGTCCACACCTGCGAGACGCGTGACCTCGCGTGCGACTCTAGCTCGAAAGATCGATGCCATCGTGGAGGCTAGCCGGCGTGAACTTAACCTCCCCAGCGTTTCCGTTGCCATTATGCGAGGGCATAAGCTTGTTCTCGCGAAAGGATATGGGTTCGCGGATCGCGCGGCGGGCGCGCCAGCAACAGCACACACGATCTACGCGATCGGATCGCTCTCCAAGCAAATCACGGCGGCCGCGATCATGAAGCTCTACGAGGAGGGCCGGCTCCAACTTGACGAGCCGGTCACGAAGTACCTGCCTGAATATCGAGCGACGCAGACGCCGGTCCCAACGATCCGGAACCTGCTGCAGCAGAACTCAGGCCTTCCCGCATGGGACGACCTTCCCGAGTTTCAGGACGTCGATACGGGCAACCCGGACCGCTTCGAGCTCTTCAAGATGGTCGACGTCATCGCTTGCCAGCCGCTGTTCTACCGCCCCGGGGAGTGGTGGTCGTATAGCAACTCCAACTACACGGTCCTGGCCGCTGTGGTCGAGCGAATCACCGGCATGCGACACGACGAGTACCTGGTCGGCGCTTTCTTCGACCGCCTAGGCCTTCGATCGATGGGAGGGTGCGCGTCATCGCGCTCGGCTTCAGGTGGTCAACGGGCCGTCGGCTACCAGGACAGCAGGTCATATGCGCTGCGACCGGTGACGGCGGTCAAGGCCAGGGCCTTCACCGGAGCGGGCGGGCTCTGCTCGAACGTAGTGGACCTCGCCACCTGGATGCGGGCTCTCGTCGACGGGGAGGTCGTGAGCGTCATCTCGTTCAAGCAAATGACAACGGCAGTCCCGGTCAGCGCCGGGTTCACACCGCCGTATGGGTTCGGAGTTTCACTACTCCCGCTCGCAGGACAGCGTGCGGTCTGGCACGGTGGCGTCTTGTCCGGCTATACGGCGGTATTGGCGTACTTCCCCGAGCACGATCTCATAATCTGCACTCTTGCGAACGCGAGGCGCGCCCATCTCGAACAGCTCGTGAAGGACGTTGCGCGTGAGTTGCTGGGGCTTCATGCGCCTCGCTTGCGGGATCTGCCGATCGACCCGCGGGAGGCCGAGCGCGTGGCGGGCAGTTACGACGATGACATGTTCAAGTTCCGGATCTTCAGGAGTGGTGCGCAGCTCTTCATCGACGTCCCGCCGGCCGGGGCTCCGACGCGGCTCATTTACCAGGGCGGCCGCGAATTCGCGACGGCACGCCCGACGGACTTTCGGCTGCGGTTCGAGCCTGAAGCCGGAGAAGTCAAGCAAGTCGTCTGGGAGTGGGCAGAGCTTCGTGCCTACGGTCGGCGTCTCCGGTGACGCAACTGGTTTTGCGAGGCGCTCGGCCGAATTAAGCATGACCGCTTGGCCTACTGTCTTAGAGCCAAGAGGGTACGTTGAGCGACTATCCTTATAATCGCGGATGAGCCAATGGGCAGCCTAAACAGCGGCATGCGGCGGAACGCGCCACAGACGACCTCTGATCCATCACGCCAGGTGCGCGCCGCTGAGCGTTAGACCGCACACGGAATAGCCACTATGAAACGAGTTCCGACTGTCGCCGCATTCACCCTACTTTCTCTCATCCTAGCCCAAGCGGAACGTGGGAGCGCGCAGATCCAGCCCTCAACCGTTAATGTGGTTAAGACAAGTGTTCAGTTAGCTGACAAGTCCGCTCAAGTCGATGCGCTCTTTGCGTCATGGACTCAAGGCCGGACACCGGGCGCCGCAGTGCTTGTCGTTCAAGACAGGAGGATTGTCCATAAGAAAGGATATGGGCTGGCTGATATCGCCGCGAATGCGCCCATCACACCGAACACCGCCTTTGACCTAGGATCGATCTCGAAGCCGTTCACCGCCATGGCCATCATGATGCTCGCCGAGCGTGGCGAGCTGAGGTACGGTGATCCCCTCTCCCGGTTCTTCCCCGAGTTCCCCTCTTACGCGCGGAAGATAACCATTTGGCACCTGCTCCATCACAGCCACGGCTTCCCCGATTATGAGGGGCTTTTCGTCAAGAGCGGGATGATTGATAAGGACTACCCCAGGCCGTCTAAGGGAAAGGAGGAAGGCTTCGAGCCGTTGGCCCTGATCATCGAAAAGGTTTCGGGTAAGCCTTACTCTCGGTTCTTGAAGGAGAACATCTTTCGGCCCCTCGGAATGAACAGCACCCTGGTCTACGACGAGACAAGACCCAAAGTTAAAAACAAGGCAGTGAGCTACTCCCGCGTGGGGGAAAGATACAAGGATATCGACTACACTCCCCTGAACCTCATCTACGGCGACGGCAACGTTAATTCGACTGTGGAAGACCTGTACAAGTGGGATCAGGCTTTATACACGGATAGGCTATTGAGAGCAGAAACACTCGAACAAGCGTTCACACCGGGTAAGTTAAATGACGGCATGGATACCGGCTACGGGTCCGGATGGTTGGTCAAGAACTCTCCAGGATTGCGGCGCATTGCACATGGAGGATCATGGGTGGGCTTCAGGAGCCTGCTGGTACGCTATCCCGACCAGCGTCTTACGATCATATTGCTCTCCAATTTCGCAGAGTTCGACCGAGAAACTTTGGTCTACAAAATCGCCAGGATATATCTGGCCGATCAGATGGCCTTGCCGACCGCGGTGAAGGTCGAGCCCGAGGCTTTGCGGAAATATGTTGGCAGGTACATGTTGTGCGAATGGGTTCCTGCCGGGGCAACCGACTGCGGGGGTACGTTGGATCCGGAAGCATATTTCGATGTGACGCTGGAGCGTGAGTCGCTCTGGCTCAAGGCTGCGAACCGCGAGAAGGTGAGACTCATGCCCGAATCGGGGACGAAGTTTTTTGTCGACGGCGTGGAAGACGCGCGCTTTACTTTCAACAAGGATGTGCGGAGCGATGTCATCAGCCTGACGAGGTGGCAGTTTGTGGAACAAGTGGCGCAGCGAGTGCCGTAAGGGATGGAAGCATCGACCACATCAGGGAGAGAAGAATGAAACGCCACGTCAGTCGGAGAGACTTTATTAAGCAGGGTGTATTCAGTGCCGCTGCATTCTCTATCTCTTCCTCTGGTGTTTCCGCCAATCAAATTGGCCTGGGAACAACACGTATAGCCCCTAAGAAAGTTATTGTCATTGGGGCAGGACTAGCAGGTCTATCTGCGGCATTTTTACATCTCGAACGCGGCTGGGTTTGTGCCCACGTTCAATGATCCGAATGATCGAATAGCTCTCGGCATACTGGGAGAGCTTTTCACTGATCGTCCTGTTTTAGGCATTCACGCAGTCGATCTGGTGTGGGGCTTGGAACGATTCACTGCCTCACAAAGCAGCAGCCTGCCAGATGACTTTTCTATTTGAGCACATCTCTCATTTCAAGATTGGCTTCGATCTCTTTGCGAGTTCTCCACGTCTCGCGCATCTGCTTCTTCGAGAAAAGCTCCAACTGATCACCGTTGTGACGTGAGCCGGGCTGCGATGAGTTGCCGTAAGAGAGCAGCACGCGAGCGCGAACCGGGATGGAAAACTCAACCGCCGCCACATACGAATCGCCTCCCATCGCGCGGTATCGCCCGTCACGGTCCTGGGCGTATTCGACGACGCGAAAGGTGCCGAGCTCGCCCACGCCTCCGTTCGCAGGATAATCGCGCTCGCCGATCCTCAGTCGAGCTACATCTCCCCACGCAACGTCGAGCGATCCGAAAGAGGATTGAACTTTCTGCGCCGCACGCTCCAGCGCCTCCGCGGCAGCCTTCGGATCAGATAGACCATCAGGCGTCGTTCGCGGGTTCTTTTCGTCCCACTGAGTCGCAAAGACTTTCCACGCTCTTGAGCCTGTAAGCCTCATCTCCTGCGCCCAGAAAGTGAAAAGCGCGGTGCCGCGGCTTTCGGCGTCGGCCGAGCGATCCCACTTCTCCAGAACGTCGGCGGCGCGCTTTGCCAGGTCAGAGCCATGTTCACGCGCCGCCGCAATCAGGTCGTCCAGAATCCGATCAGCCAGCTCCATCCGCGTCGAGTGCTTGTAGGCGATCAACTCTTCGAAGCTTATGCTCTTGTCTTCGTCCAGCATGCGGGCTGAGCGCTGCGGGCGGAAGTCCATCAGTCGCGGAGCCATGTACTTCGCGAACCGGTAGCATCGAAGACCTGGGGGAATGTGACGGTCCAGGGCGGGTCGTTGGCGTTTTGCAGCCAGCCGGTCGCCGGATCTATGACCTTAGGCAAATCACTGTACGCGTGAATCCGCGTCCACAGAGTCTCACTTGTGTCGCCCGATACAATTCCGCTCCAGTACTGCCAGTCGCCTTTCGGCCTGACAGGGACCGCGCCGTTGAACATATAAAAAATGTGGCCGTAGCGGTCGGCGTACATCACGTTGAACATCGGTATCTGCCGATTTCGGAGCGCAGCCTGAAACTCCGCGAGGTTCCTCGCTCGCGCCATGTCCCACCACTCTTCGAGCATTCCCGCTCGATCTATTCCCGCCACGCGCAAGGCGACGGCGCGACTTCGACCTCGTCGCTTATGTGGTCTCGATGCTCGCGGGCGTAATCGTTGATTCCTGCGGCGAAGGCTTCAAGGTTGCGGAGAAAGGCTGGCGTTTTCTTTAATCTCGCTTACTGACACTTCTAACTCGCCGACAAACTGCCCGTCGGCAAAACTTTTGCGCCATTCTCGTCCACGACTCTTAATGGTATCTAGATCTACAATTCTGCCGTCCACAAACTGCGTAGGGTTTAACTCGTCAGCCAAGCGTGCCGAGAAATCCAGCCGCTAAGAAAAGTGTACGATTGAGTTACTGTCCGACGCCGACATTATCTGATGAAATGCTCGTCAGGTAATAATTGAATCACGCCGAATCGGCAACGTGTAGAAATCTTATTGAGTCCAACGTGAACGCCGGGAAGAGCGACAATGAGGGAAGGATGATCGGACTGTTAAGTGCGCAAGGATGAGGGGAAGATAAGGGGCTTACGTATCGGGACCAAGCCGGACGTCAGCTTGCTTTGACGGCTGGAACGTCGGTAAATACGACTTCGTAATGCGCAGTAGAGTGAGGTAAGTACCGCGGAATCGGACTTAAAATCCGTTGTGAGTAGGT
>WNFV01004346.1_pt1 | contig 17641 bp, 17 predicted proteins | sample 5400101 | NCBI WGS metagenome assembly WNFV01 (sample SAMN13153361, study PRJNA577476) | soil metagenome | isolation source: 115 cm soil or saprolite under grassland replicate 1 | place: USA:California | collected 2016-06-15
GGCTGTTGTGCGACTCCGCGGCGAAGTTGACGATCGTGCCGATCTCGTGCTCGGCCAGGGTCTGCTCCGCGAGGTCGAGGTCGGCGATGTCCCCTTGGACGAACGGCACCTGCTCGGGGACGTTCTCCCGGACACCGGCGTAGGTCAGAAGGTCGTAGACGACGACGTTGTCGGCGGGATGGGCGTCGAGCCAGTAGTGGACGAAGTTGGAGCCGATGAAACCGGCGCCGCCGGTGACGAGGAGGTTCACGCCTTCAAGCCTAGATGGGACAGGCACTCGCGGAGGCCCTCCCGCCAGTGCGGCAGGCGAGGAGCCTCCGGCCGCTCGCTCCTCAGCACCGAGTAGGCCGGCCGGGCCGCGGGCCTGCCTAGCTCGGCGGTCGAGATCCGCCGCACGCGGCAATCCAGCCCGGCCTCCTCGAAGATCGCCTCGGCGAGCTCTGCCCAGGTGCAGTCCCCCTCGGCGGCGAGGTGCCAGACACCCTCGGGCAGCTCCGCGATCGTTCGGGTTGCCTCAGCCAGGTGCCCGACATAGGTGGGGCAGCCGCGCTGGTCGTCGACCACCGCCACCTCTTCACGCTCGGCGCCGAGCTCGAGCATGGTGCGGACGAAGTTGTGCCCGGTCCAGCCGAAGAGCCAGGAGCTTCGGACGATCCAGCCACGCTCGACTTCCTGCTCCCCCGCGAGCTTGGAGCGGCCGTAGGCAGAGACAGGGCTGGGCTCATCCGACTCCACGTACGGCTCGCGCTTGCGGCCGTCGAAGACGTAGTCGGTCGAGAAGTAGACGAGGGGCGCGCCCAGCGCGGCGGCGTTTCGCGTTCCTCTCGCGTTGACGCTGAGCGCCCCCTCAGGGTCCTCCTCAGCGCCGTCCACGTCCGTCCAGGCCGCAGCATGGAGGACGAGGTCGGGATCGAGCCCTGCCGGAGCCGGCTGCGTCACATCCCACTCGGCGCGCGTGAGCGCGCGAGCGTCCGGGAAGACCACGACCAGCGCGGTGCCGAGCTGGCCGCCGGCGCCCGTTAGGAGGAGACGGCGGTGTCCCGTTCCGACAGGATCGGCGATTGCGTGCTCCAGAGCTGCTTCACGCGCGGATCGTCCCACGGGATCCCGTGCTCGTCGGGATCGTCCGGGTCGTACTCCTCGGTCACCTCGTAGCAGAAGAGCACGTCGGTCAGCGCCTCGTAGCCGTGCGCGAGCCGGCCGGGGACATAGACCGCGACGGGATTGTCATCACCGATGTCCATGGTGAAGGTCTCGCCCGACTCGCGGTCGAGGAGGACGACGCGAATCATGCCCTGCAGACAGACGAAGAGGTCATCCTGTCCGCGCTCGTGGTAGTGGAGGCCCTTGATCACGCCCTTGCGGGTGAAGGCAATGTTCGTCTGACGCGACGGCTTGGGCAACTCGCTCTCGCGCCGGATCTCCATGAACCAGCCGCGGCCGTCCTCGTGGCGCCGGAGCGGGATGACCTCGACGCCCTCGATCACAAGATTCCGATCTGCGAGTCGTCGCCGACGAGGATCCGGTATCCGCTCGGCTTCGAGTTCTTGCCGCCGATGACGACGTTGCGCCCGATCAGGGAGCCCTCGAGCCGGTGATCGAGGTCGGTGATCGTCGAGTCCTCGAGCACGATCGAGTTCTCGATCTCGGCCCGCTCGATCCGGCATCCGTCGGCAACCGCCGTGTAGGGGCCGATGTAGGCGTCTTTCAGGGTTGCGCCGGCTCCTATCGCCGCCGGCCCGCGTACCTGACAGCCCTCGAGCCGCGAGCCATCCCCAACCGAGACGCGTCCCTCGATGCGCGAGTCGACCAGCTCGCCGTCGACGCGCGGCTCGATCACGTCGAGCAGCAGGCGATTCGTCTCGAGCATGTCCTCCCAGTTGCCGGTGTCCTTCCACCACCCAGTGACGATGTGGGGCTCGACCCGCTTGCCCTGGTCGATCAGCGCCTGGATCGCTTCCGTGATCTCGTACTCTCCGCGGCCGGAGGGCTCGAGCGAGCGGCAGGCGTCGAAGATCAGGGGCTGGAACATGTAGACGCCCACGAGCGCCAGATCGGAGGCGGGCTCTGCCGGCTTCTCGGTCAGCTGAACCACCCGCCCGTCGTCGAGCTCGGCGACGCCGAAGGCGGAGGGGTTCGGCACGTGCGTGAGCAGGATCAGCGCCTCGGGCTTCGAGCTGCGGAACTCATCCACCATCTCGACGATCCCGTCTCGAAGCAGGTTGTCTCCCAAGTAGACGACGAACGGCGAGCCCCCCATCGCCTCTTCCGCAGTCAGCACGGCGTGAGCGAGCCCGAGGGGCTGACCCTGCTCGACGTAGCGGATCCGAACGTCCCAACGGGACCCGTCGCCCGTGCGCTCGCGGATCTCCTCCCCGGCCTGGCCCGGTGAGACGACGATCGTGATGTCCTCGATTCCCGCATCGCGCATGGCCTCGAGCCCGTAGAAGAGAACGGGCTTGTTGGCGACCGGGACGAGCTGCTTCGCGCTCGTGTGGGTGAGCGGGCGCAGCCGAGTGCCGGCGCCGCCGGCGAGAATGAGGCCCTTCAGCTCCATAGGTCGAGATGCTACTCAGGCTCGATCGCCGGTGACCTCCTTCGACTCTCGGGGCAGTGCGCGGGTACCCTCCTACTGTGCCCGAAGAGCGCGAAATCCAGCATGAGCCGCAGGTGATCGAGGGTGAAGATCAGGTGCCGCGGCAGCCGGTGATGCCGCGCGATCCCTACATCCCCGAGCCGGGGCCGCGGCCGGGGGAGCGCCGGGCTTTCCATGTGATGCTGCTCGCGTTCATCCCGATCGCGGTCACGGTCGGGATCGTGCTCTGGGCCGTCATTCGCTAGCTGCCGCCAGCGGCGAGGGCTCAACGCGGACGAGCCGCGCAGCGCGCTCGGGCAGCCACCAGTTCCAGCGGCCGAAGAGCGCCATGAGCGACGGTACGAGCACGGCCCGGACGATGGTCGCGTCGAGGAAGATCGCGACGGCGAGCCCGATGCCGAACTCCTGCAGCCCGAGCACTCTCCCGGCGATGAACCCGGAGAAGGCCGCCACCATCACGATCGCGGCCGCAGTCACGATCCGGCCCGTTCGCTCGAGCCCCTCCGCGACCGCCTGGACGTTGTCGCGCCCCTCGTCCCAGGCTTCCCGCATGCGGGTGACGAGGAAGACCTCGTAGTCCATCGAGAGACCGAACAGCATCGCGAACAGGAAGATCGGGATCCAGCCCTCGATCTGCGCGTACTGGTAGAGCCCGATGGTCTCGCCGGCCCCGTAGCGAAAGACGAGCACGAGCACGCCGTAGGCAGCGCCGACCGAGAGCACGTTCAGGAGCACCGCCTTCAGCGGCAGGATCAGCGACCGGAACAACCGCATGAGCAGGAAGTAGGTGAGCACGAGCACGGCCAGGACGAGCCAGGGAAACACGCGGTACGAGCGGGTCAGGAAGTCGACGCCCTGCGGAGGCGCTCCGCCGACCTTGGCGACCACGCCCGGAGGCCAGTGCACGGAGGGAACGATGGTCTTCCGCAGCCTGTCGACGAACCGCTGCGTGGGTTTCTCGCCGTACTCGTGGCGCCCGGCGACGATCACCTGCGCATAGCGGCCGCTCGAATCGACGAACCTTCCCTGCGGGCGGTAGTAGACGGCGGCCGTCTCTCGGTCGCGCTCCACGTCGCGAACCAGCCGCCCGATCGCGATCTGGACCTGGGGCGCGCGCACGTTGCCGCCGGGCCCGGCGTCGATGAGAACCTGCGAGGGGGAGATCGCGCCCGGACCAACCGCCTTGGTGAGCACATCGAAGCCGTGGACGGCCTGCGGATAGCGCGGGATGCCCTGAACCGAGCCCGGTGTGAGCTGGAGCCCGAAGACCGGGACCGCGGCCCCCACCAGCAGGGTGACACCGACCGCAAGAAAAGCGATCGGGCGGCGCATGATCGAGCGGGCGATGCGCGCCCAGAACGTGCGCTCGGGATCCCTCGTGCCGGGCAGAGTCGGAAGCGGCACCCTCAGGCTCCGGCGGATGAAGTCGGCCACGTGCACCCGCTTCGTCCCCCGCCGGCCGAAGAGCGAGAGGAGAGCCGGCTGAAGCGTTCCCGCGGCGGCGATCGAAACGAGCGGGATCAGGAAGCCGCCGATCCCCATCGAGCGCATGAACGGGACCGGCATCGCCAGGAGTAAGGCGAGGCCGATCGCGACCGCCGTTCCGGAGAAGATCACTGCCCTGCCTGCCGTCTGCATCGTCCGCACGATCGCGTCGTCGGTCGACTCGGTGCGCTCGAGCTCCTCACGGAACCGGTAAACGATCAGCAGGGAGTAGTCGACCGCGATCGCGAGGCCGATCAACTGGACGAGGTTCGTCACGTAGGTCGCCATCGTCACCTCGTGAGCGACGAGGAAGACGATGCCGAGCGTGCCCGTGATCGTGCAGCCGGCGAAGAGGAACGGGATCGTGACCGCCCAGGAAAGGCCGAAGACGGTCAGCAGGACGAGCAGGGCTATCGGGATCGCGATCGACTCGCCGCGCGCAAGGTCGGAGCTGAAGATGGGGTCGAGCGCGGACTGAATCGCCGCCGACCCCGTGACGTAGGCGTGCGTGCCCGGCGGCTGCCCGACCGCCTTGAGCAGATCCTTCGTGTGCCCTTTCGCGTCCGCTAGACGAAGAGTGGTGACGATGTCGCCGTAGATCAGATGAGGGCCTCCGGGACGCAGCGCGGTTCCGTGCCCGGTCGGCACGACCCGCGCCGCGCGGTCGACGACTTTCTGCAGCCGCACCCGCAGCGCGGGGTCGGCGGAGTCTCGAACTTGGAAGACGATCGTGAAGCTCCCGTCGCTGCGGTCGCCGAACCGCTGCTGGAGGACGTTCCGGACGCTCTCCGAGTCCGTCCCGGGAACGCTGAAGGTGTTCGCAAGCAGCTTGCTGAGCTTCGTGCTCGAAAAGCCTCCTGCCACGAGCACCACCAGCCAAACGCCGACGACGAGCCATCGGCGCCTGATGATCAGGCGGGTCCAGCTGCCCACCCCCCCAGGCTACGATTTCCGTGTGGGTCCGCGCAGAGACATCGATCGCCTGAGGAGCGAGCTCGAGGAGCTCTTCGACGACGCGTGGCGCTCTCCGAGATTTTCCTCCCGGCGCTGCTTCCGGCCCGCCGTCGACTGCTTTCACACTTCCGATCCGGCTCAGTTCGTCGTTCTCGTCGAGCTGGCGGGGGTCGATCCCGAGCAGATCGCGGTCACCGCGGCCGAAGGGTCGCTCTGGATCGCCGGCATGCGAGGGCGGCCGCGAGCGGGCGAAGGCGGACACGCGTACTACCGGATGGAGATCGACTACGGCCGCTTCGAGCGCCAGATCCCACTTCCCGAGAAGATCGACGAGGCCGGGGCGACCGCAACCTACGAGCACGGCCTCTTGAGGGTCGTCTTCCCGATCGCGGCGGCGAGGGAGCATGCGCCCAAGGTGGCGATCGTGATCCACCGAGGACGATGACAGAAGCCATTTTCGAGCAGGAAGCAAGCGCCGACGAGATCGAGGTCCCGGAAGCGCTTCCGGTGCTGCCGCTGAAGGAGACCGTCGTCTTCCCGGGCGCGCTGACGCCGCTTGCGGTCGGCCAGGAACGCTCGGTCAAGCTCATCGACGACGTCGTCTCGGGGGACGAGGCAATCGTCGCGCTCGTCACCGTCAAGAACGAAGAGGCCGAGGAGCCGGCCTGGAGCGATCTCTACGAGGTCGGAACGGCTGCGATTGTCGACAAGATGATCAAGGTGCCCGACGGCACCTTGCGGGTACTCGTCCGGGGGATCGAGCGAATCAAGCTCGAGCGCGAGGTCGAGGGGCAGCCCTATCTCGTGGCCGAGGTGAGCGAGCTTCCCGACCTCCTCGTCGAGTCGAAGGAGGTCGAGGCGCTGACGCGCAACGTCCAGACCCTCTTCCAGCAGACCATCGCGCTCGTCCCGTATCTACCCGAGGAGCTCCAGCTCGCCGCCGCGAACATCGAGGATCCCGGCGCCCTCACGAATCGCGTCGCATCCCTGCGTCGGATCAAGACCGAGGAGAAGCAGCACCTGCTCGAGCTGGCCGACGTCGAGGCGCGACTCAAGGAGCTGCTGCGCTTCCTGAACCGCGAGCTGGAAGTGCTCGAGCTCGGCAGCAAGATCCAGTCGCAGATGCAGTCGGAGATGGAGAAGGGCCAGCGCGAGTTCTTCCTCCGCCAGCAGCTGAAGGCCATTCAGGATGAGCTGGGCGAGAGCGACGCGGAGCAGGCCGAGCTCGCCGAGCTGCGCGCGCGGATCGAGGAGGCCGACCTCCCGGAAGAGGTGCATAAGGCGGCGACGCGCGAGCTCTCACGCCTCGAGAAGCTCCCGTCGGCGGCCGCGGAGTACGGCGTCATCCGCACGTACCTCGACTGGATCCTGACGCTTCCCTGGTCGCAAACGACCGAGGACAATCTCGACCTCGAGCACGCGCGCAAGATCCTCGACGAGGATCACTACGACCTCGAAAAGGTCAAGGAGCGGATCCTCGAGCACCTTGCGGTGTCGAAGCTCAAGAACGACGTCTCGGGCTCGATCCTCTGCTTCGTCGGCCCGCCCGGCGTCGGCAAGACCTCGCTCGGCCAGTCAATCGCTCGCACGCTCGGCCGCAAGTTCACGCGCATCTCGGTCGGGGGCGTGCGCGACGAGGCCGAGATCCGCGGCCACCGCCGAACGTACGTCGGCGCGCTGCCCGGCACGATCATCCGCGCGCTCCGGGACGCCGAGTCGAAGAACCCCGTGTTCCTGATCGACGAGATCGACAAGATGGGCTCCGACTTCCGTGGCGACCCGTCGAGCGCGATGCTCGAAGTGCTCGACCCCGAGCAGAATTCGAGCTTCCGCGACCACTACCTCGACCTTCCCTTCGACCTCTCGCGGGTGCTCTTCATCTGCACGGCGAATCAGGTCGAGACGATCCCTTCGCCGCTGCTCGACCGGATGGACGTGCTCCAGCTCTCGGGCTACACGGAGGAGGAGAAGCTCGAGATCGCCCGCAAGTACCTCGTTCCCAAGCAGCTCGAAGCCCACGGGCTCGACCCGCAGGCGGTCAGCTTCCCCGACGAGACCTTGCGGCTCGTCATTCGCGAGTACACCCGCGAGGCCGGCCTGCGCAACCTCGAGCGCCGGATCGCCGCGCTCTGCCGCAAGGCCGCGCGCGCGATCGCCGAGGGAACGACCGAGCACATCGAGGTGGACGAGCAGAAGGCGCGTAGCTGGCTCGGGCCGCGCCGCTTCCCGGGCGAGGTCCGCAAGCGCACGTCCGACCCGGGTGTCGCGACCGGGCTCGCGGTGACGGCGGTCGGCGGCGATGTCCTCTTCATCGAGGCGACTACTTACACCGGCCAGGGCAAGCTGAAGGTGACCGGGCAGCTTGGCGAGGTCATGCAGGAGTCGGCCCAGGCCGCCTACTCCTGGGTGCGGGCCCATGCAGAGCAGCTCGGGCTCGACCAGGACTGGTTCGGGGAGAACGACATCCACATCCACGTCCCTGCCGGCGCGATTCCGAAGGACGGCCCCTCTGCCGGGATCACGATGGCGACCGCGATCGTCTCGCTCGTGCGAGGCGAGCCCGTGTCGGAGAACGTCGGGATGACAGGCGAGGTCACACTGACCGGTCAGGTTCTGCCGATCGGCGGCGTGCGGGACAAGGTGCTGGCCGCACAGCGCGCCGGGCTCAAGACGGTCGTGCTTCCTCGCGAGAACGAGCCTGACCTCGAAGAGCTGCCGGACGAGACGAAAGAGCAGGTCCGATTCGTCCTCGCAGACACGCTCGACGACGTGCTCGAGGCCGCCTTCGACGGTGCCGGCGCAGAGGCGAGGCCCGTCCCCGCGGCTACGGAACGCCAGGCAGCGCGAACCCTGTAGTTTGCGCGCGGGGCGCCGGGATAGCAGAATCCCCCGGGACACCTATCGAAAGGACTGGAGCAATGGCTGGAGCGAAGCAGAAGGTCTCGGATTTCAAGCCGTACGTGGAGCGGGCTTTGAAGGACGAGGAGATCCGCGAGAACGTCAGGAACGCGTTCTTTGCGGCAAGAGACGTCTATGACGAGTTGCTCGGTGGCCGGGGGGCGTCCGCGCTGGCAGCGAGGGTGGCGACCGACGAGGACATCCGCGAGAGCCTGCGCAAGGCAGTCGAAGAGCTCCGCCACGCCGCCGATCGGGTTCGCGGCAAGGACGAGCACACCGCGCGGAACACTCTTCTGCTCCTGACCGGCGTCGTCGTCGGGATTCTCTTCAACCCGTTCACCGGGCCCGCCGCCCGCCGCTGGCTGAGCGAGACGGTCTTCGGCGGCAGCGACGAGGAATCGGGCGCGAGCTACAACGACGACGGCCGCTAGGTCAGCGGGTTTTGGAGAGTCTGGGGACGCCGAGGAGGACGCTTTCGCCTTCGACGACCCCTGAGTAGCCGCCGGCTGCGAGCGCCTTCTTGATCGACGCGGCCGAGAGGCTGCTTGCGCTCGAGATGTCGACGGATCGCAGGATGAGCATCCCGGGCTTCGGGGCACTCGGCCGCACGATCGTCCGGGGGGCGTATCCCGAGCCGGCTCCCGAGAAGCCCAGGTTGCGAAGATGCTGCCAGGCGAGCAGGTAGCTGGTTGGGTCGACTACGCCGTCGTACCCCATCCCGAGCATCGAGACGGGATGGATCTCGAAGTGCAAGTGGTAGGGCGTCCCCTCGGCGTCTCCGGTGTTTCCCACGAACCCGAGCACGTCGCCCGCATTCACCCGTGCCCCGTTGACGGCGAGCGGCGAGAACGCGGACAGATGGGCGTAGTAGAACTGGTTGCCCTGGCGGTCCGAGAGCCAGAATCGATTCCCGCCCAGGTTGTTCCAGCCGACCGAGAACACCGCCCCGTTGGCGACCGCGACGATGGGCGCTCCGAGCGGCGCGAAAATGTCGTCGCCGTGGTGGCACCCGACATCGGCGCGTGCGGCCCCGAACGTGTCGGTGAACGACGAGGGGCCGTAAACAGGGAACACGTATCCACCTCCGAGCGTCGGGCGAACCTGCTTCGGAGGAGCCTTGACCGGAGGAGGCCCGAACGGCGACAGCTGCGGCTCCTTGACCTTGACTCTCGGCGCCGGGCCCTCCGGCCTGTGTTCGCGGCTCTGGTGATGCTGCCGGTGCGGCGCCGTCTTCTTGTGCTTCGGCTGAGCCTTCTTCTTGGGCTTGACCGGCGGTGGCGCGGCCTTCGTCGCCCGGGCGGCCGACTCCGAATAGCCGATCAGGATCTCGCTCCCCGCGGGAAGCCCTCCGTGGTCGAGAATCAACCGCACGTCGAGCGCGGCGACGGTCGCGCGATATCCCCTGCGCCCGGCGGGAGCGGTTGGGTCGACCGCCTGCTCGAGCACGACCGCGTACCCCCAGTCAGCCAGCGGAATCTGGAGGTTCGGAATCGCCGTAACGGTCTCCCCGAGCACCGAGAGCGTCATGCCGGGCGGCGCCGTCAACCTCCCGTACGAGTCCTTCGGTCCCGCGGACACGACAGCCTGGTCGCTGACTTTCACCGCAGCGATCTCTCCGCCGAAGAGCTGAAGGTTGGTGACGCTCGCCGTGCTGCGCGCCGTTGAACGCACGGAGCTCCCGCCCGTCGTCGCGGTTGCGGACACGGGCCCCGTGGACACGATCGAGCCGTCGTCTGGGAAGGCGAAGCTTTGATCGAGAGCGGCCCCGTCGGGAGGGGCAGCGACCTCTGCCGTGCCACCGCCCGGCCCGGCCGGCACCAATACCTTGACGGCGAAGGCCCGCGCGGACGCAACACTCTTCGCACCGGTGGAAGACGAGCCCGGAGAGCCGGTCGCAAGCGTGACGATTCCGGCGAGCACGACCGGCAGCCACTTCCAACCAAGGGCCTTCACTCCTGAATTATCAGCACAAGCCTGGACGACTCAGCGGGAAGGGCGCGCGCGCCAGACAATCTGCGCGGCGACGACCAGGACGAGCACGGCGAAGAGGCGTCGAAGCACGTGCTGTGGGATCGACTCGGCGAGCTGGACGCCGCCCTCGACCCCGGCGATCGAGGCGAGGCCGATCGTGACGGCTGCCTTCCAGCGGACGTTGCCATAGCGGAACTGCTGAAGGCCGCCCGCCGCAACGGTCGGCAGGATCGCGAGCAGAGATGTCGCCTCCGCGTGAATCTGGGTCAAGCCGAGCCCGAACGTGAGCGCCGGAACGAAGACGAGCCCACCACCGACGCCGAACAGGCCGGCGACCACACCCGCGGCAAGGCCGAGCAGCGCCACGAGGACGTAGGTCGTCAAGAGTGGTCTCCGCCGTGGGTACGGTCTTGATTGGCCGCGCGAGAAGCGAGCAGGCCCAGGACGCAGGAAGCGCCCGCATTGGACGAAATGCGGGCGCGACCGAGGACGCCGGCGTGCGACGCTTCACAGCCGGCCAAGCTGGGCGTATCTGCGGCGGCGACCACTACAGCAGCATCCGTACGGCAACGCCGACCAGCAGGGCCGCGAAACCGAAAGAGAGGACGCGCGTGTGGACCCGCTGCTGCAGCGCGGTTCCCGCAACTGCGCCGGCGGCGGCCGGAAGGCCGACGAGCGCCGCCGCGCCCGGCTTCAGCTCGCCGTGGAACCCATAGCTGACCGCGCCCACAAGCGAGATGAACCCGATCGCCACCAGCGAGGTCCCCATCGCAGACCGCGTGGAGAACCGCGCGAAGAGAAGCAGCAGCGGAACCACCACTATGCCCCCGCCGACCCCGAACAGTGCGCTGAAGAGCCCCGCCGCAAGCCCGATCCCGATCAGGGGAAGCATTCTTGCCATCCTACGGCCATCGATCTGATCGGTCGCCTAGCCGAGGTTCATGCGCGGGCCGCCCTCATTCTCGACGTGGACGGGACGCTCGCTCCGATCGTGCCGCGACCGGAGGATGCCCGAGTGCCGCCCGAGACGCAGGCGGAGCTCGAGCGACTGGCGAGCCGCTATGCGCTCGTCGCGTGCCTGAGCGGCCGGACGTCGGAGGATGCCCGGCGGATCGTCGGCGTGGATGGGCTGACGTACGTGGGCGTCCACGGTCTCGAGCTCGATCCCGAAGCGGCGCGCTGGCGCGGCGCGCTCCAAGAGCTGGTCGCCGCGGCGGGATGGCCTGAGGACGAGACCGAGGACAAGGGCCTCACCGTCTCGCTCCACTATCGCCGAGCCGCCGACCAGGATGCCGCCCGCGCCCGGCTCGAGCAGATCGCAGAGCAAGCCCGCGCGGCGGGTTTCGACCCTCGCTTCGGGCGCAAGGTTCTCGAGATCCGCCCGTTGGTCGAGGCGGACAAGGGCACCGCCGTCCGGCACTTGCTCGCTGAGGCCAGGGCCGGCGCGGGCCTCTACGCCGGCGACGACACGACCGACCTCGACGCGTTCCGCGGCCTTGGGGAGGCGGGGCTCGACCTGGCCGTTCGCGTCGCCGTCTCTTCCGCCGAGGCGCCGCCCGCGCTCCGCGAGCAGGCCGACCTCGTGGTCGAAGGGCCGGGGGGTCTGCGGGCCCTACTCCACCAGCTCTAGGACGTCCTCGAGGCGCCGGGCTCGTTCCGAGCCGAGCACCACAGCGTCCATGCCCGCGGCAATCGCGCCCTCGACGAAGCCGGGCTGGTCGTCCACGAACAGGCACTCCCCCGGCTCGACATCCAGCCGTTCCGCCGAGATCTTGTAGATGCGGGGATCGGGCTTCGCCACGCCGACAGAGCATGAGAAGACGGCGGCGTCGATACGCGGGGCAAGCGCCGTCTCCTCCCAGAGCCGCGGCACCTCCTCCGAGCAGACGCTGATCAGCCCCAGCCTGAAGCCGCGGCGGCGAAGCTCGTCGAGCACCTCGAGGGCGCCCGGCCTCGGGACGAGAACCCCGCGCGTGAAATCGACCCGGACCGAGATCAGGCTTTCGACGAGATCGTCCGCAACACCGAGCGCGGTGCAAACCGACCGCACGCTCGGCTCGAGCGGGCCGGTCGCGCGCTCGTCGTAGGCGGCGATCCAAGCCTCGCCGAACCGCTCCTGGGGAACACCGACGTGCTCGGCCATGCGCTGGTGGAAGTTGTTTCCGTCCTCGACGGGCCACACGACGAGTGTGTCCCAGAGATCGAATATGACGGCCTTGTAACTCATTTCTTCATCAGCTTCTTGAGCTGGGCCCAGGTGTGGGTGTTCAGCACCTGCTCCTTCGTCAGCCAGGCGCGGCGCGCCTGACCGATTCCGATCTCGACGTAGGAGAGCGCGGAGATCCTGTGCCCGTCGCTCGTCACGGGGATCTTGACTCCCGCCTCGCCGGCCACCCGCGCATGAGTGTCTCGGAGGTCGAGCCGGTCCGGCTGCGAGTTGATCTCGAGGAACGTCCCGGTCTCGACCGCCTTCTCGACGATCCGCCCGAAATCGACGTCGGCCGGCGGCCGGCGGTTGAGCTTGCGGCCGGTGAGGTGGCCGATGCAGTCGACGTGCGGGCTCTCCATCGCGGAGATCACCCGCTCCGTCACGTCGCGGGCGAGGCCCGAGTGGACGGACGCGACCACCCAGTCGCAGGCCGCAAGATCCTCGTCCGAGGCGTCGAGCGATCCGTCCACGCGGATGTTGACCTCGATCCCCTTCAGCAGCCGGAAGCGGCCGAGCGTCTCCTGGAGCGCATTGATCTCCTTCCACTGCTGCTCCAGCCGCCCTTCATGCAGATAGTGCGAGTGGTCGGTGACGGCGAGGTACGAGTAGCCGCGGTCGCGCGCCGCCAGCGCCATTTCCTCGATCGAGTTCTTGCCGTCGGCGGACCAGGTCGAATGCGAGTGGAGGTCGCCGCGCAGGTCGCCGAGCTCGACGAGTACTGGCAGGTCGCCGCTCCGCGCCGCCTCCAGCTCGCCGTGGTTCTCGCGCAGCTCGGGTGGGATGAACTGATAGCCGAGGTACTCGTACAGCTCCTCTTCCGTCTCGGCCGTGAGCACCTTGCCCGATTCGGTCTCCTGCACCCCGTACTCCGACACGGACAGCCCGCGGCGGACGGCCTCCTCCCGCAGCGCGACGTTGTGGTCCTTCGAGCCGGTGAAGTGCTGAAGAAGGTTCCCGTAACAGTCGGGCGGAACCACACGCAGATCGAAGCGGAACCCCTCGCCCGAGATGACCGTCGCCTTCGTCGGCCCTTTGGCCACGGTTTCGACGACCCACGGGAGGCCTGTGAAGTACTCGATGAGCGCAGCCGGATCGCCGGCCGTCGCGATGATGTCGACGTCCCGCACCGTCTCGCAGCGGCGGCGGGCGCTGCCGGCCTCCGACACCTGGTCGGCGGCCTCGTGCTCCCGGAGGTCTGAAACGACCGCCAGCAGGCGGGGAAGAGCGCGCCCGATCAGGGTCCGCGCCGGCCCGGCCGGCTTTGCGGCCACAGAGCGCAGGATGTTCTCCTCCGTCTTCGGGCCGAGCCCCGGCAGAGTCCTGACACGCTGCTGCTCCGCCGCAGCCTTGAGCTCGTCCAGCGAGGTGACGCCGAGCTCCTGCCAGATCCGCCGCGCAGTCTTCGGGCCGAGCCCGGGCAGCCGCATGAACGCGATCACTCCCTCCGGAATCCGCTTCTTCCGGTCGCGGAGCGCGTCGATCTCACCCTTCTCCACGATCTGGACGATCTTCTCCTCGATCGTGCGGCCGATTCCGGGCAGCTGCTTGGCCTTGCCGTCCAAGGCGAGCTGCGCCACCCCGGAGGGAGTCTCCCGCATCAGAGCTGCCGCGCGGCGGTAGGCGATCACCCGGAAGGAGTCCGCGCCTTCGATCTCGAGCAGGTCGGCGAGCTGCTCGAACTGGTCGGCCACCTCGGCGTTGCGGGGAAGCGTCTTGGTTTTCGCCATGCTCATCGATGATAGGGGCATGAAGACCGTCGTCTGTTTGCCTACCTACAACGAGCGCGAGAACCTCGAGCCGCTGGTGCGGGCGCTCGGGGAGGTACTGCCCGAGGGCGGCCAAGTGCTGGTGATCGACGACTCGTCGCCGGATGGGACAGGCGAGCTCGCAGACTCCCTGGCGGACGCGCTCGAGTACGTGGACGTGCTCCACCGCCCGCGCAAGGAGGGCCTGGGCCCCGCATACCTGGACGGATTCCGGCACGCGCTCGCGCTGGGCGCCGACCTCATCCTGGAGATGGACTGCGACTTCTCCCATGCGCCCGCCGACGTGCCGCGCCTGATCGCAGCTGCGGACAGCGCCGACGTCGTGCTCGGGTCCCGCTATACGCCCGGTGGGTCGATCCCTGACTGGGGCTTCCTCCGGCGCGCCGTCTCACGCGGGGGAAACATCTACGCGCAGGGCGTGCTCGGGCTCTCCTACCGCGATCTCACGGGCGGGTTCAAGTGCTACCGGCGGCAGGTGCTCGAGGCGATCGACCTCGGCGCTATCTCGTCGCTCGGCTACGCCTTCCAGATCGAGACCACCTACCGCGCGCTCCGGGCCGGCTTCCGCGTAATCGAGGTCCCGATTGCGTTCGTCGACCGGCGCGTTGGACGCTCGAAGATGAGGAGCGAGATCGTTGTCGAGGCGATCTGGAAGGTTCCGCTCCTCCGCCTGGCCACAGCGCTGGGCCGTTTCTAGGCCCCACCACTCTCGTTCCTGGGGCGCGTCAGGCGGCCCGGCGGGCCGGCTTTGCCGGGCGCATGGGCCGCCGACCAGGAGCGAGAGGAGGCAAGCTGTAGGCATGGAAGAGGTAAACGACGCCAACTTCGAGGCCGAGGTGCTCGGGTCCGAGACCCCGGTCGTCGTCGACTTCTGGGCGCCTTGGTGTGGCCCCTGCAAACTGGTCGAGCCGATCTTCGAAGAGCTGGCGGGCGAGCAGACGGGCCGGGTTCGCTTCGTCAAGCTGAACGTTGACGACAACTTCGTCACGGCTTCTCGCTACAACGTGCTTTCGATTCCCACCGCGATCCTGTTCGAGAACGGCGAGGCGAAGGAGACCGTCGTCGGCGCCCGCCCGCGCGCCCAGTTCGAACGCGCCTGGGGCGAGTGGCTACGTCGGTGACCCGCTGACGCCGACCTTCTGAGACTCGGCGCTCACCGACAGGCGAGGAAACCGGACCGGCCGGCCCTCGCCGGACGGCGCAAGCCTGATTTTGGGATCGAGCCACCTGTAGGCGAGGTCGACGATCAGGTTCGCGACGACGACGGCAAGGCTAACCACCAGGACAACGCCCATCAGCACAGGGAGGTCCTTGGCCGGTAGGGCACGCACCAATCGGTTCCCGATCCCGGGAAGGCTGTAGACGGTCTCAACGAACACGACGCCGCCGAAGGCGAGCCCGACATCCATCCCAAGCATCGTCACGACCGGCATCAGCGCGTTCCTGAGAACGTGACGGCGCAACACGCGCCATCTGCCGGCGCCCTTTGCTTGAGCCGTCCGCACATAGTCCTCGCTCAGCGTCTCGATCAAGACCGCCCGGATCATGCGCGCATAGAGCGCAGCGAACAGGAACGCGAACGTGAGCCACGGGAGCACCAAGTGGTACGCCCAGTCCACGGCCCCGCCGCACGTGCCGAGGGGGTGGAAGAATTTGCAGTAGCCGCCGATTGGCGTTATGCCGAGCTTCAAGCCGAGGAAGTAGGAGAACATCAGGCCGATCCAGATGGGGTGAGCCGAGACCCCGATCAGCACGAAGGCCATGCTTATCCGATCGAGCAGCGATCGCGGGCGAAGCGCGGACAGAATCCCGATTGGAAACGCCATCAGAAGCCAGAGCATCGAGCCGCCGATCACGAGAGACGCCGTGACCGGCAGCGCGCGGACGAGGATGTCGGACACCGGGCGGCGGTCGACGTACGAGTGACCCAGGTCGCCGTGGCGCACAATCGCCCAAAGGAAGTGGACGTACTGGAACGGAAGTGACTTGTGCTCGAGCTGGTACTGGTTGGTGAGGCTCGTCGTTCCCGTGCCGCGCGCGCGCTCGACCTCGACGCTCGGAACGATCAGGAACAGGATGAACGTGCAGAAGCTGATGATCAACATCAGCGCGCCGGCCCAGAGCAGCCGCTTGATCACATAGCCGGCCATCCTGCCTAAGACTCGCGCCTTTTGAACACGCGCGCAAGTCCCCTCGTCGGACGAAGTGCTCCCAACCCGCCGGTTCTACGACCTCGCAGGACGATTGGATCTCGAGGCGAGCTCGGAGCGCCCGCCTCAAGGCAAGGCATCATGACCCGATGGTGATCGACACCGCGGGCTGGAGCGACCTGCTCGAGGGCGAGGAGCTCGCCCACCTCGAGACCGAGCCGGCACGCGAGCCACGATCGGCTCCGCTGCCGGACGACCTCCATCCGAGCCTCCGCGACGCGCTCCCCTTCGACTCGCTCTACTCGCACCAGGCAGAGGCCTGGGCGGCGGCCGCGCGCGGCGAGCACGTGATCGTCACCACCGGGACGGCCAGCGGCAAGTCGCTCGCGTTCAACCTCCCGGTGCTGGACGCACTTGCGCGGGAGCCGAAATTGCGCGCGCTCTACCTCTATCCCACGAAGGCGCTCGCCCAGGACCAAGCGCGGGCCCTCGGGGCGCTCGGAGTGAAGCGCGTCCGCGCGGCGATCTACGACGGCGACACGCCGGGAGAGCGCCGCTGGCAGATCCGGAAGTGGTCGAACCTCGTCCTCACCAATCCGGACATGCTCCACGTCGGGGTTCTCCCCCACCATGACCGCTGGGGTGACGTGCTGGCGAACCTGCGCTACGTCGTGGTCGACGAGGCCCACGTCTACCGAGGAGTCTTCGGGTCGCACGTCGCGAACGTGCTGCGCCGCCTGCGTCGGCTCGCGCGGGTCTACGGCGCCGAGCCGCAGTTCCTGCTCGCCTCGGCAACGATCGCGAACCCGGGCGAGCTTGCCCAGTCGTTGCTCGGGGTCGAGGCGACCGTGGTGTCGGACGACGGCGCGCCGCGAGCCGAGCGCACGGTCGCACTCTGGAACCCGCCCCTGATCGACGAAGAGCTCGGCCAGCGCGCGAGCGCGCTTGGAGAGGCATCCAGGCTGATGGCTGCGCTCGTGTCCCGGGGCCTGCGGACGATCTGCTTCGCCAAGAGCCGGCGCGCCGCAGAGCTCGTCCATCGCTTCACGGTCGAGCGGCTCGACGATCCGGATCTGGCCGCCCGGCTCGCTCCCTATCGGGCCGGCTACATGCCCGAGCAGCGGCGTGAGCTCGAGCGCCGCCTGGTCGAAGGCGAGCTGCTCGGGGTCAGTGCGACGAACGCGCTCGAGCTTGGAATCGACATCGGGCTGCTCGATTGCGCGATCTCGGTCGGCTTTCCGGGCACAGTCGCGGCTCTTCGGCAGCAATGGGGCCGCGCGGGCCGGCGAGGCCACGGGCTCGCCGTGCTCGTCGCCGGAGAGGATGCGCTCGACCAGTACTTCATGCGCGAGCCGCCTTCACTCCTCGGCCGACGGGTCGAGGCCGCGATCCTCGACCACACCAACCCCCGCGTTCTCGACGGTCACGTTCTCTCGGCCGCGTTCGAAGCGCCGCTCGACGACGCCGACCGTGAGATCCTGGGAGACGAGGCGCTCGAGCGGGCCGCCGAGCTCTCCGAGCTGAAGCGGACGAAAGCGGGCTTCGTCTGGGCGGGGCGGGACTACCCGGCAGGCCGGATCCCGCTGCGGTCGACGAGCCCCGATGCCTTCAC
>WNFV01008171.1_pt1 | contig 17630 bp, 15 predicted proteins | sample 5400101 | NCBI WGS metagenome assembly WNFV01 (sample SAMN13153361, study PRJNA577476) | soil metagenome | isolation source: 115 cm soil or saprolite under grassland replicate 1 | place: USA:California | collected 2016-06-15
TTCGACCTCCCGACCCAGCTGGGCTATGACTCCGACGATCCGCGCGCCGCCGGAGAAGTGGGCCGCGCGGGCGTTGCGATCGACTCGCTCGCCGACATGGAGATCCTGTTCGACGCGATTCCCCTCGGGGAGGTCTCCACCTCGATGACGATCAACGCCCCGGCGGCGCTTCTCCTCCTCCTCTACGAGCTCGTGGCCGAGAAGCAGGGCGTACCAGGGAGCGAGCTCCGCGGGACGGTCCAGAACGACATCCTCAAAGAGTACGCCGCCCGCGGGAACTACATCTTCCCGCCCAAGCCCTCCATGCGGATCACGACCGATCTCTTTGAGTACGCCCACGAACGGGTGCCGAAGATGAACACGATCTCCGTCTCCGGCTACCACATCCGCGAGGCCGGCTCGACGGCGGTGCAGGAGCTCGCCTTCACCCTGGCGCACGGGGTCGCGTACTCCCAAGCAGCGATCGACGCGGGGCTCTCGCCCGACGAGTTCGGCGCCCGGCTGTCCTTCTTCTTCAACGCCCACAACCACTTCTTCCAGGAGGTGGCGAAGTTCCGAGCGGCCCGGCGCCTGTGGGCGCGGATCATGCGCGACCGCTTCGGCGCGACGAATCCCAAGGCCCAGGCGCTGCGCTTCCATGCCCAGACCGGCGGCTCGACGCTCACGGCTCAGCAGCCGGAGAACAACATCGTGCGCGTCGCCGTGCAGGCGCTCTCGGCCGTCTGCGGCGGTGCTCAGTCGATCCACACGAACGCCTTCGACGAGGCCCTCGCTCTACCGACGGAGAACTCCGTCCGCATCGCGCTCCGCACACAGCAGGTCCTGGCGCACGAGGCGGGTGGGACGGACACCGCAGACCCCCTCGGGGGCGCCTACTTCGTCGAATCGCTGACGCGCGAGCTCGAACAGCGCGCCTGGGAGCTGATCGAGCGGATCGACGAGCTCGGCGGAGCCGTCGCGGCCATCGAGCAGGGCTTCACGCAGCACGAGATCGAGGATGCCGCCTTCGAGCACGAGCGGAAGGTCGAGGCAGGCGAGAAGGTCGTCGTGGGTGTGAACCGCTTCGCCGAGACCGAGGAGGAGGAGGCAATCGAGCTGCACGCGCTCGATCCCGAGGCGGAAAGGCGTCAGGTCGAGCGCACGCAGCGTGTCCGCGCTGAGCGGGACGCTGACGCCGCCGAAGCGGCGCTCACGAGGCTCCGCGAGGCCGCCCGGGGAGACGAGAATCTCCTACCGGCGATGCGCGAAGCGCTGGCCGCCACCTGCACGGTCGGGGAAATCTGCGCCGCCCTCCGCGAGGAGTTCGGCACGTACGATGCGCACCTCGCGCCCTAGGCGCTCTCCCGCACCCGTTGTCGAGGTTCCTACGATCTCGACTGCGCTGCCAGACTGCGCCAGATGAGGATTGGCGTCGTCGTCCCGATGTCTCTGTCCGATGGAACTGGCCAGGTGCCCTCTTGGCCGGAGGTGCTGGCGTTCACCGAGCACGCCGAGGCGCTCGGCCTTCAGTCCGTCTGGGTCTGTGACCACTTGATCTCCGGCCCGCCCGGCCGGCCAGCCGAGGGCATCCACGAGGGATGGACGATCCTCTCCGCGCTGGCTGCGTCGACGAGCCGCGTCGAGCTTGGCCAGCTCGTCATGTGCGCCTCGTTTCGCAACCCAGCCTTGCTCGCGAAGATGGCGGCGACGGCGGACGGGGTCAGCGGGGGCCGCTTGATCCTCGGCCTCGGGGCCGGCTGGTACGACCCGGAATACGAGGCCTTCGGCTACCCGACTGACCACCGCGTCGGCCGATTCGAGGAGGCGCTGCAGATCATCCGCCCGCTCCTGCGCGGAGAGAGTGTGGCCTTCGCCGGCCGCTACCACGAGGTCCGTGACGCCACGCTGCTACCGCCACCCGGTCGGTCGATCCCGATTCTGGTCGCGGCGAAGGGATCGCGCATGCTCCGGCTGACCGCACGCTACGCGGACGCCTGGAACACCGCCTGGTTCGGTCATCCGGACGATCGGCTCCGCCAGCGATTAATCGACCTCGAGACGGCCCTTGACGCTGAAGGCCGAGACCCGGCCACGCTTCGACGGACGGTTGGCATCCGGGTCCTGGACCCAGGCGTGATGAGCCCGGACAACGGCGATGACGCGGCCTTCGCAGGATCCGTCGACGAGCTTGCGCGCGCGATCGACGCCTACGAGTTGCTCGCCTTCGACGAGGTCATCGTCCTGCTCCAGCCGATGACCAGGCGGTCGCTCGATCGGGTCGGCGAGGCCCTCCGGCGGCGAGACGGCTGAGTCGGATCTCCACCGAGGTGTCCGGAGAAGACTGCTAGACGCGGTTCAGATGCGTGTCCTTAAAGCCCGTCGGATACTTCAGCCCGAGCCCGAGGACGCGGTCGATGCCGATGTGCGCGGCCCAGATGAGCGCGATCTGCACCGGCAGGCCGGCGTCGCCCGTGAGCAGGCATCCCGCGGCGAGGACGACAGGGAACGCGTAGGTGTGCGCGAGGTTGTAGATCGCAGCGCCCACTTTCGGACCGGCTGCGTAGGCGGCAATAGCAAGGTCGGGCGCGAGGAAGAAGGCGAAGAAGACCCAGCCGGCGTAGTCCCCGTCGAAGTAGAGCGCGACGGCGGCGACGACCACAGCGAGGCTCTCCAGCCGCAGGAAGCCTGCGGGAAGGCTCGTAGGCATCGGCCGCGATTCTGAACGAGAATAGGGCTCGTGGCGAGGGCGGAGGAGAAAGGCACCAAGGCCAAGCTCGACGAGCTCGAGCGGCTGCGCGCCGAAGCTTCGCACGCGGGCGACGAGAAGGCTGTCGAGCGCCAGCGCTCCCGCAACAAGCTGCTCGCCCGCGAGCGGATCGAGAAGCTCCTCGACCCTGGGAGCTTCGTGGAGCTCGACCGTTTCGTTCGGCACCGCAACCCCGAGTTGAGCGAGCGCCGACCCTGGGGCGACGCGGTCGTCACCGGGTACGGGACGATCTTCGGGCGACGGGTCTTCGTCTTCTCGCAGGATTTCACCGTCTTCGGCGGGACGCTTTCGGAGGTATTCGCCGAGAAGATCTGCAAGGTCATGGACCTCGCTCTCAAGTACGGCTGTCCGGTGATCGGAATCAACGACTCCGGCGGCGCGCGCATCCAGGAGGGCGTGGTCTCCCTCGGCGGCTACGCGGAGATCTTCTGGCGCAACGTGCAGGCCTCGGGCGTCGTCCCGCAGCTTTCGCTCGTGATGGGACCAACCGCGGGCGGCGCCGTCTACTCCCCGGCCATGACGGATTTCGTCTTCATGGTCGAGGAGAGCTCGTACATGTTCATCACGGGGCCCGAGGTGGTGAAGACGGTGACCGGGGAGGAGGTGACGTTCGAGGAGCTGGGAGGAGCGGTGACCCATGCCTCGCGCTCCGGGGTGGCGCATTTCACCGCCGACGACGAGGAAGCCTGCCTGGAGGACGCACGCTACCTACTCTCCTTCCTCCCGCAGAACAACGTCGACCCGCCGCCGTACTTCGAGCCGTCAGATCCGATCGGGAGGGAGGACGTCGAGCTCGACGGGATCGTCCCGGACGAGCCGACCAAGCCCTACGACATGCGGGGGATCATCGATCGCGTCGTCGACGACGGGGAATTCCTCGAGGTGCACCAGCTCTGGGCCGAGAACATCGTCTGCGGCTTCGCGCGTCTGGGCGGACATCCGATCGGCGTCGTCGGGAACAACCCGCGTGCTCTGGCCGGGACCCTCGACATCGACTCGTCGGTGAAGGCGGCGCGTTTCGTCCGCTTCTGCGACGCATTCAACCTCCCGCTCGTGACCTTCGTCGACGTCCCCGGCTTCCTGCCCGGCACGGCTCAGGAGTGGGGCGGGATCATCCGGCACGGAGCCAAGCTCCTCTACGCGTACTGCGAGGCGACGGTGCCGAAGATCGCCGTCATCACCCGCAAGGCTTACGGCGGAGCCTACGACGTCATGAGCTCGAAGCACATCCGCGCGGACTTCAACTTCGCCTGGCCGACGGCCGAGGTTGCGGTCATGGGTCCGGAGGGCGCGGTCAACATCGTCTTCCGCAAGGAGCTCGAGGAGGCGGACGACCCCGAGGCGAAGCGCGCGGAGCTGATCGAGGACTACAAGGAGCAGTTCGCCAACCCGTACACGGCGGCGGAGCGAGGCTACGTGGACGACGTGATCGAGCCGAGGCGGACACGACCAGTGCTGATCGACGTTCTCAAGACGGCGATCACGAAGCGGGAGCGCCGCCCGCCAAGAAAGCACGGGAACATTCCGCTCTAAGGGAGCCAGGCGAGCGTGTCGCCGCCGACGGGGATGCGGAAGACGACGCGGCGCGAGCCCGTCCGCGCGATGAAGGTCGCCGTGCGCGTTGCGAGGGCCACCCACTTCTCGTCGGGAGACCAGGCGATCGTCCGCGCGTTGGCGATGCGCGGCAGCCGCATCTCCGGCCCGCCGCGCAAGGGCATGGCGTACTCGCGCCCGAGTGCGTTTCGCGCAAAGGCGATGTAGTTGCCGAGCGGGCTGACCCGCAGGCCGGAGATCCGCTGTGCCGCCTCCGGAACGAATCGCTCCACTCCGGCGCGCGAGTAGACGACGATCGCCTGCTGCCACGGCTGTCTTCCGTGAAGGATCGCCGCGAACCGACTGGCGTCCATCCATACGACCTCGCTCAGCTCATAGGCGCGGGGCGCTTCTCCCTCGAGCGCCTCCGCGAGCGTGCTTCGGGAGACGAACAGCCGCACCGGGCCGCGTCGACGGAAGATGAGCAGGTCACCATTGCGGATGACGCTCAAGGCGCCGTCTTCCCGCCACGCAGGACTGCACCCAGCCACTCGAGCTGTGAACTGAAGTTGGTCGGTGAGGATCTCGGTGCCATTCGTGGGGGTGCAGCGCGCCGCGAGCGTGCCGTCCCGAGACCAGACCAGCCCCCCACAGTCCAGGCGTCGAGGGCCCCTCTCCTCTTTCAGGGCAGGGAGACTGATCGCCCTCGTTGAGCAGTCCGGACCGGCGACGAGCAGGACGCCGTTCAAGTCGAGGGTGCTCGTCGTCCCGGTACTCCGCGATCCGGGCTCTTCACGCACGCGGATCGCGTCAGCGGCGGCAAGGGCGACCAGGGCGCCGACCGCCGCGACGATGAGCCATGTGGGCAGCCGCGCCATCAGCGCCAGGCGAGGTCGCTCGCGACGATGGGAAGGCGGCGGACGCGTGCCTCTCCGGTGTTCGTGCGGAAGACGAAGACCGAGTGCTCTGTCGCGACAGCCGTCCAGCGCTCGTCCGGAGACCAGGTCAACGCCCGCACCCGCGCCACCGGCGGGAAGGCGATCAGGTCTCCTTCCCGATCGCGGATGGTGACGAGGCTGTCCCCGTACCAGGCGGTGAAAAAATTGCCTTGCGGGCTCGCTTCGACTCGCATGCCCTCGCCGAATTCGCTGTGCAACGTTCCCACGACCCGCCCGCCGTCGAGCACGGAAAGGTGCTCCCGGTAGCCGCTGATTCCGGCGTGGCCGACCACGGCGACGAGGCGGCTGTCGCTCAACCACTCCAGATCTTTCAGGACGAGCGGACCGGAGTCGTCCGCGCTGATGAGTGCCCGCCGTAGGTCGCCCTGCGACAGCACCACCCGGCGGCAGCGCACGGTCGCGTTGTCGCCGGTGAGCGTAAAGAGTCTCGAACCAGGCGGGCACTCTGTCGTCCATTCGACAACTTCGTTGTCCCGCACGTAGGTGAACGTCCCATCGGGCTTGAAGGCGGGTGCGCGGCCGGGGAAGCGGAGCGTCTGGTGCGAGAAAGGGGAGCCGAACTCGATCACCCCGTCGATCTCGCGTGCGTACAGGCCCCCGTGTGGCGACCAGGCCGCCTTGTCGGGGAACGCGGCCTGCCCGTTCCCCGAGATCGAGAAGCGGCAGCTGCCGAGCCGCGGCGATCGGGCCGCCTCCAGGCTGGGCATGATGACCCCCTCGAGGCGGCAGCGGTGCTCGGCGTTGCTGTAGTAAAGGACGCCGCTCATCGCCGGTGAGGCCGGCTCGAGAGATACGGTCGTCACCGCGGGCGACGGTCTCGGTCCGGGACTCGAGCTCACGACCTCTTTTTCGCCGCCTCCCCGAAGCGCATCCGCGACCGCGACCGAGCCCAGCGCGACGAGCGCGCCGACAAGGAGCCACGTGGGCCAGCGGCGCATGCGGATCACCTTACGCCTGCCCGGGAGAGAGCGTTCCTGGCATTCATGGGGGTATGTTCAAGGGGTTCGAGCTCGAAAGGTTGGACACCGGCGAGGCCACGATTCGCGTGCGCCACGGGGGAAACGGGCCGCCGCTTCTACTCCTGCACGGTCACCCGCAGACACACGCGATGTGGAACCTCGTCGCTCCACGCCTTGCAGACGATTTCACCGTCGTCGCCGCCGACCTGCGCGGGTACGGAGAGAGCTCGAAGCCGCCGACGACACCCGACCACGAGCCGTACTCGAAGCGAGCCATGGCGCGCGACCAGGTCGAGGTCATGCGCCAGCTCGGGTTCGAGCGGTTCGCCGTCGCCGGCCACGACCGGGGCGGTCGCTGCGCCTACCGCCTAGCGCTCGACCACCCGGAGCGAGTCGAGCGGCTGGCCGTGCTCGACATCGTGCCGACGGGAGACATGTGGCATCGAGTCGACATGGAGTTCGGCTTTGTCGACTGGCACTGGTTCTTCCTTGCCCAGCCGGCGCCCTTCCCGGAGGAGGTAATCGGGTCGAACCCGGACGCCTATTACTTCCGCGGCGATCGCAGTCGTTTCGATCCCGAAGCGCTCGAGGACTACCTTCGCTGCGTTCGCGATCCGACGACGATCCACGGGATGTGCGAGGACTACCGGGCGGGCGCGACGATCGACTTCGAGCTCGACGAGGCCGACCGGGGCAGGCGGAGCATCGTGTGCCCCGTGCTCGCGCTCTGGAGCGGTCGCGAGGAGCTGGGGCGGTGGTTCGACGTTCTCGACGTCTGGCGTCAGTGGGCCGACGACGTGCGGGGGCGGGCGCTCGACTGCGGGCATTTCCTCGCCGAAGAGGCTCCTGAAGAGACCTACGAGGAGCTACGGACCTTCTTCGTCGGGGGCTAGCCCGTCTCGAGCACGACGAGCTCGGGCCGCCGCGGCTGGTCGAACTCGAGTCGGAAAGCGGCAACGACGTCCGGGTCGAACTGGGTTCCGGAGCAGCGCTCGAGCTCCGCCATGGCCCGGTCGTGGCTCAGGCGGGAGCGGTAGATGCGGTCCGTGGTCATCGCGTCGTACGCGTCGGCGACCAGAAGGATCCGCGAGCCGAGCGGGATGCGCTCGCCGCCGAGGCGGTCCGGATAGCCGTCGCCGTCCCAGCGCTCGTGGTGGTGCAGCACCCACGAGGCGACAGGCTCGACGCCCAGCGAATCGAGCATGCGGAAACCGATCTGGGGGTGGCGCTCGAGGACGAGCCGTTCGGCCTCGTTCAGCGGGCCGGGCTTGCGCAGGATCTCCTCCGGGATGGCGAGCTTGCCGAGGTCGTGCAACGAGCCTGCAAGGCGGGCGAGCTCGATCTGCTCCCCGTCGAGCCCCATGCGGCCGGCTACTCGCGCCGCGAGCTCTCCGACCATGTACGAGTGCGAGCCCGTGTATGCATCGCGGGCATCGACAGCATGCGCGAGCGACGCAGCTGCCCGGAGGCGCGCGGCGCGGTCCGGGCCCTCGGCGAGCCTGCGCAGCTCAGCGAGCTCGAGCACGTCGGGCCGGTAGGCGCGAACGCGTCCCTTGCCGTGCTCCTTGGCGAGGTAGAGCGCGCTGTCTGCGACCCGCACGAGCTCGGAGCGCTCGACGCCGTGCTGCGGGTAGGTGGCGATGCCGGCCGAGATCGAGACCATGCCGGCGTCCTCGCACTCGGTCTCGGCGACTCGGTCGATCACCGACTGCGCGATCGAGAGGCTCTCGTGTTCGTCGCGCCGGGGAAGGAGAAGCGCGAACTCGTCCCCTCCGAGGCGGAAGGCCTCCCCTCCCTGGCGCAGGCGGGCAGCGACCTGAGCGAGCACCCGATCGCCGACCGGATGGCCGTAGCGGTCGTTGATCTGCTTGAAGTTGTCGATGTCGAGCAGGCACACGGTGAGCACGAACCCGTCCGTCTGGGCCTTGTCGAGATCGCGCTGGAGCCGCTCGTGGAAATGGCGATGGTTGCCGAGCCCGGTGAGGGGATCGGTGAGGGCGAGGCGCATGGCCTTGAGAGCGCTGTGTACCGAGCGCTGGTACAGGGCGATGGCGACGAGCGGGCCGACGAGCGCAATCGCGAGGAGCGGCGAGCTTTCCCAGAGGACGGCGAGCATCAGGCTCACCGACGCCATGATCGAGAACGGCACCGCGGTCCAGTAGATGGAGCGCTTGAGCAGGGGCAAGAACGGCTCCCGCGCCCAGCGCGAGATGATTGCCGCGATGAGCGGGATGTTGACCGCGTAGAACGCGGCCGCTCCGAGCAGCACCTGGAGGAGCAACGAGGCGACTCCCGCCTCGTTCGCCCCGAGGGAGCTGGCGGCGCCGGCCGCCGCGCCCCCGACCGCGTAGACAGCGGCGTTGTACGAAAGCCGGATCAGAGGCCGGCGCTGGACGATCTCGATGAGCGCCCTCGTGAGAAAGCCCATGATCACCGCCGGGGCCCAGCCGTAGATGACCCCCGTCCCGACGATGAATACGGCCGCGAGCGAGATTCCCTCGGAGCTGATGCCCTCGATCGGTACGGGGTGCGCCTCGACGAACGTGGCCGCGAGCAGGAGCGCGACGACGCCTCCGAAGACTGCCGCGCTCGGCCGGGACGCTGCGAACGAAAATGTCGCGACGCCGAGCAGCGCAAAGCCTACGAGGGCAGTGGGTAGGAGGATTGGCAGAAGGCGCGCCGTCTCGCGAGAGACGTAGCGCGCCCGCCTTGCCTCACCCGCTGCGCTCTCAACGGAGCGAACGGGGCGAACATTCACGGTGATGCCGTACTAGTTCGCCGTCTTACCAGGCCCACCCTTCCAGGTCGCTCAAAAAAGCGGCCAGAAGAGCGGCGATGACGGCAAGGTGCGCGAGTTTTACCTTCCAATGAAGCATTTGGGTCCTCTCCCGTATCGGACGCCTAAGACGAGCGCAGTATCCGTCGGCGCCAGTACCGCCAGCATCCCCCTTCCGGGTGATTCGGCAATCCCGCGTGGAAAGCGCGGTTGCGCTACGAAAGGCCGGCTTCGCGGAGCGGGCGCCGTGCCCAGGCGAAGCGGTCCACGTACCAGCCGGAGAAGGGAACGAACGTCACACCTTGCCCGGACGAGTGGATCATCCAGCCGCCGCCCAGATAGATGCCCGTGTGGTCGACCTGCGAGGGCCGCGAGCTCGGGCCCGCCGAGCCAAAAAAGAGGACGTCGGCCGGCTTGAGGTACCGCCTGGCGATGCGGGCGCTCTTGGGCACCTCGCCGCTCATCTGGTAGGTGGTGCGGCCCTGGATGACCGATGAGAGGGAGCCGCCGCCCTCGAAGGGCACCTTGTAAACGCGCCACACGAAGCCTGAGCAGTCGAACCCACCGCGATCGGTGACGCCGAAAAGGGTCTGCTGGTGCTCCCAGATGCCGCCCCAGATGTACGGAAAGCCGACGAAATGAACGGCGCGCTTCAGGACCCGGGTCTTCCACGCAGTCAGCTGGGGCAGGGCGAACGAGCCGGCGAGCGAGTTGACCCAGTCGAAGTCCCACTGGCGCAGCTCGAGCACGCGGGCCAGCGAATATGCGGCCTCCGCGCGCGTAGCGGGGTCGTTGGGGCGAAGCTCGAGGTTGTCCTGCTCGGGCGGGTGGTTGAGGCGAAGCCGAAGGAGGCGCGCGACGGTCTCGTACCCGAGCCGCCACGGCGGATAGAGACCGGCATTCGCGACGGTGCGGCGGAACTTTCCGGCGGCGGTTCGCAGGCCGAGATAGGTCACGAGTCGCCTGTGGAGCTGCGCCATCGTCACCGCCCGCTCGGGGTCGACGACGACTTGCTCCTGCTGGGTGAGGACGGCCATCGCGTAGCCCAGCTCCCCGCGCGTCAAGTGCTGGCCCGCGCGGAACTCGGCCACGGTCGGGCCCATGAGGCCCCGGTCGACGACGATCTGGATCTGCGGGCGCGCCCAGGACGCCGCCTGGACCGTTGGAGCGGCGGCCAGCGCTGCAAAAATTGCAAGGAGAATGAGACCCCGGCGCATCCCGGTTCCTATCGGAGGGCCGCCGACCAGCCTTTAATCTCATCCCTCGATGGAGCGCGAAATCGTGCCTGAGCCGCCCGAAGAGGAGCGCGAGGCGCTGGACCAGGCGCTGGCGCGGCTGTTTGCGGAGCCGGAGGATCCCTACAACGACTGGTGGCGGACCGGCGTCCGCGAGACTCTCAATCCTGAAGAAGAGCCCGAGTGACAGCGAGCCGCCACTCTCCGACGAGCCGCTCGGCCTCCGACGCGTCCAGCTCGGGCTCGTAGCGGCCGTCGCGCCGCCAGGCAGCGGCGAGATCGTCGAGGCTCGACCAGGCCCTCGTGGCAAGCCCGGCGAGCGCGGCCGCGCCGAGCCCGGTCGTCTCGCGCTCGGAGGGCACCTCCACGGGCAGGCGGGCGATGTCGGCCTGAAACTGCATCAGGAAGGCGTTCTGCGTGCCTCCTCCGTCGGCGCGCAGAACGTCCGCCTCGAATGCCATGGCATCGAGGACGTCACGCGTCTGGTAGGCGATCGCTTCGAGCGCTGCGCGCACGATGTGCGCACGACTGGTTCCGCGGCTGAGGCCGGCGATCAGCCCGCGTGCCTCGGGCTCCCAGTGCGGCGAGCCGAGCCCTGTCAGCGCCGGCACGAAATAGACGCCGTCGTTGCTCTCTACCGAGCGGGCCAGCGCCTCGCTCTCGGCCGGGGAGCCGAGGATGCCGAGCCCCTCTCGGAGCCATTGCAGCGCGGCGCCCGTCACGAAGACGGAGCCCTCGAGCGCATAGACGGCGGGCGAGTCGCCGAGGCGCCAGGCGACCGTCCGCACGATCCCTTCGGGGGCGAGGGCGCTCTCGGTGCCCGCATTGACGAGCACGAAGCTGCCCGTCCCGTACGTGGCCTTGGCCTGCCCGGGGAAGAAGCAGGCCTGCCCGAAGAGCGCGGCCTGCTGATCGCCCGCGATGCCGGCGATCGGCACGCGGGCGCCGAGTAGATCTGCTTCCCCGACGATTCCGCTCGAAGGGACGATCCGCGGTAGCACGGACTCGGGGACTCCGAAGAGCTCGAGGAGCTCGCGGTCCCAGTCGAGCGTCTCCAGGTTGAAGAGGAGCGTTCGGGAGGCGTTCGAGACGTCGGTCGCGTGGATCTCGCCGCTCGTCAGCTTCCAGAGGAGCCAGGCATCGACCGTCCCGAACGCGAGGCCCGCTGCGTCGCGCTCGGAGAGGATCCATTCCAGCTTCGTGGCCGAGAAGTAGGGGTCGGGGACAAGCCCGGTGCGGTCGCGGATCAGGTCGCGCGGCAGCTCTCGGCAGCGCTCGGCCGTGCGCCGGTCCTGCCAGACGATCGCGCGGTGGACGGGCCGACCGCTGCGGCGGTCCCAGACCACGGTCGTCTCGCGCTGATTCGCGAGGCCGACGGCGGAGAGGTCGGTGGACTCGATTCCGGCCTCGGCGAGCGCATCGGCCGCGGCTCCGAGCACCGAATCCCAGAGCTCCTCCGGATCGTGCTCGACCCACCCCGGCCGCGGAAAATACTGGGGCACCTCGCGGTAGCCGCGCCCGCGCGGCCGTAGCTCTTCGTCCACGACGAGGCAGGTCGTCCCGGTTGTCCCCTGGTCGATGGCCAGGAGCAAGGGCACCATTTCAAAGCGGCAGCTCGAAGGACTCGACGACGAGCAGCGGCGCGAACCCCTGGCGGCGATAGAGCCGCAGCGCCCGGTCGCTCGGGTCGATGTTGACGATGGCGAGTCCGGTTCCCTCCGACTCGGCGAGGTAGACGGAGCCCGCCTCGAGCCCCTCCCGCCACACGACGTCGGGGAAGACACCGCCTGGGAAACACTCCCGATAGAGATGGAGGGCCGTGTCCAGGTCGTCCGAGGTGCCGGGACGGACGGTCACGCCCGACGGGCCGGGCTCGACCGGACGATGGTCGGCGGGACTGACGCGAAAGATGGCGCTCGCCGTCCCTTGCTGCTTGAAACCCGCGCGCTCGAGCAGGAGCCGGCCGCCCAGGTTGCGCGTGCCGATGGACGCGACGATCCGCTCCGCGCCGCGATCCTCTGCCCGCTCGATCGACGCCTCCAGGAGCAGGGTGCCGAGCTTCTGGCCACGGAACTCGGGTGCGACGAGCGGCCCGAAGAGGTCGGCGTGCTCCCAGCCGGGCGAGACCTCGACCCCGCCGAAGGCGATGACGGCGCCGTCGTGTTCGTCGACGAGCAGCGTTTCCTGTGGATCTACTTCCCAGTCCGCAAGCTCGCTCTCGAGCTCTTCGCGGGTCTTCCACAGCGGGTTTCCCACCTGTTCCGCCGGCCGCTGGAGAGCGTGCCGGGAGAGCGCCAGCACCGCTGGGCGGTCGTCCGTTCGAAAGCTACGCAGGCTGGTGGCCACGGAAAAGGCGAGGTGCACTCAGAAAGTAGTCGACTCCCGAGATCCATGTGATGAGGAGCGCGACCAGCCCCGTCCACCACGCGATGTCGTCGCTGAAGGCACCCCCCGCCGCGAGCCCGGCCAGTCCTGCTGCGAGAGCCTGGGTTCCGGTCTTGATCTTGCCGAGGTCGCGCGCGGCGATGACGACCCCGCGCTCGAGCGCAGCCAGCCGGAGGCCGGACAGAAGGAACTCCCGGGCGACGATCGCAGCCACCATCCACGCGGGGAGGACACGGCCGACGACCATGATCAAGGTGGCCATGACGAGCAGCTTGTCCGCCACGGGATCGAGCAGCCGTCCGAGATTGGAGGACCGATCGGTTCGGCGCGCATACCAGCCGTCGAGCCAGTCGGTTGCCATCGCGATGGCGAAGACCCCCGTTGCCCAGTAGTCGTGGCCCGGAAAGTCCCAGGCGAAAAGGACGATGACGACCGGGACGGAGAGCGCGCGCGCGACCGTGAGCTGGTCCGAGAGGTGCACGGCAGGGAAGAATAGGCGCGCTCGTGTCGCACTTCGGGAAGGTCATGGTCGCGAACCGCGGCGAGATCGCCGTTCGGATCTTCCGCACCCTGCGCGAGCTCGAGATCGGAACCGTGGCGATCTACTCCGAAGCCGACCGCGGCTCGCTGCACGCCGCGTCTGCCGACGAGGCGTTTCTGGTCGGCCCGGGCCTCCCTGCAGAGAGTTATCTCCACCAGGAGCGGATCCTCGCCGTCGCCGAGCGGGCAGGTGCCGAAGCGATTCACCCGGGCTACGGCTTCCTCGCCGAGAACGCGTCCTTTGCCCGCGCGGTCGAGGGCGCGGGGCTCGTCTGGATCGGACCGCCGCCTGAAGCGATCGAGCTGATGGGCTCGAAGGTCGCCGCGCGCGAGCGCATGGCGAGCGCCGGCGTCCCGATCATCCCAGGAACGACCGAGCCCGTCGAAACGGCCGACGAGGTCGTCCGGCTCGGCGACGAATTCGGCTGGCCGATTGCGATCAAGGCGTCGGCCGGTGGCGGCGGCAAAGGCCTCAAGGTCGTTCCGGGGCCCGAGGAAGCCGGGCGTGCCCTCGCCGCCGCTCGCCGCGAGGGAGAGTCGTACTTCTCGGACCCCACCGTCTACGTGGAGAAGTTCATCGAGGATCCCCGCCACGTCGAGGTGCAGGTGCTCGCTGACGGGCACGGGAACTTCGTCCACCTGGGCGAGCGCGACTGCACGATCCAGCGTCGCCACCAGAAGATCGTCGAGGAGACACCTTCGCCCGCGGTCTCCCTGGATCTCCGCGAGCGCATCGGTCGCATCGCCGTGGACGGCGCGAGGGCGGTGGGCTACCGGAGCGCAGGCACCATCGAGGGCCTCCTCGACCGGGATGGCAACTACTGGTTCCTGGAGATGAACACGCGCATCCAGGTGGAGCACACCATCACCGAGCTGGTCACGGGCGTCGACCTCGTGCGTGAGCAGGTGCTGATCGCGGCGGGCGAGCCGACGAGCGTCCGCCAGAACGAGCTTCGCTTCAGCGGACACGCGATCGAGTGCCGCATCAACGCGGAAGATCCTGCCAATGGCTTTCTCCCTTCGCCGGGCGTGATCACCGCGTACCGCGAGCCCGCCGGACCAGGCGTGCGCGTCGACTCGGGGGTCATCGAGGGCTCTGAGGTCGTCGGGCTCTACGACCCACTGGTCGCGAAGGTGTGCGTCTGGGATGTCGACCGCGAGCGTGCGCGCCTGCGGATGCTGCGCGCGCTCGACGAGCTCGTGGTCGAGGGCGTGACCACGCTGGCGGGATTCCACAGGGCGCTCCTCCGCCATCCGTGCTTCGTCGAGGCGACGACCTGTCACGGCCTGGTCGAATCGGAGGAGCTCGCGCAGAAAACTGAAGAGTTGTCTCATCAGGCAACAAGCGTAGCTCGGCCGCCGGACGGGCGCCTACGGGAGCGCCTCGTCGAGCTCGAGCTCGACGGCCGCCGCTACGGCGTCAAGCTGCTCCAGCCGGAGCCGCCCCACGCCGAGCTCGCCCGGCGCCGTCGCGAGCGAGCGGGCGGCTCTGCTCACCACGGTGCGGCGAAGGAGGCGGTGGTGAGCCCCATGCAAGGCACGGTGCTGGCGGTCGAGGTTTCAGAGGGCGACGAGGTACGGGCCGGGCAGGTGATCTGCATCGTCGAGGCCATGAAGATGGAGAACGAGATCAGGGCGCACCGGCACGGGACGGTCGGCGCGCTCTCCGTCGCAGCCGGCGCGCAGGTGGCGACGGGGCAGGTGATCTGCGTCGTAGTGCAGGTCGGGAACGACGCGGAGCCTTTGTAAGGTCCGCCTCACAGAGTGGGTACGCTATCCGCGTGGCAGTGAGCGTCAAGCGAGCCCTATGCGCGGACGTATCGGGGGCGGCGAGCGAGTCTCTCGCCGCCACCGCGAGCCGGATCGACCGCTGGCTTCTCGTCGAGTACCGCGGCCTCTGGGATCGCGACGTGCTCGGCGGCAGCCTGCTGTCGGCCGCGCTGAAGGAGCACCTCCGCGACCAGCTCGCCAAGCTCGGGCACGCCCGACTCCTCTTCATCAAGCAGCCGCGCCGTCGCGCCAAGGCGCGGCGCATGCTCTACATCGGAAGCTCTCGACTCGGTGAGGAGAGCCTCTACGCCCTCGAGTTCGAGCGGCATGACGACCTGCTGGAGTACGACTTCGCCAGCGCGCTCCTCGATGGCGGCACGCCGGGAGTGCCGGTCGAGCATCCGGTCTTCGTCGTGTGCACGCACGGGAAGCGCGACCGCTGCTGCGCCAAGTACGGCCACCCTCTCTACGACGGTCTCAAGGGAAAGATCGACCCCGACTGGGTGTGGCAGTCGACGCACGTCGGAGGCGACCGCTTCGCGGGCAACGTCGTCGTCCTGCCCGAAGGCCTCTACTTCGGACGGGTTGAAGACGGCGACCTGGATCCGCTGCTCGATTCGTATTTCGACGGCCGCATCTACCTCGATCTCTATCGGGGCCGTTCCGCCTATACGTTTGCCGTCCAGGCGGCGGAGCGTGCCGTCCGCGACGCGGAGGGACTCACGGGGATCGACGACGTCTCGCTCGAGCGCGTGGAGCGCCGCGACGGCGGCTGGACGGTCACCCTGCGGGCCAAGGGCGTGGAGCGCAAGGTCGACGTCGCGTCGGAGCTCGCCGACGAGCCTGTCTACCTGACATGCGGCTCGGTCACTGCTCAGCGTCCGCGCCGCTACCTGGCGCAGCTTCGCTGATCCGCAGGAATCCCTCGCGGACGAGCCGGCGGACGAGCACGAGCCGACTCTCGTCGTCGAGGTCGCCAGGAAGCTGGGCTGGGGTGAACGGCCCCGCGGTCGCCGCTGCGAAGGCGATCGGCTCCTCCACGCTTGCAGGGAACGAGAGCTCCTTTCCCTCGAACGCGAGCGTAAGGCCGTCCAGGTCGAAGAGGACGGTCTGGCGTCGCTCGAGCGGCGTCTCCAGCGTGAGGCCGTTGAGCGTTCGCAACTGGCCGAGCTGGCCGTCGAGAATCGGCCGGCGTGTCCTTACGAGCCGCCGGCGCTGACGTAATGCCACCTGCTCCGGGTCGAGACGCGCCAGCAACCGCTCGCCGAGCTCGTCTGCTTCGCCTTGGGGCGAGTGACGGAACTCGACGTCGTCAGCGCACTCGTCGAGCGCCGCCCTGAAAGCGTCCAGCCACGTGTAGACGTTGACTCCCACGGTGATGTGCAGGGAGTCCGTGCTCGACGTCGTAGCCTCGTGCAGCCACCCGCGCGGCAGGTAGAGCGCGTCTCCGGGCTTCAGAGTGACGTCGTGGACGGGCTCGCCCGGCCCGCCGTGCTCCGGTTTGTAGCGCTGATCTTTGAGCGGGAGCTCGAGCGCCGGCTCGTAGACCAGCCACCGCTTCTCTCCGGAGACCTGGAGCGAGAAGACATCGTGGGTGTCGTGGTGCACAGGGAGACCCTGCGCGTCGCCGGGCGTGAAGTACGCGTTCGCCTGCGCGGGATGGCCGAGCTCGCCTTCGAGCGTGCGGCAGAATTCGGCGAGCGGCGGCCAGTAGAGATGGAGCCCCTGGAGGACGAGTGTCGCTCCCGCCTCGAACTCGCCCAGGACACGACCGATTTCCGCGGTCCCGCTAAAAGGCGCAGGACGCCAGGGGATGCTCGTCGTGTAGGAGGCGGCGTCGATTTTCTCTCCGGCCTTGACCAGGCGGAAGGCCGGTTGGCGTAGGCCTCCGGAGCAGAGAAGCCGATCGACGTCGGCGACGGAGAGGAGGTCTTGAAAACGCTCCTCCTCGTCTCGCGCGACGACGAGCGGCCTCTGCTCCCAATGCTCGGCGAGGAACTCCTCGGTCGGGACCGGGTCGACTGCTCGAACGAGCGAGCTAGCTCGGGTCGGTCGAGTCCGTGTCTGCGTCGGTCGAGTCCGTGTCCGAGTCGCTCGAGTCGGCGTCGTCACTCGAGTCGTCGGTCGAGTCCGTGTCGTCCTGGTCGTCGGTGTCAGAAGGCGCTTCCGCGCTGCCCTGACCCACGGAGTCACGTGTCTCCATGTCCTCGTCCTGGAAGCTCGTCATCTCACTCCTCTCGCTGGGTGCGGCGAAGGCTACAACGTCCGTCCGTATGCCCGGGACGCGCCGGTCCTGAACGCGGCAGCGGGTACACTCGCCGCCGCCCATGGACCTCTACGAGTACCAGGGCAAGGAGCTCTTCGCCCGCTTCGGCATCCCAGTCTCGGAAGGGAAGCTCGCGTCGACCCCCGAGGAGGCGCGCACGGTCGCGGAGGAGCTTGGGGGCCAGGTCGTCGTCAAGGCGCAAGTGCTCACAGGCGGACGCGGGAAGGCGGGCGGGATCAAGCTCGCGGACTCGCCCGAGGAGGCGGCTCAGAGAGCGGAGGAGATCCTCGGACTGGACATCCGCGGCCACGTCGTCGGAAAAGTCTGGGTCGAGAAGGCTTCCGACATCGCCAAGGAGTACTACCTCTCGATCACCTTCGACCGGGGCGAGAAGAAGCCGCTCCTCATGCTCACGACCGAGGGCGGGGTGGACATCGAGGAAGTGGCGGAGCGCTCGCCGG
>WNFV01008703.1_pt1 | contig 17630 bp, 18 predicted proteins | sample 5400101 | NCBI WGS metagenome assembly WNFV01 (sample SAMN13153361, study PRJNA577476) | soil metagenome | isolation source: 115 cm soil or saprolite under grassland replicate 1 | place: USA:California | collected 2016-06-15
CGTTGGCACGCACACCACCGCAAGGGCCGTTGCGCAGGTTCTTGGGGCAGGTCATCGGGCAGGTCATGCCAGTACTGTGCAGAATACACTGGCCGCACATCTGGCAGTTGAAGACGTAGCCCTTAACCAGCTCCTCGCTACGCACCAGCGCCCGCTCGGCCACGCGCGGATTGAGCCGCCTCATAAGCGGGTATGACCACACGATCAGGCGCTTGGAGATCACATAGGCGACTTCCAGAAACTTTGGGTGGTTCTTGAGCCACTCGCTGCCGGGCGCGCGGTGGGCCTCCGGCATTTGTGTATTTGCCTGCATAGAATATCCTGCCGGAATTGAAAATTGAGCAGGGCGTGTTCTAGGTGATGAGCATTCTCAATTTTTCATTCGCCCAGAGGGCACCCGATTCTCAATTTTAGAAGTCGTGCGGTTCCAGCGCAATCGCGGCTTTCCGTCGCACAATGAACTCGCGCAGCGCTGCCTCCAGGCTGGGGTCGAGCGCCGGCGGCTGATAACTGGAAAGCAGATGCTTGACCTTGCGGCTGGCGCGGGTGTAGCTATCCGCAGCGCCGTTCAGCTCCCACTGCTCGGCCGAATTGTAATCGAACAGCTCGGCGCGGTAGAACGCATCGCGGAAGTGGCGCATGGTGTGCGCGGTGCCCAGGTAGTGGCCGCCGGGCGGCACCTCGGCGATCGCGTCGAAGGCCATGCTCTCATCCGAAAGGTCGATCCCCTTGGCCCAGATGTGCAGCATGCCCAGAATCTCGCAGTCCAGCACGAACTTCTCGTAGCCGGCCACCAGGCCATTCTCCAGCCAGCCGGCGGCGTGCAGCACAAAGTTGGTGCGCGCCAGGATTGTGGGCTGCATCACCATCACCGACTCATAGCCGGCCTGAGCGTCGGGCAGCTTGGAGCTGGCGAACATGCCGCCGCCGCGGAACGGCAGGCCGTAGCGGCGCGCTAGCTGCGCGCTGGCATACAGCCCCAACTGGCTCTCGGGCGTGCCAAAGGTCGGCGAGCCGCTCTGGAGATCAATCGTCGAGAGAAACGAGCCATAGATCACCGGCGTGCCCGGCTCGATCATCTGGCACAGCGCGATGCCGGCCAGCGCCTCGGCATTCAGCTGCGCCACCGTGCCGGCGATCGTGGTCGGCCCCATCGCGCCGGCCAGGATGAACGGCGTGATGATCAGCGCCTGGCGTGCGCGGGCGTAGACCTTGATCGCCGCCAGCATGCGTTCATCGTAGCGGCGCGGGCTGCTGACGTTGATCAGCGACAGCAGCGCCGGATTCTCGCGAATCACATCGGCGCCGAAGACGATCTCGGCGACCGCCACGCTGTCGGCCGCGTTCGGCCCCGATGTCACCGAGCCCATGAAGGCCTTGTCGCCATACTTGATATGGCTGAACAGCATATCCAGGTGGCGGGTCGAGACCGGCTCATCGGTCGGCTCGACGATTGTGCCGCCGGAGTGGTGGATGTAGGGCGTGCTGTTGGCCAGCTTGACGAAGTTCTCGAAATCGACCAGTGTCGCCTCGCGCCGCCCGCCATCGAGATCCTGCACGAACGGCGGCCCATACACCGGCGCGAACACCACCTGGTTGCCGCCGATCTGTACGTTGTGCTCGGGGTTGCGGGCCAGCTGGGTGAACTGGTGCGGCGCCAGCGCCACATACTTCGCGATCAGCGCCGGATCGAAAAAGACCGTATCGCCGCGCACCTCGGCGCCGTGATCCTTCAGGATCGCGCGCACCTCGGCGTCGTAGAAGTCGATCCCGAACTCGGACAGAATGCGCATCGAGGCATGGTGCAGGCGATCCAGCCCATCCGCGCTGAGCAGTTCATACACCGGTAGATCATACGTAATCTGCCGCATGGGCTGGCTTATCGTCGCAGCCGCCTGCCGCTCACGCCGCTCGCGCCGGCGATCGGTGGTATTGGTCATCAGTACCTCCCGCTTTTAATTAGCCAGTGGTGGGGCCTTCGGCACCGCCAGACCTCCCCATCTGGCTATCTTCGCCCCGAAAACCCCAGCCGCCCCGAGATGCGCCCGGCCGCCACGACCGTCAGCGCACCTAGCTCGGCGATCCGATCGGCGGTGACGCGGTAGGCCGGCCCAGAGACGCTGACCGCCGCGACCACCTGGCCGCTGCCATCACGCACCGGCGCGGCGACCGCGTTCAGGCCCACCTCGACCTCGCCGAGCGCCTGGGCGTAGCCGAGTTCGCGAATGAGCGCCAGCTCGGCCCGCAGCGCAGCTGGATCGCCGATCGTACGCTCGGTGAAGCGCGCCAGCGGCCGCGCCAGTACGCGCGTGATCTCGGCGGCCGGGCGGAAGGCCAGCAGCGCCTTGCCGTTCGCCACACAGTGCAACGGCGTGCGCCGGCCGACCCAGTTGGTGTCGCGCACCAGATGCGGGCCGGAGATCTGCTCGATGTTGATCACCTCGTCCTCATCCAGCGCCGCCAGATGCACCGTCTCGCGCGAGGCCTCGGCCAGATCGACCAGCGCCGGCCGCGCGGTTGCGCGGATGTCGCCAAAATGTGTGACCTGGCCGGCCAGCCGCACCAGCATAAAGCCGAGCCGGTATTTCTCGGTGCCGGGCACACGCTCCAGTAGCCCCTCACGCTCCATCGTCGCCAGCAGGCGCGAGGCGGTGCTCTTGTGCAGATGAGTTTTGCGGCTCAGCTCGCTGACGCCCAGCTCGGTTGGGCCGTTGTCAAATACTTTTAGCAGCGCCGCCGCCCGCTGAACCGATTGGATCAGCGTGCCTTGCTGGTGGTCGTCCATGTGTTGCATAATATGAGACATAGACCGTATGATGCAACACTTATCGTAGCATCGGTTAGGATGACTGTCAATAACCTCTTCTTGACTTTCCGCGAAAAAACCATATACTCGTGATACGCAAACGTCAGCTCAAAACGCTCCAGAAGCAACAGATCGCCTGCCGTGCCGCAGCTCTGTCGCAGGATACGGAATCGAGCCACACCGTATGCCGCGACACACCTCCAGGGTGGGCTGCGCCGGCCGGCGCCAGGCGTGAGCCATGATCGATCCGCGGCTTGACAACAAGGTCATTCTGATCACCGGCGCGAACCATGGTATCGGCGCGGCGGCGGCGCGGGCATTCGCGGCGCAGGGCGCGCGGGTCGGCATCGGCTACTATCGCGACGCGACGCGCTACAGCGAGACGGAGTTGCGGCAGGCGCGCGCGGCCGGCGTCAGCGGCGACGCGCTTTACCGCGCCATGCAGCAGCAGCCGGCCGACGCGCTCATCGCCGAGATCCGTGCGGGCGGGGGCGTCGCAGCGGCGCATGAGGCCGACCTGGCCGACCCGGCCAATATCCCGCGCCTGTTCGACTTCTGCGAGGCCGCGCTTGGCCCCGTCGACGTGCTGGTCAACAACCACACCTACTGTGTGCTCGAAACATTCGACCCGGCGCTTATCTCCGACGAGGGCGGCGGCGTGTTCCTCGTCTCGGCAGCACAGATCGACGCGCACTTCGCGGTGAACGCGCGCGCGGTCGCGCTGATGATGGCCGAGTATCTCAGGCGCTACCTCGCTCGCAAGGCCACCGCCGGCCGGATCATCAACATCAGCACCGACGCCGCTCACGCCCATACGGCCAATGTCAGCTACGCCGCCAGCAAGCACGCGATCGAGTCGTACAGCCGCTCGGCCGCGGACGAGCTGGGCAAATACGGCATCACGGTCAATATCGTCGCGCCCGGCCCGATCCAGACCGGCTACATTACGCCGGCGAGCGAGGCCGAGATCGCCGCGCACACGCCGCTCGGCCGCGTCGGCACGCCCGCCGATGTGGCCGACACGATCGTCTTCCTGGCATCCGAGCAGGCGCGCTGGCTCACTGGGCAGCTCCTGTACGTCGGCGGGGGTTGGCGAATGCATCAATAGCAGGGCCAAGAGAGCTTGACGCCATGCGAAAAGGGTGTATACTCTCACCTCATCCAATACCTGTTGACCTAGTTCTCAGATCTCAAACACTCCGATCGCGTGCTGCGCTGAGATCTCGACGCCCCGTCTGAGAATGCGCCAAGAAGGGGTTCTATGCGTCTCTTTTTCGCCACCGACATCCATGGCTCCGAGATCTGCTGGAAGAAGTTTCTCAACGCCGGCAAGTTCTATGGTGCCGACGTGCTGATTCTCGGCGGCGACATGACCGGCAAGGCGCTGGTGCCGATCACTATGCGTCCCGATGGCACCTTCAAGGCTACGCTGCTCCAGCAGGAATTCATCCTCAAGAATGAAGACGAGGTTCGCGACATGGAGCGGCGGGTCGGCAGCCGTGGGTATTACCCCTTCCGTGTCACGCCGGAGCAGCTCGCCGCCTTCGAGGCCAACCCAGGCCTGGTGGATGAATTCTTCCACCAGCAGATCCTTAAGGTGGTCGAGCAGTGGATTGCAGTGGCCGACGAGCGGCTGGAGGGATCAGGGCGGCGTTGCTACGTCTGCCCCGGCAACGACGACTCGTTCGAGATTGACGACGTCATCCGGCGCTCGCGCAATGTCCAGCTCGCCGAGGGCCGCGCGGTGGAGCTCGGCGATGGCTTCTGGATGATCTCGACTGGTTGGTCAAATGTGACGCCGTGGAAGACCTTTCGCGAGTGCTCCGAGCCGGAGATGACCGCGAAGATCGAGGCGATGATCCCGCCGAGCGCCGACATGCGGCGGATGGTCTTCAGTTTCCACTGCCCGCCCTACCGCTCGAACCTGGACGAGGCGCCCGAGATCGACGTCGATCTGAATGTCAAGGACGCCGGCCGCTCACTTGTCCCGGTCGGCAGCACAGCAGTGCGCGACGCAATCATGAAATACCAGCCGCTGCTCTCGTTGCACGGCCATATCCACGAGGGTAAGGGCAGCGCCCGGCTAGGCAAGACTTTGGCAATCAACGCCGGCAGCCTGTATGAGCAGGGTGTGCTCCAGGGAGCGCTGATCGAGCTCGATCAGCGCAAAGGCATCCGCAGCTATACGCTCACCACTGGATGACAAGATGACAAGATGACAAGGTGACAAGGTGACAAGGTGGCGAAGAGGCAGTCATTCGTCATTGGTCGTTCGTCGTTCGTCGTTCGTCGTTCGTCGTTGAAAGGAGACAGCCATGAGCGCTGGTGAGTCTGCTCGAAGTCACCCAGAACAGGCAACCGCCACGAGCGCGGCCGAGTCGACGCTGTTCTTGCGGAAGGCAACCGGCCTGGTGCGATCCTGGTCGGTGTTCGATGCTTTCATCTACGCCTTCTTCTCAATCAATCTGGTTACGTTGGGGTTATATATCATCAGCCAGATGTGGTTCTTCGAGGGCGGGCTGATCCCGGCGCTGATCATCAGCGGTGTCATCATCCTCGCGGAGTGCGTAGTCTACGCCGGGCTCATCGCGGTGATGCCGCGCGCGGGTGGCGACTATGTGTGGCAGAGCCGCATCCTCGGCGGCGGGGTCGGCTTTGTACTAGCGATCACTGGATGGTGGTTCATCCTGTGGCTCTGGACACCGATATACGCCGACATGCTGCGCCAGATCTTTTTCGTCCCGCTGCTGGGGGTGATCGGCGCGAAGGACGCGGCGCTCTGGTTCGCCTGGGATCCAACTGCCTACTTCATCGTCTGCGTGCTCACGGTCGTGTTCGTTGCCGCTGTGATCGCCCTGGGTATGAAGACCTACGCGCGCGTGCAGAAGTTCTGCTTCTGGATCGGCAACGCCGGCCTGCTGGTCGTGTGCTTGTTCCTGCTGTTCGGCAGCAACGCGGGATTCAAGGCCGGGCTGGAGGCCAACGCCTCACAAATGTTCGGCGCGGCCCCCGGCGTCTACGACGCGACGATCAAGGCTGGGCAGACCGCCGGCGCGATCACGCCGCTGTTCGGCGGCTCGCTGGTGTCGATCTTCCTGCTCATGCCGTACCTGACATTCTTCAACCTCTGGCCGAACTGGGGCGCCACGCTCTACGGCGAGGTCAAGGGGGCGGATGACTTCAAAAAGAACTTCTGGGGCATGGCGCTGGCGCTGATCGTCACCACTCTGCTGGCAGTCGTCTTCTTCCTGCTAGTCGATAAGACGATCTCGTGGGACTTCCTCAACAACGCCAACGCCGCGTACTGGAGCTACCGCTGGGGATTTAGCACCGACGCCCCGCCGCTGAACGTCTGGCCCTACCCGGCAATGCTGGCGATGTTCCTGACGACCAACCCGATCCTGCAATTCGTGGTCATGCTGGCGATGAGCATGTGGTTCTTCGGCTGGGCCGGGACGGTCTTCCTCTCCTCGACGCGAGTGATCTTCGCCGCCGCCTTCGATCGGCTGCTGCCGGAGGCCGCCGCGCAGATCAACCCACGCACGCGCACGCCGATCTGGGCTTTGGGGCTGATGGTCGTGCCTGGGCTGATCGTGTCGGCGCTGTTCGCCTACAACGTTCCGCTGTTCGGCAACCCGTTCCAGAGCATCACGCTGGCCTCGACGCTGGTGATCGCCGTGACGTTCCTTGGCTCGACAATCAGCGCGATCATCCTACCGTACACCAAGAAGGATCTGTACGATGCCTCGCCGATCGCCAAGTACAAGATCGCGGGCGTGCCACTGATCTCCGTCGCCGGCGTGATCTTCGCCGCGTTCCTGCTATTCCTGCTCTACGAGTGGCTGCTCGACCCCAACGCGCTTTACGGAATCGGCTGGAGCATCAACGAGAAGGGGATCAAGAACACGACCTCGATCATCTTCATGCTGGTCATGTATGGGCTGGCGCTCGGCATCTACCTGGGCATGCGCGCCTACCGCAAGCGCCACGACGGTATCGACCTGGGGATGATCTATAAGGAGATTCCGGTCGAGTAATTTCAGATTGTAGATTGTAGATTGTAGTTTGTCACGATCCGCAATCTGCAATCGGGTTGCCCTCTGGGCGAATCTGCAATCTATGACAGACATCCACGACGACATCACGGACGAGGCTCGGCGGATCGTTGAGGCCGGGCAGGCGCAGGGGATTACACTGCGTCTGCTCGGCGGCCTGGCGGTGCGATTACGCTCGCCCAGCGCCACGCACCGCGCACTGGCGCGCGCTTATCCGGACATCGACTTCGCGACTCCGGCCCGCCGCAGCCACATGGTCGAGACGCTGCTCACGGGCCTCGGCTACGAGCCAAACAAAAGCTTCAACCTGCTCAACGGCGACTCACGCCTGCTGTTCTATGATCAGGGCCACCGCCGCCAGATCGATGTATTCGTCGGCGCCTTCGAGATGTGCCATCGTGTGCCGGTCGCGGAGCGGCTGGACAGCGACGCGCTGACGATTCCGCTTGCAGAGCTGCTGCTGACCAAGCTCCAGATCGTCCACATGAACGAGAAGGACGTGCGCGATATCTGCGCGCTGCTGCTCGACCACCCCTTCGGCGAGGCCGACCGGGAAACGATCAACTTGCCGCGCATCACGCGGATCTGCGCCGAGGACTGGGGGCTATGGAAGACCGTGACCCTCAGCCTGCACAAGGTGCAGGACTTCCGCGATGCCTACGCCCTGGAGGCCGCTGCGAAGCTGACGATCATCGAGCGACTCAGCGAACTGCGCACGGCGCTGGAGCATGCGCCCAAGTCGCTCAAGTGGAAGATGCGCGCGGCGATCGGCGAGCGCGTGCAGTGGTACGACTTGCCGGAGGAAGTCCGGCGAGGATAAGAAATCGCGGATTGCAGTAGCACGGCTCAACCGTGGCGGGGGGCGCTTCACTTGGCGGCAGCACGTCGCCGAGTGGGCGCCTTTTTAATGCACGGGCGCAACCGGGCCTTTTTAACGCAAAGGCGCAATCAGGGTTTTTCACGCAATTGAAGCCATTGACTTTGACCTAGCGTTAAGGTTTACACTGTAAGCTACCCAAACCTAAAGGGCTTGGGCTTTGCTCTGGCGCTATCGATACCATCGACATCCGAGCAGTGTGGCGCGCTTACAAGCGCCCTGCCAAGCACACGAATGTTCTCAGCAGCGATCATGTCGGCTAACCCAGCGAAGCCGCACGACATGCAGACAAACGAAGATTGCGTTTGCCGATTCGCTTTCGCGCTATGCCCGCAGAATGGGCACGTGCGTGAGGTATTGCGCGGATCAACCCGATGCACCAGAATGCCAGACCCCAACGCTTTATAGGCGATAAAGGCCTGCAATTGAGCGAAACTCCACGAGTGGAGTGTTGCGCGCTGCGACCGCCGAGCCCTCACCCGCGCGCGAATATGCGTCAAATCTTCGACGGCAATCGCGCGCTTCGTGCGTTTGGCCTTCGCAACAATCCCTTTGGAGAGAACGTGGTTGACGTGTTTAGCGAATCGGGCTTCTTGTCCGGCAAGGATGCGCAAGCGGCGACGGCTCCCCAACGTGCCGTGCCGTTGGAGCTTGTTGCGCAAGCGCCGGTGACGATAGCGCACGTTCTTGATCGCCCGCCCGCTGTGGACTTCCCCATCACTATCGACGGCGATGTTCGTCACGCCCAAATCGATGCCCAGCACATCGTCAACATCAATCGGCGCAGGAGCTTCAATCTCGCAGGTAGCAAACACATACCAATACCCGCGCACGAAGACCAAATCGCTTTCGCCGCGTCGGAACGGCAACAATGCGCGCTGCCGCTCACCACACACGAAGGGAATCGCCGCCCGACCATCCATTGTCCAAATCGAGACCGATGAGTCGGGCATGGCAAACGAGAGAATGCGATCATCAAACGCAACCGCGCCCAGCGGGCTAAAGCAGAGCGCTCATCCCAGGGCTGAAGAGACGCAAGATGTTGCGTTGCTCCTGGGTTTCCGCGCCTAAAGGCAAGCTCTCTATGAGCGTGATTCGCATCGGCAGCTTCGCACGCATCGCCCAGGTATCGACACGCGCGCTGCGCTTGTACGACAAGCTTGGCCTGCTTAAACCTGCCCAGGTCGACCCAAGCACCGACTACCGTTACTACTCGATCGATCAACTGCCGCGGCTGAACCGCATTCTGGCGCTCAAGGATCTGGGCTTCTCGCTCGATCAGATCGCCGTGGTGCTACGCAGCGAGCTATCGGCCGAGCAGCTGCGCGGCATGTTGACGATGAAGCGCGCCGAGGTCGAGCGGCGCGTGGCGGCCGAGCAAGCCCAGCTGGCGCGAATCGCGGCACGCCTGCGGCAGATCGAGCAAGAAGATGCGCTCGATACCTACGAGGTGGTGGTCAAGCGGATCGAGCCGCAGTGGCTCGCGGCTGTGAGCGGTGTCATATCCGATTACATCACGTCGGAGCCGATCTTTATTCAGCTGTTCGCTGAGATCGACGCTTACCTGGCACACAGCGGCGTGCGGAATATCGGCCCACGGATCGGGCTATTCTACGATCTTGGCACCCACGAGCACGCTATCCAGGTGCGCGCCGGAATGCTCCTGCCCACGCGTATCCCTGGCAGCGAGCGCGTCGAGATCTCGCAGCTGCACGGCGTCGAGCAGATGGCATGTGTGGTACACCACGGCCCGTACGATGAGACGCTGATCCAGGCAAATACCGCCATTCTGAAATGGATCGATGCGAACGGCTATCAGATCCGCACGCCGACGCGTGAGATCTATCTGCATTACCAGGTCAACGGTGATCCATCACAGTTTGTGACCGAGATCCAGATTCCAATAGAGGCTGATCAGGATCGCCCGAGCACGCGACCGTAATCGTCACACGATTGTGCATTCAAATGCCGCTTTGCCTGCCCTTCGACACGCTCAGGATGTACGGCAGCTATTCTGTTCTTCATTTTGTCGCTCTGCGAGCGACAAAACGAAGAACAATAAGAGTAAAGTACCGCAAATAGGGCCTATGAGAAAGCCATGAAGCAATTCGATACGATCATCATTGGTGGCGGGTCGGCCGGTTGTGTCCTGGCGAATCGGCTGAGCGCCGATCCGAGCCATAAGGTGCTGGTGCTGGAGGCCGGGCGGCCCGACTATCTGTGGGATATATTCATCCACATGCCGGCTGGTTTGACGTACCCGATCGGCAGCAAATTTTACGATTGGTGCTACCGGTCGGAGCCTGAGCCATATATGCACAACCGGCGGATCGCGCACGGTCGCGGCAAGCTGTTGGGCGGCTCCAGCAGCATCAACGGCATGATCTTCCAGCGCGGCAACCCGCTCGACTATGAAAAGTGGAGCCGTGACCCAGGCATGGGGCAGTGGGATTACGCGCACTGCCTGCCGTATTTCAAGCGCATGGAGACCAGCCTGGCCGGCGACGATACTTTTCGCGGATCGGATGGGCCCCTGCTGCTCGAACGCGGCGCTGCCGCCGGCCCACTGTTCAAAACATTTTTTCAAGCGGTGCAGCAGGCCGGCTACCCGCTCACCGACGATGTGAATGGCTATAGGCAAGAGGGCTTCGCGGCCTTTGATCGGAATGTGCATCGCGGCCGGCGCTTGAGCGCGGCACGCGCCTATTTGCATCCTGTGATGCAGCGCCCCAATCTGCATGTCACCACGCGCGCACTGGTCTGCAAAATCATCTTCGAGGGCACGCGGGCGGTGGGCGTCGAATACGTGGTCGGCCGTGGCAAAGCCCAGAAGGTATATGCCAACGACATCATCTGCTGCGGCGGCGCGATCAACTCGCCCCAGCTGTTGCAGCTATCCGGCGTGGGGAACGCGGCCGAGCTGAAGGCGCTCGGGATTCGCGTGGTTCAGGATGTGCCGGGGGTCGGCGAGCATCTGCAGGATCACCTGGAAGTGTATGTCCAGCACGCCTGCACCCAGCCGGTCTCAATGTACCCCGCGCTCCAGTGGTATAACAAGCCCTGGATCGGATTTCAGTGGCTGTTCTGGAGAACCGGGCCGGCCGCGACCAACCATTTTGAAGCTGGTGGGTTTATTCGCAGCAACGATGAGGTGGAATATCCGAATGTGATGTTCCACTTCTTGCCGCTTGCAATCCGCTACGATGGCAGCTCGCCCACCAATGGGCACGGATACCAGGTGCATGTGGGGCCGATGTACTCCGACGCGCGCGGGTCGGTCAAAATCAGAACCGCCGACCCGACGGTGTATCCCACGCTGCGCTTCAACTATCTTTCGACCACCCAGGATCGCCGCGAGTGGGTTGAGGCGATCCGCGCCGCGCGCCATATTCTGAGCCAGCCGGCCTTTGATGCGTTCGATGGCGGCGAGATCTCGCCTGGCCCGGCGGTACAGAGCGACCAGGAGATCCTCGACTGGGTCGCGCGCGATGGCGAGACGGCGTACCACCCCTCCTGCTCGTGTAAGATGGGCAGCGACGCGCTGTCGGTGGTCGATCCGATCAGCATGAAGGTGCATGGCCTGGATGGCCTGCGGGTGGTGGATGCCTCAGTGATGCCGTATGTGACCAATGGCAATATCTATGCGCCAACGATCATGATAGGTTGATTTTCACCGGCATCAACCGCGCTTACGCGAGCGTGAGCGGGTGCTCGTGTAAGCGGCTTTCAAAAAACCTGTAATGATCAACATCAATTTGATCACCACAGGCTTTCAAAAAAGCGGGCGTATTGTGAGTGCGATTCGTAACAGCAGCCACCGTTTCGACGACATCTACCGCACGTGGGTGTGGTTCCATAGCGCAGCATGATGGAGCAATGGGCGAAACGAATTCGTCTATTTTTCCGTTAGGGCGCACCTTCAATGCTCCATCTTTACCAACACTGTGGTATGATCACGTGGCGCGTTTGTATGAGCAGGAGCATATCGCTATGCCATGGTGGAAACGACAGCGTCCCTCCGTCCTGCCCGTGTCCGATGCGGTATCGCCAGCACGGGTTGAACTCATTCCTGGACAACTTGCGGTGCGCATCTATCAACCTGATTTGGCGACGCAGTACGGCACCATCGCGTGCTGGACCTACGTCACGAAGGCTTACAACGACTGCACCAGCCAGAGGTCAGTCTGACCCTGCTCCGACAGTCCCCTATGCCCTCACCGCAGGAACCGCTTCACCTCTTCGCGATGCTCCATCAGCTTGCGCACCAAGGGCGCATCGTGCAAGCGGGCGGTTGGACACAATTTGGGACGCGCAAATTCTTGGATCGCCATCTGGCGTATATTCCGGCCCAATCCATCGCCACTATCCCCATGGCACCCGACACTATTATGGCAATTTCGGTCACGGACGATGAACAGATGGCGGTTCAAGCCTTCGGAATCCTCCGGGTTATGGCGCGGCTTGGGCAGCAAGCCCGATACTATCCATGTCCGCCCTGGTCGGATTCAAGCCGGACAGGGCTTGCGTTTGCCCAAACGCACCAGGACAGCCTCCTCACCCGTCTTCCATGTATCTATCGTCCGCAGGTACGCATTCTGCGCATGCACGATCAACTCGTGATGCGATTGGCACCAGCGATTCGCCCCCACCTTGTCGAGCAACTCAATCAATTCGCTGAAAATATCCCCATCGCCTTTTTGACCGATCTTGACACGGAAGCCGATGGCTGTCTGGTCTGGGAACCAGGCCAAACGGAACCAAACGCGATTACGCCACCGGAAAGTCAGGCGCGCAGATCGGCGGATGTTTTGTCGCATGTGTACCAGAACAAGAAACCACCGGCGGACAGGTAATCGAAGATGGGTTTGTGGTCTGTTTCACGGCTGGCGAGTGGCACGCCGTCCGACAAGCCTTGCACGCCGGACAGCCCATACACGTGGCGGCAACTGATGGACGGCTTCCGCTGCATGTTGAATGGGATCGTCGATAAACCTAACCACGCCAAGCACCAGCGCGCGCCCTAACACACCCATGCAGTTGACGCCGCTACGCGTCCACAAGATCGGAGCTATTTTGATATCTGGATGCACGCGAACGTCGTTCCAATCTAGCGGCGGCGGCGCAACTGATGGGCAGGCCGTTAGCCCGCTCTGTTCACCACTCGTGTCAGTTGACTGACTGTTGAACCTGCGATAGCATAGACTACGATTGAGCAGGCCTACGTGCAAGCCGTCGTGCTTATCCTTGAGCAGCGAGAGATTTGGAGCGACGCGATGCCAACAGGACATGTCATTTTTCTCAACGGCGCGTCAAGCTCCGGAAAGACCACTATCGCCCACATGCTCCAAGATCGACTTGAGGTTCCCTATCTGCACATGACTATTGATGCCTTTTCAGAGATGCTCCCAGCGCGCTTCTTTGACCCATCCCATAACCTGAAATATCAATCAGTCTACCGTCGTATCTACTCAGAAGGCTAGTGGTACAGAAGTATCCCCGGGTTGCTATTATTCTGTCATGGTTCGCGGCCCCGGCCATGGTACACTGCCGCTTGATTGGGGGTTTTTGCAGCTCAAGTGGCTATTTGCACCAACTCAGCTATTCACATCTGACACCGACCTCGATCGTTAAAGGAGGCGCTCGACATGGAAACTGAAGAAATCGTCACGCAAACTGCAAAGATACGGTTGGACGAAAATGGCATCCTGCGGGTCACTTGCCTACCTGGGGCAACACAGACGCTGGCACAGGCGCACGAGAACATGTCCGTCGAAGTGCAGCTGAGTCGTGGAAAGCGCCGCCCTATATTGGTTGATTTAACGGTTATCGGAAATTTCTTTATCGGTTTCAATAAATCGCCGATGCCAACCAAACTGTTCACATCGGAGCCTGAAGCGCTCGAGTGGTTGAAGGAATTCTTGAGATGAACAGCCAAGCGCCAGCCAGCGATCCACGTGTTGGGCAGATCCTGGGTATCTTTTCACAACTCGCATCAGGGAATTGGGAGGAGCGAGTCCCTCCGTCGGGACAGGATGATGAGCTCGACCGGATTATGGGCGGACTGAACGGCCTCGCCGAGGCACTCGCTCAGCGATATGCCATTCTGGTTGAGAGCGAGAAGCGCTTCGAGGAGTGCTTGGATGTGATCAGCGCGATGGCGGCGCTTGATTTCAGCAAAAAAGCATCGGTGAGCGACAACGGGACGCTCCTCGACGCATTCGCCAGTGGTATTAACATGCTCAGCGAGGAGTTGGCCGTCTCAACCGTTTCGCGAGCGTATGTTGATAACATCCTCGAATCGATGAATGACGCGCTCGTCGTGATCGATCCGCAGCATGTGATCAGGACCGTTAATCACGCAGTGCTCCGGCTGTTCGGGTATCCAAAGGAAGCGATCATCGGTCAGTCGCTTGATCTGCTCTTTGCTTCCGAAGGATTGGCCGGTGAAAAGTTCACTGCGATCACGTCCAAAAAGGGGCATAGCATCGAGGAGACGGAGTGCCGAACGAAAGATGGTCAGGTCTTTCCAGTGTCCCTTTCTACATCCGCTATGCATGGTGCGAATGGTCAGATAGAAGGGGTTGTGTGTATCGTCCGCGATATCAGCGAGCGCAAGCAGGCTGAGGAAGCGTTGCGCCGGAGTATTATGCAAGAAGAGACGATCCACGCTCAGGCCGCAGCGCTGGCAGAGCTCTCCACGCCGCTCATTCCGATCAACGATCAAGTGGTGGTGATGCCGCTTGTCGGCAAAGTGGACACGCGACGGGCGCAGGATGTGATGGAGACGTTGTTACACGGTGTCGCAGCGAGTGGAGCCCAGGTCGCGATCTTGGACATAACGGGTGTACCGGTGGTGGATACGCAGATCGCTAATGTGCTGGTTCAAGCGGCGCAAGCGGTGAAGTTGCTTGGTGCGCAAGCGGTCCTGACTGGCATTCGCCCCGAAGTGGCCCAAACGCTGGTCGATCTCGACGTTGATCTCAAGGGCATCGTGACTCACTCTACCCTGCAGAGTGGTATCGCCGCGATGGTAGGACGGCGCTATGAATCACGGCGGTGGGAACGATGAGGTAGAGGAATGATTCTGACGCCTCTCATAGACCTCACATTTTGCAAAAAAGTGATGCCTAGACAACCTCTCCCCACATCTTCATTGACAGCCCTGGTATGCTGTACGACAAAAGTAGGTACCTGCTGACTATAGAAGAACGGAGGTCTCACAATGACTTCTATAACCACACTCTTTTTCGATCTCGGTGGAGTGTGCATCAGTAACGGGTGGGATCACGAGCAGCGTCAGATGGTTGCCCAAAAGTTCGGCTTCGATTACGAGTCGTTCGACAGCCGCCACCGGCAGGTAGTTGACGCACTGGAGCGCGGGCAGCTTGCCCTAGATGACTATCTCAAGTGGACCCTCTTTTACGAGCCACGGCCATTCACCCCTGACGAGGTAATTCACGAAATCCAGCAGCTTTCTACCGCTTTCTCCGAAACGCTCCATCTTGTACAAGCAGTACAGCAGACCGGCAGGTACTTGCTGGCGACGATTAACAACGAGGCCCGTGAACTGAACGAGTACCGCATCGAGCAGTTTGGTTTGCGCAACCTGTTCACCGCATTTTTTACTTCATGCTACCTTGGCCTCACGAAGCCACAGCCTGAGCACTACCGGCGTGCCTTACAGATTACCCAGCGGGTGCCGGATGAGTGCCTATATATTGATGACCGGCCAATGAACGTAGAGGTCGCCGGCATTCTGGGAATGCACGCAATCCGATTCACTGATGCTCTACAATTGGAAGCGGCGCTTCATGCGGCTGGGGTGGTATTCTGATACAAAAGCCGCCGCCACGGACGGCTCATACGATAATCTCTCGTTTCCTGTGGCCTACTCATCTTCTTCGGTCGTCCGCCGCGCCTTTTTCGCCTTTGTATATCTTGACACTCATGCTACAAAGAAGGCATTCTGAACGGTCAATCCTCAGAGGCGTATTTCCTTACCAAAGCATTAGTTTTGGTGTGTTACATACTTGCCCAAAATAATACCCTCTTTTGTGAAGTTTGAACCTGGCCAATTTTCCTATAGAGGCTGTATAAAGTAGCCTTTGGCAAAAAACACCTGGCCATCCTTTACGACAGAGATGGTTGCGCCTGGGACGTGATTCGGCTCCATCTGCGCTGCCATGAAATGATCGATGAAGGATTCCAGTTCGGCGGGGTCCGTAAGTTCCCGTTTCTCTGGTTCCTGGGCCTGGGATGGCGCAAAGTGTTCGGCTCGAACCTGCACTGGCATCGTCGAAATCAGGCCTGCGACAAGTATGATGAGAAAGAAAACGCGAAAGGTTTTCATAGGTCCTGCCTTTCGATTAGGCCAGGGGCGTTTTGGTGTCACGCTGTCCTATCTGCTTAAGATCAATCTCCTTCGAGGATTCTCCGGTTCGTGGCGGGCATTTCGAAGTTGTTAAGAATAGCTCGTTGGTCTCGTGGTTGACCATGTTGCGGATGAGCCGCACAGTCAGGCTCCGACGTGGCGTGCGTGGCTGCTCGTATCGCCGAGTGGATGCAAGTCGAGCAGTAAGCCTGGGGTCAAAGGCTCATCCAGCGCGGTTCCACTCGTTGCTGGTGGCTCGTACCAGCGCACCCACCAGTGTCCGTCCTGCCAAAATATGTACACCGGTTGCTGAGCACCAGGGTGCCAGTACCAGCCGGTGAGACCAGCACCCCGTTGGCTCATCAGTGACATGTACCAACCTCCTTCTATAGCTCTGAGCCACATCAGCAGTCAAGTCGTGAATTGTAGAACAGGTTGATGTGTAAGAGGACGATGTGTAAGAATAAGCATGGGTGTGTGAACGGATGCCCTATAGCTTTATTGTACACCTAAAGTCAAAGCAGCGTACCACGCTTGCCGGTATGCGTATGGATACCAAACGGCAGGCGCACCCCTTTTTGGGTTGGATAGACCTCGATGACGTTTTCCGGCAGGTTACAACGGATCAGCACTGCCTGCTTTATCTGCTCGGCGAGCAATCGTGCCCGCTCCGGCGCTGCTACATCGGCGAGCGGGATGCGAATGTGCCCGCCATCGTGCCCGCCCACCACGGTTGGGCTCACAAGTCCATACGCGCTAAACCCCAGTTCAGATGCCACTTGCAAGCCGACAAGAACAGCCACTTCCCCACCCTGGTCAATGTCGAGAGCCACCTCACGCGTGAAGCCATCTCGACCGATTAGCGGCGCGGCAAAGGTAGCCCGTCCCTCCAAACGTCTTAGCTACCGTAATCCGCATCACGACAGCATACGCGCGGGCGAGGCTTGCTCGAACCTCCGGGTTTGTGAAATCAACCTTGGAAAAGTCGTACGTTGTCATCTTACTCTTCCCTTTCGCTAACACTTTCAGCTTCAAACCATCTCCAACGAAGAGATAGCAGCCCTTGAAACGTTTGCCGAAGAAGTGCGACCGCGTCTGCCGCACGCAACGTTTCAGGATAAACGTGATATTATCAAAGCGCTGCGCTTTACATTCGAGTTTGCCTTTGAAGATAGCAAGCAGATAGTATATGTCATGTGGCACAGCTATGAATTTCCGCTGTATATCGGCGAGAACGGCGCCGGGGGTGATTTTGATTCTTCTCTAAAATACTCGCCCCAGGCGTGCGGATGGGCTGGGCTTATGCGCGCCCTGAGGTGATCGCGCGGCTGGCCAAATTCAAGGCTGAAGGATCGAGCGGGCCATTTCTGACCCAGGTCATTGCGCGCTATTGCGCCGAGGGTCGGTTGGAAATGCATATCCAAGAGCTGATCGCGCTGTATCGGCATAAGCGCGATATCATGCTCAGCGCAATCGCGCGTGAGTTTCCAGCAGAAGTCACCACACTACGGCCTCAAGGCG
>WNFV01011795.1_pt1 | contig 17625 bp, 8 predicted proteins | sample 5400101 | NCBI WGS metagenome assembly WNFV01 (sample SAMN13153361, study PRJNA577476) | soil metagenome | isolation source: 115 cm soil or saprolite under grassland replicate 1 | place: USA:California | collected 2016-06-15
CCGACCAGCGGCGGCGCGGACAAGTTTCTGAAGTTTATCGAGACCGAATTGATCCCGAAGATCGAAAAGGATTACCGCACGCAGCCCTATCGGGTCTTCGCGGGCCACTCGTTCGGCGGGTTGTTCGCGATTCACGCCTTCCTGACCCGCCCTGAAATCTTCAACGCCTACATCGCGGTCAGCCCGTCGATGCATTGGGACAACAACCTGCTGTCGCGCAAGGCCGAAGAGTTCTTCAAGGATCGAAAGGAACTGAACCGGACGCTCTTTTTCACTCTGGCCAACGAGGGCGGCGCCATGCGCGAAGGCTTCGACCGGTTCAAAGGCATTCTCGGCAAAAACAAGCCGAAGGGCTTCGAATGGGACGCGATGTTGATGGAAGACGAGGATCATGGCTCGGTGGTGATGCGCAGCCACTATCACGGCTTCCGCAAGGTCTTCGAAGGTTGGCAGGTCATGGCGGATGTCGTCGCGGGCGGCGCGCCTGCGGTAGAAAGCCATTACAAACAGCTTTCAGCGAAATTCGGCTACGCGATACAGCCGCCCGAGCCGTTGATGAATAACCTCGGCTATCAACTCATGGGCGCCGGAAAGATGAACGATGCGATCGCCGTTTTCAAATCGAATGTCGAACGCTATCCGCATTCCGCCAACGTCTACGACAGCCTCGCCGAGGCTTACGAGAAGTCTGGCAAGCTCGATCTGGCCAGGCCGAATTACGAAAGGGCCGTCCAGTTGGGAACGCAGAACAACGACCCGAACCTGCAGAATTACAAAACTAATTTTGACAGAGTGGACGGGATGTTGAAGAAGGTCGCGGACGGTAGGGGGTGAGAACAGTTAAAATATTTGATGATAAATGCGTCCATCTGTGATTAAATACGTCTGCGAAAACTCGCCGATGGCAAGTTGCCATCGAAAGCAGATCAATCCAGCGTCAGACTTCGCAAATAGATCAAAATTGCGGTTACTTGGATCAGGCAAATCGCGACGGCGAGATATTTCAACGTCTAAAACGCAGACGTGCAAGTGATGCTGGGTTGATCGCCACTCTCAAAATGCCTGATTGGAGCGCCGGAATGCCTCATCTTTGGATGAGAAGATCAGGACGGCGACCGTTCCGGGGCAGACTTTAGAACGCGGCAATGGCCGAACCAAGTCGCCGCGTCAATCAAAGAGCGAAACTGCGACTGGCAAATCAACAAAATCGGTCGCGATAAGATGATGGTGTATTTGTCATCATTTTATGGAACGGAAATAGCTTCGCGGTTCATGTATATCATATGCCATATTTCGTATGGCATATGATATATAGCATTGGTGTATCATTGTCGCGCCTGCCGCAGGACTTTTGAACGACGAGGATATGCCTGATGCTGAACACATATTTGACGACGACGATCACCAGCGAAACGAAAATCTCTCCCGCCTTTGCCCCATTCCTTGCCGACAGCGGTCCCGATGACATCCGCGAGGCCATCGTCATTTTCCGGTCGCCTGACCGCCCGCCGGAACTGGAAGAGCGGTCCCCGAGCGGGCGGTTGCGCGCGTTAGCCGAGAGGCTCAAAGAGGTCGAATCGCGCAAGCTCTCGCAACAGGCGGTTCAGCGCGAGGTTATCAACGGCTACCGGCAGGCCGGCGGCAAGAGCCAGAAGGGCAAGCAGGAACTGCGGTTCGTCGCCATCGGCTCCAACGCGCTGCCGGTCGCTGCGGTCGAGGTCACGCCGAGGACACTGCCGATTCTCGCCGAGATGCCGGACGTGGTCGCGATCCTGCCTAACCAGAGAATCAATCTGATCCGGCCCAAAGAGGTCGAATACAGAGATCTGCTGCGCCAGGAGGAACGAGACGGCCTGACGTGGGGGTTGAGGGAGCTTGATATTCCCGAATTGTGGGAGACGACGAAGGGCTCCGGGATCAACATCGCCGTGCTCGACACCGGCGTCTATGCGGAGCACCAGGCGCTAGAGGGCCGCGTCGCCGATTTTATCGTCGTCGATCCGCTGGGCCGCCGGATCACATCGGAGCCGGCGTACGATTGCGGCGCGCACGGCACGCACGTCTGCGGCACGATCGCCGGCGGCAAAACGTCGCACGGCGTCTCGATAGGAGTCGCGCCGGAGGCCAATCTCTACGTCGCGGGCGTGATGATCGGCGACGCCACTCTGCGCACGCTGATGGAAGGCGTCTCGTGGGCGGTCGAGAGAGGCGTGGACATCATTAATATGTCGCTTGGCTTCAGCTACTACGAGCCGCTCTTCGATGAGATCTTCAGAATCCTGCTCAATCAGTTCGGCATCCTGCCCGTCGTGGCCATCGGCAATGAAAATCACGGCAGCAGTTGTTCGCCCGGCAACACGGCCAACGCATTCTCGGTCGGCGCGGTCGAGAAGATGAAGGGCGGCAAATGCGACGTAGCCTTCTTCAGCGGCGGCGTGAGCCTGGTCTTTCCGGGCGATGACCAGAACATGATCGTCACCAAACCGGACGTGGTCGCGCCGGGCGCGCAAATCTTCTCCTGCATCCCGCCCGAAAAACGTCCCGACGGCGTCTTCGAGTATACCTATATGAACGGGACTTCGATGGCGACGCCGCACGTGGCAGGCGCGGCGGCGCTCTTAATGGCAGCCAAGCCCGAAGCGCCGGTCGGCGACATCATCAGCGCGCTGAAGGAAACCGCCAAACATCCGGGAGGCGACAGATTGCGCCCCGACAACCGTTGGGGCTACGGATTAATTCAACCCGTGAGAGCCTTGCAGTCATTAGGGAAAACACATTTCATATGCCATATGGTGTATGGCATATGAAATGCTTTCTATGAGGAAGAACCATCTTGCCTTAACGCCATTGGTTTAAGCGGGTGTCCCATGGATTTTGGCAATAACCACTCGAAGATCAGCCGGGAGTTCAGCCGTAGGCTCGACCGGCTGCAACCGCGCGACAAGGTGCGCGCTATCGTGATGCTTCGCGCCGAAGGTAACGGCGGAGGCGGCGCCGCAAGGCCGTCGCGCGCCGAACGCCAAGACGCCGCTGAGAAGGTCAGCCAGTCGGCCGAAGCCGCGCTGCCCGAGATTGATCAGATTCTAGAGAGATTCGACGGACACCGTCTGGCCGAGCATCCGAACGCGGTCGGCGCAATCCCGGTCGAAACCACCGTCAGGGGCGTGATCGCGCTGGCCGGCGCCGATTGCGTCAAAACTATTCTGGAAGATCAAAACATCCGACCTATAGCCGACCTATAGCCGAATTGAATGGCTGAAGCTACCATCCTCCAAAAGGCACATCATCTGATGGCAGAGTCTGCTCGATAAGCGGTACCTTAGCGCACGCCTCGCGCGCCACCTGAAAAACTTCTCGCGCATTTGTTCCGTGTGCCCATAAGAAATCCTCTGTCAATGGCCTATCGTATTTGATTATGAGCGTTGATTCGATGCGAATGAATTCATCTTTATTAAAAGCGATGGCCGAATCCAGCCAACTCATTCTCGTCACCACAAGCGGATGGAACGCGGTTGACGGTGAGATGAGGCTGTATGAACGTGACTCAATCAACGACCAGTGGAAGACGGTCGGCGAAAAGATTCCGATTGTCGTCGGACGCAACGGAATGGCTTGGGGCAGGGGCTTGCATGGCGACGCCATTGGCGAAGGGCCGGTGAAACAAGAGGGCGACGGCCGGACGCCAGCCGGCGTCTTCAGCCTCAGTTCAGCGTTCGGATACGCGCCGCCCGAGCAGGCGGGCGAAGTGAAGTTGCCTTACGTTCAGGCCGCCGCGACACTCGAATGCGTCGACGATCCGCAATCGGCGCATTACACGGGTAAGGGAACCTCAGGCTGCGCCGCGATGAATTCGTCGTCAATGGAAGATGTGCTGCGCTGGCTCGACGCGAAGGAGCGGCCCGTCCTGGTTCAACTGCCGCAAGCCGAATTCGAGCGTTTGCGAACAGCTTGGGGGCTGCCCGATTGACGCTGATCACTATTCCTGGCCGATTTCGGGATTTGACTGAACACATCCGGGCAGTTTCAGCGGCGCAATATTCGTTCGGATAAGCCCAACTCCCTTCTTTACCATAGGATTATTTTTAGACCCGGACTGGCATACAGGTTGAAGGGTAGTATCGATTATGATCTTGCTCATATGATCTTGCTCAACAACGTCTCCAAAACTGTCACCAGTGGCTCCGAGAAGCTGACCATCCTGCACGCAGTCTATCTGACCATTCCAAGAGGTCAGTTCGTCGCCGTCGTCGGCCCTTCGGGCAGCGGCAAATCCACGCTGCTCTCCCTTGTCGCCGGGCTCGATTACCCGACCACCGGCGACATTTGCCTGGACGGCGAGTACATCACGCAGATGAAGGAGGACGAGTTGGCGCGGCTGCGGGGCGCGAAGGTCGGCTTCATCTTTCAATCATTCCACTTGATACCTTCGCTGACGGCTTACGAAAACATCCTCGTGCCGATGGAGATCGCAGGACTGCCGAAAGCGCGCGAACGGGCGCAAGTGTTGCTCGAAGAGGTCGGCCTGCGCGAGCGTGGGCATCATTACCCTTCGCAGCTTTCGGGCGGCGAACAGCAGCGCGTAGCCATCGCGCGAGCCTTCTCGAACGCCCCGACCATTTTGCTGGCCGACGAACCGACCGGGAACCTCGATTCGAAAAACGGCGCGCACGTCTTCGAACTGCTCGTCAAACTCAACCGCGAACATGACACGACGCTCCTGCTCGTTACGCACGACCACGCGCTGGCCAACCAAGCCGACCGCGTGCTCAGCTTGAGCGAGGGGCGAATTGTGGAAGATAGAGAGCGAGGGAGGGAGGGAGCGGGAGAGCGGGAGAGCGAGGGAGCGAGCGAGAGAGCGAGAGGAATTTCCCTCGTCTCCTATTCTCCCGCTCCCCCGCTCTCCCGCTCCCCCGCTCTCCCGCTCTCGGAAGAGGAGTAGACATGAAATTCGTCCTCAACATGGCCTGGCGCGAGATGCGCGCGTCGTGGCGACGGCTGTCGCTCTTCTTTCTTTGCATCGCCATCGGCGTCGGCTCCATCGTCAGCCTGCGCTCACTGGTACAGAAGATGAGGGCTGCGATCGGGCGCGAGGCGCGGGTGATGTATGCGTGTGACGTGCAGGTGGGATCCAACCAGCCATGGAAGCCGGAGGTCGAGGCGGTGGTCGAACGCTATTTCGACTCGCCGCTCGTGGCGGCGCACACGGAAGTGATGGGTACGCAGACGATGATACGTTCTGTGAAGGATCCGAACGCGCCGCCCGTCATGGTCCTGCTGCTGGGGGTACAGGAGAAGTACCCGTTGTACGGCGAGATACAACTGACGGACGGAGCCCGGTACGCGCACTCAATGTTGAGGGGATACGGCATACTCTTGCCGTACGGATTGATGACGCAACTCGGTCTCAAGATCGGCGATGAGGTCAATCTCGGGCTGCTGACATTTACTGTCCGCGGAGCAGTCGAGAATATGCCGGGCTATGGGGTCGATTCTAGGCCCCTCCCGCGCGTGGTGACGGATTACGCCGATGCGGCCGAGGCGGGGCTGACTGGATTCGGCAGCTTTGTGTGGTACGCGCGTCTTTTCAAAGCGCGCGAGGGGCAGGATCGGGCGCTGCTGAAGCGGCTGGAGCGCGATCTCAAGCCGCATCGGTCCTACGGGCTAGGGTCGTTCCGCGGCATGGAGAACTTTGCGAATCAAGTACTGGAGCGCATGGAGGCTCAATTGAGCTTTGCCGGGTTGGTGATCCTGATCCTGGGCGGGATCGGCATTTCTAGCGGGACCCGGGTCTTCGTCCAGCAGAAGATGAAGACCATCGCCATCCTCAAGTGTTTGGGCGGCGACAACCGGCATGTGCTCGGCGCGTATCTGGCGCAGGCGCTAGCGCTCTGTGTAGTCGGGAGCCTGCTCGGACTGCTGTTCGCGGGCGCGCTGACGCTCGTCATTCCCAGGCTTTTTGACGGCGTCCTCCCTTTTCAGATTGAAGCCGGCCTGACCTGGCGGGCGGCCCTCCAGGGGATTGGCGTCGGCGCGCTCGTCACGTTGCTCTTCTCATTGCCGCCTTTGCTGGAAATTCGGCTGGTCAAGCCTATGCTCATGATGCGGCAGAATACGGCGAGCGAGAAACGGCGAATTGACTGGCTGAGCCTGGGCGTCGGGCTGCTGATCGTGCTTGCGCTGTTTGCGCTGGCGAGCTATCAGGCAAGCTCACTCAGAATCGGCGGGATATTCATAGGGATGCTGATCGGGACGGCGTTGGTCCTCAACCTGATAGGCGCGGGGCTGATGCGATTATTGCGCCGCGCGCGACGACTGCCGTCATTTGTCCTGCGCCAGGGAGTTGGAAGCCTCTACCGACCTGGCAATCAGACGAAGGTGATCCTGATAGCGGTCGGGCTTGGCACGTTGTTCGTCACCGCGATGCGCCTGCACCAGGCGAATCTGACGCGCGAGTTGAATGTCGATCTCAGCCTGGCCGCGGCTGATATGTACTTGCTCGATATTCAAAGAGATCAGCGCCAGGCCGTCGAGGAGACCGTCACGCGTCTGGCGGGCGCGGCGCCGGAGATCATTCCCATAGTGCGGTTGCGTCTGGTCGAGATCAAACGCGCTCCTGACAACTCTCAGCCCCTTAAGACAGCGCGCCTGGAAAAATTCGGGCGTGAGCAGCGGGTTACTTACAAATCTGATCTGGCAAGGGAGGACGAGACGGTCGTCGCCGGCAAATTATGGGAGCCGACGCCCAGCGCCGAACCGGAGGTATCAGTGGAGTATATTGCTGGCCGCGACTACAATCCTGCCGTCGGCGACTTGATGATCTTCGACCTTGCGGAGCGGTGCATTGCGGCTAAGGTCACCAGCGTCCGTCGCAGAATTGGAGGCTTCTCGGTGACCTCCGGCTACTTTCGCTTTGGAATAATCTTCCGGCCCGGCGCGCTCGAAGACGAGCCGCAAATCTTCGTCGGCGCGTTCAAAGGCCCGCCGCCGGGCGCTCAGCGCGCGCAATTACAACGAGAGTTGGTCGATAGCTTCCCGAACGTTTTGGCGTATGACGCCTATGATAATGCCGCATTTGTACGGAAGAAGATCAATGACGTCTCGCTCGCCGTGAATTTCCTCAGCGCCTTCGTCATCCTCTGCGGCGTGTTGATCCTGACCGGCTCGGTGGCGATGACCAAGATTCATCGCCTCTACGAAGCGGCGATCCTCAAGACGCTGGGCGCGGAGAAGAAGCTGATCGTTTACATTACGCTCATCGAATACGGCGTACTCGGTCTACTGGCCGGCGTGACGGGCTCGACCGCCGCGATTGCGCTGACGTGGTTGTTCAGCAAGTACGGCGTAAAGGCTCCCTGGCAACTCATTCCCTCAATCAATCTCATCGGGGTGGCGGCGGCGCTGCTGCTCGTAATGGCGGTTGGCGCGCTCTCGAGCTGGGACGTGATGACGAAGAAACCGCTCGGCATTCTGCGGGCGGAGTGAAGTCGCCGCTCAGACATGTTCTGCGCTACAATTGATTTTCGGCGCCTCGATTCGAGGGATTGACGATGCGCGATCTCCGAACTTAAACTCCTGTCTTACAGCGTATTTCGCTTGAATGAAGAGGATGACTAACCGCAGAGGTCGCCGCAGGAACGCAGAGCTTAAGAACTATCAGCCAACCTCCGCGCCCCTTTTGGTCCTCCGCGGTCAAAATCTATTCGCCCAACTGAAAACTGCTGTAAGCGCAAGTGAGCGCCAACCGCCACGATGCCCACATTTGGCTACATCCCCGTCGTGACTAATTCTTCAAAATCAGGAAACTCTTTATGCCACACAACCTCTTCAACACACTTCAGGAATTCGATCTCGGAAACGGGAAGAAGGGCAGGTTCTATTCGCTGCCCGAACTGGAAAAGCAGGGCGTAGGCCCGATCTCGAAGGCGCCCGTCAGCGTTCGCATCGTACTCGAATCGGTGCTGCGCAACTGCGACGGCCAGAATGTCAAGGAAGACGACGTGCGCGCTTTGGCCAATTGGAAGCCGGAGGCTCCCCGCGTGGCCGAAATCCCGTTCGTCGTGGCCCGCATAGTCTTGCAGGATTTCACGGGCGTGCCGCTGCTCGTAGACCTGGCCGCGATGCGTTCGACCGTGGCGCGCCTCGGCAAGAACCCGAAGATCATCGAGCCGCTGGTTCCAGTGGACCTGGTCGTCGACCACTCGGTGCAGGTCGACGTCGCCGGAACGCCCGACGCGCTGCGGGAAAACATGGAGATCGAATTCCAACGCAACCGCCCGCGCTATCAATTTCTGAAGTGGGGGATGCAGGCCTTCGACACGTTCAAGGTCGTCCCGCCCGGCATCGGCATCGTGCATCAGGTCAATCTGGAATACCTGGCGAAAGGCGTGCTAGAGAAAGACGGCGTCTATTACCCCGACACGCTGGTCGGAACCGATTCGCACACGACAATGATCAACGGCCTCGGCGTGGTTGGGTGGGGCGTCGGCGGTATCGAGGCCGAAGCGGGAATGCTCGGCCAGCCAGTTTACTTCCTGACGCCCGACGTTGTCGGCGTGCATATGACCGGGGCATTAGGCGAAGGCGTGACCGCGACCGACCTGGTGTTGCATTGCACAGAGATGCTGCGCAAGGCGAAGGTCGTCGGCAAATTCGTCGAGTACTTCGGCGAAGGCGCGGCGTCGCTCTCCCTGACCGATCGCGCGACGATCGCCAACATGGCGCCGGAATACGGCGCGACGATGGGCTTCTTCGGCGTCGATGAGGAGACCTGCAACTACCTGAAAGCGACGGGCCGCTCCGAAGCCCACGTCGACGCGTTCCGCAATTACTTCAAAGCCCAGGGGCTTTTCGGCGTCCCGCGCGATGGCGAGATTGAATACAGCCAGGTTTTGGAACTCGACCTCTCAACCATAACTCCGAACGTCGCCGGGCCCAAGCGCCCGCAGGATCGGATCGAACTTCCGACGCTCAAAGATAAATTCCTCGACTTGCTTCAGCGGCCCGCTTCCGACAACGGATACGGCAAATCGCCGGACGATTTGAAGCAACGCTTTAAAACGAGCATAGGCGCGCGCGGCGTTTTGCCGGAGCCTGTGTCGGGCGGAGGCGATCAGACCCCCGAGACCGCGCCGGCGGCCAAGAGCAACGGCTTGAGCATGGTCAATACCAGCACGCAGACCGAGGTCGAGATGATGAACAATCGTCCGACGCCCGACGTGCTCGAAGTGGCGCCGCCCGAGGCCTTCCCCAAAGCGACCGCCGAATTGGGGCACGGCGACGTGCTGATCGCCGCCATCACGTCCTGCACCAACACCTCGAATCCCAGCGTCATGCTGGCCGCGGGGTTGCTCGCGAAGAAGGCCGTAGAGAAGGGCCTGAGCGTCAAGCCGCAGGTCAAGACTTCGCTCGCGCCCGGCTCGCGCGTCGTTTCGGATTATCTTGTGAAGACGGGTTTGCTGCCTTATCTCGATCAACTCGGCTTCAACGTGGTCGGCTACGGGTGCACGACATGCATAATCGCTGGTACCCCAGTGCTGCTGGCCAATGGTACCGCACGCCGCATTGAGCAAATGCCGATCGCAGGTGGCGCGCTGGTGTTTGGTCCCACTGCGACTGGCGAACTAGGTTTGGCGGCGCAAGCCGAAGTCATCGCTCAGGGCGAGCGCGAATGCGTGTCACTTGTCTTGCAGGATGGCCGCACGTTGATCTGTACGCCAGACCACGAAATTCTGCGCTCGGACGGGCGCTGGGTACGCGCGGATCAATTGGAGCCGGGACGGGATCGCGTGGTGGTCGGCTTGGAAGCGCCGCTAGACGCGCCTGACGCTGACGAGGCTGGCTATACGCTGCATGCGGGTAATCTGAAGTTCACCTTGGACACGCCCCATGAGCGACTGCGCGCGCTGGCGTTCGCGCGCCTGGTCGGCCACCTGCTTGGCGACGGCTACATCAGCGCCGCAAGTCCAGGGCGGATGACTGTTGGCCAGGCTGTAGACCGCGAGGTGGTTCTGAACGATATCGAGTTGCTCACGGGCAAGCGCCCTGTGGCCACGCAATATAACGAGCGCATTTGGACCATAGCGCTGCCGGCGGAACTGACAGAAGCTATCACTGCGTTGCCGGGCGTCCGCGTCGGCAGGCGGATCGACCAAGCCCCGACGCTGCCTGCCTTCGTCCTGGATGACAAATGCCCGGTGGCAATGGCGCGCGAGTTCTTGGGTGGACTTTTCGGCGCTGATGGTTGGGCGCCGGTCTTACACCGCTATAGCGAGCGCGATGGGGATGCGGATATCGGATACCCGGCTTACTCTCAGAGCGCGAAGCCGGAGCATGTGGAGCAACTCAAAGAGGTGATGCGGAGCCTGATCAGTCTTCTGGACCGTTGCGGTGTGAATACTGCCGGCGCGAGCTTGTATGAATACCCGGTTCGACGCGCCACTTCTTCGTACCCTGTTGCCCAGGATGGCGCGCCCCGCGTAGAAGTTCGGTTGAAGTTGCGCGATGGCCTCTCGTTTGTCGAGCGAGTTGGGTTCCGCTACTGCGTGGACAAGGCGCTGAGGGCCAGCGCGGCGGCGGTTTACTGGCGCGCTGTGGACGGGATCAACCGCCAGCGCCTCTGGATGTCTTCCCGTCTGGAAGAACTGCACAAAGAGAATCCCGACCTGTCGTTCAACCATGCGCGCGAGATAGCGGCGAAGGAGCTGAGACAGCGCGAAACGATCATCTTCCCGCACTATTCCCTGCTGGAGGGATATGATCGTTTCTCACGCTTGCCGAAGCCCACGGATCGCAAGTTCCGTCCGCTACACCGGGAAAGCTGCGACTTCCCGTCGCCGGTCGAATTATTCAAACAACTCGGTGTGCGAAGCTGGTTTGCGCGGCTGGGGGCGCGTGACGAGACTGACTACTCCAAGCGTTACTGCGTCGAGAAGGACTCTCTGACGTTGCCATCACTCACTTTGGGCGTGTTGGATCGGCGCGATGTAGGGAAGCGCGAAGTGTTCGACCTGGCAGTAAACGATCTACACGCGTTCGTTGCCGGAACAGTCTGTGTGCATAACTGCATCGGCAATTCCGGCCCTCTCGACCCGAAGATCGAAGAGGTCGTCACGAAGAACGACCTGATCGCGGCGAGCGTCTTGTCGGGCAACCGCAACTTCGAGGCCCGCGTGCATCAATCGATCAAGGCAAACTTCCTGATGTCGCCGCCGCTGGTCGTCGCGTTCGCGTTGGCCGGGCGCGTCAACATCAACATGGCCAAAGAGCCGATCGGTCAGGGCAAAGACGGCGAGGACGTCTATCTTAAAGACATCTGGCCCAGCTCGCGGGAGATCGGAGCGGCGCTCGGCGCTGCTACAGACGCGGCCACTTACAAGCGTCTCTACTCCGATTTCACTTCAGAAAATCCGTTGTGGAACGAGATTCCGTCGTCAACCGGAGACGTTTACGAATGGGATAAGAGTTCCACCTACATTCAAGAGCCGCCGTTCTTCGAGAATTTCGGCATGGAGCCAGGCGTCATTGCGGACATCGTCGGCGCGCGCCCGCTCGGCATATTCGGCGATTCTGTGACCACGGATCACATCAGCCCCGCGGGTTCGATCAAAACGACCTCGCCGGCGGGGAAGTACCTGATCGGGCAAGGCGTCAATGTGGTCGACTTCAACAGCTACGGCTCGCGCCGAGGCAACGACCGCGTCATGACGCGCGGCACGTTCGCCAACGTGCGCATCAAAAACCTGATGGTCCCCGGCGTGGAAGGCGGCGTGACGAAGCATTATCCGGGCGGCGAGCAGATGAGCATCTACGACGCGGCGATGATATATCAGTCCGAAGGGACGCCGCTGGTCGTGATCGCAGGCCAGGAGTACGGCACTGGCAGCTCGCGCGATTGGGCGGCGAAAGGGACGCGGCTGCTGGGCGTGCGAGCGGCCGTCGCCCAGAGCTTCGAGCGGATTCATCGCAGCAACCTGGTCGGAATGGGCGTGCTGCCGCTGCAATTCAAAGAAGGCGTCGGCGCGCAGTCGCTCAACCTCGACGGCTCTGAAACTTTCGACGTCGTCGGACTCGACGGCGGGATCAGGCCGCAGCAGGATGTCACGCTGGTCATACGCCGCGCGAACGGGTCCAGAGAAGAGGTCCCGGTGAAGCTGCGCATCGATACGCCGATCGAGATCGATTACTACCAGCACGGCGGCATCCTGCCTTACGTGTTGCGTCAGTTGATGGCTCAAGCCTGATCCGCGCCGCCAGACAGCGACTACAGCGCTCTGCTCTCGGGTGTTCAGGTTTGAGACAATTCCGCAGTCTTCGTTTAACCGCATAACGGCGCCTGAATTTATCCATGGGTTTATGGTCTCTAAAAAATAAATGCGACAACAAGTGTGGCGCGATTTGTTTAATCGCGCCGCTTCGGCCGCAGGGCGGCGCGATTAAACAAATCGCGCCACAGCGTCAGCGGAGCGTGGTTGCATTATTTTTTCTAAGACCATAGACCCACGGCTGAGTAAGGTGATTATCCCGCGTCGCGTCAGCGACGATTGAATTATCCGCGCCGTCACGGTTCAATCGTCGTTAACGCGAAGGGATTTATTTTCGCCCCTCTGGCGGTTCTCCCGTGCTTTTGGCGCAGACAAGATATTTTGTTATTCATAATGGATGGATGTTGCGCCTCTGTTTGCCGATCCTATGGCGGTTTGCAAATGCGTGTACGGACGGCTGCGGTACGGTACAGGGAGCGGTAGCGACCTGGCGCCTCCGTAGTGGCCGCTCCCGGAGGCGCCAGGTCGCTACCGCTCCCTGTACCGTACCGGAGATCGCGCCACTTTCCCGTAAACGCAATCGCAAACTGCCGTTCCAAACCTGATGGGATTACTCTGATCGTGAAAACGGCGCCGAAGCCGTACCTCTGTCCGCAGTGTCATCAGCCCTCTACTCACTTGCATACGCACACTCAGTATGATGGCGCCGAGACCTTGGTGATGGCCTTTTTGTCGGCGGCTTGGGCCTGTCACGACCTCGCTCAACTCGCCGTTGCAATTTGACCCCTCTTGAGCGTGTAGCGGCTGTGATAAGCTAGGTGTTCGGCATCGCTCCGCAGTGCGGCAGGGTCGAATCCTCATCGGAGGCCCCAGGCAGTTAAGGAGGCGCCGCAAATGGATTCATTAAACCTTATTCCCAATGATGTGCCCCAAGACGTGGTTGATCTCGATTCGATCATCACCACCGCCGAACTGAGTCAGCGGCCGTCGCGCCCTCCCGATTATGCGGCGGAGAACCGCGCTCTGATCGGACTGACGCAGGCGCTGGCCCACCCACCCCATGGCATTTTGCAGAAGCTTGCGGAAACCGCCCTGACCTTGTGCCGGGCGCACTCGGCCGGCGTCAGCCTGTTGGAACCGGACGGCAAGCGCTTCTTCTGGCCCGCCGTTGTCGGGCAATGGGCTTGTCACGCGGGCGGCGGCACGCCGCGCGACTACGGCCCCTGCGGCACGGTGCTGGACCGCGACGCCGCGCAGCTCATGTCCCATCCTGAGCGCCACTTCACTCTCTTCGCTTCGGTCACGCCCTTGATTGAAGAAGCGCTGGTGACCCCCTTTTATGTCGAGGGAAGAGCCGTCGGCACAGTTTGGATCATCGCTCACGACCAAAGCCGTCAGTTCGACTCCGAAGACCTGCGCGTAATGACTAACCTGGGCAAGTTCGCGGCGGCGGCCTATCAGGCGCTGCGCGAGAGCGAGCATCGTTACCGGCGGCTCTTTGAAACCGCCAGGGAGGGGATACTGATTCTTGACCCCGACACGCGCCGGATCACCGACGCCAATCCCTTCATGACTGAGTTGCTCGGCTATACGCGCGAGGAACTGATCGGCAAAGAGTTGTTTGAAATCGGCATGCTGCGGGATAAGCAGGAGAGCCAGGACGCGTTCCGGCGGTTGCGGGAGGAACGTTTTATCCGCCACGAAAATTTACCGCTTCAGACCAAAGCGGGGCGCCGCATTGAAGTCGAAGTGGTCGCCAACCTCTACCAGGAAAATGGTCATTCGGTCATCCAGGCCAACATCCGCGACATCGCCGAGCGCAAACGCGCCGAAGAAGCGTTGCGCGAGTCGGAAGCCCGGCTCGCCATCGAGGCGAAGACCATGCGCGACCTCTACGACTCCAGCGCGCGCCTGCAAACCGCGCCGGACCTTCAAACCGCGCTGGAAGAAATTCTCCAATCGTCCATCCGCCTGATGCGGGCTGACTTCGGCGACGTTCAGCTTTATAACGCCGAGCGGAAGGTTCTCCGACTTGCCGCGCTTCACGGATTCGACGAGAAATTCGTCGAAACCTTCCGCGTCGTCGGCACGGAGGACGATACTGCCTGCGGCAGAGCCATTCGCACGGGGAAGCGGGTGATAATTGAAGACGTAGAGCAAGATGAGCTTTTCGCGCCTTACCGCAAGGCCGCCGCCGCCGCCGAATATCGCAGCGTGCAGTCCACGCCGCTCTACGACCGGGAGGGCGCCCTGCTCGGCGTGTTGTCCACGCATTGGCGCGCGCCGCATCAGCCTTTGGAGCAGGATCTGCTGACGCTGGATTTGTATGCCAGGCAGTCCATTAATTTCATCATCCGCGCCCGCGCCGAAAAAGAATTGCGTGAATCGGAAGAACGCTTCCGAAGCTACTTTGAACTCGGACTAATCGGAATGGCGATCACTTCGCCGACCAAAGGCATGTTGGAAGTCAACGACGAGATTTGCAAAATTTTGGGTTACGAGCGTGACGAGCTTTTGAAAATGACTTGGGCGGAGCTGACGCACCCGGACGATTTAGCCGCCGACGTCGCAAATTTCGAGCGCGTAATAGCCGGCGAGATTGACGGTTATAAGCTGGACAAGCGGTTTATTCGCAAGGACGGGCGGATAATTGACACGACAATTTCAGTTAAAGCCTTGCGGGACGCGGACGGCGCGGTTGATTATTTTGTCGCGCTGGTCGAAGACGTGACCGACCGTAAACGCGCCGAAGAAGCCTTGCGCGAATCGGAAGCGAAATACCACACGCTGTTCGATTCGATGGACGAAGGCTACTCCATCATCCAAATGCTGTATGACACGGACGGAAAGCCGATTGACTGGCGTATTCTCGAAGTCAATCCGGCGTTTGAAAAACACATCGGGGTCGCGTGCGCGAAAGGCAAAACCGTCCGTGAACTCGGGCTGGCCGTCGAGCCGAGATGGATGGAAATTTACGGGCATGTGGCCGAGACGGACGAAAGCCTGCGCTTCGAAGAACATTCCGAAACGCTGCGGCGCACATTCGACGTCTACGCCTTTCGTATCGGCGCGCCCGACGAACGCAAAGTCGCCGTGCTGTTCACCAACATCACCGAGCGCAAACGCGCCGAAGCATCCTTGCGCGAATCGGAACGGCGGATGCAGGAGCATGCGGCGGAGTTGGCGGACCTGCACCGCCGCAAGGACGAGTTCCTGGCGATGCTCTCGCACGAACTGCGAAACCCGCTCTCGCCGATCTTGAACGCCGCGCACATCCTGCGCCTTCAGAAAGACGAGAACCCGCTGCAACAGCAGGCCCGCGCCGTGATCGAGCGGCAGGTGAATCAACTCTCGCGTCTGGTCAACGAGCTGCTGGAAGTCTCCCGTGTCATCACCGGCACGATTCGACTGCGCCCGGAACGACTGGACATCCGGGCCGTCGTCGAACAGGCGGTGGAATCGGTGAGCCCGCTGATTGACCAGCGGGGGCACCAGCTTTTCGTCTCGCTGCCCGCCGAACCGGTCTGGTCGGAGGGCGACGCGGCGCGGCTTGAACAGGTCGTGATCAACCTGCTCAACAACGCAGCCAAATACACCCACGAGGGCGGAATGATCTGGGTGAACCTGCAACCGGAAGGCGATGAGGTTACGCTGCGAGTGCGCGACACGGGCGTCGGCATCGCGCCGGAATTGCTGCCGCGCATTTTCGATCTTTTCACGCAGGCGGATCGCTCGCTCGATCGTTCGCAGGGCGGATTGGGCATCGGCCTGAGCCTGACGCAAAGACTCGTCGAATTGCATCACGGCGAGATAGAAGCGCACAGCGCCGGGCTGGGGCAGGGCAGCGAGTTCATCGTGCGCCTGCCTGTATTACGAACTTCAGAAATGGAAACGGACATGACCTCTACGGGAACAGTGAAGCAAGCCGCGCAAGGTTGGCGCGTGCTGGTGGTTGACGACAATGTGGATGCGGCCAATATGATCGCCATGATGCTGCAAATCTATGGGTATCAGGCGGAAACGGTTTACTCCGCTAAAAGCGCGCTGGAAATGGCGGTTGAATACCGTCCGGATTTCGTAGTGCTGGATATCGGGTTGCCCGGGATGGACGGCTATGAAGTCGCGCGGCGTTTGCGTCAGATTCACGAACTGAAAGACACACGTTTGATCGCAGCGACCGGCTACGGGCAGGATTCCGACCGCCAACGCTCCGAGGAAGCGGGCTTCGATCATCATCTGGTCAAGCCGATTGACCCGGAGAAACTGCAAACGGTGTTGGAACTGCTGGGCAGACTGCCGCGTTCCGCAAAATGAGATGGGTGAATTTAAAAGGACAACAATCTCTTTTAGCCCTTCTTGCCCTTCTTGCTTACCTCGGCGAATCAACAAAACCGCCCCGGAGCGTTTCGTTGCGCTGCTTGACCACTACGTAACCCCGGATCAGAATTACGTGAACGATTTCGCGGCAGGAGGAAGTTATGAGCGTAAATGTGATTGATTCGCTGTCTGTAGTCGTTCTGATTCTGGGCTGGTGGATCGCATTGAGTGTTTATCCGCGCCTGCCGGAACGAGTTCCCGTTCATTTCGGCCTCACAGGCGAAGCCGACCGGTGGGGCGGGCGATGGATGATCTTCCTGATACCGTTGGTCAGCACAGTGATCTTCGCGCTCGATTACTGGATATTCGAATATGCTTCTCCCAGAAGCCCAAAGCCCATTCCGCCCGAAATGAGGGCGCCGCTGCATCTGCTGCTGCTGGAACTGAGCGTCATTTTCGCATACATCACCTGGCGCATGAGCGAGGTCGCTTTCGGACGGGCGCGAGGTCTCGGCGGCTGGTTCCTGCCCGCGGCGCTAATCGCGGTCTTCGGCGCCTGCGGATGGATGTGGGTGTTAGGGCGCGGGCATTGAATGGGCGCGCATTACGAAATCACATCACGACTACACGTCGCGCTGATCGAGCCGGAAATCCCGCCTAACACCGGCAACATCGCCTTTGCATCTCGTGGGCAAACTCGGCTTCCGCACTGACGAAAAAGCCGTGCGGCGCGCGGGACTCGACTACTGGGACGAGGTCGAGATCCATTACCACCGCGACATCGAGGCCCTCTATCAATCCCTTCCCGATTACCGCATCCTCTACTTCTCGACGAAGGCCGAACGCGTCTACACCGATTGGCGATACCAGCCGAACGACTGCCTGGTCTTTGGAAGAGAGACGCGCGGGTTGCCGGAGGATTTACTCAGAGCGAACTGGGAACGCTGCTTGACGATCCCGATGCCAAACCCTCGTATTCGGTCGTTGAATTTGGCGACATCGGTAGGGATCGTTTTGTATGAGGCTTTGCGTCAGATCAAACTCAATT
>WNFV01004351.1_pt1 | contig 17619 bp, 21 predicted proteins | sample 5400101 | NCBI WGS metagenome assembly WNFV01 (sample SAMN13153361, study PRJNA577476) | soil metagenome | isolation source: 115 cm soil or saprolite under grassland replicate 1 | place: USA:California | collected 2016-06-15
GGAGTAGAACTGTAGGGAGGTCTGTATGGCTCAGGCCAAGGTAAGAGCTAGGCGCAAGGCCGCGACCGCCGACGACGCGCCGTCAACCGGCCGGCGTCGCGCACTGGTTACGGGCGCCTCGTCCGGTATTGGTGAGGAGTTCGCACGCCAGCTGGCGAAGAAGGGATACGACCTAGTCCTCGTGGCGCGACGGAAGGACCGGCTCGACAAGCTGGCGTCGGAGCTCTCCCAGACGCACGGCATAGCGGCGGAGGTTCTGGAGGCGGACCTCTCGGGCACGGAAGGCGTGTCCTCGGTCGAGACGCGCCTGGCTGTGGGCGACATCGATCTTCTGGTGAACAACGCGGGCTTCGCTACACGCGGGAATTTCGCCGCCCTGTCCGTGTGGCGAGAGCTCGAAGAGATCGACGTCAACATCAAGGCGCTGATGGTCCTGACGCATGCAGCCCTTCAGTCAATGGTCCAGAGGAGAAAAGGGACCATCATTAACGTCGGCTCGACGGCGTCGTTCCAGCCTCTGCCATATTTGTCAACCTACGCTGCGACCAAGGCGTTCGTCCTCCACTTCTCGGAAGGTGTCCATGAGGAGGTGAAGGCGCACGGGGTCACAGTTACCTGTCTCTGCCCCGGCTTTGTGCTGACCGAGTTCCAGCAGGTCGCCGGTCTGGAAGAACGGCGTCTCCGCAACGTCGGCCGCCTTTCGACGCGGCAGGTGGTGGCGGCGGCCCTTCGAGGGGCCGCTTCCGGCAAGGCGATTGTGGTGCCCGGCGCCTTCAACCGCGCCATGTCGACGAGCGTACGCGCCGTACCACGCTTCGCCGTGAGACGCGTCGCCGGTAGATTGTTCAAGGAGTAGGTTCGCGAGAGACAGAGACCCTGCCGGTGTGTGTCTTTCTTGAGGGGCAGAACGCGGCAGGCATTGTTACAGAAGGAGGAAACCCAATGGGTAAGCTAGATGGAAGAGTGGCGGTCGTCACCGGCGCCAGCTCCGGCATCGGGTTGGCCATCGCAAAGGCGCTCGCAATTGAGGGAGCGAACGTCGTGCTTTCGGGGCGCAAGAGGGAGCCGATGGACGAAGCGGCGAAGGCGATCTCCTCCAACGGCGCGAAGGCTAGCGTTCGCCAGACGGACGTGCGTGACGAGAAACAGATGCGCGAACTCGTTGATTCTGCCGTGGCAGAATTCGGCGGGCTCGATATCATGGTCAACAACGCCGGCGTGAACCCGTTTGACAACGTCCTCGAGGGAGACGTCCAGAAGTGGCGCGACACGCTGGAGACGAACGTCATTGGGCTGGCGCTGGGCTGCCGCGAGGCATACCGGGTAATGAAGGGCAACGGCGGGCACATCGTGAACGTAACGAGCGTCGCGGCCCGCTACGCCGAGCCGGATGACCCGATGTACGCCGCTTCCAAGCACGCCGCCGGCGCGCTGACGGAGAGCCTCCGCCTGGCGCTCCAGGGGAAGGGCATCCGCATGACGGCGATCATGCCCGGCGCCGTGGCGACGAATCTCGTCCGCGCCATGCCGCAGGAGCAGCTATTTGCCATCGGCCGGATGTTCGGGATCGACCCCGAGGCGGCCGGGATTCAGCCGGGCGAGCATCTTCCCCACGAGGTGTTCGACCGTGTGCTGGGCGTAGCCCGCCAGTTCGTAATGAGCCCGGAGGACATCGCGCAGGCAGTCGTCTTTGCAGTCACAATGCCAGAGACGGTACACATTAACGAGATCATGGTGCGGCCACCGCAGCAGCTCCAGCTCCCGGGGGTGAGCGTGCCAGCCTGACGCCCATGGCTTACAACGAACAACTGGCAGAGCGGATCCGCAAGATTGTTGGGGAGAGGGCCGAACTCAGCGAGCGCAAGATGTTCGGCGGCATCGCCTTCATGCTGAACGGCAACATGTTCTGCGGCATCACCCGGGATGACCTGATGGCGCGTGTCAGTCCCGAGCACTTCGAGGAAGCCCTCGCTTCGCCCGGCGCCCGGCCGATGGACTTCACGGGCCGGCCGATGAAGGGCATGGTCTACGTCGGTCCGGAAGGCTACGAGACGGACGAGCAGCTGCGCGGCTGGGTCGAGCAGACGCTCGTGTACGCGGGCTCAATGCCGGCGAAGAAGGCGAAACGACCGTAAGCTCGCAGAGCTATACGCCCCAACGCCTGACTTCAGACGGCCACTGTTAGAGCCCCAGCTTGCCGGGGTTCAGGAGCCCACGCGGGTCGAGCCCCCGCTTGATCGAGCGCATCACCTCCAGCCCGCGGCCGTGCTCGCGCTCCATAAGATGGGCGAGGCGTATACCGAAAGGTGGACGAGTGCGTTCCCGGCGGCGACTATTCAGCTCGCCGGCGGAAGTTCGAGAGCGGTGGCTATCGGGCCGGTTCCTGCACCGCCCACACGCGGTATTCGACGCCGCCCGGGACGACCTTCCCGCGACCGATGGCGATGAGCTGGTTCAGCCAGGCGTACTGCGGAGCACCTGTCTGGAACATGGGGTTGGTGTAGAAGTAGTACTCGCTGAGGGGGACGTCCTGGCCCTGGAACAGTCGGCCGAACACCTCCGGTGAGGCGACGATCAGACCGCCGTAAGTGGCGTAGACAAGCGCGCCGTCGTCCATGCGCACCGTGGCGCGCACGTCGAGCTGGATGGCGCCGTCGGAGCGGACTAGCGCCCAGTCGCCGCCGCCGGACAACACCTCGCCCTTGATGCGTGGCCCTTCGACGGTACCGGCCTTGACGGGAAAGATCTGCCGCATGCCTTGAGGCGTGGCACCCACCATCTGTGGCGTCTCCAGGTCAGCGTGCATATCGAAGAGGTGCTCTAGACGGGGTTCAGGTGCTTCCACTGCCACGGTTAATCTCCGCCAGTTAGGTGGCTAACACCTAAGCGGCCACGCCAGAGGCGCGCCGGCGTATTGGGTGCGATCGAACTCGAACGTTCCAACTTCTTGATAGCCCTCTCGCGTAAGTATCTCCGATGGATCGTCGAACTAGTAGTTGACCTCATGAGCGAAGTCTCTCCAGATTACACGATCTTCGACCGCTTCGATCTCCGCTGTAATTGAGCCGCAGCCGACGTCGCCGCAGAGAGGACACACGTAGAGTTGATATCTGCCGGTCTCAAGATACGCCGGATGCTCAAGGAGCAGGCCTCGGAGATAGACTGCTTCGAATAATGAGTTCTTGAACCAGCCGCCAAGGATGCCCACGTTCTCGCCGCATCGAAGTATGTCGTGTAGCGACTGTCCGTCTACCAAGAAGTCGAGAAAATCGGAACGACCCGTATAGCTGATGTGCCTCTCGGAGCTCCGCCAGCGTAGCTCCAACCGAGCCATTTGGGTGTCCTATCCCAGGCTCTCCAGGTACCGGTGGATCGCCTCGGAGGCGCGGCGGCCGTCGGCCATGGCGGTGACGACGAGGTCTGCGCCGTTTACGTTGTCGCCGCCGGCGAAGACGCCGGCGCGGGTTGTGGCGTAGTCCTCGTCCACCCGCACAGTCTTCCAGGGCGTCGTGCGCAGGCCCGGGGTTGTCCTCTCCATAAGCTCGTCGGGGCTGTACCCAATCGCCAGGACGATAATATCGGCTGGAAGCGTGAAGTCCGAGCCGGGGATCGGCTCAGGGCGCCGACGCCCCGACTCGTCCGGCTCGCCCAGGCGCATCCGCCGGCACTCAGCCGCTGCGACGCGCCCGTCTTCGCCGGTGAACTGCGTTGGCACAGTCAGGTACATGAACTCGACGCCCTCCTCGCGGGCGTGCTTGCGTTCTTCTTCGCGGCCCTTCTGCTCCGCCTCCGTGCGGCGGTACATGCACGTCACGCTCTTAGCGCCCAACCGAATCGCAGTCCGCACGCAGTCCATCGACGTGTCGCCTCCGCCGACCACCAGGACGTCCTTATCCGCACAATCGAGCGGCACACGCATGTTCTCCGGGAGCTGCTCCGGCTCCAGGTTGCCGCGCACGAGGAACTCCGTCGCCTGGTAGACGCTCGCCAACTCCTCGCCGGGAATGCGCATCTGTCCGCCGACCGGCGCGCCTGTCCCCAGGAAGACAGCATCGTACGCCCGCTCATTCATGAGCTGATCGACCGTCACGTCCTTGCCGATGACTGTGTTACAGACAAACTCGATGCCCATTCGCTCGAGGTAGTCCAGTTTGTCCTGGAGGAGCTCCTTGCGCATCTTGAAGTTCGGGATGCCGTAGAGGAGGATGCCGCCGGGCACGGGCCACGACTCGAAGACCGTGCAAGAGTGCCCCTGCTTCGTGAGCTCTTCGGCGACAGCGAGGCCGGCCGGGCCGGAGCCGATGATTGCGACGCGGCGGCCGGTCGCCGGGGCCGTGACCGGCAGCGGCACGCCGCCGTTGCGCCGCTCGTAATCGGCGATGAACGCCTCGAGTTTGCCGATGGCGACTGGTGGCTGCTTGCCGAACGGCGCCGGCCGGATGGCGAAACCGACGACGCAGGCGCCTTCGCACAGCGATTCCTGCGGGCAGAGGCGCCCGCACATATCGGGCAGATTGCTCGTCTCGCGGAACTTCGCCGCCGCGCCGAAGGCGTCGCCTTCCTCGAGCAGAAGGAGCGCCGCCGGAATGTTGTTGCCGGTAGGGCAGGCATCCTGGCAAGGCGCCGTCGGGCAGTGGATACAGCGCTCGGCTTCGATGACCGCCGTCTCGAGGCTATAGCCGAGAAACGCCTCGTCCCAGTTGTGGACGCGCTCTTCCGGCTTCTGCTTCGGCACAGGCTGCACCGGAATCTGGAGCCGTCTCAGGTTATCGTGAGAGGTGTCTAGCTGCTGCTGCATTTGAGCGACCTTCTGATGGGGCGTATCGCTAGTTTAGCAAAACAAGCGGGGCGATGGTGCGGCGCTTACGGCCCGGGGACGAGTAGCGTCGTCGATGTGGTCGCGACCAGTTTCCCGCTATCGTGCCGCACCTTCGTCTCGACGACGATTCGTCGTTCGCCCTCTGTGAACGGCTTCGGCCGTCGCAGTGAGCTTACCGCCGTCCGCATTACCCACGAGGTTGGAGCCGGTCTGGATCGCCAGCGGAAAGCGCGAAAGATCGAACTCTCCCTCAGGCGAGACGATGGTCAGAGCGGCGACCGTGGCCACCGAGTCGGCCAAGGCCAGAATCGCGCCGGCATGGAAGAGCCCGGTCACCTGTTTAAGGTCGTTGCGATAGTCCATCTCACCTGCTGCGCTACCATCCCCAAGCGCCGTCACCCGGATGCCCAGCGCCTCGACCATCGTGCCCGCGGTGATCCGCGAGATAGCCGCGATGCGGTCGTCTGGGCTCATTCGAGCTCGATGTCGCCGCTCTTCCCGCCGCGCTTGCGCACCAGCCGGATGTCGCCGATGCGCATGTCCTTCTGGGTGGCCTTCGCCATGTCGTATACGGTGAGCGCAGCGACAGCCACCGCCGTCAGCGCCTCCATCTCGACACCGGTCTTCGCCGTCGTGCGCACCGTCGCCGTGATCTCGATGGTGCCGCGCGCATCGTCCGGCTCCAGTGAGACCTCGATGCCGGTGAGCGGAAGCGGGTGGCATAGCGGGATGAGCTCGGAGGTGCGTTTGGCGGCCATGATGCCGGCGATCTGAGCGGTAGTCAGCACATCGCCTTTCGCGGCACCGCCCGATAGGATGAGAGACAGCGTCTCGCCGCTCATGTAGACGCTGCCCTTCGCGGTCGCTTCGCGAGCGGTGTCTGGCTTGGCGGAGACGTCCACCATGCGCGGCCGGCCGGAGGGATCGAGGTGAGTGAGGCGGTGGTTTGGCGTCACGCCCTTACCCTCCGATGTACGACATCTCCGGCTTGCGCTCGAGCCCAGGCGTCTCCGACGCCCGCAGCTCCGAATAGCGGTCCGGCCGCCGCGACCACACGCGCCCCACGAAAGCGGCGATCTCCTCGTCGGTCTTCCCGCCGCGGAGCAGCTTCTTAAAGTCGTGGCCGATGACGCCGAAGAGGCAGGTGTAGAGCCGGCCGTCGGCCGAGAGCCGCGCGCGGGTGCAGTCGCCGCAGAACGGCTGAGAGACCGAGGCGATGACGCCGATCTCACCGCTGCCGTCGCGGTAGCGGTAGCGGTTCGCAACTTCGCCGCGATACTGCGGTTCCAGCGGTTCGAGCGGCATCTCGCGGTCGATCATGGCGACGATCTCCGCTGCCGTGACCACGTCGTCGAGGCGCCAGCCGTTCGAGTTGCCGACGTCCATGTACTCGATGAAGCGCACGATATGGCCGCTGTCCTTGAAGTGCCGCGCGAAGTCGACGATCGTGTGCTCGTTGACGCCGCGCTTCACCACCATATTGATCTTGACGGGCGTCAGCCCTAGCCGCGCGGCCTCTTCGATGCCCTCGAGCACGCGCGCAACCGGGAAATCGACGTCGTTCATCGCGCGAAAGACGGCGTCGTCGAGCGAGTCCAGGCTCACGGTCACGCGGTCGAGCCCAGCCTCCTTCAGCTCCCCCGTCATCTCCGCCAGGCGCGAACCGTTTGTCGTTAGCGTCAGGTCTCTCACACCGTCGATGCCGCGCAGCATCGAGACTAGCTTCGGGAGTTCGCGCCGCAGCGTAGGCTCGCCTCCGGTCAGGCGGACCTTCTCGACGCCCTGGGTGACGAAGATTCGAGCGAGGCGCGTTATCTCCTCGAACGAGAGGATCTCGTCACGGCGCAGGAACGCGTAGTCGCGGCCGAAGACCTCCTTCGGCATGCAATACGTGCAGCGGAAGTTGCAGCGATCGGTGACGGAGATACGCAGGTCGTGCAGGGGACGGCCAAGGGTATCGACGGGTGCTGTGGAGGTAGGCTTCTGGGCGTTGAAACGCGCAGCTTGGCCGGGGGAAGCCGCCGGTTTCAACCGGCGGAGGTCCGGACTATCCTTCGTGTTCATACAGTAGTTCTTTCAGTATCTGTCTTGCGCCGGCCACGGCCCGAGCGCGGTGGCTGATAATGTTCTTCTCGTGCTCCGGCAGCTCCGCCATCGTCGCCGAGTGCTGAGGGAGCCAGAAAATTGGGTCGTAGCCGAAGCCTCCTTTTCCGCGCGGCGCCTCCGCGACCAGGCCGAACACTTCGCCCTCGGCGCAGCGTACGGCGCCCGTACGCGGGTCCGCCACCGCTATCACGCAGCGGAAGCGCACCCGACGCCTCTCGCGCGGAACGCCCTCGAGCCGCCGCTCGATCTCAGCGAACCGCTCGGCGTACGACGCCTCCTCGCCGAGGAAGCGCGCGGACCGCGTGCCGGGCTCGCCGCCGAGCGCCTCGATCTCGACGCCGGAGTCGTCGGCGAGCGTCACGAGGCCGCTCGCTTCAGCCCCGCGCCGGGCCTTCATTGTAGCATTCTCCTCGTAGGTATCGCCGGTCTCGTCGCCCGAGAGATCGATGCCGATTTCGGAGGGCGTCACGACGTCCCAGCCGCACCCATCGAGCAGTACGTCGTACTCGGCGAGCTTGCCGGGGTTGTTCGTGGCGAGAAGGAGTCGGGTCGGCACGAGGCTAGCCTAACAAACCTGCAAACCAGCTAACCAGAGAGCCTCCTCACCGCAGGATAACCTTAACCACCAAGGCACAAAGACACGAAGGTTAGGTATATCCTTAGTGCCCTGGTGCCTTTGTGGTTGGATTTCGACGCGACGACCGCAGACGAGACTACTCCACCAGCACCGCCCGAGAGCCGCCGTCGGTGTGGTATTCGTAGGTCTTATCGTGCGCTTCTAGGACAATGCGGTAGCCGGGTGTGATTACCTGGTCGCAGGCGACGCCCGGCTGGGCGATACCGAGGCACGAGTCCGGCCACCTGACGAACTCGATGCCCTTCACTGTGATCTGTTCTTCGCTGATTTCCAGGCGCTGCGCAAGATCGGCGATGGCCAGTCGCTTTGACATGCACTGGTTGGGATGTTCCAGCGTGCAGGCCGAAGTCGGCTCGGTGGACGCAGGGGGCTCTTTGTTCGCCGGTTCGTCAGAGTCGGTTAGCGCGACCGCTGCTGCCGCCACCGAAACGACAGCGAAGAACGCTACGACCGCTGCGAATGCCCACTTCTTCATTGCCTGCTCTCCCGTCTGTGAGAGTGTTCTCAACCTTTCAGACGGAAGGACGGCGTGAAAGGTTCCCGACGCGAAGGAAGGAAGCGCAGATGCACCACAAGGTAAGGCACTAAGACCCAAAGTAAACAACGAATTCTCTTGTGGCTTTGTGTCTTCGTGGTTTAACCGAGGATCGCTACTCCACTTCGCTGATCGGCGCCGCCATGGCGTGTTGACGCGCCTCCGATAGCGGCGTCCAGCGGTCCTCTAGCTTTGCGGCGACGGCCGGCATCGTCGTGTACTCCATCTCATCCAGCGGAAGGCGGTGCGGCTCGAAGGGGCCATGAGCGCGCAGGTAATCGGCGACCATGTTGGCCTTCTCACGCACGTGGTCGAAGCCCGGGTCGGCAAACATGTCTCGCGGGCCGACAAACCTGCCTTCCGCGAGCTGGAATCCGAGGGCGACCAGCCGCGGCGGCCCGTCGAAGCGGCTCGGGTGAGCGTCCTCGAGCGATACCGGCATCAGCGGTCCATGATGCGAGCCCCGCATCCAGCCTTCGACCGTCCACGGCATGCTGAACGGCTCCAGCACCTCGCCGACGGCGGGGAAGTTGCCCTGACAGCGCACGACCATCGTCGGGTCGTCCTTGCCCACGTAGCGGCCTGCGATCAGCGACAGCTTGTCGGTGCTCGACACAGCAGCAACCTCGCCGGTGAGGCGAGAGCGGACGCGCTTGCAGGCGTAGCGATTGGGCGCGCCCATGAAGACCAGCATGTCGTAGATCTCTTCGGGGGCGTTGAGGACGATCTGCACATGCTCTTTGACGTCCTGGATCTCGAAGCTAAAGCCGGCGTGCAGCGGCTCCGCGATGACAAGCCCGGGCGTATTGAACGCATCCGCGAACATCTTATACAGCGGCAGGTTGAAAGCGCCGGCGGAGGTCTTGTCGCCCATGAAGACGATGATCGGCTCTGACGGCCTCTCTTCGATCTCCATCTCGGCTGAGCCGGGCCCGGCGCCGCGGATGTTGCCGGAGAAGGCGTCCGTCAGCAGGTCCTGGCCGGCACCATACAGCTTGAGCTTCTTGGCGACCTCGGTGCCTTTGATGAACGTGTCCCAGGCAAGCTTATGGACAGACTCGTCGTCCTCGCCGCGGTCATGCGACATGATCAGGAACATGTCGTCGCCGCAGTGGCTTACGTGGTAGTCGATGAGGAGGCCGCGTTGCTTCGCTTGCTCCAGCTCCTCGCTACCCAGCGCCAGAATCTCGGGATGTGAAGACGAATGGCCTACGAAGCCACCGATGTCTGCCTTGATGACGCTTACTGTGACCATGGAAAACCTCCTCGTTGTGATAACTCACTTGCTGGTATACCATCTCAGAGTACCTTTGTGAATGCGCCAAACGACTCTGGCATCTGAGATTTCGTCCCACTTCCGTGAATCACCAACTAAATACGGTCCGCCAGAACCAGAACACCAACGATCCCCACGTCTGCCTGCGACGTTGTTTGGGAGAAGCCTACCGGTGAGTGACGCCTTCAAGGACCATTTGGACGCGCTCGGTTTTGATATTGCGAAAGCGAAGTTGCTGCAGGGTAAAAGCTTTGAGCAGCTGGCAAGGGACTACCCTTATTCAAAAGCGGCTCTTCACAGAAGGTTCCAGACATGGCAGGAAGCCAAGAGGTTCGAACTAGTCGATACGTGGGACACGGCATCCGCCGCACGTGTGGAACGCTTGGAAGAGGAGTTGGCTGAAGATCTAGCTCGACGGACCGCGATCTGGCGCGCGCGGGTAGCCCGAATCATCGGGGCCGACCACGCGTACACAGACGAGTACCGGGCGGACCCTGGAACTCCTGCGGCGCAGATGGCGTTTGGCGCCACGGACGCTCTGCACAGTGCCCTCGGGGAGGTCGCCGCTGAATTGCTCCTGAATACCCTGAATCCGCAGATGACCGTTGGCTTAGCCTCGGGCCGGGCCGTGGGGTTCGCAGTGGCGAAGCTCGAAGAGCTCAAGCGAAGAAGCCCGGCTTGGTTCAGCGGATACAAGAATCTGCGGATCGTCTCGCTGTGCGGCGGCACACGTGTTGGGAGATGGGATCTGGCAACCGGGCGAGATTTCGACGCCGATGGGAACGCCTATTACCTCGCCGGGACCTTTCAGGTACCTCTGGCGAACAGGCATTACATGCACGGCTGGATATCGCAGACAGCCGAGCAGAGGCCGCACCTGGACGTGACGCCGCGCCTGGATTTGGCGCTGGTGGGTCTGGGCGTATTGAACACGCAGCACCACTTCTTTCGCCACAACGCCGAAGTCCAGTTGGGAGCAATGGCAAAACCACTTGAACGCATCCGGAAGTGTCAGCAGGTAACGCCCGAACTCATGGACAGCGTCGCGGACATCGGACATCGGCTGTTTCCTCTCGGTAAGCGAGAGGAGCTCCCGGAGGAGCTTCAGGAGGCTATCGATCAGATCAACGGCGTGATCTGGGCAGTTCCGGGAGAGACGATCCGAGACGCCCGGCATACGATCTTGATAGCCGGCGGTGCGCAGAAAGTGAACGGTTTGCTGAAACTTGTTGCAGGGGCCTGTCCCGAGGCGCCCGTGAACCTGAGTACCCTCACTCTCGTGACCGACGCTTGGACCGCAAAGGAAATCCTGGCGAGGGTGGAGTAACGCGTCTGCTACTGCCGGGCGGTGCGCGAGCGGGAGCTACGCTCCTGCGCCTCAGCTCCTCCAGCACCCGCTTTGCGTTCTCCCGCGCCAGCGCGCCCCACTCTCCGAGCGAATGCTGCGTCCGCGAGAGCAACTCCTCGAGCTCGCGCGTGAGCAACGCCTCTTTCTCCCGGCGGACCTCCTCGTTCAGCGGCTTGAAGCCCTGGAGCTTGCGCGGGCCTTCCCGCCCGCCCTCCGAGATGTACCAGTCGCGGTAGGAACGGCAGCCGGCGCGGAACATCAGGTAACCGAGGGGTGACGCCGCCTGCGGGTAGCCCAGCGTCAGCACCCGCTCGCTCGCCCGCTGGCTGGGCGAGTCATACTCGACCATCATGTGCCCGCCCGGCGGCACCAGCTCTGATAGCGTCTCGAAGAGCTTCCGATCCAGCCCCTCAGTCGCCAGGTCTAACGTCTCGTCTCCGAAGCGCTGGACAGGGTGATACTGCGTAAGCTCGATCCAGTTGTAGGCGGGAAACGGACCGGAGTTGTGCAGACCCAGGGCCAGCGGCTCAGCTGCGAGCTCCCCGCCGGTGTCCGCCACGAACAGCTGGAAGTACCGCGACCCAACGTTGTTCTTGGGCCCCAACAGGACCATCAGTCGATGCTCGCCGAGCGGGGCAGCGTGCAGCCGCGCCAGCGGATGCTCTCCCGGCAGCGACCATTTCTTCGAGAGAAGGGCATCAATTCGCGCCCGGGCCTCGGGAGCGAGTCCGGCCAACGCCGCGTCTTCGGTCATCGATGTCACGTCGCAATTATAGAGCGCGACCTGCGATTACCGTCGATGAGATGATGCGATGCCGCTTCCTGCTATAATCAGCCCACCGTGAGCGACTTGGCCCAGCCCGCCCGTCCCGATGCTCCCCATTCCGGCGTGTTTCGCACCATTTACTTCCTCGCGCTTGCGGCGGTCGCTTTCTTCGCTGTGCTCACGGGCGTTAGGGGCTTCTACAGCCCACCGGAGGGAGACTCGCTGTTCCCGTCCGGGTTCGAAAATTCCGAGTTCGAGAGCGATTTCCAGGAAGCTGAGGCAGACCGAGCAGATTACAATCGAAACGTCACGCTCATCTTCACTGCCGCGAGCGCCGCCGTCTTCTCGGCGGCGATCCTCGGTCTCGGTTCGCGCTTCAACCCGCTGCGCGCCGGTCTCCTGCTCGGCGGCCTGATCATCTTCCTTACCGCTATGGGCTTCTGGGCGAGCGCCAGCGACAAGTGGATCGGCTTCTTGATGACGTTGGCCAACTTCGGTGCACTGGCTGGGTGTATCCTCTGGCTGGACGAAGGGCTGCCGATCAAGCCTCGCGAGCCGCCCCACCGCCTCCAGCCAGCCGACATCGCGCCGCACGCAACACCAGGGCCGCCGCCCGCGGATGTGGAGCCATCTGCGCCCGCACCGTCGCCCGTGGAGCCGCCGCCTGGTCGCACCGAACCTCCGCCGCCGATGTCGGGCCTGCCTCGCGAATAACATCGCGGGGAGCGCGCACTTGACGCGAACCGCCGAGATTCTTCGCTTGCCCAACCGGCGGCAACCGATGGCTCCAGATGCAATGCGGCGGGGGATGACATCCGCCTTAGTTGGGCTCAGAATGACAGGGGCTGGCGGTGCTATAATTCTGCCGCCGAAAGGAGAAGCAACATGTCTTACGAGCAAATCCTTACCGAAGAGCGCGGCCGCGTCGGCATCGTCACGCTGAACAACCCCGACAAGCTGAATGCCCTCGGTGAGCCGATGGACACGGAGATGAGGGAGGCGATCGACGCCTATAATGTGGACCCCGGCATCGGTGCGATCGTTCTCACCGGCGCCGGTCGCGGCTTCTGCGCCGGCGCTAATATCCAGGGTTGGGACCGCGGCATCCAGCGCGCCGAAGAAGACGGCGACGCTATGCGGATCCGCGACCGCCGCGAGAACTGGGTGTCGTTCGTGCAGCGCTCCAAGCCCATCATCTGCGCGATCAACGGCGTCTCTATCGGCGCGGGGCTCACGATCACCCTTCCGTGCGACATCCGTTACGCCTCCGAACGGGCCCGCCTCTCCATGCGCTTCGTACGTGTCGGCGTCCTGCCCGAGCTGGCGAGCAGCCGGCTGCTCGTGCACATCGTCGGCCTTGGTCAGGCGATGGAGCTGATGCTTTCCGGCCGCATCATCGATGGTCAGGAAGCCGGTCGCATTGGTCTCGTGAACCGCGTGTTACCAGAAGACCATCTCGTCGACGCCGCAGTCGAGACCGCGGCGGAGATCGCCTTCAACCCGGCGGAGTCTCTCGCCGCGATCAAACGCGAGACGTGGGCGAATCTATTCGACCCCGATCTCGCCTCGATCATGAAGCGCGAGGTGGTCGAGTTCAACGAAGCGATGCAGCGCCCGCACTTCAAGGAGGCCGTCCGCTCCTTCATCGAGAAGCGGCAGCCGGATTTTCACCGCGAGGCCGTGAAGCAGCGCTGATTAAACACAAAGGCACGAAGACACGAAGGGCACAAAGATTTATTTTCTTGGTGCCCTTGTGTCTTTGTGGTTAAGCGATGCCCGTGACATACGACGAAGCCATCGAATGGCTCCTGTCCTTCGCCGACTTCGAGCGCTCCGGACGCTTCCGGGACCGCCCGGACGTGGCGCCTATGCTGTCGTTGCTGGAGCGGCTGGGGAATCCGCACCTAGGGCGCGCCACGATGCACATCGCTGGGAGCAAGGGCAAGGGAAGCGTGGCAGCGATGGTCGAGCATATGATCTTCGGCGCTGGAGTCTGCACGGGTCTCTATACGAGTCCTCATCTCTACTCCTACTGCGAGCGCATCGTCGTCGATGGCCGATACATTACCGAAGTGGAATTTGCAGGTCTCAGCGAGCAAATATGTCGAGTTGCACAGGACGCAAAGCAAGCGTTCGCAGAGCGGCACCTTGTCACGTTCGATCTGTTGACTGCACTCGCATTTCTCGCATTCCGCGACTGCCCGTCGCACGCTTCACCTTTGGAGGCGCAGGTCATCGAAGTGGGCCTGGGCGGCAGGGTTGATAGTACGAACGTCTTCGAGACGAAGGAAGTGGCCGTTATCACACCGATCTCTCTCGAACACACCGCGATCCTAGGTGGCACGATTGAACAAATTGCCCGGGAAAAGGCCGCGATCGTAACACGGGACTGCTCGATTGTGATGGCGCCCCAACCGTACGAAGACTCCGCGCGAGTCATCCGCGAGTTCGCAGACGCCAAGCGCGCTCCTGTAATCGATGTACGCCGTGACTATAAATGGGAGAGGCTCTCGTCCGACTTGCGCGGTCAGGAAATACGCATCCACTCGAAACACGGCGCCATCGAAGCACGGCTCCCTCTTCTCGGCCTCCATCAGATCGAGAACGCCGCCACGGCGCTGGCCTGTGTCGAAGCGCTACGCTCGCGGGACTCAGTACGCTTGCTGCACAAGTCCTTGGGAGCGATCGCCGACAGCTTGAAACTTATCAGTTGGCCCTGCCGCATCGAAGTCCTCCGCGAGCGACCGCTCCTGATCGCCGACGGCGCCCATAACCGCGATTCGGCGCGCAGGCTGCGCGAGACGCTCGTCGATTACTTTGCCTGCGGCCGCGCGTTGTTCATAATAGGCTGCTCCTCCGATAAGGACGTTGCCGGGCTGGCGGAGGAGCTGGCGCCGCTGGCGTCGCGCGTAATCGCGGTGCGCGCGGACCACCCGCGGGCGATGGCCCCGGAGCGCATCGCGGATGAGTTCGGCAGACTAAATATCGATACGGAAATGGCACAAGACGTGGCTACAGCCGTCGAACGCGCGATAGCGACGACCGGCGAATCCGGGGTAATATGTGCTACAGGCTCCCTTTTCGTTGCGGCTGAGGCGCGGGCGCAGGTTTTGGGCGTGAAATCGGTCTGAGAACAGGCTTGGAGGTGAGTATGGCCGGCCGGAACGGCAGAAATGGCAGAAACGGCACGCGCGTGGTTGTCACCGGCATGGGCGCCATCACCCCCATCGGCAAGTCCGTTACCGAGTTCTGGGAGAACTGCCTCGCCGGCAAGTCGGGCATCAGCATCCTGACCTCGTTCGACCACTCGGCCTATCCTATCCACATCGCCGGCGAGATCCGAGACTTCGACCCGGAAGAGCACATGGACCGTCGCGACGCACGGCGGATGGCCAGATTCAGCCAGTTCGCCATCGCCGCCACTCATGAGGCTCTCAAGCAGGCGGAGCTGGACATGGACAAAGTCGAGCGGACACGGGTGGGCGTGCTCATCGGAAACGGGATCGGCGGCCTGGTCGAGACACAGGAAGCGGTGCGCACGCTTGACGACCGCGGGGGGATGAAGATCGATCCCTTCTACTACCCGAAGATGCTGCCGAACATGGCGGCCGCTCACATCGCGCTGCACGTCGGCGCCAAGGGCTACAACAACACGGTGATCACCGCCTGCGCGGCAGGCACGCAGGCGATCGGCGATGCGCTCGATCTTATCCGCGCGGGCCGCGTGGACGTTGCGATCACGGGTGGCACCGAGGCGACTTTGTGTGAGGTTGGCCTGGCGGGCTTTGCCGTCATCCGCGCTCTTTCGTCGCGCAACGAGGAGCCGCAGAAGGCCAGCCGGCCGTTCGACGCCGAGCGGGATGGCTTCGTCGCCGCCGAGGCGTCGGGCATCTTCGTGCTCGAGAACATCGAGCACGCGCGCAAGCGCGGGGCGCCGATTCTGGCGGAGGTCGCCGGCTACGGCGCTGGGAACGACGCGTACCATGTCGTCGCACCGTGCGCGGACGGGGAAGGGGCGATGAACGCCATACGCTGGGCGCTCGAGGACGCGGGCGTGGAGCCGGCGGAGGTCGATTACATCAATGCCCACGGCACGTCGACGAAGCTGAACGACGTATCCGAGACGCTCGCGATCAAGCACGTCTTCGGTGAGGACGCCTATCGGGTGCCGATCAGCGCCACGAAGTCGATGGTAGGGCACTCGTTCGGAGCGGCGGGGGCGGTGGAGTCGATCGCAGCAGTGCAGTCGATCCAGACGGGGATGATCCACCCGACGATCAACTACGAGCACCCCGACCCTGAATGCGACCTCGACTACGTGCCGAACCAGGCGCGTAAGCTGGACGTGGGCGTGGTGCTCAAGAACAGCTTCGGCTTCGGCGGCCAGAACGCCTGCCTGGTGTTCAAGCGCTTCGAGGATTAGGTGTGCCCGGCGGCGCACGCCACTGGACGATCGGCGCCTTCGGCGTCCTGCTGGCGATCATTGCCTTGCTGGCGTTCGCGCCGTTCGAGACCGTGACGGAGACCTACGACAGCGCCAGCGGAGGGTTGAACCACAAAGAGACAAGCGTCGACGACCTGACGCTGATCATCACGGCAAGCGTTCTCCTCGGCGCTCTAATCGCATTTACCGCCTGCATCTACGCCGTCACACGCCCGCTGGACAGAGGTGGAACCGGCACCGACAGCTAACCCTCGGCGTTTCGGCGAGAAGACCGGCTCGGAATGACAGACGTGACTGCTGTATCGCGAAGGTCGCCCGTTTCTGGCTCCTAGCTCCGGGCTCGTCTATCCTCACGACATGCACATCCTCGTAGTCGGTGGAGCGGGCTACATCGGCTCCGTAACCGTCGACCAGCTTGTGGACGCCGGGCACGATGTCACCGTCCTCGATAGCCTCGTCGCCGGTCACCAGGCCGCGTTAAACCCGGGCGCGGAATTCGTCCAGGCCGATGTCCGCGACGAGGAGGAGCTTGGCCGCCTGTTCGCCTCGCACAGCTTCCAGGCGGTCATCCATTACGGCGGCTACATCATCGCGCCCGAGTCTGTTCGCCAGCCGGGCCGGTACTTCGCGAACAACGTCGGCGGCACCATCGCGCTTCTCAACGCGATGGTCACCTACGGCGTCACGCGCCTCGTCTTCAGCTCAAGCGCCGCCGTCTACGGCGAGCCGGAGATCGTCCCGATCCCCGAAGACCACCCGTTGCGGCCGATTAACCCCTACGGCGAGACCAAGGCGGCAGTCGAGCGCATGCTCCCGTGGTACGAAAAGTCGTTTGATCTGCATGCGGTGTCCCTGCGCTACTTCAATGGCGCCGGCGCCACCGATCGCCTGGGCGAGGACCACCGCCCGGAGACGCACTTGATCCCGAACGTCCTCCAGGTAGCGCTCGGCCAACGGCCCGCGATATCACTGTTCGGGGACGATTACCCGACGCGGGACGGCACGTGTGTGCGCGACTACATTCACGTCTCGGAGCTGGCGGCGGCGCACCTGCTGGCGCTGGACAAGACGGAACAGGCCAGCGCCGTGTACAACCTGGGCAATGCCCGGGGCTTCACCAACCGTGAGGTGATCGAGGCCGCCCGGCGCGTCACCGGCGAACAGATTCCGGTGAGCCAGGAGCCGCGCCGCCCGGGCGATCCCGCGGCGTTGGTCGCTTCGCAGGACAAGATCCGAGCGGAGCTGGGCTGGTCGCCAGCGCACTCGGATATCGAGGACATCATCGAGACGGCGTGGCGCTGGCACCGCGAGCATCCGAAGGGCTACGCCGTTTAGGTGGTCGCGGTCGCCGAACGTACGCCCGCAGGGGCGCAGCACACGCCGCTCGCGTTACCTCATCTGCCGTCGATCGGCATTGGGATTCCGAGAGCACGTTTGGCGTCCGCGTGCTGCGCCCCTACGCCTCGACCAGCCGAAACGCCGCGATTCGCTCGTAAACGGCCCCGCCGCGGCCAATGATGCTCCGCATGAGCGACACCTCACCGACTGAGATGACGCCGCTCGGCGTGCGAACCCCGGCCAGGGCTTCGCGGAGTCGCGGGGCTGTTTCGCGTGCTTCTTCGGGCCGGACGCGCGCGAGCGTTAGGTGCGGCGCCCACGCTCGTGCTTCTCGTTCGAAGCCCTGGTTC
>WNFV01006832.1_pt1 | contig 17613 bp, 14 predicted proteins | sample 5400101 | NCBI WGS metagenome assembly WNFV01 (sample SAMN13153361, study PRJNA577476) | soil metagenome | isolation source: 115 cm soil or saprolite under grassland replicate 1 | place: USA:California | collected 2016-06-15
AATCGGTGTAATCTGCGTAATCTGCGGACCAAATAGAGTTTATGATCGAACGTTACACATTGCCCGAGATGGGCGCGCTCTGGAGTGAAGAGAGCAAATTCCAAAAGTGGCTCGAGGTTGAGATCGCTGTTTGCGAAGTGCATGCGGAGATGGGAACGATTCCGCGAGCAGCACTCGAGCAGATCAAATCGCGCGCAAAGTTTTCAGTTGAACGCATAAATGAGATTGAAAAGACCACCAACCACGACGTCATTGCTTTCACTACCAACCTCGCCGAAAACATCGGCGAAGCCGCACGCTTTGTTCACTACGGCCTGACTTCCTCCGATGTCGTCGATACTGCCAACGCCCTGCTGTTGCGCGCTGCCTGCGATCTTCTGCTCCAGAAAGTCGAGGCGCTTCTGACAGTGCTAAAGCGCCGGGCATTTGAGTTTAAGCACACTCCGCAGACTGGCCGCACCCATGGGATTCACGCTGAGCCCACCTCTTTTGGCCTGACGTTCGCACTTTGGTACGACGAGATGCGCCGCAATCGAGAACGATTGAGCCGTGCGCGCGAGACCGTGGCTGTCGGAAAAGTCAGCGGCGCCGTTGGCACATTTGCGTTGCTCGATCCGGAAGTTGAGGAGCAGGTTTGCGTGCGGCTGGGGCTGAAACCCGCCCCCGTATCCACGCAGATCATCCAGCGCGATCGCTACGCCGAATACTTATGTACGCTGGCGATCATCGCCTCATCGCTCGATAAGTTTGCACTCAATATTCGGCATTGGCAGCGAACTGAAGTCTACGAAGCTCAGGAACGTTTTGCTGCCGGACAGAAAGGTTCCAGCGCAATGCCTCACAAGCGGAATCCTATTATCTCCGAACGTATCTGCGGGCTCGCGCGGGTCGTCAGGGCCAACAGTTTGGTGGGGCTCGAAAATGTCGCTCTCTGGCATGAGCGCGACATCTCACATTCGTCCGCTGAGCGCGTTGTCTTGCCTGATTCGAGCATTACTCTGGATTACCTTCTTTATAAGGCAGCGACTCTAATTGACGGACTCGTAATTTATCCGGAACGCATGCTTCAGAACCTGCAGTTAACGAAGGGTCTGATCTTCAGTGGTCAACTCCTGCTGACGCTCACACAAAAAGGCGTCTCGCGCGAAATGGCTTATGAGTGGGTACAGCGAAACGCCATGAAGGTTTGGGAGACGGGCGAAAATTTTCAGGAGCTCCTGAAAAAAGATGCGGATATTAACTCGCATCTTTCATCCGCAGAGATTGAAGGAGGGTTTAAGTTCGATACCTATTTACGAAATGTCGGCACGATCTTTGAACGGGTTTTTGGTGAAAGCCCGACCGACAAGGAAAGCTAAGCGCGACGCGTAGCTGTCTTATGAACGAATTAACGAACGTACCTCGAACGGAGCCGACCCTAATAGCCAGGTTCTGCCTTACTTGTTGACGATCTTTTCCGCCAGGTTGCCGATAACAGGCAATTTGAAGAACTTACCCTGATAGGCTCGCACTAAACACATAATCAAGGCAATCAGCAAACCGGCTCCAATAATGACCCAAATCAGAGTCGCTATCAGACCTACCAGCGTTCCCATAACGTCAGCAAGCTGCGCGGCTACAACAACGAATACTAATGTCACTATCCAGCCTACGAAACATACGACCCCAACAAGAACGCTGAAGAGGATCGACTGCATGGCGTGAAAGCGGACCAGCTTGCTGTCTTTTTCGATCAGGAAAAAGACCAGGCCCGAGACGAGATAGTATGCTATTAGCTACACATGAAGCAATATTATGTTTTAGTATGAAGAGCAAAACTGGGAGCCGTTGCCAACAATATGAAAGCGAAAGTCTTCGTCAGCCTCAAACCGGGCATTCTTGATCCGCAGGGCAAAGCTATACAGCACTCTGTCGAGCTGCTTGGCTTTACCGGAATCGCCGACGTTCGTCAGGGTAAATACTTCGAGATTGCTCTCCAGGATTCGGCAGACCATGAGCAGGCACGCGAATCAGTCGCTCGCATGGCGCGCGAAGTTCTGTCGAATCCGAAATCATAGTTTTTCCCGGCTCAAACTGCGACCACGATGCTTACCACGTGATCTCAAAGCAGGTTGGCCAGCCCGTAGATTTCATTTGGCATCGTGACACAGATCTGCAGTCTTATGATGCCGTCATTATTCCCGGTGGCTTTTCCTATGGCGACTACCTGCGCGCCGGGGCGCTCGCGCGGTTTTCGCCCGTGATGGAATCGGTCAAGAAGTTTGCCGACAGCGGCCGCTTGGTCCTGGGGATTTGCAACGGCTTTCAGATTCTTTGCGAGGCGGGCCTATTGCCCGGCGCCTTAATTCGCAATCGCGACCTGCACTTTATTTGTGAACATGTGCTTGTGCGCGTGGAAACTTCAGACACACCTTTCACAAACGAAATGACGGCTGGGTCGGTGCTACGACTACCGATCGCCCACGCGGAAGGAAATTACGTTTGCGACGACGCGACACTAGCCGAGCTGCGGCAGGAAGATCGAATCATCTTTCGCTATTGCGATCAAAACGGAAACATCACGGAAGCGGCAAACTCAAACGGCGCGCGCGATAACATTGCCGGCATCTGCAATCGCTCGCGCAACGTGCTGGGATTGATGCCGCATCCGGAACGGGCATGTGAAGATCTGCTGGGTTCGAGTGACGGGCGGGATATCTTTCGATCGCTGGCGGCTACGCTGGCCGCCGTGGCGTAATTGCCTTACCTGTTATCAACTAACGAAACGGAGAACCTTGAGATGAAACGACATCCAGCCTGGCTCACCGCCGGCCTTTTAGTCTTCGTTGTGCTCGCCTGCAACCTTGGCAAGATGAAGAACCTCAACACCAATTCAAATGCCAATGCCAACTCCAATATCGCCAGCACACAAGCTAACGAAGGATCCGGAAACACCATCAAAGAGATTCACATGGCCAGGGATGATGGCAGCGGCGCTCCGGGCGACGAAACAAATTCATTTGATCCCGGAGACCGGACAGTCCATTGTGTCGTTACTTTGAAAGAGGCAAAGTCGGGAACGCAGATGAAGTTTGCCTGGTGGATCGTGGATGCCGACGGCAGTCAGAACCAGAAGATCAAAGAAATCGATTACCGGACCAGAGCGCTTGAAAATGTGGTTCATGGCCATTTGACCTTGCCGCAGGATTGGCCTTCGGGAAAATACAAGGTTGAGGTTTACGTTAATGGCGACCTCGACAAAACAGCTTTCTATGTCGTTAAGTAAGCTCTCTGGAGTGATAAACTTCTGACTAAAAAATGAAACGCGTCCTACCGTTCATCATCATTGTCTTAGTGCTGGTAGCAGGCCTGTTAACGGCGTTGTATCTCCAGCGCTCAACTGCCGAAACTCCGGCGGCGAGACTGATCGCAAACCCGTCGCCTTCTGCAAACCCGGCCACTACAGCGAATACGGCGGACTCCGGAGCCGAACCCGCGCAGGTGCTGGGAAGTGCAAACGCGCCGGTCACGCTTGAAGAGTTTGGTGATTTCGAGTGTCCGCCTTGTGGCCTGCTCCACCCGATCCTGAAACAGTTCGAAGGCCAGTTTGGCCCGACGAAGTTGCGAATAGTCTTCCGTGAGTTTCCGCTTGTGCCCACTCACGCGCATGCGCTCGCTGCCGCACGCGCCGCCGAAGCTGCCGGACTGCAAGGCAAATTTTGGGAGATGCACGACATGCTCTATGAAAACCAAAAAGCCTGGCACGATGCTTTTGATGTGCGTCCAATCTTCGAAGGGCATGCAACCAGGATTGGCCTGGATGTGGAGCAATTCAGGCGAGACAATTCCAGCGAAATAGTCGAGCGGCGTATCTTTCTCGACGGCAAGCGTGCCCATTCGCTGGGGGTTACGGGCACGCCGACAGTCTTTCTTAATGGCCGTGAAGTTCCCTTTGAATCGCTTGCGCCTGACAAGCTAAAGGCGCTCATCGACAGCGAACTCGCAGCCCATCCGTAGTCATCCCTGGAGCAGCGCGAGAGTTCGCAGCGGGGCTATCGCTGGACTGCTCCTCTTGCCCGCATTAGTGTGACCAGCCCAATCGAAACGAACCAACCAAACCTCGCGCGACGACTCGCAACGCTTTACGGTGTCGCGGCTTTTGTCTCGCTTATCGGACTGGCAGACGCAATTTACCTCACAGTAGAGCATCTCTCGGGCCGAAGCGTTCGCTGCACGATTGTCACCGGCTGCTCGGAGGTACTCTCCAGTCCGTACGCGTCAGTTCGCGGCATTCCACTCGCCGCGATTGGCGCCTTCGCCTACTTCACAGTTTTCAGTCTGGCAACGCTGGCCGCCTTTGGTTATCGCGGAATGGGAAAGTTGCTCACGCTGATGGTTGGCGCTATGTTTCTGATCACGCTCTGGCTGCTTTATTTACAAGCATTTGTCATTGGCCATTTCTGTCAGTTCTGCCTGCTTTCCGCTCTCGTCATCACCACATTGATGGTTCTCGTCGTCGTCTCCCGAGGCGTGAAAGCGAGAAAACCAGCCGCGGATTAGACCCCGACGAACGCGGATACGAAAGCAATAAATAGTGTAGGCACTCAGCTAGAGAAAAACAGCGTGTAAAGATATGGACCCTGCCTCATTTGATTTTCGTATCCGCGTCCCTCTGCGTTAATCCGCGGCTAATTTCACCCTCATCTCGCTTGCCACGCTTCATACCAGACTGATAATCTTTCTCTTCCGATTCCCCAATTACTTCGTTTAACTTTTATTGCGCTCTGGAGGAGTTTCTGCTCATGAAAAGGCTAAATGTTATCTCGTTGATGATTGCTCTGGTTGCCATCGCAATTGCTGGAAATGCACGAACTCTTTTTGCAGATATTCCCGTGCCGCCTGCGATTGGCGCCACGATTGTAGATTTCACTTTGCCCGATGTGGATGGCAAAGATCATTCGCTTAACTCGCTCAAAGGAAAGAACGGTACAGTACTAATTTTCGTTGCCGTGCAGTGCCCGATTTCCAATGCCTATAATGAGCGAATGGAAAAACTCGCGCAGGACTACAAAGCTCGCGGCGTCAACGTCGTCGGTATTAACGCTAACTCGACCGAGCCTGTCGCGTCTGTTAAAGCCCACGCCGCGGAAAAGCATCTGACGTTTCCGATTCTCAAGGACAACGGAAACAAGATTGCCGATTCACTGGGTGCGACCAGGACGCCGGAGGCATATTTTCTCGACGCTAACAACAAGCTCATTTATCACGGACGCATCGATAATAGCCGCGACGCGTCACAGGTAATCTCCAGAGAGTTGCGCGATGCGCTCGAGGCAACGCTCACCGGAAAATCGGTTGCAAAAACAACGGCCGACGCTTTCGGCTGTTCCATCAAACGTGCCGAATAGATGTCCCGTTTGATGACACAGGCTGTAAAAGCCAAACTCGTTCCCTTTGTCGTTGTGGCCGCCGTCGTCTGCGTAAGCTGTTTGCTTCCGGCTTTTTCGACGGCGGCGCAATCTGTCCCGGGAAGCGCGCGCACAGCTCCCAGGGCCAGCGTCAATCACGCGGCCAAGCGTGGCGCGGCGGCGCGCGCGATTAGTGCCGCAGAGTTGCAGGGCTTGTTGAAGCGGGACCGTAGCCGCCCTTTGCTGGTCAACTATTGGGCCACGTGGTGCGATCCCTGCCGAGATGAGTTTCCTGATCTGGTGAAAATCGACGAACAGTATCGAACAAAAGGGCTCGACTTCATCGCTATCACCCTCGATGACCTGACGGACATCAATACGGCCGTGCCCAAGTTTCTTCGCGAGATGAAGGCGACAATGCCTGTTTACTTATTAAATGTCGCCGACCCGGAGCCGGCCATCAGCGCAGTGGATCGCGATTGGGGCGGCGCCTTGCCGGCAACCTTTCTTTATAACAACAAAGGCGAAGTGGTTTACAAACACTTTGGCCGCATCAAAGTGGATGAGTTGCGCGCCGCGATTGAAAAACTAGTAGGCAATAAGCAGTAGGCAGTAAGCAGACGGCAGCAGGTAATTCTCGAAGTCACATTTTAGATTCTTTTAAATTTTCGCCGGCGCAGACCATCGTTTTCTTGTTGCTGCTTTCTGCCTTCTGCTTACTGCCTACTTTCTTATGGAAACCATCACTCCCGAAGTAATCTCCGCTCACCATCTCACGCTGGAAGAGTTTGAACGTATCAGGTCGCTCATGGGCCGCGAACCCACCTTTGTCGAGCTGGGCATCTTTTCGGTGATGTGGTCCGAGCATTGTTCCTATAAGTCCTCGCGCATCCATTTGCGCCGGCTTCCTATCAGCGGCGAGCGCATCATTGTGCCTCCGGGCGAGAATGCCGGCATCGTCGACGTCGGCGACGGTTGGTGTGCCGCCTTTAAAATTGAATCGCATAATCACCCTTCATTCATCGAGCCATTTCAAGGTGCAGCGACTGGTGTCGGCGGAATTCTGCGCGACGTTTTCACGATGGGCGCGCGGCCGATTGCTTCGATGAACAGCCTGCGTTTTGGTTCGTTGGATCATCCTAAACACGGACGCCGCAATCGTTCGCTGCTGGCTGGCGTAGTGGGCGGAATCGCGCACTATGGCAATGCTTTTGGCGTTGCAACCGTAGGCGGCGAGGTCGCTTTCGACGATGCCTACTCGCTCAACCCGCTCGTTAACGCCTTCGCGCTTGGCCTGGTGCGCCGGGATCAAATCTTCTTTGGCAAGGCTACTGGAGTTGGCAATCCGATCCTCTATGTCGGCGCGAAAACAGGACGCGACGGCATTCATGGCGCGACGATGGCCTCGGCGGAGTTTGATGACGAAGCACTCGCCAAGCGCCCCACTGTTCAGGTTGGCGATCCGTTTCTTGAGAAGCTCCTCCTGGAAGCTTGTCTTGAAGCAATGCGCAGTGGCGCCGTCGCCGGAATTCAGGACATGGGTGCAGCCGGGCTGACGTCCTCTTCATGTGAAATGGCAGCGCGAGCGGGCACCGGCGTGGAGATCGATCTATCTTTGGTACCGCAACGCGAACAAGGTATGACGGCCTATGAGATGCTCCTTTCCGAGTCGCAGGAACGAATGCTCATCGTGGCCCACTCGGGACGCGAGCGGGAAGTAATCGACATTTTTCGCAAATGGGATCTCGACGCAGTAGTTATTGGTCGCGTGCGCGAGGGCCACAACATGCGGGTGATTCACGAGCGCGAGACCGTTGCCGACATTCCCGTCTCCGCGCTCACGGACGAAGCGCCGTTGTACGAGCGGCCGATGACTCGACAGTCCACAGTTCACAGTCCACAGTCGACAGTGCAGATTGCAAAGACCAAAGACCAAAGCACAAAGTTCAAAGTTCAAGACGGTGATGCATTGCTCAAGCTGCTGGCTTCACCAAATCTCGTTTCCAAACAATTCGTCTACCGGCAATACGACCACATGGTCAGGACTAACACCGCCGTCTTGCCGGGCGCCGACGCCGCCGTCGTGCGTATCAAAGAAACCCGGCGAGCGCTGGCCATGACGCTCGATGGTAATGGGCGATACTGCGCGGCGAACCCGCGCGAAGGAGCCAAGCTGATTGTCGCCGAGGCGGCTCGCAACGTGGTGTGCGTCGGCGCACGGCCGCTCGCGATTACCAACTGTCTCAACTTCGCCTCGCCGGAACGGCCGGAAGTCATGTGGTCTTTTTCTGAAGTTATCGATGGCATGGCCGAAGCTTGCCGCGCGTTCAATACTCCCGTCGTTTCGGGCAACGTCTCTTTCTATAACGAAACGGAAGGGTGCGGTATTCTGCCTACACCTGTTATCGGAATGATCGGTCTCGTGGAAGACGTGCGCCGCGTGGTGCAACCGGGATTCAAACAAGCAGGAGACTTAATTGCCCTGCTGGGGACAACTGCGGATGATCTTTCGCTTAGCGAATATGCCGCCGTTGTCGTCGGCCTTTCGGCTGAAGAGTTGCTTGCCGGTGGTGAGGTTCCGGGAATCGATCTTGAAGCGGAACGGGCTGTGCAAAATGCCTGCCTGGAAGCCGCAGAAACAGGACTCCTCGCCTCCGCTCACGACTGCTCTGACGGCGGACTTGCGGTGGCTCTGGCGGAATGTTGTTTTTCCTCGCTCAATCGCGCAGCCATCGGTGCTGACATTAGTGTGCCGGAGTTTTTAACAGGTTCGCTTCCTTCGGCGACCACGCTTTTTAGTGAATCGCCTTCACGGATCATCGTGAGTTTTTCTGCAACTTCTCGCCTTGCCCTGGAAAATATTGCCGCGCGCGAGAACTGTCCTCTTACACTAATCGGTCAAGTGGGCGGCAATGACCTGCGAATAAAATTGGACGATGAAGATGCTATCTCGATTGCAATCGCCGAGGTGGAAAACGTCTGGCGCAATTCTCTTTCGAGGAAGCTCGAAGCCGAAGTCATGGCCGCGGGCAAGGAATAAAAAAGTTTCGAGTTCTGAGTTCTGAGTTCCAAGTTCCGACTAAAGGCTTTAGCTTACTTCCACGAGCAGTCAGCAAGTGAAGGTTGGACTCTCAACTATTTAATTGGCCGCGGATTCACGCGGAGGAACGCGGATCAAATCAAACAATAAGCAGTCCGGCTGGATGGTCTTTTTCAGATTCGTGTAATCTGGGTAAATCCGCGGCTAGTGCTATGCATCCTGTAATTTATCTAAACAAGGTAATGCTCCAGGCGACAAAGGCGCGCGTGGCGCCGGTGTCGTCTGCGATGTTGTACGGCCGAGGGGTGTTTACGACGGTCGCGATTTACAAAGGGAGGCCATTCTTGTGGCTGGAACATTGGCGGCGCCTCGAGTACCACGCCGAGCGTTTAAGCGTAGATTGCACCGGACTAAATGGAGGCAACGTTGGGGCTGCCGTTGGAAAACTGATAGCGGTTAATCAGGTGCAGAATGGGCTCGCTCGCGTAATCCTGTTGGCGCGAAGCGGACGTGATGTTTGGAAACCAAGAAAGGAAGGCAATCGCAAAACTGACCTTCTAATCATGACGGGCGAAGCGCAGAAAGTATCGCCGGCGGGAATGTCACTTGCTGTTTCGCCTTATCGCTGCAACACGTTTTCCCCCCTCGTGGGAATCAGGAGCTTAAATTATCTGGAGCAGGTGCTTTCGTGGGAAGAGGCGCAGACAAGAGATTTTGATGAGGCGGTTATGCTTAATGAACGCGGCGAGCTTGTTTCCGCCACCATGGCAAACATTTTCTGGGTTAAAGATGGCACGCTTCACACACCCGCTCTCAGTACCGGTGCAGTCGCCGGCATAACCCGCGCCGCGATTGTTGAATTGGCAAGCAAACAATTCATTCCCATGATTGAGGGCGTTTACGAGTTGAGCGATCTCACCGAGGCGGATGAAATCTTCCTCACATCAGCCAGCCTGGGCATCGCATTTGTGAACACCTTCGACTTCCGGCAGTATTCAGTGGCCGCGGGAAACATCTGCGCCAGGCTCTCAGACTCCCTTAAAGATCTGGCCTCGCAACAGGTTAAAATCGTTCAATAAAGCAAAGCCCAGAGCGGCACCGGACGGAGGCCCCGTGTGAATTACACTGACATAACCTACATCGTCACAGAGCGTCTTCGCATCCCAAAAGAGAACGCCGTCACAAATATTCAACCTGCATCCATACCCGAGTTCCCTCGGTATTGACAGTGCTGCCTTGTGCTATTACGCTGGGCGCGTTTATTGAGGCAGATCCTGATCCCTCGCTAATCCAGTCAGGATTATTCAACTGGCATTATTGCTCTGATATTGGCTACGTTCGCATCGGCCGATCGATATACGCATAACTGAAAAGGAGCATGCGTTATGAGTAAGGTGATACTGGTAAACCCGGCAAATGCGTCAGTCGGCTACAGCGTTATCACCCCCCGATGGCTATTTGTAGTCGCGGGCGCGACTCCAATCGAGTTTGCCGGGGACCCGGTCATTATCGACGAGCCGGTTAAAGCGTTTGATGCAGACAAAGTAGGACCTGGCGATATTGTCGGTGTCGGCATCCACACGGGAAATTGCCGGCCGGGTTATCGGGTGGTGCGCGAAGCCAAGAAGCGCGGCGCTACAGTTATCGTCGGCGGGATTCACCCCACGATTTTCCCTGACGAACCTCTGGAAATGGGCGCTGACGCGGTCGTTAAGGGAAACGCCGATATCATTTGGAGCAAAATCCTGGAGGACGCTCATCTGGGTAGACTGCAACGCGTTTACGACGGCGGGCGAGTTCCCGGAGAACTAATGGTGAAAGCTCGTTGGGATCTGCTGGATCCGAGTAAGTACCTGATGGGCTGCATCCAAACCGTGGCAGGTTGTCCTGAAAACTGCAGCTTTTGCTCTGTTTGGGTTACTGATGGCCGCACACCCCGCTTGCACTTGAACGATCAGATTATTGATGAGGCAAACGAGCTGTATGGCATGGGCTTCCGTTACGTCTTTTTCTCTGACGACAACTTCACGCCGGCAACCCTCGGCCGCATCGCGAGAGAAACAAACCCAGCCACTCGCGCCAATCTCGAACGCGTGCGAGAAGATCGACTGAAACTGTTTGATGAATACAATCGGCTAGGTCCGCCGGCGCTCTACGGCTTCACGCAAATGACAGCGGAATGTATCAGCGACGACGAATACCTCGATGCGATGTACAGCAAGATGCGGCTTCGCGGAGCGTTGATTGGGGTGGAATCGTTCACCGAAGAAGGGTTGAAGAATGTGAATAAGAGCTGGAACCCCGTCGGACAGAAGATGGCCGAGGCAATTCAAAAGATTCAGAGTCACGGGATCATGGTTCTCGCTTCAATCATTGGCGGTCTCGAGAGTGACACCGTGACAACGTTTCGGACCATGAGGCAATTTGCGAACGCCTCGGGTACAGCCTTCGCCCAATTTCCCATTTATAGTGTGTATCCTGGGACCAGGGATTACCACGAGATGATGCGGGATTGGAAAAACCGCGATCAGGCTGACTACGTGCCAAAACACGCCGTTCAGATCGTGCGCGATAAATTTTGGCTCGATTATGATCACACCGATGTGGCAGTCAAACACCCAACCATACCCACTGAAGAGTTGATGCGGGAAGCACGGGAGAGTTGGAGTGCGTTTTATAGCTTGAACCAGATAATCGCCCGCACCAGGAGTGGGCCGATGAGCTCCCTGCCGCTTAGCAGCAAGGTCGTCTACGCCGTGGCGTGTTTGGTGTTCGCATCCCTTTATCCCGGTGGCATAGCTGCCGATAATGTGCGCAAAACCAAGCTCGGGTTATTTGCCAGACTTTCTGTCCGTGCCGCCATTCGCATGACAAGGAGGACGTATGACTGGGGAATACGGCCGCAGCGAGGCGAAACGATGGACGAATTGATCGACTTGGCTGCGTAGCGTGGAACCTGACATTTATTTTCTGCCAGTCACTTCTTCACTCGTCGTTTCGAGCTCTTCTTTGCGGTCCCCATCAAGGCGATCCTCTAACGGCATTCCCCCTCTCATAAACCAGGGTGCAAGGGCTTTTGCACTTCGACAAAGAATCCGGACTTGACGGGCTCGTAATGTAGACAAGCCGCATAAGAAGATTCCAACGACCCAGTTCCCAGGGGCCGAATTAACTCGCAGTGCGCAGCCGATGATGGTGATCGAATCTCGTTTTCAAATGAAGGAGAATGCGTTATGACCAAGGTTATATTAGTAAACCCGGCAAACGCGACGATCGGCTACAGCGTAATTACCCCTCGGTGGCTCTATGTGATAGCGGGCGCGACGCCCACAGAGTTGGTGGGTGACCCTGTGGTTATCGATGAACCGGTTACGCAGTTTAATCCTGAAGACGTAGCACCAGGTGACATCGTCGGTGTCGGAATCCACACCGGGAATTGCCGGCCGGGTTACCGCATAGTCCGTGAGGCAAAGAAGCGCGGGGCAACTGTCATCGTCGGCGGCATTCACCCGACCATATTTCCGGAAGAGCCGTTGAAAATGGGAGCTGACGCCGTCGTTAAGGGCGGTGGTGATCTCATCTGGAGCAAAATCGTAGAGGACGCTTTGTTAGGCAGGCTGCAACGCGTCTATGACGGGGGAAGAGTGCCTGGCGAACTGATGGCGAAAGCTCGTTGGGATCTTCTGGATCCAGGCAAGTACTTGATGGGCTCCATTCAGACGGTAGCAGGCTGTCCTGAGAATTGCAGCTTTTGCTCTGTTTGGGTGACTGATGGCCGCACGCCCCGCATGCACCTAAATGATCAGATCATTGAGGAGGCAAATGAGCTTCATGCCATGGGTTTTCGTTACATCTTTTTCGCCGACGACAACTTCACGCCTGCTACGCTGGGCCGTATCGCAAGAGAAGCGAATCAGCAAACTCAAGCCTTCCTCGCAGGCGTCCGGGAAGACCGACTGAAACTATTTGAAGAATACGATCGGCGCGTCCCCAGGTCGCTTTACGGCTTTACTCAAATGACAGCGGAATGTATCAATGACGATGAATACCTGGACGCGATGTACAGCAAGATGCGTCTCCGTGCAGCGCTGATCGGGGTAGAGTCGTTCACCGAAGAAGGTTTAAGGAACGTGAACAAAACCTGGAACCCGGTAGGACAAAAGATGGCTGAGGCAATTCAAAAGATCCAGAATCACGGGATTCTGGTCCTGGCCTCGATTATTAACGGACTCGAGAGCGACACGCTGTCTACCCTGCGGACCATGCGGGAGTTCGCAATGGCTTCGGGCACAGCCTTTGCCCAGTTTCCAATCTTTAGCGTATATCCAGGAACCAGGAATTACCATGAGATGGTGCGCGATTTGAAAAATCGCGACCAGGCTGATTACGTGCCGAAACACGCGGTGCAAATGGTTCGGGATAAGTTTTGGCTCGACTATGACCATACCGATGTAGCAGTTAAACATCCCACGATACCGACTGCAGCCTTGCTGAAGGAAGTGCATGAGAGTTGGCGCAGCTTTTATCACTTGAAAGCCATCATCAAGCGCTCGCGCAATGGCGCCATAGGCAAAATGCCTCTGGGGGGCAAGCTGGCTTATGCTGTAGCCTGTTTGGCGTTCGTTTCGTTTTATCCTGATGGCATTGCCGCCGATAATGTCCGCAAAACCAGGCTAGGTTTTTTTGCCAGACTCTTTATTCGCGCGGCTATTGCCATGACAAGAGGGACGCGCGACTGGTTTGGGATACGACCCCGGCGCGACGCGATCGACGTTGCCTCAACGTTCTGAAAGTATCCGATTCAACTAAGGCGCATCAAAGCCCGGCGTCATCGTGCGCGTTATGGCCGCGGGATTCTGAAGCTTCTGATTGAGCATCCAGGCATTGGCTTCGGCAATAAGCTCGCGACCGCGATCGCCACCAAGCGTTTCGCCCAACCGCCGCCTGGTTGCCGCTGCGTAAAGACCGAGGTCCGCCAAATCGAACCCCTTTACTGCCTCGGTAAGCAACCTGGTAGCGTTCGAGGCTTCACCACGTTGCCATGCGATGGCGGCGCGGATAACGGTAACAAAGGGTAATGACCACGCGATACGCTCTTTGGCAATTTGTTGGGCGAGGCGCTCAGCAATCTGCAGCCGATGCGCTCTCTCCTTACTTGCAGCAGCGCTGGCGAGGGCGGCGCGAGCCCGAAGATGCATAGCGTCGATTCTCAGAATCTGAATGCGGAACAGCATCGATTGTTCCAGGGCTCTCCACTGCCCCTGGATGTGCCTGTAAGCAACCTCGGTGTCTCCCGTGTACATTTCAATATGGCTGAGTGCCTGTATTGAAGTGTAGTGTTGAAGATGGAAACCCTCATGCGGCCACGACTTCAATGCCTCAATAACTTCTGCGCGAGCGCGCGTGGGATCATCGGCCGCCAGCCAGACAAGGTTTAGACGCGTGCGCAGGTCGGTGGCAGCGAAAAGGTTTCCCTGTTCGAGTGCGGCTGAGAGAAGAATTGGAACACGCCGGCAAACTTCGGCGATTTCTCCGCGATACAACAGCGCACTCAGCATGAACCGATTCGCGATTGTTAGTTCCCACGTCACACCAGTGCATTGATCTCGCAAAACCTCCGCCGCTCGCTCACAGAGATCGGCAGCTTCCTTCCAGTGGCCTACAAGATAAGCGCCGACACCCCTGGCCCAAATGGAGAGTCCGATCGCATGTGGGTGTCCAACCTTCTGCGATATCTCTTCGGCCCGAAGCGCAATTTGCGCGGCGCGCTCGCCTGGGGCGCCGCGTGAAGCAATATGGGCTGCCTCGAACGCCATGGCGCGCGCCACGCGATAGGGCTCGCCAGCTCGTAGCGCCAGCAACAGATGCCGGCTCTGGTAGTCGGCGCCACGAATAAGATCAACCCAACCCAGCCCGGCGGCCACGGCAAAACAGGTATCCACACGCACGAGATCGAATTCGGGAATCTGGCTCGCATCACGCTCGGTGAACTTCAGACCACGCAAACGAATTTGGAGACGCGTCAGGAGTAATGAAAGCAGGGCACGCCTTGGACCTGCGGGATAGGTCAAACCTACGGCCGCGAGCACGGAGCGAATCAACTCCAGACCTTCCTTGATGTGACCACTCATCAGTAACTGCTGGGCAGCGCGGCGTTTGAAATCAAGGCTGTGACCCGCCGAGGTCAGCTGGGCCACCTCAAGATATGCTTGCGCAGCTTCAGCCAGACGTCCCGCATTGACCAGGGCGTCGGCAAGTCCTCGCTTGAGATCAACGAGTTCAGCATCCCGCACTGGCGCCAGCTCCAGGGCGCGGCGATAAAAAACGACGGCTCGATCGAACGCGAGCGCGGTGGCCGCTTTTCTAGCAGCCGCAGCAGCATGCATTGCCGCACGCACTCGTTCTCCCGCGCCCAGGTAGTGTTCAAAAAGTGCTTCCGGATCGTCCACGCCGCGGGCTTCGAGCGCCTGGGCCAGGCGACGATGAATCTGAGTGACCTTCTTCGGATCTAATTGGGTGGCGAGCGTTTCGCGAATGCGATCGTGATACAGCTCGAGCGTGTGACCTGATCCACCGGTTCGCAAAAATTGCGCGGCTCGCAAGGAACTAATCAGAGGGAGTTCATCGCCGGCGAGTTCTGCCGCCTGATATACCACTTCCGGATTAATTGGGCGTCCGGCAACTGCCAGAGCATCAATAAACTGGCGCGCGCCTTTTGGCAGATGGCGCAAACGGGCATCGAGCATGACCGCCAGGGTGATTCCGGTAGTAGCCGTCTGATCACTGGTAGCAGCATACTGGGCCAGTTTTTTTGAAAGAGCGCCAACCAGCACTTCGCGACAAGTCTCACTACCTGCCTTTTCGAGCAACGATTTGAGGAAGGACTTGGTTTGGAGATCTTCGCTGCGGAAGCTCGAGACCAGAAGCAACGGCGGCGCATCGGGCGGGCGCAGCAAATCTTCCAGCAGCGTGGTGCTGTCAGCGTCCGACCACTGTAGATCGTCTATGTAAAGCACCAGCGGCTGCCGGTCAGAGATGCGGCTGAGTAGTTCGCGCAGCGCCGCAAATGCTTTGCGCCGTAGTGTGAATGGATCCGGAATTTCCTGCTCGCGCTGCGGCGCATTGAAGACCGAGTCCACCTGGAGCATCACTGGAAAAAGCCGAGCAAGGGCCAATACTTCGCGCGGCATCAATGCTTCGGCTTTAACTTCGGGAAGAGAGAGCAAGTACTTTGTCAGGCTATCTACCACGCCGTCCAGAGCCTTGTAGGGAACCGACTCACGTTCGTAGCAACGTCCTTCGAGGATTACTACATCCGGATGCTTCTCGCTCAAATCATCCAGAAAATGCCGCGCGAGCGAGCTCTTTCCCATTCCCGGGCTGCCATGCAGGTAAACCGTCACAGTCTGCCCGCGTCTGGTAACAGCAAAAGCGTCTTCGAGTTCGCGCAACTGCCGTTCGCGGCCAATGAAGGCCGACGTTTGCACCAAAGCTGGAGCGGCGGACGTAATGGGCCGCTGTAATGGACCCGTCTTCCCATGGCCGAGTATTCGTAGAATCTCACGCCCTGAGGGTCTCTCTTCGGGCTTGCGTCGCAGCAATCGTATGCAGAGGTCATTTAATTCAGGCGGAATATCTTTAACGAGATCGGCCGGCGCCAGCGGATCGAAGTTTTGCTTATTCATCATCACTTCGAAAAACTTGCCGGAAAACGGCAGCCGGGCGGTGAGTGCCTGATAAAGCATGACGCCCACACTGTACCAATCGCTGGCACGGGAAATAGGAAGTTGCGCTCCCTGCTCTGGAGACATGTAATCGGGAGTGCCGGCCAGCGTTACGCTATCGTGAAGTTCCTTGCCTTCAACTTCGGCAACCAGGCCGAAATCCAGAATGACTACGCGGCCCTCTTTGGTTACCAACACATTTGAGGGTTTAATGTCGCGATGAAGTTTTCCTGTTTCGTGTAATCCGTGTAAGCCTTCGGCAAGTTGTCTTAGAGCGAGACTCAAACGATCGAGATCCAACTTGGATTGCGCCAGAGCGGAGTCCTCGGGAGCTTCTACGGAATGCGACGCCGGCTGGGTGGTTATGATGGAATCCAATTGTCGCGTTTCCGCTTCATAGTCTGCCAACAACTCGTTACCCGGATCTTTAGATGTCTTGCGAAGCGTCGGTGTCCGCGAAGACCGGACATGTCTGGTGTGATAACCGGGACGAACGTATTCCAGAAAATTTATTCCCTGAACGAGTTCCATGGTGAAGAACCAGTACTGGCCGTCAGCCATGAATTCGTAGAGTGCCACCAGGTTTGGATGGGAGACATCCGCCAGCGAACGGAATTCATTTTTGAATCGCGAGATGTGTGAGGCTTCGGCGCGGGTCAGTGTCTTCAGCGCCACAATCTTGTCCGTTTCCCGGTCGTGGGCTTCATAGACGACGCCCATTCCGCCTGAGCCAAGCCGGCGGCGAATGCGAAACCGTTCAGTACCGAGAAAGTCGTTAGAATGCTGCGTCATTAAATAGTGAACGAAACTACGGAACCGATGCGAGAATGTAGTTAAAGCTAGTCTAAGCCATAAAGTGTCGCAGGCATAGAGTTCTTGAGAAGCCTCCCAAGGCGAATTGCGGAGCGAAATTCTGCAAACTTCAATCAGGATTTACACGGTAAACAACATTCAATGAATGATCTTGAAACTTTATCCGGTCGCTACGGTGCTTGAGTTGAAACGCTAGAGAGCCTGCGTGAGCAAGACTCTGACGTCGTAGGTCGACAAATACGGAACCGGGAGCGATAGCGACCGGATTCAACCTGCGCTACACAAACGTTCAATGCGCCCGCGGCCGCATTAAGCACGGACTTCGGCAACGTGGGTCGACAAATACGAAGCTGGGAGCACTGGCGACCGGATGCTGTATGCGATATAGACTACCGCATCAAAGCGCCGATATCGTGACGGCTCCTCGCGGATCGGGCAACCGGTCGCTACTGCTCCCGGTTCCGTATTTGTGTGCCGTCGCAACTCGCTTTCCTGAAAGTTATGTGGTTACAGTCAGGATTAAGATGAAGCGCCGATGTCGTGATGGCGGATCGGGCAACCGGTCGCTACGGCTCCCGGTTCCGATATCTGTTCCTTGATTTAAGGAGATCAAAATGGACTGGCGCGTCTTTCTAACGACCTTTGGCGT
>WNFV01009295.1_pt1 | contig 17610 bp, 15 predicted proteins | sample 5400101 | NCBI WGS metagenome assembly WNFV01 (sample SAMN13153361, study PRJNA577476) | soil metagenome | isolation source: 115 cm soil or saprolite under grassland replicate 1 | place: USA:California | collected 2016-06-15
CAAGGACCCGGGAGCTGCTGCCTATGACGCCCGACACCGCGAAACGGTCCTGCGAAAACTACGTCGGCAGGCCGCCCTGCTCGGATTCGGCCTGGTCAACGGCCAGACCGGCGAGATCTTGGAGGGAGTCTCTTAGGAGGCACATCCTCTCGGCGATCCCTCGGGCAATCCCCGAGTCACAAAATGCGGGAATTCCCGACTTGACAGTTCCACCCCCACGTTCTAGATTTTAGTGATAGTTCCCCCGGCGCCGCCACACGGTTGCCGAGTGAGTCGGAGGTTCTCAGGATGTCAAGTACGTTCGGGGGTGAATCCCCCCGATTGACATGAGCCTCCCGAGGCCTGGTGTATAGCGAGCGCGCGTCATGGGCTGGCGCGGGCGTCGCCCAATCGGAGTCGGGCGCTTCTGCCGAGCGCCCGTTGTTCGGTACCAGATAAGGCTACCAACTCAGGACTCACGCGCACCATTTCGTCACTCATGCACGGATGGTTCCGCGAGGGGCATCCTGAGGTCCTTTGACAGTATGGAGCATCGCCATGTACACGAGGGGCCGATGGACTTGGCTATTGTTGGCGTCCACTGCCCTGCTCACTTCACCATCACATGCGGAGGCCCCGGCCGAGGCCGGGGTGCCCGCCGCTTGCCATCAGCAGACGGCGGAGTTTGCAGTGCACCCGGTGGTTCCCTCAGCCACCATACCTGGCGCAGTTGAGCAGCTACCGGTCGCGATAGATGGGTTTCAAACGCCGGAGCTGATCCCCGATGCCGTTGCTTATCGGCTGTTCCTGTCCGCGATGTCGGTCGCCGGTGGCAAGCCCTCGCGGGAGGAACTCGATCGCCGCGACGCCCTACTCTCAAATGTCGGGCTGTCGGCTGACGATCACTCGCGATTCGTCGCTGCCACGCGTCACGTCAAGGGCGAGGTTGATATGATCGAAGCGGCAAGGCGACAACTGACGGCACGCTTGCCAGAGCCGCCGGTCCAACTCGATCAGCAGTTGGTCGCCCAACTCGATGACCTAAGGACTCGCCACAGACAGGTTCTAAACAACGCCGTGCGATCCGCCACCGCGGCACTTACCCCCGAAGGACGAGTGCAATTCGACACGTTCATCAGAGAGCACGTCAAGAGGCACATCGTCATCTACGGTGCGCCGCCATTGGCCGATGAGTGACCATGCGCTTCCACACGAGAACAGGGAGGACTCTGGCGATGTCACACAACGCTCTGCGCTTCATGTCAACACTCGCGGGAGCCATCGGGTTGGTGCTCGGCGTGGCGGAGCACGGCCTTGCCCAGCAGATGAGCTTCGCGGTCTACAGCGACGTCACGTTGTCGGGGGACGGGAACACGGTATACAACTACGGTTCGGCTGACGATAACAGCTCGGGCTGCACGCATTGGAACTACGCGACGACGGCGCAACTCAACAGTCCAACTGGCCGGAGCGGTTCCGGCGGGTCGAGCGGGCTGTCCGCCAGCACATCCCTTGCGTTTGCTGACGACTCAGGCAACTGGGGGGCGGTTACGCAGGGCACGTACAACTGTTCTTGCATCAACGGGAGCATGGCGGCGTTCGGAAGCGGCATAGGGTTCTACGTCGGGCGCTTTTACGGACGCTACTACAACTATGGTGTGCTGTGCCCGGATGGGAAGAATGCCTACTTGGCCGATTCGTGCAATCACAGGTGTATGTCGGCACAGGCGTGTTCGTCAGCGCAGGCTCCATTCCTCTGGGATGTTGGCGTCAACCTCGACGTTATGGGCTATGGTGTCTGCAGGCACAACTATCAAGGATCCAACAACCGGGGTCTCTGCGTAGGGCCGTGAGGCACTGGACGCCGCGGGTTGATGCCCGGGAAGCTGGGTGACCCGTGCTGATGAGTACGGAATGCCTGGTCTGCGTGCTAGCCTTGTCTATGAGTTCTGCCGCACACACCGCAGCGCTCGAAGGCAACACGGAGTTGTTGAAGTCTGCCCTCGAAGCTAATCCCGAGGAAGTCGTACGCCGCCATGGACCTGCAGAACTGACGCTACTGATGCTCGCGTCGGTTCGCGGGCATATCGCAACGGCATCGTGCCTTCTGAACGCTGGAGCCGACCCAAACGCCGTGAACATCAACGGTGAGACGGCCTTGATCCTCGCGGCGTCGGCCCGTTGGCCCGATGTCGTCCGCGTCTTGATCGCTGCTGGAGCGGAGGTAGACCACAGGGACGCCCTGGGGATGACGGCTGTTCACAGAGCCGTACTCGGCGGCACGCACCGCCTGACATCGGCTACCGACACGGTGCGAGCATTGCTCGATGCAGGCGCGGACGCTTCGATACCAGATCAGCAGGGGAAGTTGCCACATCAGTCCGCCACACAGCGGAGATGGACGTGGACAGTACCGTTGCTTAGGTGGGAGTTGACCGGCTACTACCCGGTCGGCCGCAACGACTTACTCGTCAGGACGTTGCGGGAAGCTGCATCGTCCAGGACGCGCTGACTGCGGCAGTCCCCTGACGGCCAGGGGGCGTGCCCTGGCCGGCATAGTGTGGATCCGGACGTTGCATTGGTGTCGCTGCCAACCGGCGAGAGCGCGCTCCGGTAGCGTCGCTCCGTACACTTCATCGCTGGCCATCAGATGGTCCTTCCCGCTGCCTGTCGCGGGATTCGCTTGGGCACCTCGAGCGCGTCCACTTCGCCCTGAGCGTTCGCCTCGAGGACAACAGTCAGTCGCCCCCCGTGGTTCCGGAGCCGATACCGTTCCAGCCATGCCGGCAGGTCGCGGGATGCGGTCCGGACACGCGGCCAGTGCGCAGGCTCTGGAGGCGAGCCTCCGGGCTGTCGGGCGCGTGGCTCATGAGCGCGCGATTCCGGCACGCGGGGCTGGCTCTTCCGGCGGCGGACGAGGCGAGGATCGCCGGGGGTGGCCGGCCGGGAAGGGGGGCTGAGACTTAGCTGAACGCGCTTCTCGGCGGGCCGGGTTCTCCGGGGTGAGAGGCAGGGCGGGCTGAAGGCCGACGTGCCCGGCCTCGTCCAGGGCTGGACGTATTACGCCTCCCCACGGCAGAACCGGTCCGCTCCCAAAAGAGGTCGCTCAGGCTCCGTGTCCGCGCCAACATGGGCCATGCGCAGGCCATCCGTTGCAGCTCGCTCCGGATGTCGAGGACTGCGGTGGCCGTGGCCCGGATCGGATCGGATCGGATCGAACAGCCGGTTTGGAAACGCGTACGCGTTGATGCGCGTGCTGATCTGCGCCTGGATCTGGGCCATCACCCGCATCCGGAACTGCTCGATGGCCTGGAGGGAGGCCGCGATCTTGGCGAGCAGGCCGGCTTCAACCGGGTCTGGAATGAGCGCCTGAACGGGGCACGCCATGAGCAGGACGACCAACCCAACGGCGGCTACCCGGCGGGTTGAGGTGTCATGGCTGGTCTCCCAACGGCACCGGCGGCGGATCGGGGGTGGTCCTGGAGTGTTGTCAGGCCCGCGTATACGAGGAAAGCCGCCTCATGATCCAGGAGCCGTCGGCGGCGCTTGTCGTTGAGCGCCTCCTGGTCGAGGTCCAGCATGGCGTTCTCGGTATCTCCCATCTCCACCATCACGTTCCCGAGTTCGGCGGCTCCCAAGGCCGACAGTCGCTGGGCATAGCCTGGGGAATAGGGCTGGGCCGGGTCCAACTCACTCGTCCGGGCGGGGCTCCAGCTTGCGCTGCTCCTGGCGGTACGCCGCAAGGGCGTCGCATTCTCCGTCGAACTTGCCGAGAAACTCCAGGTTCCCCTGAAACGTCGTCGCGTCCACTCGCCGGTCGTAGAGCGCGACCCGCACTCCGTGGACGTCCCGGATGCGATACAGGTAGTAGACGTCGTTCTTGCCCTTGAGCTTCTTGAGGGCCGATTTCGCGACGCACCCGGGATCGAGCGTCACCCCGGAGATGACGGGCCCCACCGGGCCCGGGCGATACGGAGCGAGCCCGTCCTTGGTGGGAGGACGGTCGGGGCTGGGGGCCGTCCCTGGCAGGAGAACCCCCAGGGACTCGCGGACCGAGGCCTCCGGCCCGCGAACGCTCGTCGAGACGGGGAAGCAGGGCTTCCCTTCGGCCACCGTCTTGCGACACGGATCCTCACGCTCCTTCTCGAGCCTCTCCACCACTCTTTCGATCGAATCGCTGATCGGACGCGGTGGTAGGGTGGTCGGGGGAGGGTCCTCCGAGGCGCCGGCGCGAGCGAGGCTCGCGGCGGGCGGCGCCGAGGACAGCCAGAGCACCATCCAGGCCGGTCCGGGGCGCCTCAGCAGGTGCATGCGGTGTCGATCCCACCGGGACCGCTTGCGGGCTTGGACGAGCCCTATTCGAGGGGCGGCTCGGTGCGGTCCTCCGGCTCCGGGACCAGGTGAGGATCCCGCATGAGGATGCGGGCGCAGGTGTTCCAGCGGAGGAGCGCGTCGTCGTTTCCCGCCGGACGGAGGGCTTCCGCCTTCTCGTACCAGCCCAGCGCCTCGCGGAACGCCCCGTAGGCGACGTAGCCGGAGCCGGGCCCCCCGTGCTTGAGCTGGGCCTTGGCCCGCCGCTCGCAGATGATGCCGGCGTAGTACGCCTTCGAGTATGCGTCACGCAGGCGGGGCAGAACCTCCCGGGCCTGGGTGACCGCGTCCGTGATCTCCTCGTCGAACTGGTCGGTCAGGGCCAGGAGAAGGCAGACCAGGGCCGACTCGTTCTCGGGGTCGATCCGCAGGACGTCGAGGCAGATGCTCTGGGCCTCCACCGGCTCGTTGAGGAGCCGGTAACGCTGGGCCTTCTCCAGGGCCCGGGGGATCGCCTCCTTGGACAGCGGCTTGAGCTCGAACATGGGTCCTCCCGCTCAGCCCGGGATGCTCCACAGCGCGTGCGCGGCCAAGGCCGTTCCCGCCAGGGCCGTGCCGTAGCAGAGGACGGCGATGAGGACCGTCAGGTGCTTGAGCTGCAGCCCGTCGTAGAGCGTGTACCGGAAGCGATGGGCCCCGTGGAAGAGGGGCAGGGAGATGAGGGCGAGAAAGTAGAGCCGCGTCAGGGGATGCCTCAGGAGGGTGAGCAAGACCTCGTGGGAGGGCGGGTCGAGCCAGCCCAGGGGGAAAGCCAACCCGGTGAGGAACAGGTGGGCCGGGAAGAGCAGGGCGGCCACGGTGCCCCCCGCGCTGAAGAGCAGCCAGAGGAACGGCGTCAGGCGTTCGAGCACCCTAGCCTCGCAGCAGGAAGAAAGCCACCGCTCCCGAGAGCACGAGCCAGGCCCCGTAGTTCAATCCGGTCACGATCGCGTCCGGGACCCGCTTGCCCTTGATCCGCACCACCATGGCCTTGGGCGCCAGGTTGAACCAGGTGATGGCGTGGAACAGCACGAAGACGAAGGCGACCACGTGCAGGGACAGGAAGAGTGGCGTGCCCAGCCGAGCCAGGAACCGCTGGTAGGCGTCCGGCCCCTCGGCCACGGCCCGCACCAGCCCCAGGGTCACGACCGCGAAGAAGGCCACGGCCACGCTGGTCAGCTCCCGCAGGACGAAGACGGTGTAGGAGCCCTTCTCGAGCCACCACCACACGGAGACGCGGCGGCGGTGCCACCGGGGGTGGTACGGCGTGTAACGGGCGGGGGAGCTCATTTCGCCGACCAGGGGAGGAGGGTCTTGAACCAGTGGGCGGCGGCCGCGAGCTTGTACTGCTGGATCGCCCCCGCGGGGTCGACGTTCTTGGGGCACACCTTGGAGCACTCCCCCACGAACGTGCACTGCCAGAGGCCGTCGTGCCCGGAGAGGATCTCCAGGCGCTCCGCCGCCCCCTGGTCCCGGGAGTCCTGGTTGTAGCGCTGAGCAAGGGCGATGGCCGCGGGGCCGATGAAGCCGGGCTCCAGGCCGTAGATGGGACAGGCGGAGTAGCAGAGCATGCAGTTGATGCACATGCTCCAGGGCTTGTAGGTGTCGAGCTCGTCGGGGGTCTGCCGGTACTCGCCCTCCGCGACCCCTTTCTCGTGGCGGCGCACGAGCCAGGGCTTCACCTTCTTGAGCTTGTGGAGGAAGTCGGTCAGGTCCACCACCAGGTCCCGCACCACCGCGAAGTAGTCGAGAGGCTCCACGCGGATGGGGCCGGGAAGGTGGCTGGACAGGAAGGCGGCGCAGGTGAGCTTGGGCTCGCCGTTCACCTTCATCCCGCAGCTCCCGCAGACCCCCATCCGGCAGGACCAGCGGAAGGAGAGCGAGCCGTCCAGCCGGTCCTTGATGTGGTTGAGGGCGTCCAGGACCACCCAGTCCTTGCGGAAGGGGACCTCGTACTCCTGGAAGACGGGCTCGCCCTCCTGCTCCGGCCGGTAGCGCGTGACGGAGAGGGTGACGGTCTCGGGCATGGCCCTACCTTCCGTAGACGCGCTGCCCGGGCGGCCAGCGCGTGATGGTGACCGGCAGGTACTCGATCCGGGGCACGCCCTCCGGGCCCCGGTAGGCGAGGGAATGGCGCAGGAATCGCTCGTCGTCGCGCTGCGGATGGTCGGTGCGCTGGTGGGAGCCGCGGGACTCCCGCCGCTCGCGGGCGGAGTGCACGATGGCCTCCGCCAGGTCCAGCATGTAGGACAGCTCGAGGGCGGAGGTCAGCTCCGTGTTGAAGGTGTAGCTGTGATCGTCCAGGGCCACCGCCTGGAACCTCTCCTGGAGCGTGCGCAGCTCCCCGGCCGCCTTCTCCAGGGCGGGGGCCGAGCGGTAGATGCCCGCGCTCTCCTCCATCGTCCGCTGCATCTCGGAACGGAGGGTGGCCACCCGCTCCTTGCCGCCCGCTTTCCGCTGAAGCCTCTCCTCCAGGCGCCGCTCCTCGTCGTGCGCCTGGGCGAGGACGGCGGGAGCGGCCTCTTTCTGATCGCCGGCGAAAGCCGCGGCGGACGCGCCCGCCCGCGCCCCGAAGACCAGCAGCTCGGGAAGCGAGTTGGAGCCCAGGCGGTTGGCCCCGTTGATGCTGACGCAAGCGACCTCCCCCGCCGCGTAGAGGCCGGGGAGCGGCGTGGCCCCGCGGATGTCGGTGGAGACGCCCCCCATCATGTAGTGGACCACCGGGCGCACGGGGATCATCTCCTTGACGGGATCGATGTTCTCATACTTGAGACACAGCTCACGCACGAAGGGCAGCTTCTTGTCGATGAGCTTCTCCCCCAGGTGGCGGATGTCCAGGTGGACGTAGTCGCCGTAGGGCCCTTTGAGGGTGCGCCCCTTCTGCTGCTCCTTCACGAAGGCCTGGGAGAGCCGATCGCGGGGTCCCAGCTCCATGGAGCGCAGCACGGGCGTGGGCGTGGGCTTGCCCAGGTCGTAGTCCTGCAGGTAACGGTATCCGTCCTTGTTGAGGAGCCAGCCTCCTTCGGAGCGCGTGGCTTCGGTGATCAGGATCCCCGTGAAGGGGAGCCCCGTGGGATGGTACTGGACGAACTCCATGTCCTTGAGGGGCGCCCCCACCCGGTACGCGAGGGCCATGCCGTCGCCGTTCTTGATGGCCGCGTTGGTGGTGAACGGGAAGACCTTGCCGCAGCCTCCCGTACAGAGGATGACGGCCTTGGCGGTGATGGCCAGGATCTTTCCCGAGGCCAGCTCGATGGCCACCACCCCCTGACAGCGCCCATCGTCCACCAGCAGCCTCGTGACGAAGCACTCGTCGTAGCGCTGAATGACGTCGTACTTGAGGGTGGTCTGGAAGAGGGTGTGGAGCATGTGGAAGCCGGTCTTGTCCGCGGCGAACCACGTGCGCTGGGCCTTCATGCCCCCGAAGGGGCGCACCGCCACCGAGCCGTCCGGCTCCCGGCTCCAGGGACAGCCCCAGTGCTCGAGGCGCAGCATCTCCGCGGGCGCCTCCCGGACGAAGGCCTCCACCGCGTCCTGGTCCGTGAGCCAGTCTCCCCCGGAGATCGTGTCGTAGGCGTGCTCGTCCAGGCTGTCTCCGGCCTTGATCACGGCGGCCGCCCCCCCCTCCGCCGACACCGTGTGGCTGCGCATGGGGTAGACCTTGGAGATCACGGCCACGCGCAGGCGCGGCTGCGTCTCCGCCACCGCGATGGCGGCGCGCAGGCCGGCCCCCCCGCCTCCCACGACCAGCACGTCGCTGGAGAAGACTTCCATTCGCTCTCTCGGGACCTGATTTCCTGGGGCGCACACTACGATGCGGCCCCCACCGGCGTCAAATTTCCAGGCAGGTTCTAGACCAGGAAAGCAAGAAAAAACCAAGGAATCCCCAGGGTCTTTCGGATCCTGACTGCCCATCTTTACTCAGAAGCCTTCCGGGGGCGGCTTGGTGAAAGAGGCAGTCATGCGTGAGATCGAGACACAAAGAGTCGGAGTCGTGATGGCCGTATTGCTGGTCCTGGCGCAGGGCGCGTGCGGTGGCGGGGGCGTCACCGCCCCCTCGAGCCCCGCGGCTTCCCTGGCGGCTCCCCAGGGCCTGACCGGCACCTGGAGGGGCTACGCTGCTAACTTGAGCCTGGTCTGGCAACTGAAGCAGGATGGAGAGACCATCACCGGCTCCAGCGCGATCGTTGGGAACGGCGGCTGGTCCGGCACCGGGGGCCGTGTGGACGGGACGATCGCCGGCTCCATGTTCGAGTTCAATGAGACTCATGCCGTCGGCACTCTGTCGGTCGCCGGCTGCTCGGCTCAGGTCCAGGGCACCCTTCAGATCAGCACCATCACGATCCCCGACATGCCCCGATCGCCCGAGATCCCGCGCGTGCCCTATCCCGGACACCAACCAGTGGTCAGCCTGCCACCGGCTACGAGGACGGAGATGTCCGGATCCGTCTCGGGCCACGCTTGCGGCGGCGATTTCGAGACCAGGATCGCCCTCTACAAGGACTGAGCCCGCGACGGCACGGTGCTCACCCTGGCTGGCGTCGTCCGCGGCAAGAGTGCGATCGGGGGGCTCGCGCGCCCACAGGATGAAGGCCTTTCCGCAGCCGGACGATAGTGCCCCCGTGCCGCGGGAATTCGAACGACACGCCGTCGGTGAGTTGCCGCATCAAGAAGACCCCGCGGCCGCAGCCCTTCGCGAGGTTCTCGGGTGAACAGGGATCCGGAACGCGCGCGGGGTCGAAGCCCGGTCCCTCGTCGCACACGCGGACCACGAGGGCTCCCTCCTCTCCCATCCCCAGCTCCATCTGCACGCGGCGGCCGGGGTCGAGACCGCAGCCGTGGCGGATCGCGTTGATGAGGGACTCCCGGGCCGCGATCCCCAGGTCCGCCGCCTTCTCGGGGGCGAGGCCGTGCGCCGCCGCATAGCTCACCACCAGCTCCTCCAGGAGATCGAGGTACTCCACGCGGCTCGCGACGTCGATCCGCAGATCGGCGGGATGGGCCGGCCGGCGAGGGCCTGGCGGCGGGGTCGACGCGGTGGGCAAAAAAGCGAGCCTCCACCCAAAAAGGACGAGGTGAGTCCGGCCCAGGTTCGTCCCGGGAGAGGCGACCTGTGACCGGCATCACAGTCCGCACGAAGGCAGGGTTGCGATTCGAGGAAGAGGGAAGTAAGTTGGCTCTCTGTCGCGCGATGTCCTCGAACCCCTCCCTCTCGGCGCCCCGCTCCCCGTTTCCCCCCGGCACACGTTTCGGTCCTTTCGAGGTGCTCTGCCCTCTGGGCGTCGGCGGCATGAGCGAGGTCTATCAGGCTCGGGACGCGCGGCTCGGACGCGACGTCGCGATCAAGGTGCTGCCCCCCGGCCTGACCGACAGCCCCGAGTACCTGGCCCGCTTCGAGCGGGAGGCGCGCGTGGTGGCGTCCCTGAACCACCCCAACATCGCGGCCCTCTACGCGGTCGACGATCGCGACGGGGTGCCCTACCTCGTCCTCGAGCTGGTGCCGGGGCAGACCTTGGCCGAGCTGCTGGAGGCGGGCCCCTTGCCCCTTGTCCGGGCCCTCGACCTGTGCCGCCAGATCGCCGACGCCGTCGAAGCCGCCCACGCGCGGGGGGTCGTGCACCGGGACCTCAAGCCCTCGAACGTGAAGGTCACCCCCTCGGGGATGGTCAAGGTGCTCGACTTCGGGCTCGCGAAGAGCCCCAGCGCCGAGTGGGCGGTGGCGGACATCTCGCGGGGCTCCACCGCGACCTTCGCGCTCGAGGGCCACGATCCGGCGGGAAGCGGGGCCGGACTCGTGGGCACCCTCTACTACATGAGCCCCGAGGCGGTGCGGGGAGGGACCGCCCACCGCCAGGGCGACGTGTGGTCGTTCGGCTGCGTCCTCTACGAGGCGCTCGCGGGTCGCAAGGCATTCGAGGGACCCACGAGCTCCGACACCATCGCCGCCATCCTCGAGCGCGATCCCGACTGGCAGGCCCTGCCCCGGGGGACGCCGCTCCGCATTCGCGATCTCCTCCGGCGCTGCCTGCGCAAGGACCGGCACCAGCGGCTCCACGACATCGCGGACGCCCGGATCGAGATCGAGGAAGCCCTCTCGGAGCTCGCGACCAGCGGCGAGGGCTGGGGAGGTTGGGGGCGCTTGGCTCGGGGCGTCGCCCAGCGTCCCCTGGCCAGGGGCGGTCTCGCCCTGGGCGCGGCGGTCGTCCTCGCCATGGTGACGGTCCTGGTCTCCCGCCCCGGCGAGCGGCCGCCTTCCCGGCTCCACATCAACCTTCCCGCGACGGCGCCCCTGGCCGTCGACCGGCAGCCGGCGGTGGCCGTCTCGCCCGACGGGGCCTCGGTCGTCTACGTCGCCCGGCGCGGAAGCCGGACCCAGCTTCATCTGCGGCGGATGGATCAGTTCGACGCCACGCCCCTGGCCGGCACGGAAGGAGGGGACAGCCCCATCTTCTCCCCCGACGGGGCATGGATCGCCTTCGCCGCCGAGGGCAAGCTGAAGAAGATCGCGATCTCGGGTGGGGAGGCGGTGACCCTCTGTGACGCCCCGGCCCCCCACGGGCTCGCCTGGGGGCGGCCCACCGGTGGCCGGAAGTCCTTCCGGGAGGGCGGGCGATCCTCTACACGGTCTACCGAGCCGAGAGCGAGTCGCCGGCCGACGCCTCGGTCGCCGTGCTCCCCCTCGGAGCGGGAGCCCCGCGCATCCTCGCCGAAGGAGCCACCTTCCCGCGCTATGCGCCCACCGGCCATCTCATCTATGCGCGCTCGGGGATGCTCTTCGCGGTGCGCCTCGACCTCTCGCGGCTGGAGGTCACCGGGCCACCGGTCCCGGTCGCCGAGGACGTGAACCTCAACCCCCTGAGCGGCGCGGCCCAGTTCTCGTTCTCCACGGAGGGCGTGCTCGTCTACGCCCCCGGGGGGGCCCAGACGGTGGCGCGGTCGCTGATCCGGGTGGACCGCAAGGGGGCGGCCCGGCCCGTGACCGAGACCCGGCGCGCCTTCTTCGGACCGCGGCTGTCTCCCGATCGCCGCCGTCTCGCGCTCACGGTCGAGGACGACAAGGGGTTCAACGTCTGGGTCCAGGACCTCGAGCGGGACACCCTGACCCGACTGACCCTGGACGGGAGCCAGGAGCGGCTCGCGGTGTGGACGCCCGACGGACGTCGCCTGGTTCTCGGCTCTTCGCCGGCCCGGCGAACCCCGAGCCTGCTCTGGCGGGCGGCCGACGGGAGCGACGACGAAAAGGGCCTGACCGCCTCCGGCCGGCGTTCCATCGCCGGCTCCGTCTCTCCCGACGGAACGGTGATGGCCTTCACGGACCAGGATCCGATCCCCGGCGGCACCGGAAACGACATCTGGCTGCTCCCGCTGCCCCAGGGCGCGCCCCAGCCCTACCTCCGAAGCCCCTTCGACGAGGCGGGGCCCATGTTCTCGCCCGACGGGCGCTGGATCGCCTACACGTCGAACGAGACGGGCCGCGAGGAGGTCTACCTGCGGCCCTTCCCGGGGCCGGGAGGGAAGTGGCAGATCTCGACCGAGGGCGGGTCGGAAGCCGTCTGGAGCCCCGGTGGACGCGAGATCTTCTTCCGGAACGCCGACAAGATGATGGCGGTCCGCCTGGCCGCGACGGGGGACCGCATCCGGGCGGAGAAACCCGTCCTGCTCTTCGAGGCCCCCTACGATCATGGCTTCCCGTGGTACCCGAACTACGACGTGGCCGCGGACGGTCGGGAGTTCCTGATGATCCGGAGCGAGCCGCGTCCGGCTCCCACCCAGCTCAATGTCGTTCTCGGCTGGTTCAGCGCCCTGCGGCGCCAGCCGCCGCCGCCGAGCCGCTGAGCCCCCTCGGCCGAAAAGAGGACAACAGACTCGGCCTTCCCTCAGAGACCGGCTTTTGCCCGATTTGCAACTCTCTCCTGCTCAATCACATCGAGCCTCCACCCCGAGGCCCCCGGTGGCACGGGCCTTGTAGACTCTCCTGTCGAGCACTCGACGACCCGACAGAATGGATGAAATGGCCTCGGTGAGCGAACGCGACGAACGACCGCCCCTGCCTCAGGCCGCGCCGTCGCGGCGCATCGGCAAGTACGAGATCATCCGGCTCCTGGGCAAGGGAGCCATGGGAGCGGTCTACCACGCGCACGACCCGCTCCTCGAGCGCGACGTGGCCCTGAAGGTCATGCTCCCCCAGATCGCGGACGACCCCGAGCACAAGCAGCGCTTCGAGCGCGAGGCCCGGGCGGTGGCCCGCATGATGCACCCGAACGTGGTGACCGTCTTCGACCTCGGCTATCACACCGACGGGTCGCCCTACATCGTGATGGAGCTCCTCAAGGGCCGCGACCTGCTCCAGACCCTGCGCGACGGTCCTCCCTTGTCCCTCCCGGCCAGGATCTCCATCGTGCTTCAGGTGCTCGAGGGCCTCGGCCACGCCCACAAGGTCGGGATCGTCCACCGCGACATCAAGCCCGCCAACCTCTTCATCAACGAAGAGGGGACCACCAAGATCACGGATTTCGGGATCGCCCGCGTCACCGCGGCTTCCGTGACCGCGGCCGGGGTGGTGCTCGGCACCGCCGCCTACATGTCCCCGGAGCAGGTGAGCGGGGGCAAGGTCGACGGGCGGAGCGACCTCTTCAGCGTCGGCTGCATGCTCTCCGAGCTCGTCACCGGCCGCCGCCCCTTCGAGGGGAAGAACCCCATGGCGACGCTCTTCAAGATCGCCCACCAGGATCCCGTCCTCGAGGGTGCCGGCGGGCGCCGAATACGAGGGCCTGCTCCCGGTCCTCGTGCGATCGCTGGCCAAGAGCGCGGCCGAGCGCTATGCCACCGCGGCGGATTTCGCGGCGGCGCTCCGGGATTTCCTGGGAAGGCGTTCGGCCACCGTCCCCGCGCCCCCTGCCCTCGCGTCTCCCGTGGTGGTGGGCGAGGCGCCCGACACGACCGCCCTGGGGGCCCCGTTGCCCCCGAGGGTTCCGGAGCCGGCCGCCCGGGCGGGAAATCCCGCGACGGAGGCGTACCCCCGCGCCGATCATTTCACGCACGGCCAGGAGCGACGGAGCCTGCGCATCGTCTCGGGCCAGATCATCCACGGGAGCTCCGACGTCTCCGGGGAGCACCTGGGAGACGTGATCGTCCGGTATGGGCTCTTGAGCCAGGCCGACCTCGACCGGGCGATCGCCGTGGTCCTTCGCGACCGGAAGCGGTTGGGCGCCGTCCTGTCGCAGCTGGGCCTCCTGGAACGCGAGCGCATCGAGGAGGCGGTGGGACTGCACGTGCGCGAGCTCCTGTTCAATGTGCTCGACCGCCCGGGCTCGCATGCCTTCGAGGAGGCGGGGGGGGGCGTCGTGGAGGCCGACCTCGCCTCGAGGCTCTCCACCGCGGAGGTGATCTTCGAGGCCACGCGCCGGGTGCAGGACCCCGAGCTCGTGAGCCGGGCGCTCGGGGACGTGAACCGGGTCCTGGTCCTCTCGAGCAGCCCCCTCATGCAGTCCCAGAAGCTCACCCTCACCCCGACGGACGGGTTCATCCTTTCCCGGATCGACGGCACCCTGAGCGCCCGCGAGGTGATCAGCCTGATCCCGCTGCCGTCCGCGGACACGGAGCGGAGCCTCTTCGGGCTCCTCTGCACGGGAACCGTGGACTACGTGCCGAAATCGGTCCGCGCTCGCTCGCCTTTGCCCGCCCCCTCCGCCCGGGAAGGCTCGTAGGCCGCCCCCGTACTTTCACACCACGGCCGGCTCCTCGGGGCCGCCCGTCCACTTCGTCATGCCCTCGGCGCCGTCCTCGGTGATGCAGACGACGTCCTCGTGGCGGATGCCCAGCTCGCCGTAAAGGTAGACCCCCGGCTCGTCGGTGAAAGTCATGCCGGGCCGGAGGGGCAGGGTGTTGCCTCGGACCATGTACGGGTACTCGTGGCCGTCCAGGCCGATGCCGTGGCCCAGGCGGTGCGTGAACGCGCGGTAGTCCGGCCCGAAGCCGCCCTCCTCGATCACGCGCCGGGCCGCCGCGTCCACCGCCTCGCAGGAAGCGCCGGGCCGCGCCGCGCGGAACGCCGCCTCCTGCGCCCGGCGCACGAGGTCCCACACCTGACGCTGGCGGTCCGTGGGCTTCGCGCCGAAGACCATGGTCCGGCTGATGTCGCTCGCGTAGCCGTGCAGGGTGCCGCCGCCGTCGATCAGGACCACGTCTCCCGCGCGCAACGGGCGCGGCTTGCGGGTGCCGTGGGGGAAGGCGGCGCTCTCGCCGAAGAGGACGAGCGAGCCGCCGGCCACCCCGAGCCGCTGGTGGGCCTCGCGGGAGAGGGCCGTGGCCTGGGCCTGGGTCACCCCTTCCTCGAGGGAGGCGAAGACCGCGCGGTGGGCGCAAACCGTGATCTCGCAGGCCCGGCGCATGAGGGCGACCTCGTGGGCGTCCTTCACCATCCGGCAGCCCGCGGTGACGGACGTCCCGCTCCCGATCCGGGAGGCGGGCAGCGCCTCGCCGATGCCGGAGGCGAAGACGAAGGGCATGGACTCCTCGAGGCCGACCCGACCCGTTGCCTTGCGGTCGCGCAGGACCGAGGCCACGAGGGCGTACGGCGACTCGTGCTCCTCCCAGGCCCTCACGTCTGTTCCGACGCGCACCTGCTCGAGGGCCCGTTCCTTCTCGAACGCGGGGGTCACCCAGGCGGGCTCCCCGTCGCGGGTGAGCACCATGCCGAAGAAGCGCTCGGACAGGCCCCAGACCGCCCCCGTGAAGTACTCGAGGCTGCTGCCCGAGGCCACGACCAGCGCGTCGAGCCCGGTCTCGCCGAGGAGAGCCTGGGCGCGAGCAAGCCGCGCCTTGTGCTCGTCGAGGGCGATGGGCGAGGCCCCCTCGGTCATGGGCTTGAGGGCGGCGATAGGGGCGGGGAGAGCAGAGTGCGGAGCGGAACGAGGATCAGCGCTTCCCTCCCCCGACGTGGGGAGGGATAGGGTGGGGGGTCGATGACTGGATGGAAGAGCGGCGCCGAGCACGGTCGTGCCGGCGAGCTCGAGGATCGCGCGTCGGGAAAGGCACATCAGAGCCTCCAGGGTCGAACCGCCGGCATGGTACTCTGAGTCCCCGGATGACCCGACGCCCCCGCGGCCTGTCCGTCCTCCTTCTTCTGGCCGCGATCGGGCTCCCCGCCCCGAGGGCACGGGCGGCTTCCTTCCCGCCCCGCCTGCGCTTCCGGACCGTGTCCACCGAGCGGGTCACGGTCATCTACCACCAGGGCCTGGAGGCGATGGCGCGCCAGGCCGCCTCCCTCGCCACCGAGCTGCTGGAGGCCCACGAGGCCCGCTACGGCCATCGCATCGGGCGCCTCCAGATCGTGCTCTCGGACGTGGAGGACGAGCCGAACGGCTTCTCCACCCCGCTGCCCTACCCGCTCGTGTACATCCACGCGGCCGCTCCCGACGGGACCGACGAGTTCGGCAACCACGACGGCTGGCTGCGCCTCGTGATGGCCCACGAGCTGGCCCACAGCGTCCACCTCGACGAGGGCCGCGGCCTCATACGCGTCGGCCGCAAGATCATGGGCCGCGCGCCCTTCCTCTTCCCGAACCTGTTCACCCCGACCTGGATGATCGAGGGCCTCGCGACGTACGAGGAGACCGAGCGCACCGCCTTCGGCCGCGGCCGCAACCCCGACACGCGCATGGTGCTGCGCATGGCCGCCCTGGAGGAGCGCTTCCCCAAGGAGGACCAGGCGGTCTTCGCCCTCGACGCCTGGCCGGGCGGGCTGGCCCCGTATCTGTTCGGCGAGCCGTTCCTGCGCTTCCTGACCGCGCGCTCCGGCGAGCAGGCGCTGCCCGGCCTGGCCCGCAAGCAGTCGGGCCAGGTCCTCCCCTTCCTCGACGACCTGACCGCGCACAGCGTGACCGGGGCCACGTTCCACGCCCAGTGGAGCCTGTGGGCGGCCACCGTGCGCTCCGCGTCCGAGCAGGAGGCAGAGGCTCGCCGTGTCCAGGGGCTGACCGCCTCGCGGCCGCTGACCAGCCGCGGGGTCCGCCAGACGGCACCGCGCTTCTGCCCGGACGGGCAGTGGATCGCGTATTCGAGCCGGACCCTCACCCGCCTTCCCGCCATCCGCCTCGTGCGCCCCGACGGCTCCGAGGACCACCAGCTCGTCGACCGCAACGGCGGCTCCACGCTCTCCTGGACGCCCGACGGCAAGACGATCGTCTACGCCGAGGCCGAGGTCTACGAGCTCTTCTCGACCCGTAACGACCTCCGGGCGGTGGACGTGGTCACGAGGCGCGTCCGCAGGATCACCCGAGGCCTGCGCGCCCACGACCCGGACGTGTCGCCCGACGGCGCCCGCATCGTGTTCGTCCGCCGCATGGGCGACCGGAGCGAGCTGTTCACGATCGGCGTCGATGGCAAGGGCCTCACCGCCCTCACCGCGTCCGGGCCGGGAACCGAATGGAGCACGCCTCGCTGGCGGCCGCAGGGCGACCGGATCGCGGCCGCGCGCCTCGTCCCCGGGGGCTGGCTCGACGTCGTCCTCGTGGACCCGCCCACGGGAGCGGTCACCCTCCTGACCAACGATCGAGCCAAGGACGTCGAGCCGACGTGGACCCCGGATGGCAGCGCCGTGGTCTTCCGCTCCGACCGCGACGGGGTCTCCAACCTCTACGCGCTCCGGCTGGAGGAAGGCGCTTTCCTGCGCCTGACCAACGTCCTGGGGGGGGCTTTCACGCCCGCCGTCAACCCAAAGGGCGATGCCCTGGCCTTCGCCGACTACTCCTCGCGGGGATACGACGTGCACCTGGCCGACCTCGACCTGGCGGCGGCCGTCCCCGCGCCTCCCTTCGTCGATCCCTACCCGGCGTCGCCGCCGGCCCCCGCCCCCGTGGCCGTGCCCGACGAGCCCTACCGCCCGTGGCCGGGGATGCTGCCGCGCTTCTGGTCGCCCTACTGGCTGAGCCGGAGCCGTGAGGACTGGCTCGGGGTGGCGACCTCGGGCACGGACCCGCTCTTCCGCCACGTGTACGCCGTCGCCGTCTCGCGCGGCACGGAGAGCGACCGCTGGAACGCCCAGGCCTTCTACCAGTACGACCGCTTCTTTCCAACTTTCCTGGCCAGCGCCGAGGACAAGACCGAGATCGAGTCGTTCGGCCCGCAGCGGACACGCCGCATCGACCTCCGGGTGTCGGTGCCGGTGCGCCGCACCCTTCGCTCCTCGCAGGCGCTCTCCCTCACCTGGCGCCGCGAACGGGACGCCTTCCTGACGGATCCGGCGTCGCCGCGCCTGGACCTGGGCGGTCTCGAGGCAGC
>WNFV01004530.1_pt1 | contig 17609 bp, 18 predicted proteins | sample 5400101 | NCBI WGS metagenome assembly WNFV01 (sample SAMN13153361, study PRJNA577476) | soil metagenome | isolation source: 115 cm soil or saprolite under grassland replicate 1 | place: USA:California | collected 2016-06-15
GCTATCACGACATCGAAAGCCTGGTGGTGTTCGCGGCTGTCGGCGATGCGTTGGCGTTCACGCCGGCTCGCGCCTTGGCGCTCACGGTGCGGGGCCCGACCGCGACCGCTTCCGGCGATATTGCCGACAATCTCGTGCTCAAGGCGGCGCGGGCGCTCGCCGAGCGCGTCGAGGGCATGAAACTCGGCCGTTTCGCGTTGTCGAAACGGCTGCCGGTCGCCGGCGGGCTCGGCGGCGGCTCGGCCGACGCCGCCGCGGCCTTGCGGCTGCTTGCGCGCGCCAACCGCATGGCGCTCGATGATCCCCGCCTGATGCAGGCGGCGCGGGCGACCGGCGCCGACGTGCCGGTGTGCCTCGATCCGCGGCCGCGATGGATGCGCGGGATCGGAGACATTCTCTCCGATCCGCTCGATCTGCCGCGGTTGGCGGCGATCCTGGTCAATCCGGGCGTGGCGGTTGCGACCAGAGACGTGTTCGCGGCGCTTCATCTCGAGACCGCTCGGAACGCGGGTGCGCCGTCATCGTCGCTGCCAATCGGAGGAGAGACGCGCGCCGCGCTGCTTCGAACCTTGGCAAAAAGCCGAAACGATCTCGAAAAACCCGCCATCTCGCTCCAGCCCATGATCGCCGAGGCGCTCTCGGCGCTGCGCGCGCTTGCAGGCTGCCGGCTCGCGCGCATGTCGGGCTCGGGCGCCAGGCCGTATTCCGCCGAGACCTGTTCTCGGTGGATTGCACCGCCTATACATCGAGCTGCAATGTCCGACGGGGACAGGAGGGAATCGATGGCCGCTGCCATGCGCGCCGCACGCCTGCACGAGCCCGGACAGCCGCTGCGGATCGACACGGTGGAGATTCCGCAGCCACGTTCGCGCGACGTGCTGGTTCAGGTCAAGGCATGCGGGGTCATTCCCAACATGAACGCGATTTTCGGCGGCCGGCTGTGGAATCACCTGCCGCCGCTTCCTGCCAGCGTCGGGCTCGATTCTGCCGGCGTCATCGTGAAGATCGGGAGCGAGGTCACCGACCTGGCCGTGGGTGACCGTGTTTACGTCAATCCGTGGCTGACCTGCGGCATGTGCGCGTATTGTCGCGCGGGCGAGCCGATGCTGTGCAGCGCCGCGGCTTTCCAGGGCTATTTCGGCTTTTTTCCCCACTCGATCCGCCAACTCATGGATTATCCGTTCGGCGGTTTCTCCGAGTACATCACTGCGTCGCCACAGCGACTCGTGCTGTTGCCGCAGCAGGTGACGTTCGACCAGGCCGCGCGCTTCGGCTATCTCGGGACGTCGTTCGCGGCGCTGCGTTGCGCACAGGTCGGCGGCGGCAGCTGGATCGCGATCAACGGTATCACCGGCACGCTGGGGGTGGGCGCCACGTTGCTTGCCCTTGGACTGGGGGCAACCCGCATTCTCGGCTTCGGTCGCAATCGTGACGTGCTGGCGCAATTGAAGGCGCTGGCACCGGATCGGATCGAGGTCCTCGTGCTCGGTGATGCTCCCATTGCGGATTGGATGCGACAGCATACCGATCAGCTTGGTGTGGACGTGTTCATCGACTGCTCGGCCCGCAGCGCGGTGGCCGCCAACACGGCGGAGGCGCTCGCTGCCCTGAAGCGGGGCGGCATCGCGGTCAATATCGGCGCGTTGACGGAACCGCTCGCCATCCAGCCGATCCGTTTCATGACCACGCGCCTGCAATTCCGGGGCTCGAACTGGTTCACGACCGGAGAGGGCCAACTGATGGCCGAAATGGCGAGGGTTGGCGTGCTCGACTTGAGCAAGCTCATGACGCGCGCCTATCCGCTCGCGCAGGTCAATGACGCGTTGGCCGAGGTGCAGACGCGCCCGGGTGGATTCGTCAATATCGTGGTCAATCCGGATCGGTGACGTCGGGCACTGGCACGAATGACTGATGGTCTCGAACCGCATCGGATATAAGGAGCAAGCATGATGATCCGGCTTCCTCGTCTTGCGCGACGCGGGCTCGCTATGGCGTTGCTCGCCGGCTGCATCGATCTCGCCGCGGGACCGGCCGTGGCGCAGCTTGCGCCGTCGCAGCCGATCAAGATCATCGTCGGAGTACCGGCGGGCGGCCTCGGCGATCTTGCCGCCCGCATCGTCGCGCAGCGGCTCAGCGAGAACGGACATCCGGCGATCGTCGAAAACCGGCTCGGCGGCAACGGCATCATTGCCACCGATGCCGCCGCGAAATCGCGCGCCGACGGCTACACGCTGATCATGGGCAATCACGCGACGCTGGCGATCCTGCCGCATATGATCAAGGTCGGCTACGATCCGATGAAGGATTTGCAGCCGATCACGCTGATGTTGGCGGTCCCCAACGTCGTCGTCGTCAAGACGGCGTTGCCGGTGACATCGATGTCCGAGCTCATCGCCTACGGCAAGGCCAATCGTTTGACCAATGCAACACAAGGCATCGGCGCAAGCGGCCATCTCATCGGCGAGCAGCTCAAGCAGCTCACCGGGGTCGAGCTCACTCACGTGCATTATCGCGGCGCGGCGCTCGCGCTGCAGGACGTCGTCGCCGGGCATGTCGACATGATGTTCGACGTGGTGGCGCTGACCCGCGAGCACGCTTCCGCCGGCCGGGTGCGTGCGCTCGCAGTGTTGGCGCCGCAGCGCAACCCGGTGCTGCCCGAGGTGCCGACCTCGGCGGAAGTCGGGCTCGCGGCTTTGGAAGGCGGTGCTTGGTTCGGGCTGATGGCGCCCGCCGGCGCGCCGCGCGCGATCGTCGATTGGCTCAATGCCGAGGCCCGCAAGGCGTTTGACGCGCCGGAGGTGCGCGAGCGCCTGGCCAAGCAGGGGCTGCAGCTGCCGCTCGGGACCCCGGAGGAGTTCGCCGCGCTAATCGCCGCCGAGAGCAGGCGCTGGGGCGACGTGATCCGCAAAGGCGACATCAAGCTCGAGAGCAACTGAGTCATTAGGGCGTTTACGCCCGTCTTCGCGGGCTATGGCAAGACCTACGAACTACCAGGAGGAGCATGATGAAAATCTTCTTGCGCGTGCTTCTCGCCGCTCCGCTGCTCACGGTCGCGGCCAGCGCGCAAGCGCAGGCGCAGACGCCGCCTTGGCCGACGCGGCCGATCCGGCTGATCGTGCCGACCGGGCCGGGACTCGGCACCGACATCATGGCGCGCATGCTCGCCGACGGCCTCTCGCGCGAGCTCGGCCAGCAGATTTACGTGGAGAACCTGCCGGGCGCATCGGGCATCATCGGCGCGCAGGCCGCCGCGCGCGCCGCGCCCGATGGACACACGCTGTTCTTCGCCAATGCCTCGACGTTCACCTCGAACATGTTCATGCTGAAATCGATCCCTTACGATCCGACGCGCGATTTCACGCCCGTCGCCATGGTCTCCAATCGGGGCCCGTTCGTCGTCTCCGTCAATCCGGATTTGCCGGTGAAGTCCCTGCCGGAGTTGATCGGCTACGGCAAGGCACAGCCGGGCAAGCTGTCCTACGGGGTCGATGCCACGAGCGGCTACGGCGTCGTGGTCGGTCGTCTCATGAACAAGCGGGCCGGCATCGGGATGGTGGAGGTGCCCTACCGGGCGACCGGACAGATGCTGCAGGAGACCGCCGCGGGAACCACCCAGGCGATGATCAGCTCATTCGCCGCGGTCGTCGGCTTCGCCAAGGCCGGCAAGGTGCGGCGGATCGCCATCAGCTCCGCGCAACGCTTTCCGGGCGTCGACGACCTGCCCACCATCGGCGAAACGCTGCCGGGCTTCGAGATCGACGGCTGGTTGGTCGTGGTTGCGCCCGCCGGCACGCCGGCGGACATCGTGGCGCGACTGAACCGGGAGATCGATCAATTCCTGCGAAAGCCCGATATCCAGCAGCGGCTCAACGGTTTGGGGCTCGCGATCAGCGGCGCCAACACGCCCGCGACCACCGAGGAATTCATCCGGCGGGAGCAGGCGCAATGGCGCGCCATTGCGCAGGAGCTTAATCTGCAGCCGGAATGAAGGGCGTCGACCGCCGTTCAGTCCGCTTCGACGCGATAGTACTTGGCGAATCGCATCAACGGCTCATCGGAAAGGGAGAACAGCACGGAGTCCGCAAGCGCGCGATGCTCATATTTGTTCCAGGTCGGAACGACGACCGTGTCGCCGCGCTGCCATGCAAAATGTTCGCCTTCGATCAAAGTCTCGCCGCTGCCTTCGACCGCCACGAAGATGCGATTGGCGGTCGAGCGCTGCCGCCGCGTCTTGCGGCCGCTCTCCAGCCGTTCCATCGAAAGGCCCATCGACGGCATGTCCGGCGCCTCGAGATCGATGCGCGCCCCGTGCATGCCGTCCGGATCGGGCTTTGCTCGATCCAAGGCTGCCGCGATGGCGTTGCGCGTGAAACGATACGGCGACGATGTCGCGACCGACAGGATTTTTTCGTATTTGTCCGGATGCTCCTCGAAGAACATGGGCTCGAGCAGATGGGTGGCCGGAACGTCCAACCCGTCGAGCCAATAGGCCGGCTCGTCGCCGTCGTGACCGTGACCATGCCAGCAGGCGCCGGGGGTGAGCACGACGTCCCCGGTCTCCATCGGCGTTTTCTCCCCGTTGACCACGGAATAGGACCCCTTGCCGTCCAGAATGACGCGCAACGCGTGCGACGAATGACGATGCGACGGCGCTATCTCGCCCGGCAAGATCATCTGGTAGGCGCAAACGAGCGTCTTTGCGGTCGCGAAGTTGTTCTCCGGGAACGGATTGCGCAGCACGAGATTGCGCCGCTCGGCGAGCGTGACGTCGATCAAGTCGCCCGCCGCATCGAGCGCCTTCTTGATGTCGCTGTAGCGCCAATGCGCCGGTCGGAATTGGGAGCTGGGCTCGCGCCACAGGATCGGCTTCTCCCGCTTGATCCAGCCGGGCGTCACGTCGAGGCGGTCGGCCTCGCGATAGAGCGCCGTAAGGTCGGGGATGGCCCGGGTCTGCATGCGATCAAGGCTGGCAAGCTGGGTCATGGCGTTCCTCCTTGCGCAGAGGCGGTTCGTTCAGGCCGGTCATCCTATACGAATTCCGGTCGCGCTTCATGCGAATCCCAGGCATCGGTCGATGAGGCCGCTCGCGTCGCGGAGGGCGTCGCCCCGCCAAGCGACATGATGATCAGGCCGAATCAGCGCCAGATCGCACTCGTAAAGATCGTGCGCCGCCGCGCTGCGAACCTCAACGACGTCGAGCCGCAGGCCGCGAGCGCGGGCCGCCTGTTCCACCCCTGAAGTATCCGGTCCGGGCCGCAGCTTGAGCAGCGTAAAGTCGCGCCCGAAGCGGTCGTAAAGGGCAACTCGGTTCTCCAGCCATAGGTGTGGCGCGCGCGCACCCGGTCGGGCATGCGGCACGTACCAGTTGGGGTCGTCCGGGGGCGGCGTGCCCGGCTCGGTCGCGATGATGGGCGAGCCCCCATAGTAGACCCCGAGGTGAATACCGGGAGCATCAAACTCGCGGGCCGACAACTCGTGCAGGCGAAGGCCGAACGCGGCGCGCGCATCGTCGCCGCCGGCGCCGTCTTGCTCCAGCATGGCGGGCATCTGCAGGCCGCGGAAGAAGTCCGCGATCGAACGGGCAAATCGCGTATTGCGGTGCGCGACCGGCTTGCGCTCCGTTTCGTAGCTCGCAAGCAGTTTCGGTCCACCCCAGCCCTGGCACACCGCCGCGAGCTTCCATCCGAGGTTGACCGCGTCGTCGACGGAGGTGTTGTAGCCGAGCCCCGCCGTCGGGGTGAAAAGGTGCGCCGCGTCACCGGCCAGAAACACACGCTGTGAGCCATAGCTCTCCGCGACCAGCGTGAACCCCGCGGTCCATTCCGCCACCGCGAGAATCTCATAGGGAAATTCTCGTCCCGCGGCCAAAGCCAGCGACTCGCGGGTATAGTCGATCGATCCGGTCTGGCCGCGCGGCAGCTGGGTGTGGAATACGAATCGTCCAACGCCATCGATGGCAATCAGAATGCCGAACCGCTGACGGTTCAACGCCCAGTATTGCCACGAGTGTTGCACGCCAGCGCTTTGGTAGAACGCCGGCGCGTGCAGGTGGGCTGCCAGCATCCGGCCGCCGAGGAAAACCCCTTCCTCGGCCTCGACACCTTCGTATTTGATGCCGACCGCACGGCGGACGAGGCTGCGGGGGCCGTCGCACCCGACCGCGTAGTCCGCGGTGAACTCCTCGCTTCGATCGGAGGCGAGCTTCAGCGCGCGAACGCGAACCGCGCCCTTCTCTTCGGCGATGGCCTCGATGCGCCAGCCGAAGCGCAGGTCGATGGCGGGCAAGGTCTCGGCGCGGCGCTTGAGCACCGGTTCGATCAGCATCTGCTGGGCCCGGTGCAGCGGCTCCGGGGTCGGCCAGCGGACATCCGCATCATGCCGCGCGCTCAGCGCCTCCTTCCGGCTCTGCCAATGCAGGCGTGCAATTTCGTGGCGGCTGAACTGGGTGTGATAGGAAATGTCCGGCGGATAGTCGTCGGGAAGGCCGAGCATGCGGATTTCATCGGCCAAGCCGAGCCGGCGATAGTGCTCCATGGTGCGGGACGTGGTGGAGTTGGCCTTCGGAAAGGTTGGAGGCCCGGAATTCTGCTCGAACAGGGTGCAAGGCACCCCGCGCCGCCCGAGCTCGATTGCGAGCACCAGTCCCGCCGGGCCGCCGCCGACGATCAAGACGCTTGATCTATGTTCCGCCATGCATCGCGTGATGACATCGCCTCATTCGATTACCTCGTCCGATCGGGCGTGCAGGATCGGCGGAATGTCGAAACCAAGCGTCCTCGCCGTCTTCAGGTTGATCACCAGCTCGAACGTGGTCGGCTGCATGACCGGAAGGTCGGCGGGCTTGGCGCCCCTGAGAATCCGGCCGGCGTAGATGCCGGCCTGGCGATAGGCAGTCGCGATGTTGGTTCCGTAGCTGATCAGGCCGCCGACGTCGGTGAACTCGCGGAACGGGTAGACGGCAGCGATCCGCAGGCGTGCAATCGCGGCGACCAGCTCCTCGCGCCGGACGACGAAGAACGGATCGGAGCCGACGATGAGCGCGTCGGGCCGCTGCGCGGCAAGCGACGCGAAGGCCGCCTCGATCTCGCTTGGCGTGCTGGCGTTGAGCATCCGCAACTCGAGCCCGTTGGCCTGTGCCGCCACCTGCACGTCTCTGATTTCGGGTACGGCGTCGGGGCTCAACGGATTGGCCAGCATGGCGACCACCGTCGCCTTGGGAACGAGCTCGCGTATGATCTCCAGCCGTTTCTGCCCGAGCGGTCCCGTGATGAGCGTCATGCCGGTGGCGTTGCCGCCCGGCCGGTTGAAGCTGGCGACCAGGCCGGCCGCCACCGGATCGAGGCCCACGACGAACACGATCGGGACCGTCGTGGTCGCCGTCTTGGCCGCCAGCGCGGCCGGCGGAGATCCGGCAGTGATGAGCGTTACCGGACGGCGAACCAGTTCGGCCGCCAGCGCCGGCAAGCGATCGTATTGGCCATCGGCAAAGCGGTACTCGATGGCAACGTTCTGACCTTCCACATTTCCGGTCTCACTCAGGCCGCGCCGGAACATGGCGATGTGCTGGGACGTCTGCGCCCGCCCCAGCGCGCTGAGGAACCCGATCACCGGCGTCGCCGGCTGCTGCGCGCGCACGGCGAGCGGCCACGCCGCCGCCGCGCCACCGAAAAGGGTGATGAATTCCCGCCGCCGCATGGGCTCAAATCCGGACTAGTGGGCGAGGTGGGTCGAAGTTCGGCGGGAATATTACCAGACTTCCGGATACCGGTGTGCGAACAAAGTCACACTCGCGAGGCGCGGGTGCGCGCATCCATCATCGGCGCCCAAGCGGACGCACGAGCTATGTCCAAAAGGGACACCGGTCGTTGGCGCTACGGCAGGTACTCCCGGATTTTTATCAAAAGCTGACGCGGGCTATAGGGCTTGGGTACGAAGTCGTCGCAGCCCGCGGCACGCGCCTTGTCCTCGTCGCCGGCCAAAGCATATGACGTGACAGCGATGATCGGTATCGCCCGCAGCGACGGATCTGCCTTGATGCGGCGCGTCGCCTCGTAGCCGTCGAGGATCGGCAGCTGGATGTCCATCAGGATCAAGTCCGGCTGGTGCTTCGCCACCGCCGCGATCGCCTCCTCGCCGTTTTCCGCTTCGGTCAGCAGGTAGCCGGCGTTGGCGAGCAGATCACGCAGGATCTGTCGGTTGTCCTCTTGGTCTTCGACCACCAGGATGTGCTTTGTCATGACACAGCTGCCTGTCGTTCGAGGGTCACAGGAAGCATGAACGAGAAGGTCGATCCGCGGCCGCTGTCGGATCGGCTTGGAGATCGACAATCCCAGACCTGTCCCGCGTACCAGACTTGCCGGCACCCCTGTGTGAACAAGCTCACAGTTCGGCGCGGGGCGCCATTTGGCAGCTGTCGGGGTTAAACGGACGTCATCGCGACCACGCAAATTGCCGGCATTTTCGGCGAAAGCGTGCTCCGGACCTGATTCGGGCGGGGAATCGGTTCGCCTAATTCAACCGGCAGATGCAGAACTCGACCGCCTCTTCCAGCGCCACCTTCATCGGCGAGTCGGGAAATAGTGCGAGCGCGTCCTTGGCGATGGCGCCATAGTGGCGCGCGCGCTGGACCGTGTCTTCGAGCGCGCGGTGCTTCATCATCAACGCGATTGCCTGCTCGAGGTCGGCGTCGGTGGCGTCGCCCTCCTCGAGCGTGCGCCGCCAGAACACCCGTTCGCTCTCCGAGCCGCGGCGGAACGACAACACCACCGGCAGCGTGATCTTGCCCTCGCGGAAGTCGTCGCCGACGTTCTTGCCGAGCTTGGCGGCCTTGCCGCCGTAGTCGAGTGCGTCGTCCACCAGCTGGAAGGCGATGCCGAGATTCATGCCGAACGAGCGGCAGGCGGATTGCTCGTCCTTGGGACGCGAGGAAAGCGCCGGGCCGACCTCGCAGGCGGCGGCGAACAGCTCGGCGGTCTTGGCGCGAATGACCGCGAGATAGTCGTCCTCGGTGGTGGCGGTGTTCTTGGCGGCACCGAGCTGCATCACCTCGCCCTCGGCGATGACGGCGGCGGCCGATGAGAGGATCTCCAGCGCCCGCAGCGAGGCGACCTCGACCATCATCTTGAACGCCTGGCCGAGCAAGAAGTCGCCGACCAGCACGCTCGCCTCGTTGCCCCACAGCATGCGGGCGGCGAGCCGGCCGCGCCGCATCTCGCTCTCGTCCACCACGTCGTCGTGCAGCAGCGTGGCGGTGTGCATGAATTCGACCGCGGCGGCGAGCTTGACGTGGCCGTCGCCAGCGTAGCCGACGAGCCTCGCCATCGCCAGCGTGAGGATCGGCCGCAGCCGCTTGCCGCCCGACGAGATCAGGTGGTTGGCGACCTCCGGGATCATCGTCACCTGCGATCCGGTGCGCGCCAGGATGGTCGCGTTCACCCGCTCCATGTCGGCGGTCACGAGGTCGACCAGGCGGTCGATGGAGGCGGGCTGACGGGTTTCGAACGGGACGACGACGGCCAAGAGGGGTGCTCCGGAATCGAGGACGCGCGACAATAGAAACGCTATGGTGAGGCGGCAAGTGCGCCACTTGGCACATGTATGCGATCAGACCGGTGAATAAAGAGGCGAATTGATGTCCAGAGCCGAGCGGATCGCCGCACGTTCGGACGACTTTCGGCCCCCGTCCGGCCATCCGGTCGCGGTCCTGTTGCCCTGCTTCAACGAGCAGGCGTCCATCGCCACGGTGGTCGCGGGCTTCCGGGCCGCGCTGCCGGAGGCCACGGTCTACGTGTACGACAACAATTCGACCGACCGCACCGTCGAGATCGCTCGTGCCGCCGGCGCGGTGGTGCGGCGGGAAACCCACCAGGGCAAGGGCAACGTGGTGCGGCGGATGTTCGCCGACGTGGATGCGGACATCTATGTGCTGGTCGACGGCGATGCGACCTACGACGCGCCGAGCGTGCGGGCCATGATCGCGCGGCTGGTCGAAGACCGGCTCGACATGGTGGTGGCGGCGCGTGTCGACCACGAACAGGCGGCTTACCGCCGCGGCCACCGCGCGGGAAACCGGTTGCTCACCGCCTTTGTCGCCTCGGTATTCGGCGCCAGCTTCACCGATATCCTCTCCGGATACCGGGTGTTCTCGCGCCGCTTCGTGAAATCGTTCCCGGTCCTGTCGCGCGGATTCGAGATCGAGACCGAGCTGACGGTTCACGCCCTCGAGCTCGAGCTGGCGGTGGCCGAGATGCCGACGCCTTACTACGCGCGGCCGCAAGGATCGGTATCGAAGCTCAGCACCTGGCGGGACGGGCTGCGCATCGTGTTCTCCATCTTCGATCTCTACCGCTCGGAGCGGCCGCTCGGATTCTTCACCGGGATCGGCATCGTGCTCGCGATCGCCTCCATCATTCTGGCGATCCCGATCTTTGTGACGTTTTTCGAGCAAGGCACGGTTCCGCGCATCCCGACGGCGATCCTGTCCACCGGCCTGATGCTGCTGGCGTTTCTCTCCATGGTGGCGGGCCTCGTGCTCGACACCGTGACCAAGGGGCGGCGCGAGATGAAGCTGCTCGCCTATCTGGAGCAGCGCTCGCCGGGCGAGGACTGGGACCGCCGACAGGCTTGAGGGAGAAGGCGCGTTGCACGAGCTCGTCCGCACCAACGATCCTGTGCTGGTCACCGCCATCGAGGCACTGCTCACCGGCGCGCACATCCCGCACCTCGTGGCCGACCGCAACATCAGCGTGCTCGAGGGCTCGATCGGAGTTCTGCCGCGCCGGATCCTGGTCGACGAATGCTGTGCCGACGATGCGCGCCGGTTGCTGGTCGAGGCGGGTCTCGGCCATGAGCTTCGTCCCGATCGCAGGTGATCCGGGCGTGTGGATACCCATCACCGTCGCTGGTCTATAGGGACCCTGGCAGGGCGGTGCTCGCCCCAACGTAGGACGAGAGCGTGCTCGGGCGCGACATAACGGACGACGCCGTGCTCGGCGGCCGGCTGCGGCTCCAGCAGCCCAAGCGCGGGCATCGGGTCGGGCACGACGCCATCCTGCTCGCGGCCGCCTGCCCGGCGCGCGCCGGCGAGCGCGTGGTCGACCTCGGCGCCGGCGTCGGCGCGGCGGGATTGGCGCTCGCCGCGCGCGCCGACGACGTCATCGTCACGCTCGTTGAAATCGACGCCGGGCTTGCGGCGCTGGCCGCCGCCAATGCCGAGCGTAATGGCTTGGCGGCGCGCGTGCGCGTGGCGGCGCTCGATGTCGCGGCGCCGGCGCGCGCATTCGCGGCCGCCGGTCTTGCGCCCGAATCGGTTGCGCGCGTGCTGGCAAACCCGCCGTTCAACGATCCGGTGCGGCAGCGAGCGTCGCCCGACCGCCGGCGCCGCCTCGCCCATGTGGGTCCGCGCGGGACGCTCGCCGCCTGGATCAAGACCGCGGCCCGGCTGCTGCGGCCCCGTGGCACGGTCACGTTGATCTGGCGGGCGGACGGCCTTGCCGATGTGCTGGATGTGCTTGCTGCCGGCTTCGGAGCGGTGACCGTGCTGCCGGTGCATCCCAAGCCCGGGGAGCCGGCGATCCGCATTCTCGTGCGCGCCACCAAGGGAAGCCGGGCGCCGCTGGCTGTGCTGCCCGGCCTCGTGCTCAACGACCGCTCAGGCGGGCCCACTCAAGAAGCCGAATCGGTGCTGCGCGGGGGCGCTGTGCTGCCGCTAGCTAAAATCTGAGCACGCTGTTGCCGATGCCGCGCTTGCCTGCCGCTTGTGCACGGTTGCCCGGCCGTGCGGCATCACGCGGAGCATTTTCCGGCGAAAGCCTGCCCCGGACTTGATCCGGGGTGGGAACCGGTTCGCCGAAGAAAATGCGACAAAACAAAGAGCAGCAGCAAAGGCGGGCGATCGTCAGGCCTGCTGCTCGGGCGATTTGCGTTCGAAATTGATGTGGGAAAGCGCGGCAATCGCGCTGATCAGGACCATCAGCAGGTAGATTTTCATCGGTTCCCCCTCGATCATTCTGGCTGCTGCCGTCCACCCCTGTCGCACCCTAGCAATTAGCATTCCAATGGTTGACGAACGGTAACTTGAGGCCGCTGGATAGGCCGCCTATGACGCGGCGGGAAGCCGAAAGGATAAGAGGCGCATGGCCGACCGACAGATGTCCGAGCACCTCAAGCAGCTGTTCGCCAGCGCCCGCGAAGCACTGCGCCCGCTGCTGCCGCAGCGGCTTCGCGGCGGCGCGCCGGTCGTGCCGGTGGTGCGGCTGTCCGGCGTGATCGGCCTGTCGACCCCGCTGCGGCCGGGCCTCACGCTTGCGGGCCTGGCGCGCCCGCTCGAGCGCGCCTTCGGCATGCGCAAGGCGCGAGCCGTCGCGCTGGTGATCAATTCGCCCGGCGGGTCGCCCGTGCAATCGCACCTGATCTATCGCCGCATCCGCCAGCTCGCCGCCGAGAACGGCCGCCCGGTGATCGCATTCACAGAGGACGTCGCCGCATCCGGCGGCTATATGATCGCCTGCGCCGCCGACGAGATCATCTGCGATTCGTCCTCGATCCTCGGCTCGATCGGTGTGGTCGGCGGCACGTTCGGCTTCAGCAAGCTGATGGACAAGCTCGGCATCGAGCGCCGGCTCTATGCCTCGGGCGAGCACAAGGCCATGCTCGATCCGTTCCTGCCGGAGAAACCGGAGGACGTGGAGCACCTCAAGGCCGTGCAGCGGGAAATCCACCAGGGGTTCATCGATCTGGTCAAGCAGAGCCGCGGTGTGCGGCTCAAGGGCCCAGAAAAAACCTTGTTCTCCGGCGAATACTGGACCGGCGCCAAATCGGTCGAGTTCGGCATTGCCGACGGCATCGGCGACCTGCGCACGACGTTGCGCGAGCGCTTCGGCGAGAAGGTCGTCACCCCGCTGGTGTCCGCCGCGCGCGGCTGGTTCGGCCGGGTGCAGCCCGGGGTCGGCGCGGCCGGCTTCGACGGTTTGCTGCGCCGCGCGGATTTCGCCGAGGAGGTGATCTCGGCGCTCGAGGCGCGCGCATTATGGGCGCGCTACGGATTGTGAGGGCGTTCGAATCAAGGAGATCGTCCATGCCACCCATCGTCGCTGCACCGCTGGTCAGGATCGCGCTCGGCGCGCTCGGCGGAGCCGTCGTCATCCGTTGGGTGGTCAAGGAGGTGCGCCGCATCAACGCCGAGCTCGATCGCGTGAAAGCGGCCTCCGCGGTCGATCCGGCCGCGCGCCAGGAGCTGCCGACCTTACGCCGCGACCCGCGCACCGGCGATTGGCGCGTGATGTGACGGCCGTTGGCCGGCTGTCGCCGAATTCCGGGTTTTGGTGGACGTGAACGCGGCCTGCAGCAGCAGCACGTGGCCGAGCACGGCGATCGCGATGAAGGTGATGACGAACGCGGTCACGAGCGTTTCGGGCTTCCCTAGTCGCCTTTGATGCCCTTTTCGCGGATCAGCCTGCCCCAACGGGCGATCTCTTCATGCAAATAGCGGCCGAACTCCTCCGGGGAACTGGGCGAGGGCGTCACGCCGGCTTGCTTGAGCCGGTCGCGGACGTCCGGATCGTTCAATACCGCGGTGAAGGCCGCATTGAGCCTCCTGATTACGGCCGGCGGGGTGCGCGCCGGCGCCAGCGTGCCGGCCCATTGGTTGGCGACCGTGTCGGCGAAGCCTTGCTCGACGAAGGTCGGAACCTCGGGGAGGATGTCGGAGCGCTCCTTCGAGGTCGCGGCCAGCGCCTTGAGCTTGCCGGCCCTGACTTGCGAGATGATGGTCGGCACGTCGCCGAACAGCGCGTCGAGCTGGCCGCTGAGCAGGTCGGTCACCGCCTGGGACGCTCCGCGGTAGGGCACTGCCTGGAACTTGACGCCGGCCGCCGCCTGGTAGAGCTCGAGGCCGAGATGCGAGATGGCGCCGAGCCCGGTGATTCCGACGGTGATGGCGCCGGGCCGCTCGCGGGCGAGCGCCGCGAGCTCGCGCGCCGAATCGACCTTCATCGCCGCGTTCACCACCAGCATGGTCGAGTTGAACACCGCCAGGCCGACCGGCGCGAAGTCCTTGACCGGATCGTAAGCGAGGTTGCTGCGGAAGCCGGGATTGATCGCCACCGCTCCGACCGTGGTGAAGAACAGCGTATGGCCGTCGGCTTCCGACTTCGCCACGTATTCGGCCGCGATCGCGCCATTGGCGCCCGGCCGGTTCTCGACGATGACGCTCTGTCCGAGCGAAGCCTTGAGCCGATCGGACAGGAGCCGCGCGACGAAATCGGTGGTGCCGCCGGCGGTGAAGGCGACGACCAGCCGGATCGGACGGGATGGAAAATCCTGCGCCGATGCCGCGCCCAACGGCCACGCCGGAAAGGCGAGGACGGCGGCGACCAATACGCCGAGGCGGCGGAGCACGTCGATCTCCCGGATCAATGCCGACACGTTCCGAGCATAGTGACAGATCGCGCCATCGTCATCGCTGCGGCGAATGGGTGCAGTCGTGTCCTTGACCCTCCGGACTCCGGCCGGTAGGTCTACCGCGCCGTTTTTCTCCGGGTCACATGAGCAACGATCTCCCCGCCCACATGCGTCCCGAGCGGTCGTTCCAGGGACTGATCCTGGCGCTGCAGCGCTATTGGGCGGATTACGGCTGCGTGATCCTGCAGCCCTACGACATGGAGGTCGGCGCCGGCACCTTTCATCCGGCCACGACCTTGCGTGCGCTCGGGCCGCGTCCGTGGAACGCCGCCTATGTGCAGCCCTCGCGCCGACCCAAGGACGGCCGCTACGGCGAGAACCCCAACCGGCTGCAGCACTACTATCAGTTCCAGGTCATCCTCAAACCGTCGCCCGACGACATCCAGGAGCTTTATCTGAGATCGCTCTACGCGATCGGCATCGATCCCAAGCTCCACGACATCCGCTTCGTCGAGGACGACTGGGAGTCGCCGACGCTCGGCGCCTGGGGGCTCGGCTGGGAGTGCTGGTGCGACGGCATGGAGGTATCGCAGTTCACCTACTTTCAGCAGGTCGCCGGCTTCGAATGCGCGCCGGTCTCCGGCGAATTGACCTATGGGCTGGAACGGCTCGCCATGTACGTGCAGGGCGTCGAGAACGTGTTCGATCTCAACTTCAACGGCCGCGAGGGGGCGGGCAAGGTCAGCTATGGCGACGTCTTCCTGCAGGCCGAGAAAGAATATTCGCGGCACAATTTCGAATTTTCCGACACCGACATGCTGTTCGAGCAGTTCAAGATGGCCGAGGCCGCGTGCCGGAAATATCTCGACGCCGGCTGGGTCACCGAGGGCAATACGCGCCGGCACCTGATGGCGCTGCCGGCCTACGACCAGTGCATCAAGGCGAGCCACGTGTTCAACCTGCTCGACGCGCGCGGCGTGATCTCGGTAACCGAGCGGCAGAGCTACATTCTGCGGGTGCGCGAATTGGCGAAGGCCTGCGGCGAGGCGTGGCTGGCGACCGAGGCAGGAGGAGGGAGCGCATGAGCAGCGAACCGAAAATCGGCGGGCGCGAACCGGTGCTGGTCGAGTTGGTGGCGGGCGAGACCTATTGGTGGTGCCGCTGCGGGCGCTCGCAGAGCCAGCCGTTCTGCGACGGCCCGCACGAGGGCACCGGCATCGAGCCGATGGAATGGAAGGTCGAGCGCAACCGCCGCGCCCTGCTGTGCACCTGCAAGCTCACCAAGCGCCCGCCGATCTGCGACGACAGCCACAAGAATTTGTAGACGCGCGTTCGGGACCTTTTGCGGAGCGCGAAGGTGCAGCAAGCTCCTCCCCCCTGCGGCCCACAAGGGGGAGGGAGCGGAGAGAGCGCGGCGCTTGATTCAATTAAGTCGATCGCGCTTACCTCGCGCCAACCATCCGATCGCAGCGCCCGGAACCGACTGCCCTTCCGTGTGTATCCTCCCTCACGGGAGGATCGCGAGGCGAGCCATGGCGCAGCTCTGGTACGACGTCGTTCCGCATGAGAACGGCTGGGCGATCGTGATCGCGCCGAGCCGCACCGATTCGTTCCCGACCAAGAAAGCGGCCTACGACGCCGCCGTCGAATACGCCCGCAAGCTGCGTTTCGTCGGCTATGCCGTGCAGGTCCGCATCCAGCACCGGAGCGACGGGGCGGCCGAGCCGGAGAAAAAAGCGTCTTGAGTCGAACGTGGCTCCGTTTGCGGCGCCATAGCGTTTGATCAGCGCGACCGCTCCGGCTTGCCGACGAACGTCAGATCGTTGTTGACCAGGTCCCGCGCCGTCGGCGGCCCGGACTTCTGCGGCGCCGGGTAGCTCACATGCAGCCGCGCGATCACCTCCAGCTGACTGGGCGGGGTTCCCCGCGCCGGCGTGATCAGCAGCATGGCGCCCTGCACGTCGGCTTCCGGCAGCTGGGCCGCCGCCTCGGGCGGCGCGTTCGCCTGCAGCAGCGCCTGGACGATCGAGGTCGCGACGATCTTCACGAAGCGCGTGAAGTCCGGATCGCGGACCACGAACGTGGTCTTGTTGAGCTTGGCCTCGTATTTCAGCACCCGTCCCAATCCGAGCTTGGTGAGCCACGACTCGTATTGCGCGCCGACATCGATGGTGATGCGGGCATTGCCGTCATTGCGGTCGTCCCACAAGGTGCGCATCGGCACGGTTTTGCCCTCGGTCCCCTTGCCGTACATCAGGTAGGCCACCTCGCCCCCGGCGGCCGGGCCGGCGAGAGACAACAGGGCGGCCGCCAAGATCGCGACGCGCAGACGAAAGCCGCGGCGGGGAGTTTTCATCGGGCATCCCGCAGGAATCGACGGTTGCGCCGGCAAGTCTGCGATGCCCGCGCACCGGCTGCAAGCGCGCCGGCCGGCGGATTGGCCATGCGGCGGGGTCGAACGTCCATGCTTTTCGACTTAACAACGGCGGCTGCGCCTGCTACCTGCCAACGCCGTCAGGAGCCGCGATGCCCGACCTGCTGCTCGAGTTCTTCTCCGAGGAAATCCCCGCGCGTATGCAGGCGCGCGCGGCCGAGGACTTGCGCAAGCTCGTCACCGACCGGCTGGTCGGCGCCGGGCTCAGCTACGAGGGCGCCAAGGCCTTCGCCACCCCGCGCCGACTGGCGCTGGCGGTGCAGGGCGTGCCGGTGAAGCAGCCGGACGTGAAGGAGGAGAAGAAGGGCCCGCGCGTCGGCGCGCCCGAGGGCGCGATCCAGGGCTTCCTCAAGGCGGCGGGGCTCAAATCGATCAAAGAGGCAAAAGTCCAGCCCGACAAGAAGGGCGACTTCTACGTCGCGGTGACCGAGAAGCCGGGCCGGCCGGCGATCGAGGTGATCGGCGAGATCGTGCCGGCGGTGGTGCAGGGCTTCCCCTGGCCAAAGTCGATGCGCTGGGGCGACCACAAGCTCGGCTGGGTGCGGCCGCTGCATTCCATCGTCGCGACCTTCGGGCCGGAAACCGAGGAGCCGGACGTGGTTGCCTTCGCGGTCGACGGGATTGCGGCCGGCGACGAGACCCGCGGCCATCGTTTTATGGCACCAGCGCCGTTCAAGGTGCGCCGGCTCGACGACTACCTGGCGAAGCTCGAGAAGGCCAAGGTCGTGCTCGACCCCGAGCGGCGCCAGGCGATGATCCTCGCCGACGCCAAGAA
>WNFV01004355.1_pt1 | contig 17602 bp, 39 predicted proteins | sample 5400101 | NCBI WGS metagenome assembly WNFV01 (sample SAMN13153361, study PRJNA577476) | soil metagenome | isolation source: 115 cm soil or saprolite under grassland replicate 1 | place: USA:California | collected 2016-06-15
ATGCTGGCTGATCTCCCACGCGGCCCGGGCCTGCGCCAGGTCGTCGCCGGCCAGCACGGTGATGTCGCGGGTGCCGCCGGTACCGGTGGCGCGTTTGAGCGTCCGGATCTGAAACAGGCCGTAGGACGGGCCCCAGGTGGTGTCCGCCAGGCGCAGGTCGCCCTGGGCGGCGTCGTCCCAGCCGGACTCGGCGCCGGCGATCGCGGTCATGGTCATGGCCGACGGGGCGGGCCAGCCGGCGGCGCGCAGGGTGGCGTAGACCTCGGCCGGGGTGCGCTTGGTCATGCCCTCACCGGACCCTGATGGCGGCCCCGGTGCGGATCAGGTTCGGGTTCGTGATGGCCGGGTTGAGCCGGAGCAAGCTCGCCACGGTGGTGCCCTCGTGGCCGGCGATGCCGGACAGGGTGGAGCTCCAGGCCGGGCCGGGGCTGCTGAAGCGGGTGACGGTGACGTAGCGGGCGGCGGCCGTGGCCGGCGGGACGCTGCCGGCCGGGCTCGGGGTGGCGGCCGGCGGGCCGGTGGTGGGTGGGGCGTTGCGCAGCGCGGTGAGGCTGTCGGTCAGCTGCTGCTGGTACTGGTCCAGCTGGGTCTGCAGGCTGCCGCTGTAGTTGCCGAGCCAGCTCGCGACGTCGGTGCCGGTGGTGTCGACCCTGCCGAGGTAGCCGCCGGCGACGCTTCCCCCAGAGCTCCGGCCGTCGCCGGCGGTACCCGATGGAACAGACCTGGTGGCCATCGTACGACGCAGCAGCACCACCGCGCCAAGCCCGGCCGCGGCCAACGCGCCGTAACGCAACGGCCGGGACTGCCACAGCTCGCGCCAGTTCATCTCAGCCGCCCATCCCGGGTGGGCTGAGCTGGCCGAGGCTCAGCCAGCCCAACGCGGCCAGGCCCTGGTCGGTGCCGGTACCGGGCAGGCCCGGCTGGCCGGCCGCGCCGGCGCCGATGCCCAGGCGCCGCGAGCGCGGGTCGGCGATCGGCTGGACCGCGCCGGCCGCACCCGCGAAGAACTGCAGCGGCGGGGTCCGGCCGGCCCACCGGTTCACCCCGTACCCGGGGTCGCCGGAGTAGCCACGGGGCGTGCCGCTGCTGTGCATGCCGGCGGCCATCGGCGAGAACGGGTTGGTGGCGATCGCCATCGAGGACGCGAGCGAGACCGACTGGCGGTCCGGTCCGAAAACGATCGCGGTCGTCGGCGTGCCCGTGCCGCGGATCGTGCGCCGCCCCACCGGGCTCACCGCCCCTGCAGGGTGCGGGCATAGTTCACCGCGACGTTGCCCGTCGAGCCGATCACCTTGCCGGCGTCGGTGGCGTGGCTGACCAGCAGGTAGATACCGATCAGGACCCCGCTACCGACGAGGATCTTGCGGAGCATCGGTCTCTCCTCTCACGCGTTCGTGTACTGCACCCGCGCGCCGCCGCCCAGGCTGCCGCCGGCGCCGGCGATGGTGGACCCGGTGCTCTTGCCCTTGACCGCGCCCTTGCGTTGCGGGACGCCGGCGACGTCGCCGGACAGCAGCCGCCGCAGCGCTGAGACGAGCACGTTGCCGCCGGCGGTGGCGGCCGCGGCCGAGCCGGGCTGCACGGCCACGTAGACCACGATCAGGGCGAAGCTGCCGACCAGGAAGCCGCGCATCAGCCACCCGCCTTCGTGCCGGGCTCGGTCGGGTCGCCGGTGACGCCGAGGCGCCCCAGCGCGTTGCCGCCGAGGACCTGGCACAGCACCCAGGCGCCGGCGACGACGAGCACCAGGCCAGACGTGCTCACGGCAGCCACCGCCCGTCCGGGGTTCGGTTGACGAACTTGGCCATCAGCACCCGCCGGACCTCGCCGGTGCCGCCCTTGAGGAACGGCATCACGACCCAGCCCCAGAACAGCAGGCCGAGCAGCACGCCGGCGCCGCCGCTGACCGCCGTCCCCACCGAGCCGAAGCTCGTCGACGAGCTGGCGGGTACCCGGGCCGGGCCGGAGCGTGGTCGGCCCGACCCGGACGTCCCCCCGTCATCGCCGGCCGCCGACGGGGCGTTGTCACCCAGCTGCTGCTTGCTGCGCGGCTGGGTGCCGGCCCGACCGGCGCCGCCACTCGCGGTGCCGACCGGGGCCGTGGCGCCCGGGGCGATCGACGGCCGCGCCATGGCTCAGGCCTGCCCGACCGAGGCGGACACCTTGGCCCGGCCGAGGCGGACCGAGCCGGCCACGCCAGCCAGCCCGACGGTGACCAACAGCACCACGCCGAACCACATCAGCGGGTTGTGCGGGTCGACCAGGCCGCGGACGCCGGTGCGGATGTCGTCGGTGGCCATCTGCTGGGTCGGGGCGGCCACCCCGTAGCTGGGCGACTGCGGGGTCTGCCCGTAGAGCGTCTGCGCGTACACGGCCACACCCTCCCTTCCGCGTCAGGCCTTCGCCGGCGCCTTGTCCTTCGTGGACTTGCCAGCCGGCGTCTTGTCCACGATGGGCTCGTCCTCAGTGGGCTCCTCGGCCGGCGTGGCCGGCGCGATGGTGGGCCAGTAGGCCACCGGCACCCAGCGGGTCACATCGTGCAGGGTGGCCTTGACCACGGTGCCGTCGTCAGCCTTGCGGTCACGCACGTTGCCGAGCTGCTCGGCGAGCAGCTCCTCCGCGGCGGCCCGGTCGGCGTAGACCGGCACCGACCACAGCTGGCCGGGCGGCAGCTGGTTGTTGCCGAACACGGTGACGTTGACCGTGCCGTCGTCGTTGACGCCGGTGACGATCGCCGGCGACTCCGGCCGGCCGGTGTTGTCGTCCGGGTGGACCGCCACCAGCAAGATCCGGCCCGCGGCCGGCGTCTGCGCGCTCATGCTTGCCTTACCTCCGTCGTCGTTTGCCCAGCAGCTGGGCGAAGTAGCCGGGGACCGCCGTCAGCCACCGGCCGACGTCTGCGATGCCACGCAGCCCGTACATCGAGCTGTCGCGGACCCGGGCCCGGCCCCGCCGCCGGTGGGGGGAACGCACCGTGCGGCGGGCCCGGTCCAGCCGGGCCTCCCTCGCCGGAACCCGGTCCCACCCGGCGTTGGTCAGCTTGTGGTCCAGCTTGCGGTTGTGGCTGGCCGCGGCGGCGGCCTTCAGCCGCGCCGTACGCAGGCCTGCGCCGCGTCGGGTGGCCCTGCGCCGCTGGACCGCCACGACCTGCTCACCCCTTCTTCCGCCGGTGGGTGTGCGTACCCGACCGCTTGCTGCGCCGCCACGACAGCCGGCCCTTGCGGACCACCTTGCGGGCTGCCTTGTGTGACCGGGTACGGCTGGCCATCACGCACCGACAGGAGCGGCGAACAGGGTCTCCTGCAGGACCTGGATGAACCCCGACGTCGGGGACGCGACCAGGCCGGCCTGCAGGCGCAGGTCCGAGGTCTGCCCCTCGTCGACGCTGTCCCTCAATGCGAACATCGAGGCGAAGTCCCACAGGCCGATGCCCCAGTTGCCGCCCAGGTCGGCGCCGGCCACCCGGATGTTCTCCGCCCGCAATTGGGTCCCGTTCGGATAGCTTTCCGGGACGTCGTTGCCGCCGTAGGCCCAGCCGACCGTGTTGAAGTTGGCCTCGATCAACGGCAACGGGGCCGGCGCTGCTCCACTGTAGACGTTGAACAGCAGGCGCAGCAGCCGCCGGCCGACACCGGTGCCGGGGAGCAGGATCTCGTTGGTGCCCTGGGCGAGACCGCCCTGGCGGAACTCGGCCAGCTGGTGGAACTGGCTCAAGTCCGGGACCACGAACTTGCCGCCCACGTTCGGGATGCTGAACGCGCGACCGGTCACCTGGTAGGACAGCGTGGTCGCCAGCGTCGCCGCGCCACCCAACGTCAACAGCGCCGCCTGGGTGTTCCAGTCGAGATCCAACGTCAGGTTCGTGGCCGCGCTCTGCGCGTAGATCGCCCCGATCAGGTACAACGGGTCGGCGTAGACCGGCACGAAGAACGTCAGGTCGACGGTGTAGGTGCCGGCGGCGGCCACCGTAGCGCCCGGGTTGAGCGAGTTGACGCCGGAGGTGCCCCAGTCGTCGGAAGGCAGCTTCAGCGACCCCGAGGTGACCGCCGTCGCGCCGAACGTCGCCGCCAGGCCGGTGTCGTCCAGCTTCGGGTTCTGCACGAACTCCAAGGCCCGGATCATCAGCCCGCGGCAAGAAATCAGGTTGGACTGGCCGTTAGCGGACAACCGGCAGGCCCTGATCAGGTTGAACGGCCACTCCTGAGACATGGACGTGCCGGCGATGGTGCCGCCGAAGACCAGCGTCCCCTTGACCCGGATCTCCAGCATGCCGACGATGCCGGTTTGGCGCAGCTGGGTGGAGTCCGTCGAGCCGAGGCCGGCGATCGCGGTCAGCGAGCGCATCGGGAAGCGCAGCCGGCGGGTCGCCGCGTAGAAGGCAGGCGGGTCGACGGCCACGTCCGGGGAGGCCACTCCCTGAATCAGCGGTGCCGACGGCGTCAGCGTTGCAGCGGGCATCGTTAGTTACCTCCCCCTCCGGGGCCGCGGTGGATGAACGACACGAAGCGCCGCAGACCCGGTGAGGGGATCTTGCACGCGGCGAGCTCGACGCCGAAGTTGGCCAAAATGGCCACACCGGCGACGGCGCCCCAGAACGCGATCCGACGCCCGAACATGTTCAGGCCTTCCCGGTCCGGGTCTTGTAGTAGTCGTAACCGATCACCACTGCCAGCGCGACGACGGCCGTGACCACGATCGTGCGACCCCTCATCAGACACTCCCTCACCACGACTTATGCGAAGATCGCTATGTGTGCATAGTAAGGGGTGATTGGCCGTGATGGACAGGACGCTCGGTCAGCATGCCTTTGGCGAGCAGCTGGGCGCGCTGGTCCGGCACATGTGCCCGGAATGCGGCAACCCGCCGGACCCGTTCTGTTTGGTCTGCCTGGGCGCCGGCGACATCAGCACGCAACGGCTGGACCGCTGGCAGCGCGAGGTGTGGGCGCGGCCGGGCTAGAGCGCCGGCGTGCGCGCGGGCACCTCGCCACGCGCCCACCGCTTCGTCGCGGTCACCACGTCGGCCGGCAGCGGCGGGTAGTGCACCAGCCGTAGGTCCGGGTCCCGGTCGTCATCGTCGCTGGCCGGAGCCGGCTGGTTCGCGTCGTAGAGCAAGTACGCGTACGGGGTGCGGCGCACCTCGCGCCAGGCCGCGTCGAAGTCGCGCGGGTCCCAGCCGATCGTCTCGGCGATGCGGCGGCGGTCGTCCGGGTTGTTCAGCTCGAAGGTGTAGACCAGATCGGACTGCTGCAGCACCAGCGGGTCCACGGTGATCGGCCGCGGCCCGCACAGGACCATGGTGACCTGCACGTGGCGGGAGTGGCGCAGGAGCCGTTTCATGTGCGGCGGGGTCCGGTTGCTGGACGCCAGGTCCTGCACCTCGTGCACCAGCAGGCAGCAGCGGCCGTGCCGGTAGGCCAGGCCGGCGACGGCGTCCAGGTCCTCCAGGACGGTGGGCGAGCCAGGGTCCGGGACGTAGCGCAGGGTCATCGGCTCACGCTCGCGGCGCAGGTGCTCCGGCCACCGCCGCGGCAGGTCCTCGGCGGTGCCGTGCAGCTGGTGCACCTCGGGCCCGGTCGGGCCGTCGTCGCCGGCGACGTCGATGACGATCCGGTCATACGGGTAGGCCCGGAACAGCACCAGCCCCATCACGCTCTTGCCGGAGCCCTTCTTGCCCCAGCAGCTGACGATGCGGCCCTTCCCCGGGTCGATCTGGCCGTCCTTGTCGAAGGTGCTCACGGCTCGGCGGGCAACGCCCCGTGCTCGGCGGCGCCGACATGGTGCAGCGGGTCCAGGTCCTCCGGCGTCGGGTACGTGCCGCCACCGTTCGGCGCCTCCTCCGCGCCCATGGCCCGGCCGAGCTCGAGCTTGACCTGCCGCAGCCGAGCGGTCTGCTCGGCGATGCGCTGCTCCAGCTCGGCCAGCCGGTCCAGCCGGGCGTCGAGCAGCTTCTGCACGCTGCCCAGGCAGAACGCCATCCCGACACAGACCAGTGCAGTTTCCAGCTCCGGCGAGTGGAGCAGCTCGCGCAGTTTTCGGATCATCGGGGCGTGTCCTCCGGATCAGACCCAGGCACCTCGCCCGGATCGGTGTACAGCGGCTCGGTGAGGGGCCCGGCGTTGAGGTAGCGGCCGACGCCGGCGCCGGCCTTGATCGCGTCAGCCAGATCCGGGTGCAACCACGCGGCGTCCGCGTGCCGGCGCAGGATCTTCGCCATGGGCTCGGCGACATCGGCCAGCTGCCGATCGGTCGGCTCACGCAGCACCCGGGTCCGGCGATGCCGGCGAGCGACCAGCCAGGCCGCGCCCGCGACGGCCAGGCCCAGCAGCCCAACGACCAGCTCGGCGGTGACCGCCAGGTCCGGCCTCTCTGGCTTACCAGTAGCCGAGGTGGGCGTACGGGTGCCGCGATCCGGCCTGCGGCTCGGCGGCCCGTACGGGTCGGCGTCGTCGCCACCCTCCGGATCGAGGCTCGGCAGCTCCTGCGTCAGCGGGTCCGTCCGCCGGCTCGCCGGGGTCAGGAAGCCCGGCAGGAACCCCAGCCGGGCTCCCGTCGCCGGCGGCGGGTTGGCCGTCTGGGCTGACGTCTCCGCCAGGTCCGGGATCTCGCCGGTATCCATCGACCTTGACCACCTTCCGAGGCTGCCGCTTCGCCGGCGCCGCCGCGGCCGCGCCCGTCACCGGCGCGGCCGCAGCGTCCGGGATGCGCCGCGCCACGATGCGACCCCCACAGCCCTTCCGCGGGCATTCGCCCCGCCAGGTAGCGCGGCCCTTCGGTGCGACCGTGGTGACCACCCGTTGGCACGTCGGGCACGTCCCGCGTACCTGCAGCTGCGCCGGCATCGCCCGTACGATACATGCACAGGCCAGCATACGTCGAGGTGAGGGAGGGTGTACCCGGTGGCGACGCCCGAACGGCTGCGCTCCCTGGCCGCCGCCAGCCGACGCTCCGCCCAGGTCGCCGACGACGACCGAGAGGCCCGGGACGTGGAGATCGAGACCGCCGACGCCGAAGGCATGCCCATCCGGGCGATCGCCCGATGGACCGGCCTGTCCCCGGGCCACGTCCAACGGATCATCATCGCCCGAGCCGCGGTCCGGCAGGCTAGCGCCGCGGGGCGGTGAGCGAGCGCCGCCGCCGGGGTCGCCGACGGCGCCAGCCGGGCGGCGGGAGGTGCTCGACCAGCAGCGTCAGGTACTCGTCGTCGTTGACGATCATCCACCGAATGCAGGCCACGATGGCGGCCGCCAGGTGGTTGACGCACACCGCGAGCACCCGCTCCGGACGCGGGGTCCCCAGGTTGGGGTCCATCGCGTACTCGGCCGGGTCGTAGCAGCTCTCCACCTGGCATTTACGTCTACGCATAGGCGACCCGCTCGGCGACCAGGCCGTGCACGACGGCGGCCGCCCGGGCGCGCAGCTGGGCGAGGTAGCGGGCCAGCTGGGCGGCGAACGACGCACCATCGTTGACGCTGACCCAGCCGGCGCCGGTGTGCAGCCGGTCCACCCGACGACGCACGCGCCTATGTCGCACCCGCCCACGCGAGCCCAGCAGCTGCGCGCCGGCCAGCCCGACGACCTCCCAGGTAGCCGCGACCGGGCGGCCACCCGGCATCCGGGGCGCCTGGACCTCGCGGGTGGTCTGCTGCGCGCGGGCCCACCGGCGGATCGTGCGGGCAATCACCGCGGCGTCGGCAAGCGACACCTCCACCTGCGCCACCACCCGCTCAAGGCGGCGGTACCCCCAGAACCGGCCCGGGCCGCAACCGGGCGTACGCCACAGCTCCGGCACGATGTGCTGGTACTCCTTGGCCGCAAAGCTGCCGTGCTTGGTGAAGTACACCGCGGCCCGCTTCGGGTCGGTCGCCCGGGCACCCTCCTTGAAGTCGACACCGGTGCCCGCCTGCAGATGCTTGAAGTACTCGGCCGGGTCCGGATGGTTGACGATGTCCGCCCACACGGCGGACAGCCATGGCCGGAAGGCCAGCCCGAACCCGATCGCGTCCGACCGGGCCCGGCTCACCCCATGCGGCGGCACCATCATCAGGTGGAAGTGCGGCGCGCCGCGGCGCTGAAACTCCAGCTTCCACACCGCCACCAGGTCGGTCCCCCAGGCCCGGCGGTAGCGCAGGCAGAACTCGTCAAGGTGCTTCTTCGCGGTCTGCCCGTCCGGCGCGACCACCTCCCACGCCCCCGGGTAGGTCAACGTCACCATCGCCGGAGTGTCCCGGCTGGCCATCATCTCCCGATAGTCCAGCTCACACAGGGCCCGCACCATGTTCGCCCGGCTCTTACGCGACCAGCCGGTGATCTCCCGGCGCGGCTGCGGCGGCGGCGGGAGCTCCCCCTCCCGGACCAGGTAGCCGGCCAGCTGCTCGACAACCTTCTCCCGGCCGCTCACCTCCCGCTCGGCGGTGCGCTCCCGACGGGCCAGGTCCCGCTTCGCCACCCCCACCGCCCCGGGCCCCACCGACACCCGAGCCCGTGGCCCTTCGTGACCATCCCATCGCGCTATGGCATCAAACAGCCCGACGCTGTTGATCAAGCCTTCTGCTGAGGGGAACCTAGGCTCATAGCCGCTGACCTGCGCAAGCTCCTCGTCGGATATCGAGACATCGACATCCTTGAGCCCAACACGCAGGGTTTTGGCACATATAACAAGCCCGGGATCATCTACCGGTTCGTGATCTTGGACGACCACCAGATGATCTCGGGCTACGGCGGTCATCCTGCCACCTCCGCACCGGCCGGCGGCGAGACGACCCGCCGACCTGGCCAACTGGTTTGCACGGCAGCCGCGTCTGTGGTTTGGTGCGTTCGGCGCAACGCTGACTCCTCTCAGCTCGCGTATACTCCGGGTGCTCCCTCGCCAGGGACACCCGCCTCTCCGTACCGGGGAAGGCCAGCCGACGAGCCCGATCATTGGTCGGGCTCGTCGACCGTCTCCACACCCCAGCCATGCGCCCTGCCGGGCGCATACGCCAGGGACAGCCCGCCCTCCACCCGGGGAAGTGGGGGAGGGCGCGCGGAACTCAGCCGCCGTCGACCGGAACTGAGTCGTCGAACTCGCCCAGCAGGATCTGAGCGAGCCCGGCCGCCTGGCGCACGGCTACCCACGGGTTGCCTCCAAGAGCAACGCATCGAAGATCCGATTGCGCTGAGCTTCGTCAATGAATCGCCCGTCGTATTTGTCGCCGACGCGGACGCTGCGGCGGCCGATCGAGTCCCAGACCGCCGCGTCGAGCGTGTCGCCCAGGCCGAGCTCGGCCCGGCCGAAGCGGTACCGGAAGTAGAACCACCGGCCGTCGACCAGCAACCCCTCGTACTGCTCTGGGCACGACTCGCACGTGCATTCCCAGCCGAGGACGGCGGGGTTATCCATCGGTACCCTCCAGTGCGTCCGCGAGCGCCTGGTCGGTGATGCCGTGGCGTGTGTCCCCGGTCGCGGTCTCCCACCAGCCCTCCGGGCGCATCACTACCTCGTGATCTGCCGGCCCGATGTGTGTCCACTTCGCACCGCCGATCACCGGTCCGTACGCGATCACCCCATGGCACTGTTCGCAGTGGGTTGGCGGCTCGTAGCCGTCGGGCGGCCGGTAATAGCTACGCATCAGTACCCTCCGCTGCCCTGCGCGCGCGCCACCACGCGATGCAGAACCGGCCCTTGTCGCTCAGGCGCCAGCCGGTCCGCTGTTCGGTGTGCTCCCACTCGATCAGCCGACGGCGCTCTAGCGCCCGGATCGTGGTGCCCCCGAGCGGGTGCCCGCAGCGGTACTTCGGCGGCTGGTTCTCGCCGGCCAGGTGCAGCAGCCCGCACCACATAGCTGCGCTCAGCTCGGACGGATCTCCCGCGGTGGCTGGGTTAGGCATCGGTACGCTCACCGCCCCCGCCGCGCAGCCGCGGCCTTCTTCGCCGGTGCGACATGCTTGTGGGTGACGCCCTTTGCGCTGCCCTGGCCCAAATCGCCCCGAGTGACCTCGCCCTCTGCGAAGCCGAACGCGCGCCGGACCCGATCGAAGAGGCGTTCCGAGCGGGTCGACGGGTCCACCGACCGGGGCATGATGCCGGCGGCCGCGTTCACATCCCAGGGCACCGCGCTGCCCGCCGGAGCGCCGGGCGGTGCGTACGCGTGGCCGTGCTCGTCAACCAGACCGGGACGTTGCTTCGTGGTGTACGGCCACCACGCTCCGGGCTTGTAGAGCCAACCGTTGATGACCGTCGGCTTGTCCTGTTGCCGGACCCAGTGGTACTTGCCGCCTTCCTGTTCGGGGATGTACCACCAGCCGTCCGCCTGAGAGCCCCACCTGAGCCGCTTGTCGACCCGATCGGTCATGTACTTCTGGCGCGCGTTCTCCCGGCCGATCTCGGTGTACTTGCCGTCGTTCGGGTTGCGGTACTGGATCCGGCCGCGCCGGTCGCGGGTCACCTTGACCTCGATCTCGCGGCTGCCGGTACGGGTCCGGTGGCCGCGGACGGGCTTACGTCGCTTGCTGGGCATCGATGGTCTCCTCTCCCGATTCACCTGATGCATCAGCGGGATCGAGCGCCACGGTCTGGGTGACCCTGCTCGGCACCGAGCCGATGCGCACCAGCTGGCCGCCTTCGACGCGCTCCCAGGTCTCGACGTACGGGACCGCCCCGCCGGGCGGGATTGCCCACAGCCGGTCGCGCACGTGGCGGCGCAGCGCCTCGTAGTCGGTCCAGATTCCCCGTAGCTGCGGAGGCGTCGCGGGGCTGAAGGGCTCCCAGAGCAGGTAGATCTTCACCAGGCCCACCGCCAGCCCCAGGTGAGCAGCTCCCAGACCACCCGCGCGGCGGCGCCGATCAGCGGCGCGCACAGGGCGAGCAGGAACAGGCTGAGCCCGAGCCCGATCGCCCACTGGCTGACGTGCTCGCGCATCAGAACGGCGGCTCGTCGCCGAGGCCGGCCGGGACCGGCTGGCGGCTGGCGGTGGCCCACGGGTCGTCCGGCGGGGTCTCGCCGCGGGCGGTGCGGGTCATCTTCTTGACCGTGGCGGTGGCGTAGGCCAGCTCCGGGCCGACCGCCTCGACGGTGACCTCCCAGGCGCTTTTGAGGTCGCCGGTCTGCGCGTCCTTCCACGACCGCTGAGACAGGGTGCCGGTGAGCACCACCCGGCTGCCCTTGGCGAGGGACTCGGCGATGTTCTCGGCCAGCTGGCGCCAGGCGGTGCAGCGGTAGAAGCTGGCCTCGCCGTCGACCCACTTCCCGGTGTCTTTGTCGTAGCGGCGGGGGTTGAACGCGACGATGAGCTTGCAGACCGCGGTGCCCTGCGGCGTGAACCGCAGCTCGGGCTCGTCGGTGAGGTTGCCCACCACCGTGATCGGTACTGCGTTGAGCATCGCTACTCGCTTTCCGTTTCTGGGTCGGTGTACGCAAGGGGTACGGGGTCTGGTACGGGGGCTCGCCCCGGCCGATGGCCGAGGCGAGACCGCCCGTAGGTAGTTCGGCGCCGGTTACTGCCGGCGGTGCAGCCGCTGGGTACGGGCCAGCGTGGCCTCGGCCCGGCGGTGCAGCTCGAGGTGCGCGTCGAACCGGTCGCGGGCCATCGTCGACTCGGTCCACCCCCAGCAGTACGGGCACCACCACCGCTGCCGATGCGGCGAGCGGTGCCCGTGCCACCACCACCAGACCAGCGACGGCCAGCCGACCAGGTTCACCGCCGCGGCTGCGACGGCCAGGCCGCTCACCGGGTCCGCTCCACGACCCGGTAGGACAGCTGCTCGGCCACCAGCCGCAGTAATCGGGCCTCCGCGGCCCGCCGGGCCTCGCGGCGGCGCTGCCGCTCGGCGCCGCGGCGGGTCCAGTGCGGCGGCCCGACCGGGGCCACCAGCGACCCGTACTCCTCGATCACCAACCAACGGGCCAACATCTAGGTTCACCCCTTCACGCGTGCAACATCGAGAAGATGAACAGGACCAGCCAAACCAGCAGAATCAGCAGGCCCAGCACGTCCTCAAGCAGCTGCCGGCGGCGGTTCACAGCGGGATCGCCTTGCGCCCGGCCGGGCCGCCCGGCGCCCAGCCCGCCCGGTCCGCCGGCACCGGGACACCGGTCTCCGGGTCCTCCCGCTCAGCGCTGAACCGCTCCGCGACCAACATGGCCACCTGGCTGTCGCGGTCCTCACGCTCCATCCGCAACGCGGCCACCAGCTGCCCCCGCGCATCGTCGAGCGCCTCGATCGCGGCATCGATCGTGCTCAGCAGCCGATGCCCGCTGCGGACCCGGTCCGCCGGGGTGCCCGGCTGCAGCCCACGCCACGTCTCCTGCAGCAGCGCCGCCCGGGTCAGCCGGGCCTCCGCCTGATCGACCGCGGCGGCCACCCGGTCCCGCTGCGCCCCCAGCACATCGCGCGGGTCACGCCGATCCGGGGCGCTCACGGCGCATCCCGCAAGGCTGTGGCCAGCCGTTGCAACGCCGCGAAACGCCGCGTGGCTACCCGGTCCCAATGCTGGTACCTCTCGTCATTACGGGCGAAGTACAGGCCGGCCCGGTGCTCTGCCGAGCCGTACCGGATAGCCATCTGCACCATCGCGTCACGCAGCTGGTACCGACGATCGCTCGCGTCCACCGCGAGCACCTTCACCGGAAGCGGCCGCACCGCCGCCGGCGCGCTCACGATGCCTTCGCAGCCGGCGGCTGCTCGCCACGCATGATCGCCTCGACATCGGAACGTCGGAAGCGCTTGAGCCCGCGGCCGCCCGGCAGCGTGATCGAGGGGAGCAGACCCTCACGCGCCCAGCGACGGATTGTGTCCGGCTCGACCTGGAACTCCTCCGCCACCTCAGCGGCGGTGAGAAGCGATCGGGGTGATGTCATGCACAGAACGTATGGAGCTACTCTCGCGATGTCAAGCACCACTTACGTCGGTAATCGTTGCCAAGCAGTATTAAACACGTATCCTGTCGCTCATGACCGATTCGGTTGCAACGCATCGCGCCGGATGGACGGCCGACGATTCGACGTTCGGTGCCCGGCTCGCGCTGATCAGGCAGCGGATGAAGTGGGGCAACGTCAAGGAGGCTGCCCTGGCGTGCGGCATAGCCGTTGAGAGCTGGCGACGCTGGGAGCGTGGCTGTCGGCCCGCCAGCGCCGCCACTTCGACCGGCTGGGGCTGCCGCGGGTGCACCTGCACCGGTTCCGGCACTGGTACGGGACCACGATCCAGCGATTACATGGCGACCTTCGGGTCACCCAGGAGTGCATGCGCCACGCGAACCCGGGCGCGACGGCCGGGTACGCCGCGGTGACCAGCGCGCAGCGCCGGGACGCGGTAACGGCCCTACCGACGCCGGCGAGCCTACGATCGATGGTGTGAACCAGCGCCTGGTGTGGCCGGCCGTTTCGCTGGCCAGTATCGGCATGATCGTGGCCTGCGTGATGGCCGTCGCCAACGTGGAGACCGCGACCATTATCGTGATCGTCTCCTTGATGATCACGCCGGTGCTCGGGGCCCTGCTGGCCGGCCAGGTCGCCGAGATCAAGGGCACCACCGCCCAGGTGGTCGAACAGACCAACGGCCACACCACGCAGCTGCTGCACATGGTGGAGGAGCACACAAGGATGCTCGCGGCCGCGATGCCGGTACGCCCGCCAGAGCCCCGTCCCGTTGAGGCCCCTGGCGGGCCGGCTGCCGACTGATCAGACCTGCGGCGGTGTCGCGCCGTCCACGGCGCCGAGCACCTTGCGGACGGCCTTCTCAGCGGCCTGCTCCAGGAACGGCTCCAGCGCGGCGGCGAAGGCGTCGACGTCGACCGGGATCGGCTCGGCGCGCACGGCGCGCAGCTGGGCGAGGCCCCGCGCGATGACCGGCAGCGTCGGCGTGGCGGGGTCGCCAACCCAGGCGTCACCCTCGTGCTTGGGGTCCATCAGCTCGTTGGTCTTGCCCAGCAGCAGGTACGCGGCGAACCGGCGCAGCTCGTCGCGCAGGGCTTCGATCTCGATCCCCATGTCTGTCCCTCCGGTGATCAGGGCGTGCAGCCGGTCCCGGCTGCCGCGGTAGGCGTTGACGTCGCAGCGCAGCTGCTGGCCGATGGTGGCCCGGCTGCCGAACTGCAGGAACACCGGCACCTGCCCGCTGAAGTCGTCCCAGCGGCGTGAGGTATCGCCGGGGTAGAGCCGGCGGTACGGGCCGGGCTCGTTAGCCCCATAGGCGGCGTTCCACAGTGGATGGCCGAGGCCGGCGAGGCGGTCACCGTACTGGCCGCGGCTGGCGTAGCAGGCCACCAGCCGGCCGGTGCGGGCGGCCAGAAGGTCGCAGAAGGCCTTGACGGCGGTCGGCGGCGGGAAGTCGTCGGCCCACCGTTCGGCGTCGCACTGCCAGAACCAGCCGGGGTGCTCGCGCCACCACGGCGCGGCCAGGTTTGTCACGTCCAAGAGATGGTCGACCTGGCCGGCCGGGTCGGTGGTGTGCAGCACGTGGTACGCGCCGATGTAGTCGAAGCCGGCGCTGCGGGCCCGGGCCACGCCGGCGCGGAAGTACGGGTCGACGAACGTACGCCCCTCGGTGGCCTTGTGGGTGACGAACACCATGCCGTCGGCGCGGGCGGCGGCCAGGTCGACCGGTCCGCGGTCCCAGTCGAAATGCGACAGGTCCCACCCGTAGAGCGTCATCAGAAGTCTCCCGTCAGCGGGTGGGCCGTAAGGTACATCTAGGGGCCCAGCTGGGCTGCGTAGTCCTCGCCCGAGTCGACTCTGTTGATGCGCGACCAGGGCACAAAGATATGTTGACTTTCCGGGTTCGGCTCGGGCACGAAATACAGTCCCTTGGTGGTGAACCGGGTACTGCTTCGCACGATCACGACCGTCGTGTTGGTGAGCACTCCCGCGACGTCGGCCTGATAGTCGACGGTGAAATCATCGGCTGCCATATGGCTACTCCCCCTCGTTTAGAAGTCCCCGCTCAGTGGATGGGCGGTCAGGAAGGCTCGGAAGTTGCGTGCCACCCCATCGCCGTTGTGCGCCCGGACCCGCAGCGGCATGGCGGGAACGAACAGCAGCCGCGGGGCGACCGGCGACACCTGGGAGTTCATGTCGAGCGTGGTCGCATTGCCGTCGACATCCAGCGCCTGGAGCCGGACGTCGAAGACCGTGGCCTCGATGAATCCGAGCCAGGATAGCCAGCCGAGCCAGATCTGGCCGGTGTCGAAGTTGTTGGTTGCGCCGCCGTTGATGACCACCGGGTCTTTTGACATCAGCACGTTGCCGGTGGGCAGGCCCTGGGCCATGCCGACGCCGCGGCCGTTGCCGAGTTCGACCTGGACGTCGGTGCCGACCGCGGTAGGGGCGCTCAGGTCGATGCCGACGTAGGGGCCACGCGCCGGCAGGACGCCGTCAAAGAAACTACCCGCGGCGCCGATCACGATGCTATTGCGGGTGATTGGTATCAGCCCGGCCGGATCAAGAAAATACCGAACGTCCATCTGACAGAAGTTGCTTTGCGAGATGAAGAAAATGCGGGTACCGGGAGTGTCGAACACCGGAAAGATGTCGCTGGAAAAGTTGCCGTTGGCGCCGAGCGAAATGATCTCGTTCATGTGAATCAGCTCGTGCGCGAGGCTCGCGGTCTGCGGGATGTCGAACCCGCCGGCGGTTTCATCGGGTGGTGCTTGTCCGGGCGGGTACTGCATGCCGGTCAGCACCAGGCGTGCTATGGCGCCGGCGTCGCCGTCGGCCCAGTCGCAGGTGAGTACGTCGCCGTAGGTGAGCAGGTAGCGGGCGCTGGATTGGTCGTTGCTGGCGTGGTAGGACTGCCCGCCGGGCAGCGGCCTGCCGTTGCGGGACAGCTGCGCGGTCGGCTCGTGTGCGTGGCTGCCGACCTCCAGCTGCGTACCGGTGATCAGCCAGTCCACCGCGGGAGGGGTCGCGGTGATCTGCCCGGCGCCGGACCCGTCGAGCACGGTCTGATACGGCCGTGTGAACGGCACCCCATCGACCACCGGCTCACCACCAGGCGAACGGTCGGACGACTCGCGGGGTGCGTTGGCCGCGGCGCTCCCACGCGTCGTACAGGCACCAGGAGCCGGCCAGGAACAGCGCGGCGCCGACGACGACGGCGGTGGTCTGGGAGCGAAACGCCGGCCGGTGCATGTCAGATCACTGCCGGCTGCGGGGCGGCGGTGAACGCCTGGTAGCAGAAGACGTCGCCGGCGGTGCCGTAGAAAGTGACCTGCCGGCTGGCCACGGCCACCACCCGGGTGGTGTTGGGCCGGACCCGATAGACACCCATGCCCGAGGCTGGCGCGGCCGCGCCGGCGCCGGCGGCGACCACGGTGAGGGTGTTGGCGTCGGACAGGTTGCTCACCTCGACGCAGCCGGCGGCCACGCCCCACTCCCGAGCGACCGGGGTGGCGACGGCGTCGACGATACAGGTCTCCACCGCGAGCACGTTGTTGACCAGGCGGCCGCCGAGGCGGGCGGCGAACTCGGTCATCGTCTGCGCGTAGTGGCGCAGCTCGTCCATCAGCTCGGCTGTGAGCACCCGCCGGTCCTCAGCCCCGGCGAACAGGCCCCGACGACGGCGGGCGGGCAGCTCGGTGTCGACGCTCATAGCAGCTCTTTCCCTTCTCTGACCACTGTGGACACTGCCGGTTGGGCCAGCCGCCACAGGCCGTAGCCGACCAGGGCGAGCGCGGCGACCACGACCAGGCCCTCGATGACGACATGGCGGGCGCCGCCGAGCACGTCTGCGACCAGCCCGCCGGCGCCGTCGCCCAGCGCGGTGAGCGCGCCCAGCGCCGGCGCGGCCGCGGTGCCCAGGCCGGCGACCCGCCCGTAGCTGGTCGGCGTGGCGTAGACCGACTGGACCTGCACCCGGGCGCCGGCGTGCGGGGCGGCGATCATCCGGCCGGCGCCAATGTAGAGCGCGACGTGGTGCGCCGGCCGGCCGTAGAAGACCAGGTCGCCCGGCAGCGGCCGGTCGACCGGGGTGGTCGCGCGCTGCTGCTCGGCGGCGGTACGGGGCAGGCGGACCCCGACCCGGCCGTACACCCACTGCATCAGGCCGGAACAGTCGAAGCTGAGCGGGCCTTCGTCGCCGAACACGTACGGCTTGCCCAGCTCGGCGGTCGCCGCGCTGATCAGCTGGTCCACTGTGGACATCACTTCACCGCCAGCGCCGCGGTCTTGGCCAGCTCGACGTTGCGCTCGACCCGGGCCTTCGCCTTGGGCAGCAGGGTCGGGCGGACCGCGGCGGCCACGCCGGCGGCGACCAGGACCAGGCCCAAGCCCAGAAACGCGGCCTCGATGACGATGTGGCGGGTGCCGGCCACCGCCTGCCCGGCCGCGTTCCACGGCAGCCAGCTCGGCCCCCACCCGGCCGGCTGCAGGTCTGCGCTCGAAAGATCACCCGAGCTCGGGTTGCCGCCGGCGGCGGCGCGGGCCGCGTCGAGAAAGCGTCGGTAGGCCCCGGTCCGGTAGACGGTCCACGGGCTGAGGTCGGCCCCATGCTGGCTGATCTCCCACGCGGCCCGGGCCTGCGCCAGGTCGTCGCCGGCCAGCACGGTGATGTCGCGGGTGCCGCCGGTACCGGTGGCGCGTTTGAGCGTCCGGATCTGAAACAGGCCGTAGGACGGGCCCCAGGTG
>WNFV01012968.1_pt1 | contig 17601 bp, 17 predicted proteins | sample 5400101 | NCBI WGS metagenome assembly WNFV01 (sample SAMN13153361, study PRJNA577476) | soil metagenome | isolation source: 115 cm soil or saprolite under grassland replicate 1 | place: USA:California | collected 2016-06-15
ATCGCTGGTATAAGTCTTGCACATAATGCTGCCGCAATGGGGAGTATTCACCAATGTGTTTGACTGGAATTAACTACGCCGAGAGGAGAATTTTAATGAATAGGAATTTGATTGGTTTACTATTGTTGTTCGGTCTGGCGCTCGGTCTGAGCCTGCCCGCCGCCGCGCAGGAGACCGCTAACGCGCAGAGCGATTCGAGCCGCTTGAGCCGCGTTCCCGCCGGGCAAAAGCAAAGGCTCAGAGGCGTCATCGTCAAACGTGAAGCCGACAGTTTCATTCTTCGCGATCTGACTGGTTCCGAGGTTCAGGTCAACCTGAGCAACATCACCAAAGTCGAAGAGAAAAAGGGCAACCCGTTCCGCCGCGCCAAAGATTACGGCACGACCTCGCTGTTGCGAGGACTGTCGGTTGAAGTCGAAGGCCGTGGCGAGGCTTCGGGCGCGCTGCTCGCCGACAAGGTCAGGATGAGAGATTACGAATTGGTGGCGGCGCAAACCACCAACGCCCTCGTGGTGCCTGTCGAAGGACGCGTCGGCGAGGCCGAGAATCGACTCTCGCAGGCCGAGGCTAACGCCCAGCGGCTGTCGGGCCAACTCGAAGAACTGTCCGCCGTCGCCAACACGGCCCGCGGCGGCGCGAAGGCCGCTCAGGAGACGGCTGACCAGGCCGTCGCCGCCGTCGCAACGACCAACAAGCGCATCGACGGCATCCTTACGGGCCTCGACGAATATGAGGCGAAGCGCGGCGTCACCGTCAACTTCAACGCCGGCAGCTTCAAACTCTCGCCCGAAGCGATGGCGAGCCTCGACGAGATAGCCGTTCAGGCCAAGAGCGAAAAAGCCTACGTCATTGAGATCACCGGCTACGCTTCGGCCGAAGGCGGGCAGGAATTTAACAAGCGTCTGAGCCAGCAGCGCGCCGACGCCGTGGTTCGTTACCTGGCTGACAACCACATGATCCCGCTGCGCCGCATCGTCACTCCGCATGGTTACGGCACGCTCAATCCGGTGGCCGACAACACGACGCGCGATGGCCGCAAGGAGAATCGCCGGGTCGAAGTCAAGATTCTGGTCAACCGTAGCCTGTCGGGCAGTCCGAATTCGACCGGCGCGGGACAATAAGTCGCCACGCTTCAATGAATCGGCAATATAAGCGACGAGTGGTAAGCTCCGATGACGGACTTACCACTCGTTGTCGTTTCGGGCCGATTCGGCTATTGTTTTCCTCTGGCGGGATCCCTCTAAAATTAACGGACGGCAAAGAAAGCAGGCGGATAGACTTATGAATTGGATTCGAAATTTCAGGCGTTTGAAATCTCTGGCTGTTTTTTCGATCGCTTCCGGCCTCATACTCGCGATGACTGCGGCCGGACAATCTGCGCGCGAGCGGCGAATCGATGGCGAGCCTCAAAAACAGCAGCCGGAGAAGCCTAAACAGGAGCAACCCAAACAGGACCCGCAGAAACCTCCTGAGAAGAAACCGGCGCCCGACCCCGAACCGGAGATAATTCGCATCAACACCAATCTGGTCGCCGTTCCAGTCTCGGTCACGGACGCCCAGGGTAATCCGGTTCGCAACCTGACGGTTGAAGATTTTCAGATCGAAGAAGAGGGGGTTAAACAAACAATTCAGTCTCTGGGCGAGCCGGGCAAGTCTCCGATCGAATTGGCGCTGCTCTTCGACGTTTCGCGCAGCATTCGCAACCGCTTCGATTTCGAGCGCGAGACGGCGGGCAGATTTCTCAAAGAGATTCTCAAACCCGGCGACGCCGTCAGCGTCTTTTCAATAGGTACGACGCCAAAACTCTCCGTCCAGCGCACCAGCAACGCCGAGAGCGCCGTCGCCGCCACGGCCGCCATTCAACCGACCGAAGAGGCCACGGCCTTTTTCGACACCGTGGTCAAGGCTTCGCATTATCTGAACGACAGCTCCAATCCCGGCGTCCGCCGCGTCATGATAGTTCTCTCCGACGGCGAAGATACCTTTAGCGAACGCTTTCGGCTGGGCGACGCCTCGCGCGAATTGCAGCGCGCCGACACCCTCTTTTACGCCATCAATCCGAGCGGCCCCTCGATCCACCTCAACAAGATCAGCTCAAAAGGGCACGACGGAATGATCACGTTGGCGAAAGAGACCGGCGGGGAGGCGTTCCTCCCCGACAAGATCGAAGACTTGACCAAGGTCTTCAGCCAGATCGCGGCCGAGCTGCAAGCGCAATACCTGCTTGGTTACGACTCCTCCAATGAGACCAACGACGGCAAATTCCGCCGCATCACTGTCCAAACCCCTAAACACCCCGAACTCCGCATCCGCGCCAGGAAGGGCTACTACGCCCCCAAAGACTGAGGAGGGCACTATCCACTATCCACTACCCACTATCCACTATCCACTATCCACTATCCACTATCCACTATCCACTATCCACTATCCACTCCCCATTCCCCACCGTACCCGTCACTTTCTCGCCAGGTAAAACATCCTGCCGTCACTGATGGTGAAGCCGAACTCGCGCCGCGCGTCGTAAGTCTTGACGCGGTTGAAACCGCATTCGGCCAGAGCCGCGACCACTTCATCCGTGGAGTGATAACGCTGGAACAGGGTCAGGTCGGAGCGCCGCCAGGACGCGTCTTCCAGCCTGAACATAGTCAAATCGTAACGCTTCAACTTCTCTTCAGGTTTGTAGCTCGCGCGCACCACGCAGACGTGGTCGTCTTCGATCATGTCCAGCGAACCGGCCAGCATCTCCGATTCGTCTTCCAGATTCAGGTCGAAGAGAAATAATCCGTCATCCTCCATCACGGCGTAAACATTGCGGAAGACCGCCTTCAATTCTTTAAGCTCCATGACGTGATTGAGGCTGTCGAAGGCCGAGATGACGGCATGGAATTTATCAGGCAGGCTAAAATCCCGCGCGTCGGCCCGAATGAATTCGACGCCTGGCGCGTTTGCGCGGGCAAATCCCAACATCGCTTCGGAACCGTCAACGCCGGTGACCCGGTAGCCCCGCTCAGCCAGGCCATTCGCAATCTGCCCGGCGCCGCAGCACAGGTCGAGAATGCGGCAGCCGTCAGGCAAATGCGGAAAGAGAATGATGTTGTAGATGGCCAGCGCCGGGCGGCTGTATTCCCCGCCCCAGTATTTGTTATAGAACCACGCGAAGCGGTCGTATTCGGAGTAGATTTTTTCCGGCGACATCTCCGTGAGTTTACCGGGGAATCAGGCCAGAACAAAATCACCCTGCCGCGCGCTGTATTTGCGATTCACCATGATTACCGCAAAGGTCGGGGAAGTATTCCGCGCCGGCGCCGAGGCCCATTGTTTACTCGCGCATGTTTCCTAGTCTGAGAAAGCTACAAACAGGGCGATTAAACAAATCGCCCCACACCGTACACGCATTTGCAAACCGCCATAGTTTGAAAAAGCGCCGCCAGAATAAACAACAGGCGGAAAAAACATCCGTCAGAATCCGTCGCGTCCGCGTCATCCGTGTTCCATCCGGGTCAGTACCGCGAGCGGTAGCGAGCGTCACTTCAGCCAGCTTCACGCTCGCTACCGCTCGCGGTACTGATAATCTTCGGCTAAACTGCGCTCGGATTTCGCATCATCAGGGAGGGCGCCATGAATTTGCAAGATAAAGTCGTAGTTGTCACAGGCGGCGCGAACGGCATAGGCCGCGCGCTGTGCAGACGCTTCGCGGCCGAGGGCGCGCGCGGCGTCGTGGTTTCAGACATCGATTTCGACGCGGCCCGGAAAGTCGCGGATGAAATCAACGGCCTCGCGGTCAAAACCGACGTCGCCAGCGAGGCCGACGTCATAGCCTTGGTCGCAAAGGCCAAAGAAGCCTTCGGCCCCATTGACCTCTTCTGCTCGAACGCTGGCATCGGAGGCGTTCCGGGTTTCGAAGAGGTCTCGAACGAGGACTGGCGGCGGATTTGGGAAATCAACGTGATGGCGCACATCTACGCCGCGCGCGCCGCTCTGCCTCAGATGCTCGAACGCGGATCGGGCTACTTGCTCAACACCGCGTCGGCGGCCGGCCTGTTAACGCAGATCGGGTCGGCTCCCTATTCGGTGACTAAACATGCCGCCGTATCCTTCGCCGAATGGCTGGCGATCACCTACGGCGACCGCGGGATCAAGGTCTCCTGCCTCTGTCCGCAAGGCGTGAAGACCAATTTGCTGACGGCCGGCGCGCTCGCAGGCTCCGCCGGGTTCCTGCTCGCGGGCGCGATCGAGCCGGAGGACGCCGCCGAAGCCGTCGTGCGCGGTTTGGCCGAAGAGAAGTTCCTGATCCTTCCGCACCCGGAGGTCGCCGAATATTTCCGGCGCAAAGCGAACGATTACGACCGATGGCTGCGCGGCATGCGGCGGTTGCAGGATCAAGTTAATTCAACAAAGGAGATAGAAGATCGAGGATAGAAGATCGAGGATAGAAGATCGAGGATAGAAGATCGAGGATAGAAGATCGAGGATAGAAGATTGCGTCATCCGTTCGATCCTCGATCCTCGATCCTCGATCCTCGATCCTCGATCCTCAATAATCAAAGATGGGATACCTTGTTTTAATCCGGCACGGGCAGGCCCGCTCGTTCGAAAAGGACGGCGACCGGCTTTCGCCTTTAGGCGAAGAACAGTCGCGAGCGCTCGCCGGATATTGGATCCGGCAGGGCGTGAATTTCGATGAGGTCTATTCAGGTGAACTCGCCCGGCAGCGGCGCACGGCGGAAATCGCCGAAGAATGTTTCGTCCAATCGGGTTTGGCCTGGCCTCGGCTCCAAACCATGCCGGAATTGAATGAATACGACGCGATAGGGATCCTCAATAACCTGGTCCCTTCACTGGCCGAACGCGACGCCGCGTTTCGGGCGTTGGCCGAGACGTTCGAGCGGAACAAGGACGCGCCGGAACGCAATCGCCATTTCCAGAAGATGTTCGAGGCCGTGACCTCGGTTTGGCTAGGCGGGGAGTTCGAGGTCGAAGGCGTCGAGCCATGGCGATCGTTTCAATCGCGGGTTCGCGCGGCCATCAAACGGATCACCTCGGCCGAGGGGCGCGGCCGCCGCGTGGCCGTCTTCACTTCGGGCGGGGTGATCGGGCTGGCCGTGCAGAATGTCTTGAACGCGCCGGAGCGTTCGGCGTTAGAAATAAACTGGCGGGTGCGCAACTGCTCGCTGACCGAATTCATGTTCAGTCGCGACCGTATGTCCCTCGATTCGTTCAACGCGATCCCGCATCTGGAGGATCCGGCTTTGTGGACCTATCGGTAAGGTTTTAAGGCGCCGCGCGCGTAGGGGCGGGTATTCCCCGCCCAGCCGCCTCGATCACGGACGCGGGCGGGGAATACCCGCCCCTACGCGCGCGGTAATGTACGCTCCGCCCAGAATTATTGCCGTTCGCAGTGGCGCGGCTGGCGCCGATAAGATCGGGATGGTTATAATCGGCTCTGTAAATTCCCCCTGAAGGAGATCGGTTATGGTAGCTTCAAGCAAATCCAGAAATACCAGCTATGGGGTCGGCGATGAGGTCTCTTACGCCTTCGGCTCCGGGATCGCGTACGGCGAGGTCGTGCGGTTGCTGGAAGGCGGCGCGGCGGTCGAAATACTTTTTGAAGACGGGCGGCGCGAAATCAAAAAATCGAGAGACGGAGCGTTGAGGCTCCTCCGCCGCGCTTCGGGCGCAAGCGAGTTGGAAGAGAGACGTTCAGACCGCGAGAAGCTGCGCGACCAAGAGGTCAGCGAAGTCTTTCGCAGCGACCAGAAGAAACGCTGGTAGCGATGAAGATATAGAACAAACTCTCTGGTTTGCTGTTGTCCCACAATCGGCCGATCAAAGAGATCAGAGCAAAGTGTCTATTTGCTCTACATTTTCTTAGGAGGCAAATGATGAAAAGACTGCTCTCAATCGCATTATTAGCCGCGATGCTCATCAGTCTCGGCGTTATCGCGAACGCTCAGGACGGGAATAAGAGTTCCGAGGAAACCAAAACCCCGGATAACGTCACTATTCCCGAGGGCAAGCTGGCTAAGCTTTCACTCCAAACCCGGCTCAGCTCGAAACTCAGCGAAGTCAACGATGAGGTCACGGCCGTGCTGTATGAGCCAGTGCGGGTGGAGGACGGGCGTGTGGTCATCGAGCGCGGGACTGAATTCATCGGGCGCGTCACACAGGTGCAGGCCGCGAAGCGACCGCAAAAAGAGGCCACGATGACCGTCGTCTTCGACACGATGCGGATGCCGTACGGAACCGAGAAGGTTTCAGTCACCATCGTCGCCATTGACGACTACGTCAACGACGCCAAGCTGAAATCTAAGGACGAAGAGGGTAAAGTCGGCGGCGGACATTCAGGCGAACGCACGGGGAGGAACGCGGGGATCGGCGGCGGGCTTGGCTCGCTCGGCGGAATTATCGCGGCCAGGGCTGGCGCCGGGCTTGGCGGCCTCGCGGGCGGCATCGGAGGGGGCGTGCTCGGCGGCGTGATGGTGACCAAAGGCAACGACATCAAGCTCGAGCCCGGCACGATCCTGAGAATCAAATTCGAACGCGCGGTCACGCTCCCGGCCTTTGAAATCGAACGCTGATATGCGAATCGCGCTTGACGCCATTCCATTGGCCGCGGCAAAAACAGGAGTCGGGCATTATACGGACGCGCTGGCTGAAGGGCTGGCGCGCGCCTATCCCAACCATCAATACGACCTGCTCTCACCGTTCGAATTCGATCTCGATTATAACGGCGACAGGCCGAAGAACCTGAACAGACAATTCATCCCGGTCCGCTCGATTTTTCGCAAATGGTGGCTGGTGGGACTGCCCTCGCTGCTCAGGATTTATCATGTGGACGTTTTTCACGGCACGAACTATTGCGTTCCGGTCCTCGCGCCCTGCCCGACGGTCGTCACGATTCATGACATGTCGCTCTACACGCAATCGCACACGCACGAGAAGGCGAATGTCAAACGAGGCAAACTCCGGATGCCGATCATGGCGCGCCGGGCGAGCCTGATCATCGCGCCGAGCGAATGGACGAGGCGGGAGATCGTTGAACAGTTGCACGTCAGCCCCGAAAAGATTCGGGTGGTTTACGAGGCGGCGCGGGAAGGAATGAAACCCATGCCGGGGCCCCTCTGTCAGGACGCCCTCGACAAATATCAGATACGCCGCCCATATCTGCTTTACGTCGGAACGATCGAGCCTCGGAAGAACTTGCTGACGCTCATCCGCGCCTACGACGAATTGCTGCGAACGACGACGCGCCGCCCGCAACTGGCCCTGTGCGGCGGGCGCGGGTGGCTGTGCGACGATGTCTTTAAGCTGGTCGAAGATTTAAAGTTGCAGGATCAGATACGCTTCACCGGCTACGTCGATGACGCCGACCTGCCCGCGCTCTATTCCGCCGCCGAAGCCTTCGTCTACCCGTCGTTTTATGAAGGATTCGGACTGCCTCCCCTCGAAGCGATGGCCTGCGGGGCGCCTGTGATCACAAGCGACGTTTCGAGCCTGCCCGAAGTGGTGGGCAACGCCGGACTGGCTCACGCCCCAAATGACGCCGGCGCGCTGACTGAGGCGATGGCTAAATTGCTCGAGGACGAAACGGCGCGCGAACATTTCAGACGCGAGGGGATGAAACAGGCCGCGAAATTTTCGTGGGAGCGGGCCGCGCGCGAAACACAATCAATCTATTATGAGGTTTTGAAGAAAGGGTGACGGGCGGTTGGCGCCTGGCGACTAGATGGTTGGCGTCTCAGGAGTAAACCAACCACCTGGGCGCCAACCGCCTGGTCGCCAGCGCGCGCTCGATCGAAGGCCTGTTGGTCGGATGCGCGCCTTACTCGTTCGCGCAATACGATCGCAAGACTCCCATCGACCAACACAACCGCGAATACGCTCCTTACGAGGTCGGAGTGGCGCTGGCGGCCGCGGGCTTCGCTGTCGTGGGGCTTGAAACTGAGGACGTGTGGATGCGCTCTAACCCGGCGATCATCGAACTGCTCAAAGAGGTCAACCTGCCGACCGAAAATCGCGGAGACAACATATTCGCGCTGGCGCGCAAAACCGGCGCGCCGATCGAGCGCTACCCTAAGGAACTCTACGTTGACTGATAAGAAAGATAGAGAGCGGGAGAGCGGGAGAGCGGGGGAGCAGGAGAAGGGAGGAGACACACGACCACTTCCCATTGAGTGGGAGGACGATGAGATTGCAAGCAGTGAGCTAGTATCTCTCCCTCTCCCGCTCCCTCCCTCTCCCGCTCTCCCGCTCTCCCCCTCCCCCTCCCCCGCTCTCCCCCTCTCGGTTCCCGTCGAGGCCGAGAATCAGCGCCTCGACCTCTTCCTCGCCTCGCGCTTCAGCGAGACGAGCCGGTCGGCGATTCAGCGCGCGATCAGCGGCGGCGACATCACTGTCAACGGCAAAACGGTCAAGCCCAGCCACCGCCTCAGGGCCGGCGAAGAGATAACCGGCGAAATTCCGGCCGCCCCGGTCATCGACGCGGTTCCCGAAGACATTCCGCTCGACATCGTTTACGAAGACGAAGAGATTATTGTCGTCAACAAACCCGCCGGAATGGTCACGCACCCGGGCGCGGGCGCGGCCTCGGGGACGCTGGCCAACGGGCTGGTCTATTACCTCAATCGGATCGGACGCCAACCGCCGCGACGCGGAGGGGCGTCACGACCAGGCATAGTGCACCGCCTGGACGTGGGCACGTCGGGATTGATCGTTGTGGCGAAAACGGACCGCGCGCATCTCAACCTCGCTGAACAGTTCGAATCGCGATCGGTTATGAAGGCCTATACTGCGATGGTCTATGGGGTAGTGAGGGAGGATTCCGGAAAGATCGAAGCGCCGATCGGCCGCGCCCCTCGCAACCGCGTGAAGATGGCTGTCACGCGAGATGGACGGCAGGCGACGACTCTCTACCGCGTGGTCGAACGCTTCGATGAATTCACGCTGCTCGATGTAGAGATCAAGACCGGCCGCACTCATCAAATCCGCGTCCATCTGGCCCACATCAAACATCCCGTCGTGTCCGATTCGACTTACGACGCGGGCCGGGCGAATTCAATTAAAAGCGCGAAGTTGCGCGCGGCGGTGGCGCGACTGGACCGACCTTTTCTGCATGCGGCGCGACTCGGATTCACGCATCCGGCGACGGGAGAGGGGATGGAATTCACCGCCCCGCTCCCCACTGAGTTGCGCGCCTTCCTGGAGCAGGTCTCAGCCACAGTACCGCGTCCGTGATCAACGCGGGCGGGGAATACCCGCCCCTACGCGCGCGGTACTGTGGCAGGTCTCAACGGCTTGTTGACGGCGATAGTGGGACAGACTTTAGTCTGTCCGTCCACGATTCACACGACGGACAGGCTAAAGTCTGTCCCACTATCGCTCAGACGGTTTTGATCTCGGTCACTTTCAGGCCGCGCTGCTTAGCTTCTTCCAGAAAATGCCTGGTGACGTCCTCTTCGCCGCGCGCCTGGCCGTTCCACACGACCACCGCCGACAATTGCTCTCCGGTCTCTTCGGCCAAATCTTCAGCCTGATCCAGAATGTCGTGGTTCGCGGCGAAATACGACTCTTCATCTTCGTCGTAATCGTCCACGATCAGGTCGCCCTTCTCATCCACCTCGGCCATGATGCGGTCGTAACGCTCGCCCCAATCGCCGGGGCGGTCAATGACCGACGCATGTTTGAACGTCACTTTATCGTAAGGCAGAACGACGCGACGGCGAATGCCCAATTCACCCGCGGCTTCCAGGGCCAGAATGTCAGCGCCGCAAGCCGCGGCGCTGACCAGCGTGGTCGCCTTCTCGGCCCGCAGGAACTCGCGGATTCGCTCTTTGACACTCTCAGCGTTCTCGGGTGAAAAACGTTTTTCTTTTGATTCCGGCGCGTCAACGCGACGGCCGGCTAATGCGACAATCATCCCGTTATCCTTTTTATTTTTAGAACATAGTCGATCGAAGCCTGATTATCTCAACGAACCGGGAAAGATTCCACAAGCAAATATCAAATTTTTTTTCTGATTCTTCGCTCCACTTCTATGTCGTCAGGCGCTGCAGGCGACGCAAACAATCCGCCTTCGAATTGCGGCGCGATCTCGACACGGCCGAGCAGAATTCGTCGAATCCTCCCTGGCAGGACATAACGCGCAGCTCTTTCGACACGGCCGACCAGCGCGGCCAGATCGCTTCCGCCGTCCCAATGCTCACGCAAAATCTCCTCATTTGTCCGGCTCAACAATCTCAAGACGACCAGCGAGACCAGATAGAGATCATCAACCTGGCCGATGAACGGAAACAGGTCGGGGATGAAATCGAGTGGGGAGATGACGTAGATGATCGTCCCGGCGAGCAGGGCCTTCTCAGCCAACGGCGCGCGGGGGTCTTTAAACAGCCGATAAAGCAGTTTGAGAAAATTGGGGATGAGCGTCGCCGCCTCTCTCAAGACGCCACGCCTATGTTTAGGATTTTTCAGGTCAATTTCCATGAGGATCAGGGATTGAGGATCGAGGATCGAGGATCGCGCCATCGCTCACAAGGCGATTCTCGATCCTCAATCTTTGATCTTCAATCTTCAGGGTTTACTGCGCGCCGCCTTCGATGTTTAAATGTCTCGCAGGCGACAGAGCATTTAAACACTCATTGTAAATTGATTCAATCTAGTTATGGCTCAAGAACGCGATTTCAGCGAAGCTTTTCCGCAATCTTTAGAATTGACCGACGACGATTCGGTCTTGCAGATCGTGTGGGACGACGGCCACACCAGCCGCCTCCGGCTCGACGCCTTGCGCGCGGCTTGTTCGTGCGCGGTTTGCCGGGGGCATCATCCGTCGCAGAGTTTGAATTTAAAACCCGAACAGTTTCCAGACATCCACATCGCCGACATCGCGCCCGTGGGTCGGCGCTGCGCGAGATGGAAAATTCGGCCTGATCGTCAATATAAAAAGTGTTTTCAGCCACGAATGAACACGAATATTCACGAATGGCGGCGAGGGTGGAAAACAAACGATTCATAAGATCAAAGAAAAGATTCGTGTTCATTCGTGTTCATTCGTGGCTAATATTCTTTTTCTTGAAAGGCATATCTACTCTCTGAACCTTACCTGGGCGCGATACCTGGCCAGCAGCTCTTCGAGGAACCCCTCGTAATTGAATGTCGCAGGGTCGTAATAAGGCCGTATCTTTTCGAGCAGCGGCATCGCGATGCGCCACGCCAGCCACATCCTGGGGTGTTCGGGGATGTCGTAGCGACGGCGGAGGAAGCTTTCGACGGCCAGGATTTCCGAGGAGGTTACGCGCGCTCTTTGACGACGACAGTATTCGCCACGTAATCGCCCAGCCGCTTCGCGCGCGCGCTGGCGAAGACCGAGACGATCCCAACCGAATAGAACGGCGGAACGATCATGTCCGCGAATCGGATCAGGTTGCGCGCGAGCGCGGCGAAAAAATTGATCGGGCGTCCGTCTTCCTGAATCACGCGCAGTTTGAGCCACCGCTTACCCGGCGTCTGACCGCTCCAAACCGTCTCGAAAAAGATGAAATATCCGAAGAAGATTAAGAAGCTGGCGATTATCGTCCCGGCCACGACCCAGAGGCTGATCTCCCTCTCGGCGCTGAAGACCGCGCCCTCGGCGGAGCGCAGTCCGGGGCTCAAACTACGCGCGATGACATAAACGATCACGGATGAACCCACCTGAATGACATGGTCAACTGCGCAGGCGAGAAAGCGGTTGCCGATCGTCGCTAGCGCGAATTGCAATTCAACATGTTCCGGCGTCTCGATGACTAGAGTCTCGTCAGTCATATCATCTCATTACTCTGTTTGCTTCTCTGGCGCGCCCTGCTCAGTTTTCTTCTCTGGCGCGGGCGAAGAACAACAAGGACAGTTACAGTTACAAGTCTTCTTCTCCGGCTTCCCCTGCTCCGTTGGCTTCTCGGGCGCTACCAGCTCTGTCGGCTTCTCCGGCGCTACCAGTTCTGTTGGCTTCTCCGGCTTCCCCTGATCTGCCGGCTTCTCCGGCGCGCCCTGCTCCGTAGGCTTCTCCGGCTTCTCCTGCTCCGTAGGCTTCTCCGGCGGCGCCTTCTCCGCCGGCTTCTCCGGCGCGCTCTGCTCTGTTTGTTTCTCTGGCGCGCCCTGCTCTGCCGGTTTCTCTGGCGCGCCGGCCATGGCCTTTGCGACAGCGCCGTTCAAAGCGCTGCTCATCTGGGGGCTGTAACCAACCATACGCCAGATGAGCCTCCCGTCAGAGCCGAAAACCAGAGTATAGGGGATGCGAGCGGCCGCCATGCCACTGAAAAACTGGTAAATCGCATGCTGGGCGAAGACGTTCTGATAATCCATTCTATATCTTTTCACGAAACTCTTGACCGCCTGCTGGTCTTCCGCCGGGTTCTCGAGGTTCATTCCGATGACTACCAGCCCGTCCTTGCCATACTTTCGGTGTAGCTCACCCAGGTGCGGAATCACCATGCGGCACGGGCCACACCAGGTGGCCCAGAAATCGATCAAGACCGGCTTACCCTCGCCGAGCAGCGTGTTGAGACTGACGCTCTCGCCGTCGAGCGTCTTGACGGTGAAGTCCTTCGCCTTGAGCTGATCGAGGGTCGGCCCCGGCGAAGGTCGAGAAGGATATTGTTTAGCAAATGAATGCGTGGTGTGAGTGAATGCGAATAACGTGACCGTGAAGACGGACACCAGTAAGAGGATTGTCTTTCTCAAAGCTTAGCCTTTCTCTGTTTCGTGTTTTGATTGAATTGCGGGATCGCAGGGCCTGCGCCCGCTTCGATGACGCCCTTTCGCTCATCCGCGATCAGGACGGCAAGGACTTTGTTGCGGAACCTGGCGCTCTTTCCGACCGCCAGGTGTTCGACCAGCGTCAGCATCCGGTACCATGAAGATTCCAGGTCGTCGGCCAGCCGCGAGACCTGCGTGATGTCGTAAGGCGTTGCGACCTCGGCCACGCCGAGTCGCGCGAAGACCGACAGGTACCGCGCCATGGCCAGATCGGGACACAACAAACGTCGCTTCCCGATCTTCAATTCGACGCCGAGCAGCGTGTGCATAATCTCGACGTCGGTCTTCTTCACCGGGGCGTCGAGCCGGTAACTGCGCGTGCGGATCGCGCGGACCCGGTCGCGATAGATGACCGAAATCAGTTGATCGCCCAACTGGCGTTTGACTTCGGCGGCTATCTCTTCGACGCGAATGGCGCGCGACTGCGGTTTGGGCGTCGGGACTTTGATCATAATCGAACGCACGAGATGGCGCGGACGCTTAGCCTTTTTACATTTAAGATTCGATCTGGGAGGAGAGTTTTACCACAGAGACGCGAGTGGCGGGAAGGCGCCTCGTTCGGCGTTCTGACAGGTAGGGCGCATGGACCGGTTACGCGCGCTAACGACCGCGCGGTACGGTACAGGGAGCGGTAGCGACCTGGTTGCATCGTGAGGCGCGCACTCGGAGACGACAAGATCGCTACCGCTCCCTGTACCGTACCGCCGCGTGTCTCAATGTTGTGCGTTCCGACTTAGCTTCAATCGTGCCCCCCGGTTAGAATGTCAGCCTCGCGGCGAATTGGAAGGCGCGCGGCCCGCCAGTGCCGAAGACTTGTCCGACGCGCGTGCTCGGCTGCCCGAATCGCCCCGTGGTCAGGTTGCTTTCGTAACCGCCGAGGTTCGCGACGTTGAACAGATTGAAGACCTCGCCGATCAGCGTCAGCTTATATTTTTCGTTGAACTGGACGAAGCGCGACAGGCGCACGTCCTGAGCGAAGAAGTCGTCGCCGCTGTCGAACTTATCCGGCAGGACGATCGGATTGAGTATCTGGTCTTTTGACGTGCGCGGACGAACCGCGCGCGGAGTGCCGTCCGGGTTTCTCTCGATGCCCACGTTGTAGGCCGCCACCAACTCACGCAACTTTTCTGCGCTGACGCTCCGCCCAAAGCTCCTGAAGTAAGTCCCCGGCAGCGGCGTAGTGTCAATGCCGTCACCGTCGAGGTCGGCCGCGACATTGGCGTTGAGTGGAGGCTTGCTGACCATTTGCGAGATCAGCGAAACTTGCCAGGTGTTCGTAAGTCCCCTCAGAAAGCGTGAACCGCCCTTGTAGCTCGGCAGTTCCAATAAGCCGCTGAAGGTGAAGCGGTGTGTCCGGTCAGACTCGATGTAACCATCACCGGCGAACAGGTTATTGGCGTCAATTACCTCGTTGAAGCCAGTGAAGCGCGAGAATGCATACGAGCCTGTGAACTGGTAACGTTCAGCGAACCTCTTGTCCACCTTGACGAGCAGCCCCGTGTAGCGAAAGTTGGCGCTGCTTTCCGTTACCCTGATGACTCCTTGCGAACAGATCGCCTTCGGATTGAGCGCCTGTGCGGTCGAAGTACAAAGCGGAATGACCGGATCGCGCACACTGGTCACCGCCCCGGTAGTCGGATTGGTAGAGATCACGCGCCGGCGCTCGAACCGGTTGCGATCATAGACGAAAAGCTCATTCAGGCCGCCGAAATGGATCGAGCGGCGCATGACGAAATCGGCCGTCACTACCAAATTTGGCTTCAACTCGCGCTGGACGCCGATCGTCGTGTTGGCGGCGTAGCCGATGACCGTGTTGGGATCGAACAGCCCGTTCGCCTGCTTGAAGACCTCGATGCCGCGCACCGCCAGATTCGTCCCGTCGCCTAACTGCGATTGGAGGCCGGCGCGGATGGTCGGCAACTGCGTCAACAGGGCCTGACCTGAGAACGGCGCTGGGTTCGGAAAATCCAACCCGACCAGTGAGCCGGGAATCTGGCCGCGCCCGTTGCCCGACGGACCCGTCAGGAAGCGTTCCTGCAACCGGACGTAAAAGACGTTCGAGTCGTGGTAAATGCCCGCGCCGCCGCGAATCACCGTTTTACCATTGTTTTTCACGTCCCAGGCGAAGCCTAGGCTCGGATCGAAATTGTTCTTATCTTTCTTCGGCGCGCTAAGGTCACCGTTCAAGAGCGCGCTAACAAGCGGCGGGCGATCCAGATCGTGGTTGAGCAGCTTGTTCTCGTAAACGTAGGCGACGCCGTATGTGAATGTGAAGTTCGGCTTGACGCGCCAGCCGTCGGTGACGAAGAAGCGTAGGCGGTCGTTGCGCGACACGTCGTCGCGGTTGAAAGGCTGCGGCTGTCCGGGATCGCCGATTCCGGTGGTGAATGAACGCAATGGCAGCCTCAAGATGTCTGCCACTGTTGGCAGTAAGCCGGGACTGCTAGGGACAAACGTCTTGTTGACGTCGTTAGAGATCACTTTCAAGCTTGCCGGCAGCGCGTTGTAGATGGCCAGCGAGGTTGCATCGCTTTTGGGGTCCGGCGTGAGGCCGCCATTTGGGAAAGCGCGCCTGTAGATGTCGACGGGATCGTGCAGCGTGATTGTCGCCGGTTCATCGAACGCCCAACTGCCGATGGAGTATAAATGCTCCCATTCGCCGCCGAAGCGCAGCCGGTGGGAGCCTTTCTGCCAGCTCAGCGTATCGGTCAGTTGATAAGTGCGCAGGATGCGGTTCTGCGGCGTCTGGTCGTTGGCGCCGATGCGGAAACCGCCGCCCGCGCGGATCTGCGGCCCGCCCAACCCCAGACAGAAAACCGGATTGCGGCAATCGTCAGTCGTCGGATTATTGAGGCGTCCGCTGTAGAAGCCGTAAGAGTAGCGGAGGTCGTTGACCAGATGTGACGTAAAGACCGAGGTCAAGCCGCCTTGCGCTTGCGCCGCGACGTTCTTGGTAACGACCCAGTTCGAAGGCATGCGCACCCCGGAATTTGGATTGTAATTGTCGTTGTTATCCGTGCTCAGCCGGATGAAGGCGCTGTGCTTGTCGTTCACCTTCCAGTCGAACTTGGCGTTGGCCTGCTTGGCGGAGAGCGGGTTCGGCGCGACGTGGTCGTATTGCGAGAAGATCGCGTGGTTGTTGTTAACGGTGAAGACTCCGTCCTGATTGTTGTTCTCGAAGTTGAAAAACCAGAAGAGCTTGTCTTTCTTGATCGGGCCGCCCAGACTGCCTCCCGCCTGCCGCCGCGCGAAGAACGGGTCGTTCAATTTCGGGTCTTGAAATCGGTTTGGGTCGCGTCCGAAGCCCGGGAAGGCGGCGACGTTGTGATCGCGGTAATAAATGAACGCGCTACCGTGAAGGTCGTTCGATCCGCTGCGCGAGACGAAGTTGATCGAGCCGACGCTGGTAACGCTGGTCGAGAGATCAAAGTTGAAGGTTGAGATCTGGAACTCCTGCACTGACTCCTGCGAGAAGTTCTGCGCCGTGCCGCCGGTGATGCGGTCGTTGATCGTCGCCCCGTCCACCGAGATGCGCGTCATGGTTTGATTGGCGCCGGCGATGGAGACGCGGAAGAAATTGTTGGGGCTCGTCCCGGGGTTGGCGACCGCAACAACGTCCACGCCGGGTTCGAGCATCGCAAGTTGCAAAAAGCTCCGGCCATTCAAGGGCAGGTTCTCGATCTGCTGGCGATTGACCACGCCGTCAATCTTGAAATCGCTGGTGTTGACAGCCGGAGTGTCACTGGTGACGACAACCGTTTCGGAAGTCGCGCCGATTTCAAGCTTGAAATCGATATTGACGTTCTCGCCGACCTGCACCGTCACCGGCGCCAAGCCGCTCTTGAACCCGTTGGCCCCGACTTTCACCTCATACTCGCCGGGCGGCAAGTTGCCGATTTGATACTGGCCGTCAGATTTGGTCGTGAAATGGCGCTCGGCGCCGGTGTCTTTGCTGACGACCGTCACGCGCGCGCCGGAGATGACAGAATCCGATTGATCTTTGACCGCGCCGCGCACGCCGCCTGTAGGAGTCTGCGCCAAAGACGCGGCGGTCAGGGCGAAGACCGCGAGCACCCCTGAAAGAATGTAGCAAAGACTCCTGACGCCACATAGCAAGTTATTTGGGAAGAAAGGAAGCATAGACAGCTTCAATAACCGCACACGCATGTTCAACCTCCAAAGTGTCCTGATGGACAGGTGGAAAAAGGCCCTCATGGCCTATTGATGGAGAAACCGTGGCGACGGGATATCGTCCGGACGATCCAGCCACGTCTGGTAGCGAACGTCTCAGGTTTACGTTAAGCCTTCGTTCTCCTAGCCTGTTATCCCAGCTTGTTTCTGTTTATTTAAGGAATGCTCTTAAGTCGGTACGGCACAGGGAGAGGTAGCGACATGCCGCCGCGTAAAGGGTATGCCCCGGAGGCGCCAGGTCGCCGCCGCTCCCTGTACCGTACCAACTGCGCTATAAAAATTGCGTGATACGACGATAGGAAAGTAGACACCTGACCGGCTTACCGAACGGTCAGGCAAGGCGCATTTTATCCTCACCCGTGGAATTTTGACAGTAAATTGAAAGTTAAATTTGACGGTGGGACTGAGAGAGAACGGTAGCGACCCCGTCGCATCAGGGCGCGCGCGCCACGAGACGACCGGATCGCTACCACTTCAAGCGCCACACCGGCTCGAATCAGAACTTGATTCGTCCGCCGATCTGGAAAACACGCGGGCCGCCGAGTCCGAAAGTGGGACTGGCCTTATCGGTCGCCTGGCCGAAGCCGCTGTCGAGATCTCCTCTGAATCTGAGCTTGTTCGAGG
>WNFV01004357.1_pt1 | contig 17598 bp, 18 predicted proteins | sample 5400101 | NCBI WGS metagenome assembly WNFV01 (sample SAMN13153361, study PRJNA577476) | soil metagenome | isolation source: 115 cm soil or saprolite under grassland replicate 1 | place: USA:California | collected 2016-06-15
CCGCGAGCGTTGCGAAGCACGCGTAGTTGTAATGGAAGCCCGCGTGGTCCGGCATGTGCTCGAGGCCACCGCGGACCGCTTCGAGCGCGTCGGCGTACCGCTGTTCGCCGTAGGCCGTCATGGACTCTCTGTGAAACGGCCACGCCTTACCCCAATCGATCCCCTCGTACGCCTCGCCGGGTGTGGCGCCGAGGGCGAGGACGGTTCCGTCCCCGGTCGCCTTCCGCCGCGACTCCGGCCCGACGAACAAGAATGTCCCTGCGGGCGCGTCGACCGTCTCGCCGTCGACCTCGAAGGTCGCCTTCCCGTCGAGCACGATGTACAGCTCCTCCTGGCCCGACCCGGACTCGTCGTGCTCGTTGATCAACGTGCCGTCCTCGCCGGGCGTGTAGGCGTTGATCCCGAATGCGTGGATCCCGAGGTGCTCGCGCACCGGAATATCTCTGCCGCGCCGCTCGATGTCGTCGAGGCGCGCGACCTGCCACTTCGCGTTGTCGTTCATCCGATCTCCTCCGTGTCGCGCGGGTCGTTGCGAATCGTTGATCGTAACCGCGTCAAGCGCGTCGCCTGATCTGACGACAGGCTGCGGACGGGGAAGGGCACCCTCGGCTGAGGTCGCGGCAGTGATGCGCCCGATTTCTTGAGTCGAGGCGGAAAGCGTGGATTGCGCGAGCGTGCTGTCGCCTGACGCCGAGCTTCACCTGGCAACAATGGCAACGGTCGCCGTTCGCTCGCGTTCGCTCAGGTGTTCGCTCGCCGACTGATTCCGGTCATCCATGGGCTCTGGGCGAACGTCAGCGAAGAGAGACGAACGCTGCTCCGCGTCGACAAGCTGGGGGTCAATGGTTCGAGCCCAGTACCGCCCACCTTAGGAGGTATTGCGCGAACCGCCGCCCGGCATCCTGTAGGTGGGGATGATCCGGCGGCGGTCGTGTCTTGGCTCGTCCGTGGATGCGTCGCGGATTAGCATTGCGAAGAGGTGACTGGTCAAGCCCCGCCGGTTCCTGCTGCCGCGACCTCCATGGAATCAGAGCCCCGCATCGAGCCGCCGGTGGTCTACCAGCACCCGTTGGCGTATCTGCTCGGTCTGGAGGGGATCGCCTTGCTTCGCGCCTTCGCGGGGGACTACGACCGCGACTTCACGATGATCCGACTCGCCGAGATCCGCGCGCTGTTGGACTCTGTCGAGGAGTTGGGCGACGGGGCCGTGGTCGAGCCGATCCCGACGACGGAGGGGTACGGCAGCTGGGCCGAGTTCTATGACGAGCCTGGAAACCAGCTCATCGATTTGGAGCAACCGAGCGTGTGGGAGATCCTCGACGGGTTGCCGCGCGGGATCGCACTCGACGCCGCCTGCGGCACCGGCCGCCACAGCGCCTATCTCGCCTCGCTCGGCCACACGGTGATCGGCGTGGACAGCTCAGCCGCGATGTTGGAGCTCGCTCGCGAGAAGGTGCCCGACGGCACGTTCCACGCGGCCGACCTGCACGACCTGCCCCTGCCCGACGACCACGTCGACGTCGTGGTCTGCGCGCTCGCCCTGATGCACTTCCCAGAGATCGAGCCGGTGCTGGCCGAACTCGTCCGTGTGCTACGGCCCGGCGGCAGCCTGGTGATCTCGGACTGGCGGATCCTGATCGGAGATACCGGCCTACCGGTGGTCAAAGACAGACCCGACGGTAGCCCTGGTTACATGCCGACCTGGAGCCGGCCCACCAGCGAATACCTCGCGACTGCTCTCCGCCTCGGCCTACAGGTGCGTAAGTGCGAAGAACCCCTGCGGCCGTTCCCGCTGGTCGACGACAACGGGTTGTCCGAGGGGGCGCCAGTCCCAGATCACGTCCCTGGCGCTCCGCCGAACATTTGGGCGTTGCATCCCTGGTGTCCCGCCGCCACCAACGCCGCCTATCGCGGCGTCCCCGCCGCGATCATTTGGCACTTCCAACTCGACCGAGCTTGAAGTCAGGCAGAGCCGCGCGCGGGGCGGACGCAAGCACCTTGCCTTTGTCACCCCAGCGTCGGACACTCCACTCGTGGAAGCCCCCGAAATTCGGTATGCGAGGAGCGGCGACGTTTCGCTCGCCTACGCCGTCAGCGGCACGGGACCGTTCGACCTCGTCCTCGTCCACGGCTTCGTCGGCAACCTCGAGACTGTGTGGGAGCAACCGTTGCGGGTCGCCTTCCTCGAGCGCCTCGGCTCGTTTGCGCGTGTGATCGAATTCGATCGGCGTGGGACGGGTTTGTCGGATCGCGTCCGCGACGTCCCGACCCTCGAGACGCGCATGGACGACCTGCGCGCGGTGATGGATGCTGCGAACTCGGAGCGGGCGGCCGTCTTCGCAACCTTTGAGGCCGGCTCGATGGCGGTGCTCTACGCCGCGACGTATCCGGAGCGTGTGGCCGCACTCGTTCTCTACAACCCGATCGCAAAGGGTCTCTGGGCGCCGGATTACCCGTTCGCCCGCACGGAAGACGAATGGCGCTCCGAGTTGGCGGAGATTCGTGAGCGCTGGGGCGAGCCCCAGTTTTTCGCAGAACTCACCCGCGCGATGGCCCCGTCGCGCGCGGACGATCCGACGTTCTTGGCGTGGTCGGCGAAGGTCTTGCGAACCGGCGCGAGCCCCGGTGCGGCGCTTGCGATCCGGCGCATGGCACGGGACGTCGACATCAGGGACGTCTTGCCTTCGATCCGCGTGCCGACGCTGATAATGCACGTGGCGTGGACTGCCGAGGAGGCGCGCTACGTGGCCGAGCGCATTCCCGGGGCACGCCGGGTGGAGATCCCGGGCTCGGACACCATGTTCATCCTCGCCCCGGGGTTAGATGACGAACTCGAGCGTTTCGTAAAGAGCGTCTGGGGTGCGCCTGAGCCGGAGACCGTCCTTTCGACTGTTCTCTTCACCGACATCGTGGGCTCGACCGAGCGTGCGGCGGAACTCGGAGATCGGCGCTGGGCTGAGCTGATCACGTCGCACCATACGCTCGTGCGTCGGCAGCTCGACCGCTTCCGCGGGCGCGAGCTCGACACCGCCGGCGACGGCTTTTTCGCGAGCTTCGACGGGCCCGCCCGCGGGATACGGTGCGCCTGCGCGATCGCCGAATCCGTACGCGAGCTCGGGCTCGACGTCCGCGCCGGCCTCCACACCGGCGAGTGCGAGCTGATCGGGGAGAAGCTGGGTGGGATTGCGGTGAACATCGGCGCTCGGGTAGCGTCACGGGCTGGGCCCGGCGAGGTGCTCGTCTCAAGCACAGTCAAAGACCTCGTCGCAGGCTCGGGGATTCGCTTCGCCGACCGCGGCGCCGTCGAGCTGAAGGGCGTGCCCGGCATGTGGCAGCTGTTCGCTGTTGATTGATCCCGTGCTGCACCTCCGATCGAACCGACCGAGTCTCTTTCGAACAGCCGCACCTCGTAGGATGGCCGTACGTCGCTCAATCGATGGAAGGAGAGATCATGGCCACCGTCACCAAGGGGCTCTGGGTGCCGCTCGAGGCGAAGCCCGGCAAGGAGGCGGACCTGGCGAAGTTCCTCGAAGACGGACGCACGCTCGTCGAGGACGAGCCGGACACGACGGCGTGGTTCGCGGTCCGACTCAGCGACGCACAGTTCGCTATCTTCGATGTCTTCCTGGACGACTCGGGCCGCGATGCACACCTCTCGGGCAGTGTGGCCGAGGCGCTGATGGCCCAGGCGGACGAGCTGCTCGCGGAGCCTCTGGACATCCAGAAGGTTGACGTGATCGCGTCGAAGCTGCCGGCCTAGCGCTGGCTCGCGAACGCTCGGCGCCGACGACCGCGACCGGGCCGCCGGAGCGGCCCAGTCGCGCCCGCTACGCCTAGCAGCTCGTGTTCGCCTCGCCGTTGAGACAGGTGTCGCGGCCGTGCCCGCCGTCGAGCGTGTCGGTCCCCGGCCCTCCGTCGAGCCGGTCCCGTCCGTTTCCGCCCCTCAGCGTGTCGTTGCCGGTGAAGGCCTCGAGCACGTCCTTGCCGTTGCCGCCCTCGAGGGTGTCGTTGCCTTGCCAGCCGTGGAGTTCATCCGCGCCCTGCCCGCCTTGCAGGAGGTTGTTGCCGAAGTCGCTCGCGTGCAGCGTGTCTCGTCCTTGGCCGCCAACGACGAGATCGTTGCCGGTGTTTCCGGGCCCACAGCATCCGAGCACGCCGCCGTCGACGAGATCCTTGCCCTGCTCTCCCGTGAGCCTGTCGGTCCCATCGCCCCCCTGGAGCGTGTCGTTCCCGGACCCGCCGCAGACGAGGTCGTTTCCGTCGCCGGCCGAGACTTGGTCATTGCCGCCGCCTGCTGCGATGACGTCGGCTCCCGGCGTGCCGGTGATGACGTCTGCGCCATGCGTGCCGACGATTGTCGGCGCCACCCCGAAGCAGGAGCCGTGCGGCGAGCCGCCGATCGCGCCGGCGGCGGAGACACCGAGCCCGACTACGAATGCCGAGAGCGCCATGACTACGAGTTTTCGATCTCTCCCCCTTTCGCGTTCTCTCGAGAACCGCGGCGAAAGCATGACAAACGACGGGATCCGATGCCGACTCGCCGGTCGCGGCATAACTTTGGCCGGGTCGGGGCAAACAGTCTCCGTCTCAGTCAGAGAGGAGGTTCAAAATGATCGTGCTCGGCGCTGTCTGTCTGATTCTCGGCCTGATCTTCGGCAGCAGCATCCTGTGGACGATCGGGCTCATCCTGATCGTCGTCGGGGTCATCCTCGCGGTGCTAGGGATGCTGGATCGAGCGGTCGGCCCTCGACGCTATTACTGGTGAATCGCTTGCGGCGGGTTCGCCGCGCTCACGGGGTTTGGTACGCGAACGTCACACCGGCCCGAACTCTCGCCCAGTAGGTGACGCAGCGACCGAAAACCCGGGTTCGGTAGTGGGTCAGCGTCCCTGCGAAGGTCCCGCTCCCGCCTGACGTGTTGCTGGTCGCCACGTGCTCGAGAGCGCCGTTGATCCCGTACTGCTGGTTGGTGCAGTTCGGGCCCGGGTTGATCGTCGTGACCGTGCCGCCGTGGTAGACGTAGCTTCCGCTGACGTAGTCGATCGCGCCGCTCGGGCTTCTCGTCGTCATGGCGAACCAGCCACCGGTGATGTAGGTCGGCCGTGACCCGAGTCGATCGTGCTCGATACACGTGTCCGCCAGGGCGGAGTCGCCCGCGTTGCCATGGCCCTTGCCGGCAAAGCACCCGACCGTCGAAGTGAAGGCGTACTCAGCCAGGCCAACCGTGAAGTTCGTGGAGCCGGGCGCGGCGGAAGCGGCGGGAACGATGGCGAGGGCTGCCGCACTGCAGGCGGCAACGAGGAACCGGCACGAACGTCTCATCGGACGACCCCCATTCTGCTTGACGGCGTTCCGGACCTTCCCTGGAACCGGACCGGCGAAACGCCTGCGCAGCCCCTCGCGGGGTTTTCTTCAGGTCGGAGCCGGGCCTGCACAGACCCGGCTCGCCTGTTTCACGTTTCGAAGCTCGAAAGGTGGCTTAGCCGTCCCACTTCCAGCCTGCACAGGCCAGTGAAGCGGCGACGAGAGCGAGCCGAGCGAGCCAGACGTTGAGCTGCGGCATGAGGACTCCTGGTTGGTCGAACAGGGGGACCCGGGTTTGATCGGATCGTCCGGCGGCTCCCCCGACCCCTGGAACGCGGGAGCTTTACAATTCGTATTCCGGGTTGCCGAGCTCGGCGACGAGCGCCTCGACCACCGTCGGATCGAAATGCGTTCCGGCCCCTCGCTTCAGCTCGGCGAGCGCCTGCGCCTGGCTCAATCGCCCCCGATAGATGTGATCGGAGACCAGCACGTCGAAGGCGTCGACGGCGGCGAGAATCCGTGCCGGCAGCGGGATTGCCTCGCCGGCGAGGCCGTCGGGGTAGCCCGTCCCGTCCCAACGCTCGTGGTGGTGAAGGACCCAGCCGGAAACGGCTTCGAGGCCAAGCGAGATCAGCATGTTCGAGCCGAGGGCCGGATGCCGTTCGAGCACCCTCCGTTCGTCAGGCGCGAGCGGACCGGGCTTCTCGAGGATTTCGTCGGGAATCGCGACCTTGCCGAGATCGTGCAGCCGGCCGGCGAGCGCGAGTAGCTCGCACTGCTCGACATCGCAGCCCAGGCGCGCGCCAATTCGGGCCGCGAGCCGTCCGACGGACCGGGAGTGGCTCGCACCGAGCGCATCTCGCAGATCAACCGCGTGGGCCAGGTTCGTCGCTGCCTGCAGCCGTGTGGCTCGATCGCTGGGAGAGTCTGCGACGAGGGCGCGCAGCCTCGGCCCGTCGACGGAGCGCACAGAGACACTGCCGGGCGCGTGCCGCTTCGCGTGATACAGGGCCTCGTCGGCGCGATCGACGAGGGTTCGCGGCACCTCGCCGTCACCGGGATAGGCCGCGATTCCACCCGACACTCTTAAGGAGTCGTCGAAGCCGGCTTGGAGAGCGAGGTCGACGAGGACAAGCTCAACCAGCAGGCGGGCCTGTTCCGGCTCGACGCCGGGTAGGAGCAGCGCGAACTCGTCGCCTCCGAGCCGGAACGCCTCGCCGCTCGAAGCGAGCCGCGCGCCGACGGCCGCGAGTGCAAGGTCGCCGATCGGGTGCCCGTGACGATCGTTGATGCGCTTCAGGCCGTCGACGTCGAGCAGGCACACGCTGACCGGAGAGGACGGTTTGCCCGGCGGCACCTCTTCGTCGAGCCGCTCATCGAAGCGGCGGCGGTTGCCGAGCCCGGTGAGCGGATCGGTGACCGCGGCGCGCATGGCCTCGAGCGCGCGCAGCTGCGAGCGCTGGTAGAGGTCAAAGGCAACGAGCGGCCCGAAGAGCGCAGCGATGAGAAAGGGCGAGCGGTCCCAGAGGACGACAAGGGCGACGCTCAGAGAGATGATGATCGCGAGCGGCAAGCTCGTCGCCCTGAGCGTGCGCATCAGGAGAGGGCCGAACGGCTCGCGGCGGGTGCGGGCGACAACCAGAGCGACCAGTACGAGGTCGACCGCATAGAAGGCTGCTGCCGCAGGCGGTGTCCCGATCAGCGCACGGTCGAGCCGCATCCCACCTGAGGCTGCCGCGGCGGCCGCACCCCCTGCTGCTGCAGCGAGCGCGTAGACAGCGCTGTTGTACGCGATTCTCGTCGGCGCACGCCGCCTGCCCGTCTCGACCGTCAGCTGCATGAGGAAGGCAAGAAGAGTCGCAGCGGCCCATCCGTACAGCACCGCGGATCCGACGACGAAGACCCCGGCGAGGGAGGTCCTGCCGATCGGGATTCCCTGAATGGGGAGGGGGAAGGCCTCGGTGAACGCGGCGGCCGCGAACAGCGCGAGCAGGCCCGCGAGCGACGACCGGGAGAGACCCTCGTCGGCAAGGCTCGCCGCTGCGGCGGCGACCATGATGGTGGCACCGACCGTGACGAGGAGCACGAGCGAGAGCACCCCGGAGTCTTGCGGTGCGGCCTTCGTCTTGACCTGGAGCACGACCCCGCCTTTCGTGGGCCGGGGGCCGCGCCCGGTGCTTACCCGCCTATGACTCGCTGTTCAGAGTAGTCACCGAGGGGGACGGTTGTCGAGCGCGGGGCCTATCGATGCCGATAGACGATCCGGCCGCGCGAGAGATCGTACGGCGAGAGCTCGATGTTGATCCGGTCGCCGGGCAGGATCTTGATCCGGTAGCGCCGCATCTTGCCCGCGGTGTAGCCGAGCGTCTCGTGGCCGTTGTCGAGCTTGATCTTGTACATGCCGTTGCGGAATGCCTCGACGACCTCGCCCTCGAGTTCGATCTTGTCTTCCTTGCCTGCGATGGTCGTCACCTCCTTGAAAATGATCCCCGCGCCGCGGCGAAACTCGTGCTGCGGCGCGGGGGAACTAGTCGGGCTTACGAAGTCACGACGACGTTGGTCGCCTCTGGGCCCTTTGCGCCCTCACGAGCTTCGTACTCGACCTTCGCGTTCTCAGCGAGAGTCTTGAACCCTTCGCCCGCGATGTTCGTGTGGTGCACGAAGAGATCCTTCCCGCCGTCTTCCGGCGTGATGAATCCGTATCCCTTCGCGTCGTTGAACCACTTCACGGTTCCGGTTGCCATCAAATTCCACCTCCCTTACTACTCACGAACGCCACTAGGAGGCAGAGCGCCACCGGTACACGTTCTAGATCTCACGGAATTGTACCGGGTTCCTCATAATCCGGTGTTGTGGCCGATCTTCCCCTGACCGGCGGCTGCCTTTGCGGCGGTGTCCGTTTCGAGGTCGACGAGCCGCCGATCTCGGCCGGCTATTGCCACTGCACCCGTTGCCAGCGCCGCACGGGCACTGCTGCCTCGGTGCAGGCGCGGATCGTCCCCGGCTCGCTGCGCATCGTCAGCGGCGAGGACCTGGTGCGCGCTTTCGAGCCGGAGGACGGATTCCCGAAAGAGTTCTGCTCAGCCTGCGGATCGGCACTGTGGAGCCGCAATCCGGACAACCCCGACGCGCTCAGCGTGCGCATGGGCGCCTTCGACGAGGATCCCGGCGTCCGCCCGAGCTACCGGCAGTACGTCGCTTACGCCGCTCAGTGGGAGCCCATCCCTGACGATGGGCTCCCACGGTTTCCGGAACGGCGTCCGCCGGACGCCTGAGCTCGTTAGTTCACCGCGACGTCGTCGAACAGGGCATACGTCGGAGTGGCCGCGTTGCCGTCGTCGTGGACGTTGAACCACAGCACCACCGTGTGGCCCGCGATCTTCCTCGGGATGCTGTAGGTCTGCAGCGTCCAGGCTCCGGTGTTGGAGCAGACGTTGAGGACGGTTGCGAGCGGCTGACCGTTCGTCTTCCTGATCTGCATTTGAATCTGGTCTGAGGCCAGCGCGCCCGTACAGTGCGGGCTGTACCAGAAGCTGAGCGTGGGCGCGCCCGAGGGCATCGTCACGGTCTGCGTCAGCGTGCTGTCGCCGTTGAACGCGCTCGACGAGCCGAGCAGGGCGGCATAGCTCCCCGAGTGACCCGGTGAGGTGATCACGGGTGAGACGACCCCGCTCGTGGTCCACGGTGGGAAGCTGCCGGTTTCGAAGCCGCCGTTCTGGACGACGCCTGGCGGAGGCGGCGGAGGAGGCGGCGGTGGCGGAGGCGGCGGCGGAGGCGGAGGTGGCGGTGGCGGCGGAGGCGGCGGAGGCGGAGGCGGAGGGACCCCTCCGCAGCTCGGGAACTTGAACGACCCGATCCGCGTGCGCCAGTTGAAGCTGCCGTTGGACGGGATGTACTCCGTCGTGAACCAGAAGGTGCAGTCGTCACTCGGATCGACGCTCATGCTCGAGTAGTCGCCCCAGCGGTGGAGGCTCCCGGTCTGCGAGCCGGCGCCCGCGATCAGCGTGGTCTCGCCCTGGGGCATCGTCCCGGCCGGGTCGCCGGCGAGCCGTCCCGTGTAGCGAATCTCGGGGTGGAGGGTCGAGCTCGAGGTGCTGTAGCCGAGCGCGAGGTTGCCGTCGCGGTCCGCGGCGATGCTCCCCATCCAGCGATAGCTCGCGTCGGGCGCAAAGGTGCCCTGCTGGAAGAGGCTGAGGTTGGTGCCGGAAGTGCGCAGCTCGTACCAGCGCAGGCCGGTGGAGCTACCTACCGTGACGCTGTGATTGACGACGAGCGCTTCGTGATCGCCGTAGTTGCGATAGGCGAGCCGGTACATGAGGCGGTCGGCGAGGGAGTCGAGCGTGTTCGTCGTCCCGGCTTGCGGGATGCACGTGCCCCCGCCGCAAGCTTCCGAGTAGGACGCGATCGCGACCGTATTCGGGCCGGTGAAGGTCGAGCCCGAGGGATTGATCCAGTCGACATGGAACTTCCAGTAGGCGAGCGTGGTCGTGTTCGCGCCCAGGGCGACGGAGTAGTTCGGCGCGCCGGCGGGCGGCAGCGTCGAGCCGTCGAGATCGGCGGGCAGCAGGCCTCCGTACGTGTTGCTCGTGTTGAAGCATTGCTGAGTCGCCGAGAGCCCCTGCAGCATGCGTGCGCGGTCGAACGCGCAGACCTTCGAGCCTGTGAAGATGGCGCCGCCCGCGAAGATATTGAAGGTCGTGTAGTACCCGTCCGGCCAGACGCCCATCTTCGGGTAATCGGGGAAGTCGACGTTGCCGTAGGAGAACGAGTAGCGGTAGTACGCGCCCAGCGGATCCGGCGTCTGCGAGACGGCGACGCACTGGAGGTACGGCGTCGTCGAGACGGAGAACTGGCTGATGATCCAGCGGTCGGCGATCGGGTCGTAGACCACGGTCGGGTCGCCGTCGTTGTTCGTCTGACAACCACCGCCGAAGCCGCTCCAGAGCGTATTGATCGGCGCGGGCCCGTACAGCAGCGCGCCGGACTTGTTGTAGACCGCGAAGCTCACGTTGACGGTCTGCACGTAGTGATTTGGGCCGACGTCGCCGTTCGTATCCGGCGGGGCGTACTGGACGGTGAAGCCGGCGACGCCGTTGCCGATGCCGTCGAAGTTCGCGGTCGGGGCCGGCATCGCGCCGCCGCCGAGCTCCGACTGGATGACTGGGTCGAGTGCGCCGGTCGTCACCCGAGCGGGCATCTCATGCTCGGTCTTGAGAAACTTCTTGCGAGGATCGACCGCGGGAGTCATCTCTCGCAGCGGGCGTGAAAGGTCATGGTGGACAGCGGCCCTGACGGTGACGGTGGGCTGTGTCCCGGATGAGCCCGGTGTGGAGGCGGCGGCAGCGAGCGCGATGCTCAGCGCACCGACCAGACCGAGTCCGACCACCGCTGCAATGCGGACGCGTGAATACCTCTTGCGAATCCCCGTCACGAGCCGGCGACCAGCTGCCACGGTGTCCCCCCTTTGCTTGAAAAGTGTCGGCCGCAGAATAAGCGGCTATCCGGAAAACTGCTAGAGCAAAATCAGGTACCCGAGAAGAAGGCCGCTATCGCACCGGCAGAGCCCGCGACGACGATCACGGCCCAGACCTCCAGCACGATGTCGACGATCCTTCCCCACGGAGTGAGCGGATTCCTGATCTGCGAGGAGACGGTCAGGAGCTGCACGGTGGTGAAAAAGAGGGCGTCACCGAAGGTGCTGATCTCCGTCCCCTGAGCGCCGCGCTCGAGGAAGTAGACCAGGATCGACCCGATCGAATCGATGACGATCGTCGCCAGCACGACGATGGTGAGCCGCGCCAGCAACCGGCGGTGCCGCTCTTCCCAGCTCGTGAGGCGCTTCAACTCCTCGTAGATCACCCAGGGAGTGTCCTGTCTCTGGCGGATGTCGTCTGAGACACTTCGAGGCATGGTCGGCCAGTTCGCGGCGTTCCTCGGCGTCTCGGCGATCGTGATCGTGACGCCCGGGCCCGACACGGCGCTCACGATCCGGAACACGCTCCTCGGCGGGCGGCGCGCGGGGATCTTCACCGCGCTGGGCGTCTCGAGCGGGCAGGCGGCGTGGACGCTCGCGACGGCAGCCGGGATCGCTGCGCTCCTCGCTGCGTCGGAGCGGGCCTTCGTCGCGGTGAAGGTTGTGGGCGCCGCCTACCTCGTCTGGCTGGGCGCCAAGTCGCTCCTCGGTGCGCTCCGCGGTCATGTGCGGGGGCGCTCCCGGGCGCCGCGAGCGAACGGCCTCCGCCCGCGAACCGCGCTCCGGCAGGGCCTCCTCAGCAATCTCGGCAACCCGAAGATGGCCGCCTTCTTCCCGAGCCTCCTGCCTCAGTTCGCGCCGCAGGAGCACGCCTTCCCGGTGCTGCTGGCCCTCGGCTTCGTCTTCTGCCTCATGACGCTCGCCTGGCTCACGGCCTACGCCTTCGCGGTCGCGAGGGCCGGCGATTTCCTCGGCCGGCCCGCGATTCGGCGTGCAGTCGACGCCCTCACCGGCGCGGTGCTCGTTGCGCTCGGGCTCCGCCTGGCGACCGAGCGACGGTAATGGGCCACGGACGCTAATGGGCCCCGCCTTGCTTCCTCCGCCGGCGATCGTCTCGCCGGCGGCGCGGGAGGTCTCCTTCGGGCGCATCGAGGGCCGAGTCGCGCGCAGAACCGAGCGCGTTCTCATCCGCGTGGACGGGCGGCTGGTGGCGACGAAAGAGCTGCACAGACGGCGGTTTGCGCTCATCATCCCGCTGCCCCAGCACGACGTGACCGTGCGCGTCACGGCCGTCGACGTGCGCGGGCGACGCGCGTCGAGCCGCGTCGGTCACGTCTATGGGCTCCCGCGCGAGACTGCCCCGTACGAGGGGCCGATCCCGCCGCTCCAGGGCTACGAGGATCCCGCGCTCGCGGGCACGGTGCGCGCCCTGGCGCGCCGTTTTCCCGGCCTCTGCGGCCTCTTCGTCCAGGACCTCCACACCGGGGCCGGCGCAGCCTGGAACGCGCGAGCGCGCTTTCCCGGGGCCTCGACGCTGAAGCTCGCGATCGCGGTCGAGCTCCTGCGCGAGCTCCGCGGCATTCCCGCTCCCGGCACGAGGCTCGCCGGACTGCTCTCGCAGATGCTCGTCTACTCCGACGACCGGGCCGCGAACGAGCTGCTCGCCCAGATCGGCGGCTCGATCTCCGGCGGCTCGGCCCGCGTGAACGCGATGATGCGCGCGCTCGGCCTTGCCGACAGCGAGATGTACGGGGGCTACATCGTCGAGAACGGGCTCGAGCGCTCGCGGATCCCGCTTGAGATCCTCGGCCGTCCGTACTTCATCGGCAAGTACACGACCGCCTGGGATCTGGCGCGCCTCGAGCGGGCGCTGCACCTCGCCGCCGGCGCGAGAGGGGCGCTCATCTGGCGCTTCCGCGGAGCGCTGACGCCGCGCGACGCGCGGTTTCTCCTCTATCTGCTCGCCCATGCTCGCACCCGTGGCGGGCTGAGCATGTACCTCGGGGACGGGGAAGCGGCGGTCTTGCACAAGGCGGGCTGGACCTCGAAGGTGCGTCACGACACGGGGCTCGTCTACTCGGTCCGCGGCGCCTTCGTCGTCACCGTCCTGACCTGGAACGGGGGCGGGATCAGCGGCGCCTCGGACGTACTCGCCGGCCGCGTCGCCCGGGCAGCGCTCGACCGATTCGCCGGTTGATTCCGCCCCTCCTCCACGAGGACGCGGTCTTCCGGCGCTTCTGGCTGGGTCAGACGATCTCGCTCTTCGGCGACCAGGTGTCGCTGATCGCGGTGCCCCTGGTCGCGGTGCTCGTCCTCGACGCGAACGCCTCTCAAATGGGCTACCTGATCGCCGCGGAGCTGATCCCGAACTTGCTGTTCGCGTTGCACGCAGGCGCGTGGGTCGACCGGCGCGGACGGAGGCGGCAGACGATGATCGCGACCGACCTCGGACGTGCCGCGGCGATTGCGACGATTCCGCTCGCGTACGGCCTCGACGTACTCACGATCGAGCAGCTGTACGTCGTCGCCTTCCTCGTGGGATCGCTGTCGGTGCTCTTCCAGGTGTCGTACGCGTCGCTGTTCGTTTCGATCGTGCCGCGCGAGGAGTACGTCTCGGCGAACTCGTTGCTCGCCGGAAGCCGCGCGTTCTCGTTCGTCGCCGGGCCGAGCATCGGCGGCGTGCTCGTCCAGGTGCTGAAGGCTCCGTTCGCGCTCCTGGTAGACGCCGTGTCGTACCTGTTCTCTGCGTTCTACCTCGGCTCGATCTCGCCGGTGGAGCCTCCGACCGAGCCGGCAGAGCGGGGCCACGTCGTCGCCGGAATCCGCTTCGTGCTCGGCAACCCGACCATGCGGGCGTCACTCCTCGCTACGGCCACGATCAACCTCTTCAACTTCATCTTCTGGGCGCTCTTCGTCCTCTACGCCGTCCGTTCGCTACATGTGCGGGCGGGGACGCTCGGGCTCGTGCTCGGCGCGGGTGCCGTCGGCGGGGTCGTCGGCTCGATTGTCACCACGCGCCTGGGCAGGCGGATCGGAATCGGTCCAGCGTTCCTCTTCGGCTGCATCCTCTTTCCGGTGCCGCTCCTGCTCGTGCCGCTCGCCGGGGGCCCGAAGCCGCTCGTGCTGGCGATGCTCTTTCTCGCGGAATTCGGCAGCGGCCTCGGGGTGATGATCCTCGACATCAGCGCCGCCTCCATCTTCGCGGCACTCGTCCCGCACCGCCTGCGGTCGCGTGTCTCCGGCGCCTACACGCTCGTCAACTACGGCGTGCGGCCGCTCGGATCGCTGATCGGCGGTTTTCTGGGGAGCTCGATTGGGCTGAGGCCCACGCTGTGGATCGCGGCCGCCGGAGCCGTTGCAGGCTTCCTCTGGCTCCTGCCGTCGCCGGTGGCGCAGATGAGGGACCTGCCGGAGTCGGCCGAGCCATAGGTCCTACGCCGCGGCGTGCTCGATCGCGCTCAGCAGGTCGCCGGAGCGGCAAAACTTGTGTACGTAACCCGAGGCTCCGGCCATGCGCGCCCGCTCGACGTGCTCGTCGCCGCTGAGCCCGGTCATGATCACGACACGCGTCCCGGGAACACGGCGGAGAATACGACTCGTGGCCGCAATTCCGTCCAGGCGCGGCATCTGGATGTCCATCAGGACGAGGTCCGGCCGAAGCGTCTCCGCCTGCTCGAGCGCGGCTCGGCCGTCTGCGGCGATGCCCACGACGTCGATGCCCTCGTTCATGTCGAGCAGAGCGGAGATCGCCTCGGCGTAGAGCAGCTCGTCGTCGACGACGAGCACCCTGATGGGTGCGTGCGGCTGCTCTGCGGTCCGCGAGCGGAAAGCGGGAAGGGGGATCACGCACAGAAGAAGCCGCCGGGGTCGAAAACTTGCTTTCTGGGGCTAGACTCAGTAGCCGACACGACGATCAGTCGGGCAGACGCAGGGGCCTAGGAGCGGCAGGACTTCCGTTGCCGTACGTGCGGCTACGGCATCGTCCAGAACGAGCAGGCCACGGGCTTAGCGCGAATCTAGCTTCCGGGCTTACGCGCTAGATTCGCCCCGTGGCCCTCGCCCGCAGCGTGCCCTGGAGCTGGTACTCGGACCCCGAGGTGCTCCGCCTCGAGCAGGAGCGGATCTTCCGGCGGACGTGGCAGTACGTCGGCCATGCTGGCCGCGCGGCAGAGGTCGGCGAGCGCTTCGCAGGCTGGGCGGGTGACGTTCCGGTTCTCGTCGTGCGCGCCGAGGACGGCCTCCGTGCCTTTCTGAACGTCTGCCGTCATCGGGGTTCGCTGCTCGTCGAGGGCGACGGAGGCCGCGCGTCGATCCAGTGCCCGTACCACGCGTGGACGTACGGGCTCGACGGCTCGCTGCGCGCTGCCCCTCGCTCCGAGCGCGAGCCCGACTTCGACGCCTCCGAGCTATCGCTCGTTCCGCTCCGACTCGAGAGCTGGGGCCCGTTCCTCTTCGTCAACGCCGCCGAGGACGCGCCGCCGCTCGCCGAAACACTTGGCCCGCTGCCCGACCTGCTTCCGGTCGACGACCTCGTCTTCCGCTCCCGTGACGAGTACGAGCTGGCCGCGAACTGGAAGATCGGCTGCGAGAACTATCTCGAGTGCTACCACTGTCCGGTCGCGCACAGGGGGTTCAGCGCCCGCTATGACGTCGATCCCGATTCCTACCGGCTCGAGCCGAGCGGCGAGCACGTGCTCTCGCAGTTCGCGCCCGCGCGCGCAGCGGGGGAGGGCCAGTTTCATTTCGTCTGGCCGAACCTGAAGCTGAATGCTTACGCGGGGACGCGGAACCTCTCGATCGGCCCGCTGCTGCCGGCCGGCCCGGAGCGCTCGACGGGCTTCCTCGACTACTTCTTCGCGCCTGACGCGGACGAGCACTGGGTCGAGGAGCTGCTGGCCTTCGACCGGCAGGTGGGGGCGGAGGATCGCGTCCTCGTCGAGCGCGTCCAGCGGGGCGTGCGCTCGGGGCTGCTGGAGGATGGCCGGCTGCTCGGCGAGAGCGAGCAGCTCGTGGCCCGCTTCCAGGAGCTCGTCGGCGGCGCGCTTTCTTGAGCGAGCGGCAGCACTACAACGTCACGCTCGCGATCCTGACTTTTGCCGGGATCGCCTTCGCGCTCCAGCAGACGATGGTGGTGCCAGCGCTGCCCGCCCTCCGCGAGGAGCTGCACACGACGACCGGCTGGGCGACCTGGCTGCTCACGGGCTTTCTGCTGAGTGCGTCGGTGGCGACGCCGCTGCTCGGCAAGCTCGGAGATCAGTACGGGAAGGAGCGGCTGCTCGTGATCGCACTCGGGATCTTCTTCGTCGGGTGCCTGGGCGCCGCGGTCGCGCCGAACATCTGGGTGCTGATCGGCTTCCGCATGGTGCAGGGGACCGGCGGCGCCGTGTTTCCGCTCAGCTTCGCGATCATCAAGGACGAGTTCCCGCCCGAGAAGGTCGGTGTCGCGGTCGGCATCGTCTCCTCGGTCTTCGCCGTCGGCGGCGGGCTCGGCCTCGTCCTCTCCGGCCTCATCGTCGACCACCTCTCCTGGCGCTGGCTGTTCATCATCGGCGCGGCCGGTGTCGGCCTGGCGGCGCTGCTCGTTCATCGTTTCGTGCCCGAGTCGCCGATCAAGACCGAATCGAGGCTCGACGTCCCCGGTGCGGTCCTGCTTTCGGTCGGGCTCATCTGCCTGCTGCTGGGATTGACCGAGGGGGAAAGCTGGGGGTGGGGATCGGGTCGGATCGTCGCGCTCGGCTTGACTGCCGTAATCGCGCTCCTGGCCTGGGGCCTCGTCGAGCTCCGCGTTCCCGAGCCGATGGTGGACATGAGGATGCTTGCCCGCCGGCCCGTGCTGCTGACGAATCTGACCGCGTTGATCACGGGCTTTGCGATGTTCGGGTCGTTCGTCCTCATCCCGAACTTCGTCGAGACTCCCCGCGACCTCTCCCAGTCGGTCGCGCGGATGGTCGATTACGGCTTCGGAGCGACCTCGACGCAGGCGGGGCTCTACCTCTTGCCGGGCGCGCTGGCCGGGTTCTTCTCGGGGCCCCTGGCCGGGCTGCTCGGGCGCCGCTACGGCTCCAAGTGGCCGCTCGCGCTCGGCATGCTGCTCGCCTCGACCGGGATCGCACTGCTCGCGCTGTTGCACGACCACCCGTGGCAGATCGTGCTCGGCATGCTCGTTCTCGGTAGCGGCGCGCCGTTCGCGTTCGCCGCGATGGCGAAGATCATCGTCGACTCGGTGCGGCCGGTCGAAACAGGGGTCGCGACCGGGGTGAACACAGTGATGAGGACGATCGGAGGCGTGATCGGCGGACAGCTTGGCGCGGCGATCCTGACCGCGGACACGATCGCAGGCACTTCTGTCCCCGCCGAGTCGGCGTTCGCGACCGCCTTCTGGATGAGCGCGGCGGCCGCCGCCGTGGGAGCGATCCTCGCTGTCTTCATCACCTCGCGAAGGCGTGGAGGAGCGTCGTCTCTGTCGCAGGAGGCGCGTATCCTTCCAAGCGGATGAGGGGTAGCCGGGGAGCCCTTTGCGGGTTGGCTGTTGGGCTGGGCGCGGTGGCGATGCTGGCGGGGCGCGGCGGAGCCTCGGCAGCGAGCCCGCAGACTCTGTTCCTGATCGCGATCCCGGGCTCGCCCTTCTCCTCGCCGACCACGGGGCCGGCGGGCGAGGTGATCGATCCACCGCCGCCAACGCCTCCGCCTCCACCGCCGCCACCTCCACCGCCACCTCCACCACCTCCACCTCCACCACCTCCACCTCCACCGCCACCACCTCCACCGCCACCACCGCCACCGCCTCCACCTCCACCTCCACCACCACCACCACCACCACCA
>WNFV01007560.1_pt1 | contig 17598 bp, 17 predicted proteins | sample 5400101 | NCBI WGS metagenome assembly WNFV01 (sample SAMN13153361, study PRJNA577476) | soil metagenome | isolation source: 115 cm soil or saprolite under grassland replicate 1 | place: USA:California | collected 2016-06-15
CCTTGATCTGCCAAATAGACCTGGGCATGATGCGGCGGCACATTCTTGACCGGTAAAACCCGCGGCGGGTCTTTCAAGCCAGCATTGATCGCGCCTTGCCAATCCGCATAATCAGGGGAGCCGGGTTCAGGCCCAATCTCCAGCATCAAGTTCGGCAATACTTCCAGGTTGGCATACAGCGTCTGTCCATGCAGAGCCCTGGCAATACTGGCAGGATAACGGATTTCAGACTGCTCATCGGCAAAGCGTGGATCGGTCGAACCGAGCTGGATATCGGTCACGATGCCATAGTAATTCCAATCACCGCTTTGGATGACCACAAACGCGCCCTCCTGAATCTCCTGCGGAGAGACGGTCAAGCGAACGCGGAAATTTTCTTTCAAACCACCACCGACAAGATAACCAATTTTTGTTCGTTGTATCACCATAAATACCTCTTTTACCACAAAGGGTACAAAGGGACTCGAAGGTTTAAGAATTCACCACAAAGGGCACAAAGAGTCACTAAGGGTTTAATGCACCATTCGTTTGATGCCGTTTTTTAGATGAACGACATTGAAGTTGATAAGGAATCCCAGACGAATTCCAGTGAGTTTCAAATAGGTCAATAGCTGTGCCTCATAAATTGGATTCATGTTTTCGACAGACTTGAATTCAACAATGACACAATTCTCGACCAGCATATCAAGTCGAAGGCCCGCATCCATTTGAATATCTTTGTAAACAACTGGCAAGGCTACTTGTGTTGCAACCTGTAAGCCACTCTCTCTTGTTTCGAAAGCAGTGCACGTCTCATAAACTGACTCCAACAATCCCGGTCCAAGAGCTGTATGAACTTTGAAGGCCGCGTCCAAAACAACCTTCCCAACTCGTTCCACATTCGGCGGGACAGGAGCAAATATCTTTTTGCTATCACTCGTGACCATTCTTTGTGCTCCTTAGTGACCTTCGTGGTGAAATTCATCTAGATTGGCACATTATAAACACGTGAAGTAAGAATGTTATTTTGAATTCTGATGAATCGATATTGAGGTGGTGCCAGGATGATCAGGATTTCGTCTGTTTTTGCGAAGGGATAGGCTGTGGAACGTAACCCTAAAATCTGGATACCTTTATATTGATCTTCATACGTAATATGAACATGACCGCAAAGAATACCTAATATCTTTTCTTTGATGCCTGGTTTTATAACAATCTCCCAGAACTGATCGATATCATCTGCAATAAAATCATCCAACCAGCGACTGCCGATCGGTTTCACATGCTGGTGGCACACAATGACCGAGGGCAAATCGGACTGCAACGCTTGAGTGAGAAACTCACGTGTCTCAGGGAAAAAGAAAGCCTTTGATTCAGGGCCCCAATCCATGAAAATGAATTGAATGTCTTTATGCACAAATGTGAAATTGTATAAGCTCAGCGGCTTTGAATCTGGATAAAAATAGCGCGTGAGTAACTCACGGTCATCATGGTTGCCAGGAAGGTAATACAAGGGATACTCAATTAAACCTTCGATGTTGACCTTTTGAGGTCCAGGCCAAGAGCTTGGTGTTTGCATGCCGAGTAATTGCATGGCGCATTGATAGGCTTTATCTGTGGGTGGCTCGACCAGATCTCCCGTCGAGATGATGAAATCCGCTTTATCGGCGACGTGTTCCGCAATGTGCTTCATTACCATGCGCAAGGCGTGCCCAGGCGAAAATCCCTCCCGCAATTCTTCCTCGGACTCCAATAAATGATGATCAGTAATTTGAACAAATGAAAAATCTGCCATGTTCACAATCAATAAGAATTAAACGACGATGCGCTTGATCCCATCTTTTAGATAAGGAACGTTGAAATTAATCAGAAAACCGAGACGCAGCCGACTCAGTCGCAGGCACGTTACCATTTGTGCCTGATACAGTTGACTCATCCTTTCAACCGACTTAATCTTTACGATGACGCATTTTTCAATCAGCATATCAATTTCCAAGCCAGATTCGAGCTTCGCGCCTTCGAACATAATCGGGAGTTTGACATCCGTTCTAACGGCTACTCCATTTTTGTCAAGTACATGCTTCATCGCAACACGATAAACAGATTCAAGCAAACCTGGGCCTAAAGTAGTATGAACCTTAAATGCCGAATTCAGCACGACCTTTCCGAGGCGCTCAACATCAGCCGGTATTGGTTGGAAAACCCTCTGCGTTGATGTATACATATAAAACTTCCTGTCCTGTGTGAGAGAGCTCTATACTAATAGCTCACATCGCTCAACGCACCAAGAACAGACATCAACGTCGAGTAATCATCTCTGAGCGAAGTGATCAGCTCATGCGTTGCTGCTTCTTTCCACTGTATGCCATTCTTGCCATGAGCCTCGCTCGCCTGACTGAGATGTGCTGAAATCACTTCTCCAATCGGCAATTCTCTTGCACCAAGGATATGCCTGAAGTACCCGAATCGTCCCGCAGAGGTAAACCGTGCCACATCCTTCGAATCGCATAGATAGATCACATCCAGGCTGAGCGGCGGACGGGGCGGGAGCAGATGATAGATCTTTCCATCCTGCTCATATCCCACCGACAGCACAGACATTTCCACCGGCACAATCCGTCGCTCACGGTTATCCTTCAACACCTCATCGCTTATATTCTCCGAGGTCACCAGTTGGCGCACCAGCCCGTCATCGTCAATGTGGATGTCATAAATGAGTCCATAAACCTGATAAGAATCACCCAAGGGCGCGCGTACAAGCTCGCCAAAGGCTGGTACGGTAAATTGCGAGACGCGGCATCCCGCAGTAAAGCCTGTTGTCCCTGCACGCAGTAGACGCCCAATTTCAATTTCAGTCATCATGCCTCCGTTATAGTAAGGACAGCTCGCAGAGCGTGCTGCCCATGTCATGTATAACTGCGTACGGTGGAAGGCGAGAACCCCTCGCCCAGTCAATTATCTGTTGTTCGTTCTTACTTTTAAGCTTTTCGCCGAACTCTTGTTCGAGGTATCTCCAACCTCTTCATTACTTCGGCGTAATTCCAGTGATATGAGTTGTGCGACTTGCTCTTTCTCTTCGTGCCTCACAACCGCGGTCTCATGGGCACGATGCAGAACATAAGGATAGGGCCTGCTTCCCATTGTCCTGCATTGCTCGACAATCACACAATGCAATAAATCCAGCTTCTTTTTATCGTCTGCCACCCATTTGGGAATTTCAACACGTACAGGCCAGGGATGTCCTTCTGTACCAACATTTAAATAGAAGAAGTGCAGCGAGAGCGCGCCCTTGTATTTCTTTTCTGAACCGGATTGAAGCCCAAATACGGCTGAGCGATGGCCAGGCGGTAATAGGGGTTGCTCGCGTTCGCCATAAAGCCATCTATCGGTCACGCCGCGCAAGGGATGATAATCACGTAATTTTCGGATTTGTTCGTCATCGGCAGTAGCAATTTCGAGTAGGTGCACCACCAGATCCGCACTAGGTTTTTCTACATAACCCGCGATAGTCACCCCACGCTCTTGCAGGCGCGAGAGCACGCCGAGATATTTTTCCACAAAGTTTGCATAGGTTTGCGGATCGTCGCCTTTTGCTCCCCACAATTCAATTGGCCCATCCGTTAGCGTGACAACCTGTCCATCTATATTTTTTGAAAGTTCATCAAGTTTTACGCGCTCGCTGATATCGCGCTTCAGGGCAACCATACCTTCAGTGATGGGGGTGCCATTAGGCAGAAGGTCGTCTCCAAAAAGCAATTCGGTTTCGACGGTCACTTCCGGGGCGCGGCCGGAATTAAGCCGCATGACGATCACGCCTATATTGATAATACAAAATTGGACGGCTGCATGGCGGTCAGGGTTGATCTGGGAACCGTCTGCAACGATGACGGTTGCGTCTATACCGGAGGCAGGTAACGGGATGAAGGAAGCGAGTGACTCTTTAAACGGTGCCGCACAACGAATGTTTGCATCAAACGATTTGGCGGCATCTACTTTATACTGAAGGTATTCCAGGTCTGTTGCATGGAGGCTCAGCAACTCTCGAGCTAAGGCGCGTCTTTCTTCGAGAATCCGTTTTCTTTCTTGTGCCCCTGCGGCGATCTCTTTGATACGAGCATAGATTTGCTGAAAGTCTATTGGCATAACTGTTTTTTGTCATTCACCCACCGCTTGTCCGGCACATTTCGATTTTGATTCAGTGAAATGTACGGGATTGCGGGTGGGCATTCTATGAATACGAGGTGGCAAGATGCGCATGCACCGTACACCCCGCAACGAAAGGTGCGGGGCGTACGGTGCAGTGCGGCCGTCTCGCCCCATCGGGCTCCCGGCCTGAACAGGGTGCAAGTGTCGCGAAGACTTTGGATTCCATTTTCATCCTTCGCAGTAAACTGCCTAAGTGAGTTACTGATAAACATGGCTTCTATTGTTCCATGGAAGATTTCAAGTGGCAATTCAGTAAAACTTCGGGAACAATTTTTGCAATGGCTCGTCTAATATCTGACTTTATAAGACAAAGGAGATAACCATGAATACCAAATTTGTTTTTATTGCAATCCTCGCGATGGCACTTTTACTGAGTGCTTGCGGCCCGACCACCATCAATCAGGCTGCGCCTGAAAACGTCCGCACGTTGAATGTGAATGGTGTCGGCGAGGCATTTCTTTCACCAGATATTGCCTACATCTATATTGGTGTGCACACGGAAAGCGCAACTGCTGCTGAGGCTGTAGAGCAAAATAAGACACAGACTACGTCGGTGATCAACGCTCTCAAGACTGCGGGTATAGATGATAAGGATATTCGCACCACGAATTTCAGCATCTGGCCCAACCAGCAATATGCGCCTGATGGCACCTTGTCCGGCACACGTTATGCAGTAGATAACTCGGTATACGTCACTGTGCGTGATCTCGAAGGACTTGGCGATTTGCTGGACTCGGCGATTCAAGCAGGTGCGAATAGCATCAACAGCATTCAGTTCGATGTGGCCGATAAGACCGAAGCCATAAAAGAAGCTCGTGCAAAAGCTGTTGAAGATGCCAAGAAACAGGCAACGGAACTCGCTGGAGCCGCCGGTCTTTCGCTCGGTGATATCCAGAGCATCCAATTCAACGAGGCTTCCCCCTATCCTATGTTTGAAGGCAAAGGTGGTGGCGGAGGTGCGGCAGCGGATGTAGCCGTCCCGATTCAACCCGGTCAATTGACTGTTTCCGTCACGGTCAGCCTTAGCTACGCACTCAAGTAAACGCTTCATGCTTGACCGAAAACCTGCTTCTGAACAAGAGGCAGGTTTTTTATTGGCCCCCTCCGCCCGCATTCGCGGGCACCTCCCCCCAATTCACGGGAAAAAGTCAGGATAATTATTCAGAGAATCAACGTGAATTGGGGGGAGGCAAACATCTTGAAAGCGGGATTCCCGGTCGTTGTTCACAACCGTTCACGAGGCGCGGTTGACGATCTTGTTGCAGAGGGTGCAAAATCTGCGAATTCTCCTAAGGAAGTGGCAGAGCAGGTTGATATTATTTTTACCAATTTACCCGATACACCTGACGTGGAACTGGTTGTCTTAGGTGAAAACGGGATTATCGAAGGCGCGCATCAAGGTTTGATCTTTGTAGATAACTCATCCATCAAGCCTGCATCGGCACGCATGATTGCAAAGAAACTTGCGGAAAAAGATGTGCTGGCCCTCGATGCGCCCGTCTCCGGTGGTGATATTGGCGCGCGCAATGCCACGCTTACAATCATGGTCGGTGGCGATGCATCCGCGTTGGAGAAAGCCATGCCCGTTTTACAAGCCATGGGCAAGGCAATCACCCACGTTGGCGATTCGGGCGCAGGCCAAGTAGCAAAGGCCGCGAACCAGATTATGGTCGCGGCACAGATGGTGGCAATGGGGGAATTGCTTGTCTTCTCTAAGAAAGCAGGTGTAGACCCGCGCAAGGTTGTCGAGGCGATCAAAGGCGGCGCGGCACAGTGCTGGACTCTCGACGTCAAGCCGCCGCGCTTATTCACCGGCAATCGTAATCCTGGCTTCAAGGCTTACATGCAATTGAAGGACATGAAGATCATTTTGGATACTGCAAAGGAATATGGTGTACCGATTTCATCGGCTGAGGAACATACAAAATTTTACCGGCAGATGATGGAGCTTGGCATGGGCGAATTGGACAACTCTGCAGTGGTAGGTGTGATTGAGAAACTCGCCGGGGTTGGGATTTTGGATTGATTGTGGGTACCCAAATGGACGCCACCTTAAGCATACAGATTAATCAACTTGCACCAGATTTTGAATTGCCTGATATGGAGGGCAAAATTCATCGCCTAAGTGACTATCTTGGCAAGATTGTCATCATTAACTTTTGGTCGTGCGAATGTCCGCACTCAGAGCGTACAGACAAGGCCATGATGGCGAAGTTCGCGCAATGGTGCGAGGAGGTGGTGCTACTGTCGATTGCGTCCAATGTGAACGAGTCTGCTGAGGCGGTGCGTGAGGCTGCCAAAGCGCGGCGCCTGCCAGCGGTCCTGATCGATGCAAAGCATATCATCGCAGATGTGTTCGATGCACAGACCACTCCTCATGTCTTTGTGATTGACCGGGAAGGAGTCCTCCGCTACCGCGGCGCAGTGGACGACGTTAGCTTTCGCCAAAGGTCTGTGACTCGCTTCTTTCTGGACGAGGTGGTTGAGGCTCTGCTCGAAGGGCATTCCCTAGCTCTGACAGAATCGCCCGCATATGGTTGCACTATCGTGCGTGAAATTTGATAGAATCATGGAGTAGCGCATACATTACTAAATACGAGTAATTTCTACCGAAAAGTTTATCAGTTTATGCAATGAGTGGTAAATTGTGCTAGACCTTACACAACGCGTCAGCCTTTTGAATAAAATGCACCTCTTCAGTGGGATGGATGAGGGTCAGCTCGCAGGGATTGCGCTCAAGCTTCAGGAACGAGGGTATGTTCCGGATGAAGTCATCTTCGAGCGCGGCGCAGACCCAGATGGTTTCTATATGATTTACAGTGGGCGTGTCAATATCAGCCGCACTACTGAGAAAGGTAAGGAATTCCTTGCATCGCTTGTTGCAGGAGATTATTTCGGCGAAGAGGCATTATTCGAAAACCGCAAGCGCTCAGCTACAATCACCGCGGCTGAGGACACGACAATATTGTTCCTTTCGCTCAAGAACTTCGATGATTTGCTGACTGAATATCCAAAACTCAAACCCAACTTTCTAGTCGCAATCAAAAGCCGACAACTGGCGCGCCGGATGCAATTCAACTGGCTAGGGCCGAAAGAGGTTATCTATTTTATGGCCCGCCGACATCAAATCCTTTTATATCAGGCCTTGATAGTTCCTGTGCTTACTCTGGTTATTCCTATTGTTATGATTATTTGGGGATATCTAGCAGCCGCTATTACGCCTATCGCGATAGGCGTGATTATTTTAATCGGAATCATCCTATGGATCATTTGGAATGTCATAGACTGGGGCAATGACTATTATATTGTTACCAATCAGCGCGTAATATTGCTGGAAAAAGTGGTTGGCATTTATGATAGCCGTCAGGAAGCACCGCTTGGCTCTATCCTTTCCGTAGGGGTGGAAACAGATATGCTCGGGCGGAGACTTGATTACGGAAATGTAATCGTCCGTACATTTGTTGGGAAAATCGAACTCGACAATGTAGACCACCCTGTACAGGCAGCGGATATGATCCGGGAGTACTGGGAGCGGGCAAAGGCCAGAGGCGTACAAGCTCAAAAGGACGTGATGAAGAATGCGATCCGTTCAAAGCTGGGATTACCTGTAGTGAACAAACCACAGGATGAACTTCCTCCGCTTGTGGTGGAGGACAAAGACCGACACAAAGATTCCATGTTCTGGGTTGCATTTTCTAACTTATTCAAACTGCGGGTGGAGCAAAGCGGAACAGTCATCTATCGGAAGCATGGGTTTGTTTTATTCCAACAAACCTGGAAGCCTGCCTTGATTATCTCCGCTTTGTTAGGATTTATGCTTAGCCGTGCAGTGATCTTGATACGCTCTCCTGAGCTTACCTTTTTCAAAATAGATATGACTACCGGCCGTATCACACTTGACACGATCATGCTGTCTTTACCTTTGCTCATATTCCCCTTTTTTCTCTGGCTTGTATGGGAGTACGTGGATTGGAGGAATGACATTTTCATGGTCACGCCTGATGAGATCGTCGATATAGATAAAAAGCCGTTCGGAAAAGAGGAACGTCGCTCTGCTCCACTGGATAATATTCTCAGCACAGAATATCAACGCATAGGCGTGTTAGGCAATTTATTCAACTTTGGCACAGTCTTTATCTCGGTCGGTGGTACGAAACTCTCATTTCAAGATGTGCTCGATCCCCCCGGTGTGCAGGCAGATATCAACCGCCGCCGAGTGGCCCGGCTTGCCAAGAAAGCTGAAGATAGCGCTGCGGGCGACCGTGAGCGTATGGCAACATGGATCGCATCCTATCATCAGAACCAGGAGGAATTCGCGGCAGGAGTTCCCCAGCCCGAACAGGACATAGATCTTATGGGAAATCCTGAAGAAAGCGCAGATGATGAATTTTCCGAGTAAAATCGGTGGACTTTCCTTAATAGAGGTAATGAAGCATGACCTTAAGACAAATTGTCAAATTACCGGAACCTGTATTGCGCCGCAAGGCTAAACCGGTCACAAAATTTGATAAAAATTTACAAACCTTGATTGATGACATGATCGAAACGATGCGTGATGCTCCAGGCGTGGGCCTTGCTGCGCCGCAGGTTAACGTCTCAGAGCGTTTGATCGTGATTGAATATGCTGAAGAGGAAGAAGATGAAGAGGCGGAGAACGCCGAGAGCAAGCCGCCCAAGCCCAAACAGCTTTTCGTGATGGCTAATCCTGAAATCGTAAAGGCTTCAGAAGAGATGGTAATGGGCGTGGAGGGTTGTCTTTCTATCCCTGGTTTAATGGGTGAAGTGGAACGACATCAGGCACTTCAGGTCAAAGGTCTTAACCGTCGCGGAAAACCGATGAAGCTTAAAGTAGATGGATGGCTAGCACGCATCTTCCAGCACGAAATTGATCACATCAATGGCGTCTTGTTCATCGACCGCGCCAAGCGTGTGTGGCAACCGGAGCCAGAGGAAGAGGAAGATCGGGTTTGAAGTTTCGCCATCTCACCTCCTCCGATTTACCTGAATTGACTAAATTTTGGGAGGAACACTGGGGAAGCAGTGAAATGGTGGTCCATGGCGTTGTTTTTCGGACTAACCAACTGGATGGCTTTGTTGCCGAAGAGCAGGAACAATGGATTGGCCTAGTCACATTTTTTATTGCGCAAGCTGAATGTGAAATCATCTCCCTGAACAGTTTGCAGGAAGGCAAGGGGATCGCAGCAAGGTTGATTGAAAAAGTGATTGAGGTTGCGAAAGAAGCACAATGCAGACGCGTCTTTTTATCAACCACCAACGATAACCTGCATGCGCTTGGCTTTTATCAGAAACATGGTTTTGAACTGGTAGCTGTTCATCGCGGTGCGGTAAATGAGGCTCGAAAGATCAAACCAGAAATATCATTGATCGGATATAACGACATTCCAATTCGAGATGAGATCGAATTGGAAATGTTGATTAGCTAGCGCCGTCCCACGGGATGCTCCGCGAAGGACGGCGGCTGAAGCAAAAGTAGTCATGTATCTTACGCATTTATCCCTTACCAATTTTCGCAGTCTCACCCGTTTGGTTTTAGAACTACCCCGACGGGGTAACCCACCAAAAGCCGCGCCGATTGCTGGGGAAGATGCAGGCGGTATAAATGTGCTGGTAGGTGGCAATGCTCAGGGGAAAACCAGCATCCTCGAAGCGATTTATTTCCTGGCAGCTTTCACGTCTTTTCAAACGCACTTTGACCGTCAAATGGTTAACTTTCATGAAGCCAAAAATCCGCTGGCAGTCACACGGCTTGTGGCAGACTACCAACGCGCAAGGACTAAGCATCATCTCGAAGCGCGTTTGATCCTTGAGCCGGCAGGCATTAATGGTCAGCGGCTTCGCAAGGAAGTTCTACTCGATGGTGTGAAGAGACAGGTCAGCGATGTGATCGGCCATTTCAACGCGGTTATCTTCGTTCCTCAGATGTCGCAGATCGTTGAAGGCGGGCCGGAAGAGCGCCGCCGTTATCTCAACCTTGCTCTGGCACAGGCTGTCCCTTCTTATGCGCGCGTGTTGAGTGAATACAACCAGGCACTGAGTCAACGAAACGCGTTGTTAAAGGCATTGAACGAACGTGGCGTTGTGGGAGGCTTGTCAAAAAGTGGCAGCGGAGACCAGCTCGAAGTCTGGGATAAGACGCTGGCACGGCTCGGCGCGCAGATCATTTTGTGGCGCATCGAGGCTGTCCAGCAGATCGAACGACTCGCCTCACGTGTCCATCACGAGTTGACGCGCGGCAACGAGGTGCTGCGTCTCGCCTATGAGCCCGCCTACGATCCGATCAAACCAGAGGGGCAATTCGGTCTGAAGTTAGATACAGTCATTGACCGCTCCGCGCTTGATTTAGATGAAATCCAGAGTGGCTTTCTCGAAAAACTGGCGAGTATACGCGGTGAAGAGATCGCACGTGGCACGACGACGATTGGTCCGCACCGTGATGACTTGCGTTTTATCGTCAACAAAGCAGATTTGGGCGATTATGGTTCGCGCGGCCAGATACGAACGACCCTGCTCGCACTCAAACTCGCTGAGGTAGATTGGATGAAGGAAAGAACGAATGAATGGCCGGTGATTCTGCTTGACGAAGTAATGGCCGAGTTAGATGTCCAACGCCGCGCGGACTTATTGAAATACATCGGCGAAAGCCAACAGGTATTCTTCACAACCACCGACTTGAATTTGTTTACCCCCGAGTTTTTGCAAAATGCTGACATCCTGGATGTACAAGAAGGTGTTGTCCAGCCAAGGATGAGGATATAGTCGCTTAAGATATCCCAGCGATTATACGAGTACCTGTCTCAATTTTGCGCTCGCAAAATCCATGAGTGCCACTACGATCACGATAATAGCCACGACTGTCCCAGCCTTATGATATTGCAGCGAACCGAAGAATGTGGTGAGGGTTAAGCCAATTCCGCCACCACCAGCAAACCCAATAATGGTGGCCATACGGACGTTGATATCCCACTGATATATAAGATATGAGACGAAAGGCGGGACAATTTGCGGCAAAATAGCATAGACAATCATTTGCAAGCGATTCGCGCCTGTAGCTGTGACTGCTTCGATAGGGCCGGCATCTATGTTTTCAATTGCTTCTGAGAATAATTTGCCAATCAGGGCAAAGGAGGTAATTGCTAACGCCAGCATGCCCGCAAAGGGACCAATACCGACCCAGAAGACGAAAATGACCACATACAGAAGAGCCTCAATGGAGCGCAGAATGTTCTGCGTCCCTCTTGCCTAGTAATAAATCCAGATGGATAGCTGGCTTCGGCCGGTGAGATTCTTTGCAGCAAGGAAGCTGATAGGCAATGCAATTAGAGCGCCCAAAGTGGTGGCCAGCATCGCTTGGAAAATAGTGACAATCATCTGCCGGATGACAACCTTCAACACATTCGGAGAAAGATCAATACTTATAAAATCCAGAATCAGTCGTCCAAAGTTTTTGCCGGGACTCAATAAACTTCTGAGGCTAATTTCGGTAATATTCCAGCAGTAAGCAAAAACTACGAATCCTAGGATTACATAGAAGGCCAAACGTAAATAGTTAAAAACAGGCCGCTTTTTACTTTCATCCTTTTGCGGTTGGTCTTTCAAGATTGCTTCGCGCCATTTTGCGCTGATATAGTCCACCAGAATGATGACGATTGCCACGACCCATAGTGCAGTTGCGTATTGCTGGTAGCCGCCCATGCGTGTGGTTTCTACCACGAAGAAGCCAATCCCGCCGCCGGCTACAAACCCGATAATTGTTGCCGAGCGCATATTGATGTCCCAGCGCAGTAATGAATAAGCAAGGAATGATGGCACAATTTGTGGGATCACTCCATGGCTGATGGTCTGAATCAAATTCGCACCTGTGGCTGTAATTGCTTCGACCGGACCAGAATCAATATGCTCGATTTCCTCGGAGAATAATTTTCCCAGGGCGGCAACGGAGTGTATCGTGAGGGCGATTACGCCAGCAAAACTTCCCAGTCCTACCCATACAATGACGATTAATCCCCTCACAATGGTATCAATTGCGCGCACCACATTCAGAATGCCACGCACGCCATAATAAATGGCAGTTCCACCGGGAACACGCGACATAATATTATGGGCAGCCAAAAAACTGACCGGAATTGCCAGAATGGTCGAAAAAAGTGTCGCCATTAAGCCCATCGCAATGGTCTCAATCATTGAACCGGCGACAAATGTATTGATCTTGCTATCTGGTGCTGCTAGGCCAAGACGTACCTGCCACCTGGGAGCAGATACAGGTTTAACCCTGCCAATAATATCGAGCAGGTTATCACTTGGCCGAATGATGCCTGCCGTTGGCAGGCCTGCCAGTTTGTCGCTGATATAAGTATACAAACAACTCCAGGCGCAGATCTGATCTTCACCTTTGACGGAGATGGTGATCACGTCGGGGTTGAGCAGATTGGTGGCCACCGTGCGCGCGTCGTTGAAGCGTTCAATGAGCCGGTTCAATCTCACGTCGGTTACTTTCCAGGCGATCACGTAAAGGATCAGACCAATAAGGACGATCGCCGGGTAAATACTCAACTTTTTTTCAAGCACCAGCGCGCGGGCATCTAATACATTCCATATCCAAAACAAGATAAACGGAAGCCATAACCAAGTCGTCACAAGCCCGCCGAAACTCACTTTTCCAATATTCTGGTTTACCAAAGACCAATTGATTAAGAAAGCCGAGAGCGCCGCCATCAGAAAGATCAATAGGCCGCGCCCCTTTGTCTTAAGCAGGGATTGTCCAAGGCCGGGAATGAGCAAAGACGAAAGGATGACCAAGACGGGCGGGATTGGAGAGCTGATGGTTTTTTCCGAAGTTGTCATGATAAGTTGACAGGTAAAAGATAATCGGCCTGATTAGCCGTTGCACTCTGGCTCAATCAAATGATTGAGACACGCTCGGCTTCCTGTCCGTATATGGCCTTAAACTGGTTGTCGTCAATTTGTTTTGGTAGTCCCTGAAATACCAGCTTGCCGTCTTTGAGCGCGATGGCGCTCGTGGCGTAACGGTGCACAAGATCGAGAAAATGCAGGCTGCAGATTACGGTAATGCCTCGTTCTTTATTTAACTGTTCAAGATATTTGAGGATCGAGTGAGCTAGAACCGGATCCAGCGAGGCCACCGGCTCGTCCGCCAGAATCAGTTTTGGCTCCTGCATCAAGGCGCGCGCGATTCCCACCCGTTGCTGCTGTCCGCCAGACAGCGAATCGGCACGCACATGTGCCTTTTCCGCGAGTCCCACCTGCTCAAGGCTGGCTAAAGCTCGCTTATGATCCTCGGAAGAAAATAAGTGCACGGAACTCGAAAAGGTATTAACGTAACCTAACCGGCCTGACAGCACATTGGTGAGAACAGAAGAACGCTTCACCAGGTTAAACTGCTGAAAGATCATGCCGATCTGCCGGCGGACCTTGCGCATTTCAGCAATCGAGACTGAAGTGATATCCTGGCCGTTCCAGAAGATCTTACCGGAGGTCGGCTCGATCAGGCGATTGATACAGCGTAACAAGGTGGACTTGCCCGATCCGCTCAATCCAATGACCGCCAAGAACTCGCCATCTTTGACTTCAAAGCTGACGTTTTTCAACGCTTGAGTGCCATTGGGATAGACTTTTGTGAGATTTTCGATTTTTAACATGATAGTAGAGTAAATCTAAAACTATGGTAAAGGAAAAGAAAAGCCTGGCAGGTGGAAACCTGCCAGGCTCAAAGTGCAATTACTTTACAAGTGTAGCGGGATCGACGCCAGCTTTCTTAAGTATGGCTTCGAACTCGTCATAGAAAGTAGGCTCAACCTGCTGGAACGCATCGTAGTTATACAGGCTCTTGAGGACACCTTTGCCGCCCGGGTCTTCCGCCATAGCCAGCATACCTTCGACGATGACTGCTTGGAGAGCAGGATCCAATGACTTGATGAACTGCATACCATCGTTCGGGATGCGATCAGTTACAGCGAAGACCTTGACCTTATCGGTGATATCGGGATATGTAGCCTGCAGATTTGCAGCCGCATCAGTCAATACATTGATGAAGGTCACACCCGCATCACAATCGCCATTGTAAACGGCGATGGCTACCTTATCGTGAGATCCGGCATTTTGGGTGGCTGCGAAATCCACATCAGGGTCAATGCCATTGGCCTTCAGGATGATGCGTGGGACAATATAGCCCGAGGTTGAGTTCGGGTCAACGAAACAGAAGGTCTTGCCTTTCAGATCGGCAAAACTTTGGATACCCGAATCTACATTAGCGATGAACTGTCCCTTATAAAACGGCTGCAACTCACCGCCCAGCGCCTTATCGGGATCCAAGTCGTTGGTGGCATACTTACGTATGGCAACCAGGGCCGGGACAATACCATATTTCTCCTTAGCCAGCAGGACAGAGAAGGTGTTAAGGAAGCTGACTTGAGCTTTCTCAGCGCCCAAGGCTTCGATGGAGGCTGCGAAGGTCGTGCCAACTTCCATCTTGAAACTGAGGCCAGTCATTTGGCTTAAGCAATCGGCAATAGCTGTGCCTGCCTTCGTAATCTTGCCGGTATCTCCCGAAGGGACGAAGGTGATCACGATTGGGTTATCGGCTGAACCGAGCTCCCCTGCAGCCGGGGCTGCTGGCGCATCCGGCAGTTTTTCACAGACCGGTGGTGGAAGAGGGGTCGGGGTTGGAGGTTCGGCCGTGGGAGCTTCAGTGGGTGCCTCTGTGGCAGCTTCAGTGGGAGCTTCGGTAGGCGGCTCGGTAGGAGCCAGTGTAGGCGGTTCAGTGGGCGCCGCAGTGGGATTGGGAGTAGCGGCTGCTCCGCAGGCGCTCAAGGCCATCGACATGATGACCAGGATCGCCAGCATCAAGAACGAAAGGCGTTTATTCATATTTCTTCTCCTCTCAGAAGAATAGATGGGGGATTAGGTAGGGGCAGAATTGACCCCTGTCACGAATTGATAATAATCTAAAACTTTTAGATATTCAAGTTGTTTGTCTTAAAATACACAAATTTTAAGAGACGGATCATTAAGGGGTATTAATCAGTTCTTCCAGGCTCAACTTCGAAGCTTTCACGTATTTCTCAAACTCTGAATACAAAGTATCATCCGCAGGTTGAAGGGTATCAATGCCATAAACTGTTTGCATGGCGGCTTTACCTTCGGGTGTGACCATCAAATCCACGAAGGCTCGTAGTAACACGCGGCGCATTTCTAGTGGAAGCCTCCTTGAGAAGGATACGTTCTCATAGGGAATGATAGCTGGAATGCGCCAGATGACGGTTACTCTATCCAGCACGTCTGAATAACTCGCCTCAAGCGCAGGCGACTGGCGCGCGTCAATGAATGTTGCGCCGAAATCGCAAATATCCGCGTTATAGACTGCACGCACAACACTGGGCTGACCTTCGAGAAACGCCCCGCTTCGGACCGGAACTTTGGCTTGATTCAGCAGTCCGAGAGGCACAACATATCCTGAAGGGGAGGCTTTGTCGCTCCAACAGGGTTTCTTATCCTTGAACTGGATCAATGCATCTTCTGCCTCTGCTGTGTTTTCTCCGCGTGCTTCGTCATAAAAGGGTTGGAACTCACTATCACGATTGACGATGAATTGTGCGCCATATAATGTTTGGTCATTTCGGACGCTTGCCAGCGCGGCAGTAACGTATTGGTTCTCAAATGCAAGCAGGTATCCAAACGGGGAAAGGACCGCGATGTGGGCATTGCCTTTGCCAAAATCCTCCACAAGTTCCAGCTCGGTAGTCGGTGCGACGGCTACGATCTTAAAACCGGTAAGCGATTCGAGTTGTGCAGCAATCGTCTCGCCGGCAGTGAGCACATCTTCATCGTTGCGTGATGATGGGGCTAGGGCGAGGATCAATGGATTTTTATCGGTGCCAAGTTCGGCCGTGGTGGGAGGCGTAGGTACGGGTATGAGAGTCGCTGTGGGAGTAGGTACTTCACTCGGGATAGGCGTCGGCGTCCCAACGATCAATTGAACAGGGGCTGAGCATCCCAGGATTACGAGGGTAAGGATGAGTAGAAATTTTTTCATGTGTGCTGTTACCCCGCCTGTGATGGAGCGGGGAAACCCTGCTTTCATTCAAGCGATAAAACCATATAATCGCTGGGATGCGTTGAAGTTTATGCCTTAAAATATAGTAAGTTACCCTATAATATCCAGATTATTGCGAAACCAGTACAATTTCGTATCTACAATGATAATGATGTTGTTCTAATTATACAAGTTACAGAAAGGTGTAAGATGAAAAATAGTTTAAATACGTTTTTCCTACTTTTGATTCTGGTTGTGCTCGGGGTGGGCGTATATTTTATCGTGCAGACGGTCCGGGAGGGCGCGCAGGCCGCGACTGCGCCGTTCCAGCAGGTGAATCAGGCAAATCAGGCCTTACAAACGCAGGTCTCGCAAATGATGCATCCCACGCCGACAATTATCCCTGATCCGGCGACTTATATCAACGAAGTGCGTGCACTGGCACGGCTTGAGACCATTCAATACAGTATTGAAAAAGTGATTACCGCCGAAGTAGGACAAGGAACCTTTGGCTTTCTGTTCGGCGATAAATTATTGTTTGTTGCGCACGGCGTTGTCATCGCCGGAATTGATATGACCAAACTACAGCCTACTGACATGCGTTTTGATGGTTCTGTGTTGTATGTTAAATTACCTCCTGCGGAGGTTTTCGTCGCCACACTGGATAACCAGAAATCTTATGTCTACGACCGGCAAACTGGCTCGTTGACAAAAGGAAACGTTGACCTGGAGACGATGGCCCGCCAGGCCGCGGAAGATGAAATCCGCAAAGCAGCACTTGAAGATGGTATTCTTGTCCAAGCCCAGGCAAACGCTGAGACCTATTTACTTAAGTTCTTTAATGCACTCGGCTATAAATCGGTCGTTTTTGAACATTAGGCACAATACTGATAAGTATTTGATTGAAAATAATTCTACAGCTTATTTTTGCTCTTTCGGGGCTCAGCCCCCGAAAGAGCATTTTTGGCTTAAATTGCAAGACCCACTTCGGAAGATTGATTCCTGTGTGGGTCTTGTTCTATTGTGGGAGATTAACCTTGGCGTTTGCCAAGACGATGATCGAGCATGAGCACTGCGGTGCCGCGCTCCTCAATCAACCTAAGGTTCGAGACGATCTCAGCAGCATTCTTTTCCTCTTCCACCTGTTCGGTGATGAACCACTGCAACAAAACCTGTGCCGCGTAGTCATTTTCCTTCAAGGCCAGTTCGTACAAAGCGTTGATCGAAGCAGTGACCTTGGCCTCATGTTCGGCAACTTCTTCGAAGAGTTCGAGGGAGGATTTCCAATCTGTTTTCGGCGCCTCGATGGCCTCAAGCATTACACGCCCGCCGCGTTCGACCAA
>WNFV01007518.1_pt1 | contig 17587 bp, 7 predicted proteins | sample 5400101 | NCBI WGS metagenome assembly WNFV01 (sample SAMN13153361, study PRJNA577476) | soil metagenome | isolation source: 115 cm soil or saprolite under grassland replicate 1 | place: USA:California | collected 2016-06-15
TCAGCCTTGCGGCCATTGCGCAATATTCCCCACTGCTGCCTCCCGTAGGAGTCTGGGCCGTGTCTCAGTCCCAATGTGGCTGGCCATCCTCTCAGACCAGCTACCCGTCGTCGCCTTGGTGGGCCATTACCCCGCCAACTAGCTGATAGGCCGCGAGGCCCCCCGCCGGCGCAACCTTGCGGCTGCTTTCCTCACCCAGGGATGCCCCCGAGTGAGGATATGCGGTATTACCCGGCCGTTGGGCCGGCTATCCCCCACCGTCGGTCAGGTTCCTCACGTGTTACGCACCCGTCTGCCACTGAACCGGAGTTGCCCCCGGTCCCGTACGACTTGCATGTGTTAGGCACGCCGCCAGCGTTCGTCCTGAGCCAGGATCAAACTCTCCAATGATAGAAGAATTCGAACAGCTCGCGCGAACGACTAGGTTCCACGTGTCGTCCGAATCACGTCAGAGATAAACCCCATCGCGCCACGCGTCTGACCGCGTGTGCGCTGGTATCGGGGCCGCACTCCACACGCTCGACCGTCGATTCTCAAAGAGCCGCGCACCAAAAACTTGCTGCGCAGAATTACATGGTAACCGCCCCGAGCAATTGGCGTCAAGGGGGCTGGGAACCGGCGGACAGGCGGACTGCGTAGGGCGGACAGGCGGACTGCCGGACCGCCGGACGGAAAGCCCGTTCCGCACCGGGTACCGTCCGCCCGTCCGCCCGTCCGCCTGACCGCCTGACCGCCCTACAGCGTCAGCGCCAACCGGGCGTAGTAGAACCCGCCGTTCATGCCGAACTGGGTGACGCGTCGGCTATAGATGAAGCGGCCGAAGCTGATGTTGCCAGCCCTTGTCTGCTCGTCGGGGTACGTGTTGAACAGGTTGCTCGCCCCCACCCCAAGGCGGACGCCACCCGCCACGTCGTACGAGAAATCGACATCACACACCGACTTGGCGCCGAATGTTTCGTCGTTCGCCGGGCTCGTGGGATGATGGTACTCGATCGCCCCATAGTACGTCGCCCGACCGAGGGCGCCGAACCGCCCGCGCCGCCAACGCGCTTGCACCGAGCCCTTCTCGTGCGGGAGCGCGTCCTCGAGCCGGTTCCGATCTTCCGGGTTGAGAATGCGCACGCGGACACTGTCGAGGTTGCCGCTCGCGAAGGTGTCGGCCATGGCCTGGGGCACATTGACATGCCGTACCTCCGTCTTGGTCAGGTTGGCCGTGGCGGTGAGCGTGAGCGCGCCGCCGCCAAGGCCCGTGGCGTACCCCACGACCACGTCGAGGCCGCGGGTGCGCGTGTCCACCGCGTTTCCGAAGAACTGCGCCGTGGTCACTCCCTGACCCTGGAACGGCGCGAGGATCTGCGCGACGCGAGCGCGGATCGCCGGATTGAGCTCGCCGGTCGTGGAGGTGAACTGGCTCGTGATCACGATCCGGTCCTCGATCGTGATGCGGTACGCATCGGCGGTGAGGGAGAGGTTCCCGACCGGCCGCCAGGTGATCCCGAGGCTCGCATTGACTGAGGTCTCTTCCTTGAGCGGCGGGATCCCGAAGGCCTTGGTGACCGGGCTGGCGTTGTTGCTCGTCAACACCTGGCGTGGCTCGAGCTGGCCGCCCACCGCCACGAACTGGGTGCTGACGTTGTTGAACCACACCTGGTGGAGCGACGGGGCGCGGAACCCGTTCGAGACCGCGCCGCGCAGCGCGAACCGCGGAACCAGCTCCCACCGGAGCGCGAGCTTGCCGGTCACGGTGCTCCCGAAGTCGCTGTAGTTCTCGTAGCGGCCGCCCGCGTCCACCAGGAGTCGGTCGCTCAGCTCACTCTCGAGGCCGGCGTACGCCCCGATCGAATTGCGGAACCGGCTGACCTCGTTGGCGGGCTGGAAGCCCGGGAATCCTTGCGACCCGGCCGCCTTCGGCCCCCCGCCGGGCAGCGTATCGTAATCGGTCCCGGGCCTGGAGCCGCCGTTCCCGAGCTGATAGGAGGCCGCGTCGCCGGCGTCGATGCCGTAGTTCTCGACCCGGAACTCCGCGCCGGCCACGAACGAGACCGACTTCGCCGCGCCGGCGGGCAGCGGCCGCACCACATCGAGGTTTCCGACGGTTTGCGCGAACCGCAGGCGCCCCGCGTCAAAGCTCGACGGGGTCGTCACACCGAGCGATGCGTTCACCGTGTGGTCCACGGTGAACTGAAAGTCGTTGCGGCCGTGGGTGAGGCTGAAGTCCACGTCCCACCCGTTGGTGCTGCCGCGCACCCCGGCCGATAACGAGCGGTCGGTGATGCCGGTGTGAATCTCGGGCAGGAATCCATTGGGGAAGAGTGGGAACACCATCTGCCCCGGCGCGTTCGGGAGGCGGTAGAACGCGCCCGCCACCCCGTTGCGCTGCGAGAAGCCACCGAAGCTGTAGAACTCGGCGTCGTCCGCCAGCGGCACAACCGAGTTGTAGAACGCCGTGCCGAATGTGGCGTCAGACTGGCCAGTCCTCGTCGATCGCCCGCAGCGAGTCGCTGTACGGCACGTTCGTGGGCGTCCAGATCGGGCCCGAGTACGGCGCGGCGCGGCTGGTCGCACCCCGATCGAGGAACTCCGCCGTCACATTGACGAACCCCCGGGTGCCGATCCCGAACCCGTAGTTTGCGTCGGTCTTGACCTGTCTCCCGTCGCCTTCCCCGGTGACGCCGACCGTGCTCGACGCCGCGATGCCGTCGGTGCGCTGCTTCAGCACGATATTGACGACGCCGGCGATCGCATCCGAGCCGTATTGCGCCGCCGCGCCGTCGCGCAGCACCTCGATGCGCTCGATCGCGGCGGCGGGGATCGCGTTCAGGTCCACGCCCACCGTGCCGCGGCCGAAGGTGCCGTTCACGTGCACCAACGCAGGCGGATGCCGGCGCTTGCCGTTGACGAGCACGAGCACCTGGTCGGGACCCAGGCCGCGCAGGCTCGCCGGATTGATGTGGTCCGACCCGTCGGCGATCGTCTGGTGGGAGGCGTTGAACGAGGGCGCCAGCGTGCTGAGGATCTGGTTGACTTCGGTCTGTCCGTTGTCGGCGATCTCCTGCGAGGAGATCACGTCCACGGGCACCGGCGTCTCGACCGCGGTGCGCGAGGTGCGGGACCCGATCACCACGACCTCGTTCAGCGCGAGCGGCGTCGCCGCCAGCCGGAAATCCGCGGTCGCCGTCTGACCCGCCGCCACCGTGACCGGCTGCTCGGCGGCCTCGTAGCCGATGAGCCGCGCCCGGACGGTGTGCGCGCCCGCTGGCACGCTCAGGCGATACTGGCCCTGCGGGTTGGTGAGGACGCTGCGCGCGGTCCCGACGATCACGATGCTCGCGCCCGCCAGCGGCACGCCGCCCTCGGCGGAGAGCACGGCGCCGGTCACGGTGCCGCTCTGTTGCGCGCCGAGCAGCCTCGCGCCGAGCAGGGCGGCGATGCAGACAGCCGGAGTGAGCGTTGATCCCATGTGGCCACCTCCAGGACGATGCCGCGTCAACTGGTCCAACCGTCCGGGTCGTGGCCTAGAAATACGCCCGAGCGGCGGCGCCCGCCACCCGGCATGGCGGGAAGCGGGACCGGGCGCCAGATTGGGGCATGCCCTCCCCTCCGGCCGAGCAGCGCGAGCCCGGCGAACGGCCGCCGGATCGCCGCGGCGAGGGTGACCGCCGCAGCCGCGAGCGGCGCGAGGGCCTGCTGCTCCTGCCCGACGTCGCGCGCCCGGAGAGCGACCGCCGGTGGAATCCCGAGCGGCGCAGCGTTTTTGAGCGGCGGGGGCAAGAGACGGTGGGCGAGCACATCCGCAACGCCCTGCAGCTGATCGCGCACGTGGCGGATTCCGGCGAGCTCGATGATGAGCACCGCCGCGATCTCGACGCCGCGCTGTTCCGGCTACGGTTCGCGCTGGATCGGCTCGCGCAGGGAGCCCGCTAGGGGGAGAACGTCAGCGCGACGTCGCCTGGCGCAGCCGCTCGACCGCTTTCACCCGCGTGATGGCGAACAGCCAGCTGGACACGGTGCCGCGCTGGAGGTCGAACCCGGGCGCGGACCGCCACACCTGCTCGAAGGCTCGAGCGACAACGGCGTCCGCGTCGTCCGGATTGCACAGGATCCCGTACGCGATGGCGAACGCAGAGAGGTGGTGGCGTGCGAGCAGCTCGCGCCAGGCCGCCCGGTCGCCGGCCGCCATCCGGGCGACCAACACGCGGTCTGGTACGACGTCCTGCTGCACTTGCGGAGCCATGCGGGTACGCCTGTGGGTCGGCGTGGTCGTGGTACTAGAAGAGTGCACAAACTGCACACAGGTAACGCCGCGCCGCTACCAGCCAACCAGGCGCTCCGGCGGGCCGCCGCCCGGCGGCTCCGGCGTGCCGGGGTTCCCCCTGACGACAGCCTCGATCGCGACAACCGTGGCGGTGGCGGCGATCCCCACGAGCAAGCCGACGGTCCGTCCCCGGTGCAGCCGCTTCACTGCCACCTGGAGCACGTCGCGCGGGGTGAGCGCCACCCGCTGGTAGAGCGCGTGCGAGCCGGCGCGCCAATCGCCGCCGTCGGCGCGGATCGCGAGCAACACCCGGTCGCCGTCCCGATCCGCGAGGGTGCCCTGCACCGTCTGCTGGCGGAGCCCCAGGCTGTCCCGCAGCACGAGCTGCGCCTCGGTCGAGAGGACCGCGCGCACAGCAGTGCCGGCCGGCACGGCGTCGAGCGTCGCCGGCACGTACGTGTAGCACCCCGGTGAGAGCGCCGCGGCGACGGCGTACAGGACGCTTCTCACGGCACGTTCGGATTCGTCTCGCGCTCGTTCCTGCCCACCGGGAAACACAGCGCGCGCGCCACCGGCGCCGTCATGGTTTCGATCGGCGTCGGGGAGAGAGTGCCCGGATGCGACACGCGATACGTACCATCCGTGTAGGCGCCGGGGACGTTGTTGGCGATCCAGCGGCGCAGGTCCCCGAGCCGGCGCGCCTCGAGCCAGAGCTCGAGCGCCCGCTCCAGCTTCAGGAGCGACCACGCCGAGTCGACCGTGATCGCGGTGCTGTAGAGCGGCAGGGCGAGGTTGGCGCGGCGCAGGTTCATCTTGTCCACGGCGGTCACTGCGTCGTTGTTCACGAGCGCGGCCTCGGCCTCGATCAACCGCATCTCCCAGCCGCTGGAGATCCGCACCGGGTCCGACGCGGGGATCCCTGGTCCGGCGGTAGTAGTCCTCGTAGAAGGTTCCCCACTCGGTATGCGCACGGAACGACTGATTGGCCCGCGCCCAGTAGAGGTAGTTGTATTGATCCGGGGATGCCGACGAGTACGGGACCTGAAACTTGAAAGTGTCGGGAATCAAGGCCGAGTCCGCGGTCGCGTCGGACCAGGGCCGCAGGCCGGCGGACGCGAGGTCTGCGCGCACGGAGGCCCGCCCCGCGCGGGCGGCGCGAAGGAAGTTGACGGTCTGGGTGTCCGTTTTCCCGGTCGCTGTGAAGGCGGCGATCGCGTTCGTGAACGCCGTGTCCGCGCGCAGGAAGTAGAGCGTGTGGGAGCCGAGGCTGCCCGGCGCGAGCACGTAGTGCAAGCTGTCGGGAACCTCGATCGGGATCACCGACTGACAGAAGTTCTCCCCGAGCAGGCGGTTGGCGAAGCCGGCGTAGAGGTACGCCTGCGCAACGAGCGGCGACTTCGGGAACACGGTATCTGGCATTACGCGTCGGAAGCGGGCCACCGCAGCCTCAGCGGTGTACCGGGCCACATTCGATTGCGTCCAATCGCCGTTCATCGTCGCGTCGGTAGGGAGCCCCGCCTGGACGTCGGTCGGAATGCCGTAACTGCCCGTGGAGCCGGCGGGGTTGATCTCGAAGGTCACGGCGGCACCCCAGTAGAGCAGTTGACTGACCGGTGTAGTGCTGGAGCCGATGGCGTCGGACAGGGCGCGCCGCGCGCCGATGACGATAGCGGGCCACGAGCCGGGCTTGTCGAGATCCTGGTCCGGAGTGAGCCCCGGGTTGGTCAGCGTGGTGTCGCACGCTCCCGCGACGAGCAGGGCGACAGCTGCCGGGCCGGAGCGAAGCAGGGAGGCGAAATGGGTGCGCATGGCTCGCTCCTTTCTCAGAACGTCACGCGGAGGTTGACGGTGATGACCGCGGGCGGCGGGATGTGCTCGGCGATGTCCCGGTTCTGCGAGTCGAGGGCGTCCCGGCCCACCATCTCGGGGTCGAACAGCCGCAACTGGCTGTTGATCCATTTCAGGTAGTTCTGCGCCGTGATGCTGAGGGTGGCCGAGCTGGCCCGGCGGATGGCCCAGCCGACGGGAATCGTCAGCGTCACGTCGCGCAGCTTCCAGAAGTCCTGCGGGTACCAGAACGTGTCCAGGTTGGTCTTCAGCGGCACGCACTCTTTGCGCTCCCGGGCCGTGAGCTGGCTGATGTTGGTCACCGTGTCGATGGTCGGCGAACCGCCGGGGTAGAGGAACGGGTACGCGCGGGCGCAGGTCGGCCAGCGCACCGACCGGTTCAGGGCGTTGAAGGACGCACCGTCCTGAATCCACGCGCCGCCCTGATATTCGCCACGCGCCGACAGCGTGATCCCCTTGGGCAGGCGGAGCGTCAGCTGCTGGCCCAAGATCAGCGTCGGTTGCTGGGGCCCGAAGATATGGAAGCCGTCGGCGGTGCACGACGACCGGCACACCGTGTCCGGCGCGGCCTTGTCATTCGGGTTGTTGATGACGACGCCCCGCGCCGCCATGGGAGGGAATCCGACCTCCACCCACCCACCGCCCGCTGCGAACGGCACGACCGGAAAACCCTTTGCCGTGCGTCCCAGGTCGCGGACGAGGCCGTGATTGGTGTACACGGTCACGCCGAGGTCGAGTCCCCAGTCCGGCTTGTTGAGCAGGGTGCCGTTCGCCGACAGCTCGATGCCGGTGTTGGACATACTGCCGACGTTCGCGTTCTGGGGCTGGGGGAAGCCGACCGAAGGGATCTGCCGAACCCCGTAGAGCGCGTCGCTGGTCAGCCGGTGGTACCAGGTGGCTTCGAGCGTCAGGCGATTCTTGAGCAGCGCCGCGTCGAAGCCCAACTCCGCTTCGCGCGTACGCTCCGGGCCGACGAGCGTGTCGCCGACGCTGCCGGGTTCGTAGCCGGCCTGGCCGGCCGAAACGGCCGTCTTCCAGCTACGCACGGCGTCGAACGCGCCCGGGGCCCGGCCCGACCACCCGACCGCGCCACGGAGCTTGAGCTCGCCCAAGCCCTCCGGCCAGAATGGCTCGTCCGACATCACGTAGGAGCCGCTGATCTTGGGATACGCCTGCAACCCGAGCGTCTTCCCGAACGCCGTGTTGCCGTCGAAGCGCACGCCGCCGGTCAGGAAGTAGCGGTCCCGGAACTTGAGCACGTCCTGGAAGAAGAACCCGGCGTTTACGACGCGCAGGCGCGACTCACTGGCCACGAACAACGCCGCGTTGCTCACGACGGGAAGGCCCGGACCCGGAAAGCCCTCGCCGTACGCGGTGGTCCGCACCTCTTCCGAGCTGATGCTCTGCCCCCCGAGGGAGAACGTCGAGGCGAGCTGCTCGCTCAGCCTGTAATCCATGCTGCCGACGTAGTCGGCCGTGAGGATCGAGTAGCGGATCTGCTCGTCGAGGAGAATCCCCAGCGGCGCCGCCACGAACCCGAACGGCCGCAGGTTGCGGTTCTCCTGCTGCGCCATGTCATAGCCCAGCGTGACGCGGTTCGAAAACCAGGGCAGCGGCGTGTAGGTCACCGTCCCGCCCGTGACGAGCCGCTGGATGCCCGTCGTGATGGACTGGTTGAGGAGCGAGTCGATCACCACGGGATTACTCGACGAGCGGTAGTTCCGCTCGGCGCGGTACACGTTGAGCACCAGCCCGTGGGCATTGTTGCCGGCCGGCGTGTTCGACAAGTCGGTGTTCGTGTACGACGTGTTCCAGTCCACCCGCACGTCGTCGAACAGGTTGAAGCCGACGTTCCCCCGGGTCGAGAGCTTTCTTTCGTTGTCGAGCGGCAGCACGCCGTCGTTGTCCTCCGAGGTGCCGGAGAAGAAGTACTGGAACGTCCTCGCCCCGCTGATTCCTCCCGCCACCGACCCGCTGAAGCGCTGCCGGTAGGCGTTGCGGATCCAGGAGCACCCGGGCTGTGGAGTTTCGTGGCACTGCCCGTTCACGGCGCCGGCAGGTCGGAGGTTCAGATACGGCACGGAATCGGTGCCGAACGGCCGCAGTGTCGCGAAGCCCTGCGCCGTCTCGAACGTCCACTTGGGCGCGCCGCCGGAGCCGCGCTTGGTGAAGATCTGGATCACGCCCGCCGCCGCCTCGGTGCCGTACAACGTGCTCGCGGCCGAGCCCTTGATGACCTCGACGCGCTCGACGTCGGCGGGGTTGATGTCGTTCAGAGGGCTCGCCTGATAGTTCGCGCCCCGGAATCCGTTCGAGTCGTCGAACGGCGGCCGGTTGCGGCGGTACCCCTCGCTGCGCACGCGGATGCCGTCCACATAGACGATCGGCTGGTTGCTCTGGGTGACGCTCACGGCGCCACGCAGCCGGATCTGCGCTCCCTCACCCGCCATGCCGCTCGTCTGCATCACGTTCAGGCCGGGGGCGCGCGCCTGCAGCAGCTGGTCCATGTTCGCCGGCGGGTCCTTGATCTGCGCCAGATTCACCTGCGCGATCGAGTTCCCGACCTCGCGCACGCGCGCCTGGCCCGCCGTCCCGGTCACCACGACGGCGTCGAGCTGCAGGACGCTCGGCGTGAGCTGCACGTCGGCGGTCGTGACCGTGTCGGGCGCGACCGTAAGGCGCAGGGTGCCGAGTTTGTACCCGATCGCAAGCACGCGCAGGTCGTGCGGGCCGGCCGGGACGTTGAGCAGTACGAACCGCCCGTCCTGGTTCGTCCGCGTGCCGAGGTTGGTGCCCGCCAACGAGATCTCGGCGCTGGCAATGGGGGTCCCCGTCGGGGCAGCCGTCACGCGCCCCTGGACGGTTCCGCCCTGCGCGGCGGCGCGCGCGCTGCCGAGCGGGGAACCCAGGACGGCGATCACTGCGGCGAGGATGTGCGGCCGCAGGACCCCTTTCAACTGCGATGGCTTCGGCTGGTCCGAACTATGATGGGTCATAGGGACGCTCCCGCGTGGACGCGAAGGAGTCGGAGGATGGCGCATGCGACAAGCCGTGCCGGGCGTGACTTCCCAAGGCCTGCGAGAAGACCGACGTACCGCCAGCTTGAATGCTTGTCAAGAGCCCGAGACCGGGCCCGCCTTGGGGGATGCGCCCGGGAGGATTCGAACCTCCGACCAACAGCTTAGAAGGCTGCTGCTCTATCCACCTGAGCTACGGGCGCGGGGAAAGGCTGGTCTGCGGCCCGCGAGGCAGACGCACAGACGCGCAGCGGTATTGTAGTGAATGGCGGCCAGGGACGCCATTGTCGCTGCCTGCTAAGGGACGTCGAACGGAGTGCTCGCGGCCGCCGTCAGCCCGGTCGCCGCGGCCGAGAGCACATAGCCGCTGCCCGCCTGGTCGATGCCAAGAGCGGGGAAGACGGCAACTCCGTCGACCGCCACCACCGTGGTCGTGCCCGAGAGCGCGGCCCCGCCGGTGCCCGTCCCCGCAGTGATGGTTAGCGTCACACTGCCGGCGAACCCTGTCGCCGGGTTCCCGAGCGCATCGAACGCCGTCACCCGCAGGGCCGGCTTGAACGTCCCCCCGGCGGTCGTGGTACTTGGTTGCACGGTGAACAGCAAGTAGGTGGCCGGCCCCGCCGTAACGACGAACCCATTGCTCGTCGCCGAGCTCAAGCCGCTCGCGGTCGCCAGCAACTGGTAGCCGGTGCCGGTACGATCGATGCTCAAATCGTTGAAGGCCGCCACCCCCGCGACCGTGGCCACCGTCGTCGTGCCGGAGAGCGTGCCGCCGCCGGGATTCTTCGCGATCGCCACCGTCACGGTGCCGGCGAAGGACTCCACGCGGTTCCCCAGCGCATCCCGCGCGACCACGGGGATGGCCGGCGTGATCGTCACCCCGGCTGTGGGCACGGGGTCGTCCATCTGCCCGGGGATCCGCTGCGGCGTGAACGTGAGTTGGGTCGGCGCGCCGGCGTTGATGGTGAAGAAGGAACTAGTGGTCCCCGCGAGACCGGTGGCCGTGGCCGACAGCCGGTACGCGCTCCCGCTCTGGTCGATTTTGAGAGCGGGGAACGTCGCAACCCCGGCGCTTGCCGCCACCGTCGTCGTGCCCGACAGCGTGGCTCCTCTGGTGCCCGCCCCGGCCGTGATCGTCAGCGTCACATTCCCCGCGAAACTCGTCTCCGTCTGGCCCGAAGCGTCGCGCGCCGTGACCTCGACGACCGGACTGATGGTCGCGCCCGCCGTCGTGCTGGTCGGTTGCACCGTGAAGACCAGCTGGGACGCGCGCGCGGCCGTGATGTCGAAGGGAGCGCTCGTGGCCCTCGCCAGGCCGGCGGCCGCGGCCGACAGCGTGTAGCCGCCGCCTGCCCGGCCGATGCTCACATTACGGAAGGTCGCGACCCCGGCGACGGCGGCCAGCGTCGGCGTGCCGGACAGGATGCCCCCTGCAGGATTGGTCCCGATCGCCAAGGTCATGTCGCCCGTGAAGCCTGTCGCCGTGTTGCCCAAGCCATCCCGCGCGGTCACCTCCATCGGGGGCGTGATCGTCGCCCCCACGGTCGCCGTGCTGGGCTGCACCCTGAAGACGAGCGCGGTCGCCGCTCCCGCGAACACCCTGAACGAGGTCCCAGCAGCCGCCAGACCGGGGGCGGTGGCCACCAACGTGTACCAGGCCTCGCTCTTGTCGATCCTCAGATCCGAGAAGGTGGCGACCCCGCCGACCGCCGCCACGGTGGTGCTCCCCGAGAGCGTGGCCCCGCTGATGCCAGTACCAGGCTCGATCGCCAGCGTCACGTTTCCCGCAAAGGTCGTCACCTGCTTGTCCGACGCATCCTGCGCCGTCACCTGGAGCGCGGGCCCGATCACGGCCCCTGCCGTCTGCGAGTCGGCCGGCTGCACTGTGAACAGGAGTTGGGTCGCCGTCGAGGCGATGACATCGAACGGCGCGCTCGTGGCGCCCGTGAGGCCAGCCGCAACCGCCGACGCCGAGAGCGTGTAGCCGCGCCCCACGTTGTCGATGTTGAGAGAGGGAAAGGTGGCGACGCCGGCAATCGCGGCGAACGTCCTCGTCCCGGACAAGGTGCCGCCCGCGGGATTCGTTCCGATGCCCACGGTCACGTTGCCCGCAAAGCCCGTGGCCGTGTTGCCCAGCGCGTCCCGCGCCGTGACCCGCACGGCGGGCTTGATGGTCCCCCCCGCGGTCGCCGTGGCAGGCTGGACCGTGAACACCAAGTGGGTCGCCGATCCGGGGGTGATGGCAAAGGCCGCACTCGTGGCCCCCGCCAGGCCCGCCGCCGCAGCCGAAAGCGTGTAGCCCGTCCCGCTCTTGTCGAGGCTGAGCGTGGAGAAAGTCGCGACCCCCGCAACCGCCGCGACCGTGGTGGCGCCGGTGAGCGTGCCGCCCGCCGGATTCGTCACGATGGCCACCGTCACGGTTCCCGTGAAGCCCGGGACGGCGTTGTCTCCGCCATCCAACGCGGCCACCCGGATCGCCGGCGCGAACGTCGCCCCCGCCGTCGCCGCGCCGGGCTGGACGGTGAAGGCAAGCCGGGTCGCCGCCCCGGCAAGGACGGTAAAGGGCGCGCTCGTGGCCGCCGTCAGACCGCTGGCCATCGCCGACAGCGTGTAGCCGCTCGCGCTCCGGTCGAGGCTGAGATTGGAAAAGCTGGCCACCCCGCCCACCGCCGCCAGCGTCGTCGTGCCGGAGAGCGTGCCGCCCGCCGGGTTCGTCCCAATCGCCACCGTCACGCTGCCCGTGAAGCCGGGCACGGCGTTCCCCCGCGCGTCCCGGGCCGTGACCCGCACCGCCGGCGTGATGGTCGCCCCGGCCGTGGCGTCACTCGGCTGCGCGGTGAAGACGAGCTGGGTGGCCAGGCCTGCGGTGATGGTGAACGGAGAACTGGTCGTCCCCGCGAGGCCCGTACCGGTGGCCGAGAGCGTGTACCCACTGGCGCTCTGCGCGATGCTGAGGGCGGAGAATGTCGCCACCCCGCCGACCGCCGCCACGGTCGTCGCGCCCAAGAGCCTGGCCCCGCTCGCGCCCGTGCCGGCCGTGATGGTCAGCGTCACGTTGCCGGTAAAGCCCGTCACGGTGTTGCCGAGCGCATCCTTCGCCGTGAGCTGCACCGGCCTCATGGTCGCCCCTGCCGTCGTGTCGGTCGGCGGCGTCGTGAAGACCAGCCGGGCCGCCGGCGCGGCGGTGATATCGAACGGCGCGCTCGTGGCCCCCGTGGGGCCCGTCGCCGTGGCCAGCAGCGTGTAGCCGCTGTCCGGCTTGTCGATGCTGAGCGTGAGGAAGGCCGCGACGCCGGCGACCGCCGGCACCGTCGTCGTGCCTGACAGGACGCCGCCCGCCGGATTTGTGCCGATCGCCACGGTCACGTTGCCCGTGAAGCCCGTCGCCGTGTTGCCGAAGCCATCCAGAGCGGTCACTTCGACCTCGGGCGTGATGATCGCTCGCGCCGTCGCCGTGCTGGGCTGCACGGCGAATACGAGCCGCGCCGCCGCTCCGGGGACGACGGCAAAGGGCGCGCTCGTGGCCCCCGTCAGTCCGGTAGCCGCCGCCGTCAAGGTGTACCCGCTTCCGCTCCTGTCGACGCTGAGATCCGAGAAGGTGGCGACTCCGCCGACCGCCGCCAGCGTCGTCGCGCCGAACAGAGAGCCGCCCGCCGGATTCGCCCCGATCGCCACCGTCACGTCGCCAGTGAAGGCCGGCACGGCGTTCCCCGAGGCATCCTGCGCGGTCACCTGGATTGCAGGCGTAACCGTCCCCCCGGCCGTCGCGGTGGAGGGCTGCGCGGTGAACACGAGCCGGATCGGTATGGACGGGACGATGTCGAACGGCGCGCTCGCGGCTTCCGCGAGGCCGGCCGCCGTAGCCGACAGCGTGTAACCACTTCCCGCGTGGTCAATGCTAAGAGAGTAGAAGGTGGCGACCCCGGCGATCGCCGCCAGCATGGTCGTCCCGGACAGCGTTGCGCCCGCGGGGTTCGTCCCGATCGCCACGGTCACGTTGCCTTGAAAGCCCGTCGCCGAATTTCCCAGCGCGTCCCGCGCCGTCACCCGCACGGCCGGGTGCATGGTCCCCTGCACCGTCGTCATGCCGGGCTGCACCGTGAACTCCAGCTGAGTGGCCGGTCCGGGCGTGATGGCAAACGCCGCGCTGGTGGCTCCGGACAGACCGGTGGCCGATGCCGAGAGCGCGTAGCCCGTCCCGCTCTTGTCGAGGCTGAGCGTGGAGAAGGTCGCGACCCCGCCAACCGCCGCGACGGTCGTGGAACCGAAGAGGGTACCGCCAGCCGGATTCGTCCCGATCGCCACGGTCACGTTGCCGGAGAAGGCCGGCACGGCGTTGCCCACCGCATCCAAAGCGGCGACCTGGACCGGCGGCGCGACGTGAGCCCCCGCCGTCTTGGTCGTCGGCTGCACGGTGAACACGAGCTGCGTCGCGTGTCCGGCCTTGATGTCGAACGGGTCGCTGATGGCCCCCGCGAAGCCCGTGGCCGTAGCTGACAGGGTGTAGCCGGTGCCCTTCTCCACGGTCCCGGTCTTGTCGATGCTGAGGTTCGGGAAGACGGCGAACCCGCCGGCCGCCGCTACCGTCGTCACGCCGGCGAGCGTCGCCCCATCCGGTCCCGTCCCGGCCGTGATCCCCACCGTCACGCTGCCCGTGAAGCCCGTCACGACGTTGCCCAGCGCATCCTGCGCGGCGACCTGCACCACCGGCGTGATGGTCACGCCACCCGTCGCGGCGCTGGGCTGGGTGGTGAAGGCGAGCTGCGTCGCCGATCCGGCGGTGATCGCGAAGGCAGCGCTCGGGGCCCCTGTTAAGCCGGACGCCGTGGCGGAGAGCGTGTAGCCCGTGCCGCTCTTGTCGAGGCTCAGGGTCGAAAAGGTGGCGACCCCGTTGACCGCCGCCACCGTCGTCGTCCCCGACAGGGCGGCTCCACCCGTGCCCGTGCCTGCCGTGATCGCCACAGTCACAGTGCCCGCAAAAGCCGGTACGGGATGGCCCAAGGCATCCTGCGCCGTCACCACCGCCGGGGCGATCTGGTGGCCGGCTGCTGTGGTCGCCGGTTGCACGGTGAACGCCAGCTGCGTGGGCAGGCTGGGGGCAGTCACGTCGCGGCTACAGGTCGACAAACACAGCGAGCATACGAGGAGGGCGGCGCTCGGACGCGCCCAGACACTGAGCGCCCGGGAACGGGCGCGGATGATGGCCATGGCTCGCTACTCCTGGCCCTCCGGCTCAGGTTGGAGGGCGGTTCGATGACCGCCTCGGGTTGGCAACTTCTATGCCCTTAGTGTGTTAGCGATAGCGCCCGATCCCTGGCGAGTTGTTGCAGATGTGTCACACAATCGCCGGACGAAACCAAGCCTGTGCCCAGCTTCGAACCTCTTAGATTGGTGACAGATGGAGACCAAGCGCAGATACGACAGCGCCGCCGAGCCCGGGGCAGCCGCCGTTCCCGCCGAATCCTCCGAGCGAGCCCTCCGGATCTTCATCCGCCCCGAGCGCAACCCCGGCATGCCGCTCGACCTCGAGCTGGTGCGCGCGCTGCGGGCAAACCGGAGCGCCGTGGAGCGTCGCGCGGCCACGATCCCCACTCGTAGGACCGTCAAGCAGGAGTGGCAGGCCGCCTGGCTGCTGCGCGCCATCACCTGCATGGACCTCACCACGCTGCAAGGCGACGACACCCCGAGCAACGTGCTGCGGCTGTGCGCCAAGGCGAAGCACCCGGTGCGACGCGACCTGCTCGACGCGATGGGCGCGACCCAGCTCGGCATCAGGGTCGGCGCGGTGTGCGTCTATCACGCGTTCGTCCCGATCGCGGTCGAGGCGCTCGGCGGCTCGGGCATCCCGGTCGCGGCGGTCTCGACCGGGTTCCCGGCGGGGCTCAGTCCCCTGCCCCAACGGATCGACGAGATCAGAGCCTCGGTCGCCGCCGGAGCGAGCGAGATCGACGTGGTGATCACGCGCGCGCACGCGCTCGCGGGCGACTGGCAAGCGCTGTACGACGAGGTGCGCGCCTTCCGCGAGGCGTGCGGCACGGCGCACATGAAGGTGATCCTGGGCACCGGCGACCTTGCGACCCTGGTCAACGTCGCTCGCGCGAGCCTGGTGGCGATGATGGCCGGCGCAGACTTCGTCAAGACGTCCACCGGGAAGGAGGCGGTGAACGCCACGCTCCCGGTCGGCATCGTGATGACCCGGATGATCCGCGACTACTACGAGCGGACGGGCCACGCGGTCGGCTTCAAGCCCGCGGGAGGGATCCGCACCGCCAAGGCGGCGCTACAGTGGCTCATCCTGATGAAGGAGGAGCTGGGCGACCGTTGGCTCCGTGCCGACCTCTTCCGCCTGGGGGCATCGGCGCTGCTTACAGACATCGAGCGGCAGCTTGAGCATTTCGTGACCGGGCGCTACTCGGCGGCGCACCGGCACCCGATGGTATGACCACCGTATCCGAAGTCTTCGCGACGATGGCCTACGGGCCCGCGCCCGAGAGCGACAAGCAGGCGCTCGAGTGGCTCGGGAAGCACGGGGGCGAGTTCGGGTTGTTCATCCGCGGGCGGTGGGTGAAGGGGGAGAGCGGCGAGCTGTTCGACGTGATCAATCCCGCCACGACCCAGCTCCTCGCGCGCGTGACCCAGGCGGGCCAGGCGGACGTGGCAGCGGCGGTCGCGGCGGCGCGCGGGGCCTTCCCCGCGTGGTCGACGCTCCCCGGGCACGCCCGGGCGCGCCACCTGTACGCGCTGGCGCGCGCGGTGCAGAAGCACTCGCGGCTCCTCGCGGTGCTCGAGAGTCTGGACAACGGCAAGTCGATCCGCGAGACGCGCGACCTCGATATCCCGCTCGTCGCCCGGCACTTCTCCCATCACGCGGGCTGGGCGCAGCTGGTCGAGGCCGAGTTCGCGGGCTATCGCCCGGTGGGCGTGGTGGGGCAGATCATCCCGTGGAACTTCCCGCTCCTCATGGTGGCGTGGAAGGTCGCACCGGCGCTCGCCGCGGGAAACACGATCGTCCTGAAGCCCGCGGAGTTCACCCCGCTCACGGCGCTGTGTCTCGCCCAAATCGCGCACGAGTCCGGGCTGCCGCCCGGCGTGCTGAACGTGGTGACCGGCGACGGCCGGACGGGCGAGCTGATCGTCCAGCACTCAGACGTCGACAAGATCGCGTTCACCGGCTCGACCGAGGTCGGGCGGATCATCCGGCGCCGGACGGCGGGCTCCGGGAAAAAGCTGTCGCTCGAGCTCGGGGGGAAGAGCCCGTTCATCGTGTTCGACGACGCCGATCTCGACAGCGTCGTCGAGGGTGTGGTGGACGCCATCTGGTTCAACCAGGGGCAGGTCTGCTGCGCCGGATCCCGCCTGCTCATACACGAAGGAATCGCCGAGCGGCTGACGACGAAGCTCCGGGCGCGCATGGAGAAGCTCCGGGTCGGGCCGCCGCTCGACAAGGCGATCGACATGGGCGCCATCGTGGCCCCGGTTCAGCTCGAGCGGATCCGCAGGCTCGTGACCACGGGCGTGGAAGAAGGCGCCACGATGTGGCAACCGTCGTGGGCCTGTCCCACGGAAGGCTACTTCTATCCGCCGACGCTCTTCACCAACGTCTCTCCCGCGGCGACGATCGCGCAAGTCGAGATCTTCGGGCCGGTGCTCGTGTCGATGGCGTTTCGCACCCCTGCCGAAGCGGTCGAGCTCGCCAACAATACGCCGTATGGGCTCGCCGCGAGCGTGTGGACCGAGAACGTCAACCTGGCGCTCGACGTCGCGCCGAAGATCAAGGCCGGCGTGGTGTGGATCAATTGCACCAACCTGTTCGACGCCGCGTCGGGGTTCGGGGGGTACCGCGAATCCGGGTTCGGGCGCGAAGGGGGGCGGGAGGGGATGTGGGAGTACCTGGAGCCGAACCGGCAGGTGTCGGGTGCCAGGGGTCAGGTGTCGGGGACGACCGAGGCGGTCTCGCGCACCCACCCGATACCCGACACCCGACACCCGACACCTATCCGAGATGCCCTCCCACCAATCGACCGGACCTACAAGTTGTTCATCGGCGGCAAGCAGGTCCGCCCCGATCAGGGCTACGCACGCCAGATCTTCGGGCCCGACGGCAAGCCGCTCGGGGAAGTCGGCGAGGGAAACCGAAAGGACATCCGGGACGCCGTCGAAGCGGCGCACGCCGCGCAGGCGTGGGCCCGCACGAGCGGCCACAGCCGCGGGCAGATCCTCTACTACGTGGCCGAGAACCTGGCGCCGCGCCGGAACGAGTTCGCGGCATGCATCGACGCGATGACCGGACGGGGCCAGGACGACGCGACCCGGGAGCTGGACGCCTGCGTGGCGCGGCTCTTCACCTACGCCGCGTGGGCCGACAAGTACGACGGCGCGGTGCACGACACCCCGATCCGCGGCGTGACGCTCGCCATGAACGAGCCGATCGGCGTGATCGGGATCGGCTGCCCCGACGAGTACCCGT
>WNFV01004359.1_pt1 | contig 17586 bp, 11 predicted proteins | sample 5400101 | NCBI WGS metagenome assembly WNFV01 (sample SAMN13153361, study PRJNA577476) | soil metagenome | isolation source: 115 cm soil or saprolite under grassland replicate 1 | place: USA:California | collected 2016-06-15
TACCAGGCCCAGAAGATGAAGACGCACGGCCTCTTCAGCGACGTCCACGACGAGGTCGGCCACGTCATCGTCGCCGATGTGAGCCCGGAGGGCGTCAAGGCCCTGCTCGCCTCCGATCGAGCCCGGCTAAACGACTTGATCCTGAAGAAGTATCCGTATTTGCCGGTCGACGTCGGCGCGCAAGTGGCCGAAAAGGTTGGTCGGGGCGAGAGGATTTGAACCTCCGACCACTCGGTCGCTCGCGCGCTCGAGAACCTTGACGACGTGAGTCTGAGGGTCGATCCGCGTACGCGGATTGTTCCCTGCAGGGCCGAGCTACGTTGCGACCCCCGGCGTCACTGCTGGACGAAGGCGGTGGGCGCTGCGCTGTCCCGCAGCAACAGTCCGGTCGACCGCTGGACGAACGCGGCCGGAATCGGAAGCGTGGCCGACCCGGCGGCGGCGCCCATGCCGACCAGGGCCTCACAATTGCTGCTGCCCGGTGTCGGTTGTGCCGGACATGAAGTCGTCGGTGTCGGTGTGTTGTTGAAGATGATCGCGGCGCTCGCGCCCGCAGCGTTCGCCACCGAGACCTTCTGGTAGAAGGTGCACACTCCCCGCTCGATCAGCGCGATGTCGCCGGCCGGGAAGTTCACATACGAGGTACTGGTGCATCCGAGACGACGCCCGTCCGGGTCCGGCAAAACGGGGACGACCTCGCCCGAGAACGTGTTGTACGTCGGCTTGGACGCGAACGTCGAGACCGTTGAGGGCCGCTTCCCGGCGTACGCGTTGCTGGTTACGTAGGGCTGGTAGAGGTGGGCCTGCGCGAAGTCCGAGGGCTGCCCGCAGGAGTCGAACGAGCCGTTCAGAAGGTCGATCAGGTCCGTCAGCTGCGCGAAGGAGAGGCCGTAGGGCAGCGTCCCCAGGCCGAGCGCCGCGTCGGTAGCCTCACGCACCTGCAGGGTCGCCTGGCCGTTCAGCGCATTCGCCTGAGCCGGCGTGAGCTCCGCGCCGTCGAGCAGCACGCCGTCCATGTTGACGAAGCTGAGGCCCGAGAACCCGGTCGCTGGGGTCACGAACACCTCGCTGAAGCCCTGGTTGACCTTCAGCGCTAGCGCCTGAGCGGCGAGGATTCCGCCCGTTCCCATGTCCGTCGGGTTGGTGGCACTCTCGGAGAACGCGCCCGGGTGTCCGCCCGTCCCCACCGCCTGCTGCAGCGCCGCGACGCCGGAGTCGACCAGCACCGTGTTCTTGCCCTTCCCAACCGATACCATCGTGCCGGTCCTCTGCCACGTGTAGGTCTTGGAAGAGGTTCCCACCTGGAAGAACACCGGGGAAGAAATCCCAAAGTACTGGTTGATGCGCTGCGCAGCCAGCGTGCTGGTCTTGAAGTAGCCCGTACGGTATGTGCAGAAACCGCCAGCCACCACACCTGGAGTCGGCGCGACCACCGCTGTCGCAAACGTTGCGGCTGTTGCCACCGCACCGGCCAGCACGACGGGGACCATCACCTTGCTCTTCATCGCTTCTCCCTTTCCGTCGATACGACGATCGCGAATGACTGCAAACCCGAGCGAGGAAAGAAGGGCTGACGTCGCAGGGTCCAACAAAATCCGTTGGATCGGTGCATCTTCTCTTTCTTCTTCGCTCGCCTTGACCGGCGCCCGAGAGATGCTTGAGCGGGTCCTCGCGACGCGCCGAGTGACCCGAGACTACGACTCTATGCCATCCTTCGCGATGCTGTCTCTAGGTCTTTAGTCCTAAGACCTGGCGAAGAGATTGGTCGGGGCGAGAGGATTTGAACCTCCGACCACTCGGTCCCGAACCGAGTGCGCTACCAGGCTGCGCTACGCCCCGGGGAGCCGCGAGTTTTACCTGATCCGTCGGATTTGTGCAAAGCGGCTTGAGCGCAGACGGGAAGAACGGCTACTGGACCCGCGCTCCGAGATGGCCGCTCGCGTAATCGACCTTCAGGGTCCGGGTCTCGGCGGGAAGCATGCTGGCGGTCACCGAGGCGTACGCGGGCGGGATGTCCGGTCCGGAGAGCCAGACCTTCACGGTCACCGGCCCGGTCGGCACGGCAATGTTGGCCGAAACGGTCCCGGTCCCCTCCACGCTCTTGAAGAGCCCGGACCGCTTCTTGAAGTTGTAGGGGTGACGAAGAAGGATCTGGTCATTGACCGCGACCATCACGTGGCCCTGGGAGATCGGCGACTCGAAGAGCAGGCGCAGCGTCGCGTTGGTCGCACCGGCGGGGGCCGGCGGGCTCATCGGACCCTGCTGCTCGACCTTCTCCGGGCCCTGCGGCGAACTCTTCGGCATCGAACGAATTTTCGCAAGCTGCGTCTCGACTTTCTTCTTCTCGGCGGCGGTGCGGTCGATCTGGGCGACCGAGTCGTCCCGAAGTTTGATCGCCTCCGCGTTCTCGGCGTCCAGCACGAGCACTTCGCCGGCGCGAGTGCGGGCCTCCTCCCACTTCTTCGAAGAGAACGCCTGACGCGCGGAATCGAGCGCGCTCTGGATCTGGGCGGTCCGACCCGCCCGCTCCGTCCGCGACTTGATCGCCGCCTCCGCCTTGTCCGCGAACTGCCTGGCCTCCGCATTTCCAGGATCGCGGCCGAGCACGGTTTGAAAGAGAACGAGGCTCTCCTCGTACCGGCCTCCCTCGAACAGGCGCTTGCCCTCGTCCACGGATTTCTGCGCGGCGACGACTTCGGCCTGCTGCCCCGGTTCGACGTTCGGGGCTGCCGCAGTGGGAGGCGGCCCAGGGGACGGGCGAAGGGCAAAGTATCCCGCGACGGCGACCGCGATCAGCGCCGCGACGCCGGCGATGAGACCGATTCGCGATTTCGGCCGGGTGCCGGGTTTCGGCGCTCCCCTGCCCGAGATCGGCCGAACCGGCATCGTCGGCGCCGCTCGCGAGGATCCGGTCGAGCTCTCGGCGACGGTCGGCTCGAAGGAGCCAGGTGGCGGCGCGACCTCGGCCGGAGCGGCGGGCGCGCCCCGCGAGCCGCTCTCTGAGAAGGAGCCCGAGCCCTCGCTCTTGCGCGTGGCAGCCGAGTCGGAAGCGGCCGCCACCTCCGGGAAGGCGGCCGGGGTCTCCTCTCGGTCCGGCGCTCCGCTCTCCGCGATCGCTTTCAGGTTCGCCAGCTTGAGAGTCGGGACGGTCTCCGCGGCGGCGGAGATCATCGTTCCCAAGTCCTCCTGCGATTTGCGCTCCTCGAGCTGCGCCTTCAGCTGATAGAGCGCCAGGGCGAGGTCCTTGCCGCGTTGATAGCGATTCCAGGGGTCCTTGGCCATGGCGCGCCCGACGATGTCGTTGAACTCGTGGGGAATGTCGGGCGCGAGCTCCGCCGGCGGCGTGTGATCCTCGTGCACGATCTTGTAGGAGATCGCAGTCAGGTTGTCCCCCTGGAACGGCTTTCGGTTGGTCAGAAGCTCGTAGAGGACGACGCCGAGCGAAAAGAGGTCGCTTCGTCCGTCTACCGGCGAGCCCGAGACCTGCTCGGGCGACATGTAGTTGGGAGTGCCGAGGAACTGTCCGGTCGTCGTCAGGTTGGAAGAGGCGATCTTCGCGATCCCGAAGTCGGTGATCTTCACCTTTCCGTCGGTCGTGATGATGATGTTCGCGGGCTTGACGTCCCGGTGGATGATCCCTTTGCGATGAGCATAGTCGAGCGCCTCGGCGACTTCCGCGACGATCTCGGAAACCTGTTCGGAGGGAAACTTCGTCCTTTCGCCCAGCAGCATCTTGATGTTCTTGCCCTCGATGTACTCCATCGCGATGAAGGAAGTCTGGGTCTCGGGGTCCTCGCCGATGTCGTGGATCGTGACGATGTTGGGGTGCGAGAGGATGCCAGCCGTCTGCGCCTCGCGGACGAAACGCTCCCGGAACTCCTGGGTGTCTTCTTCGTCGCCGCCGGCGCTGGCGCGGATCGTCTTGATCGCAACCATCCGGCCGATGACGGGGTCCCGGGCGAGGTAAACGATGCCCATCGCGCCTTTGCCCAGCTCGCTGACGACTTCATAGCGGCCGAGCTTCGCGATCCGCGGGCCCGCGATCTCCCGATCTGCCATGTGGCTCTGGACTCTACCCCTTTCCCCCGGCGCCGAGCGCTCCGCGCCGCGGAAAAAGAGACATGGCGAAAGAAGGAGGGATTCTAGTCTCGCGACCGGAGAGGGTCAACTCGCGGCCGGTTCCGGGCGAGGCCTCGAGAGCGTATTCTCCGCCGGTGAACCGGCGACGAACGACGACGCGAGCGACACGCCGATCTCGCGTCAACGTCTCTCTGCCGGAGGAACGTTTCGCGACGCGCGCCAGCGATCGATGAGGGCCGGAAGGACCCAGGAAAGGAGCACGCCCGCGAGCACGAGGAGACCGACCGCGATCACGAACGCGATTCCGATGCCGAGACAGGAGAGAGCGGTCACGGCGAGGGTCGACCGTTAAGCGTCCAGCCGACGTCGAATGCCGAAGACGGCGGACGAAGAGGAAGCACGGCGTGCCAGCGCCAAAGCGGTGGCGGCGGCGCTCCTGCTCGCCGGCGTGATTCTTCTCGCTCTCGTCATTTTCTTTGCGGTGCTGGTCCAGCGAGTCTGCTAGCGGCTGTCCGCTGACCCTTCACGGCTTCAATATAATCGCGCGCATGAAGATTTTCTCAGCGCCCGAGCTGCGCAACGTCGCGGTGGTGGGCCACAACACCGTCGGAAAAACCACTCTCGTCGCGGCGCTCCTGTATGCGGCCGGGGTGACGACGCGCCCCGGCCGGATCGAGGAGGGGACGTGCCCCACCGATTTCGACGGAGAAGAAATCGAGCGACAGATCTCGATCAACCTGGCGTGCGCGCACGCCATCCATCGCGACGTCCGCGTCAACTTCCTCGACGCGCCGGGTTACGGGATCTTTTCCCCCGAGGCGCACGCCGCGGTCGCGGCCGCGGATGCCGTGCTGATCGTGCTCGACGCGGTGTCGGGAGTCGAGGTCCAGACCGACAAGGTCTGGAAATTCGCCGCGCAGTTCGGCCGGCCCGTGATCTTCGTCGTGAACCGAATGGACCGGGAGCGGGCCTCGTTCGATCGGACCATCGAGGCGCTGCACAAGAAGTACGGCCGCAGCGTGGTGCCCCTACAGATCCCGGTCGGAGAGGAAAGATCGTTCAGCGGGACCGTGGACCTCGTGAGGATGGAGGCCCACTTAGTCGAGAACGGGCAGCGCAAGGACGGTCCGATCCCGGAAGATTTGTCGGCACGGGCTCACGAGGAGCACGAGAAGTTGGTCGAGATGGTGGCGGAGGGCGACGATACCCTGATGGAGAAGTTCTTCTCGCAGGGGACGCTCGAGGAGGCGGACCTCCTTCCGGGTCTCAAGCACGAAATCGCCGCGCGGAAGATCTTCCCCGTCTTCTGCGGATCTTCGTCGCTCGGCATCGGCGTTCGCCGCATCCTCGATGCCTGCGTGGACCTCCTCCCCGCCCCCGAGGGCACGAAAGTCGAAGGGACCGGGAAGGACGGCAAGCCGGTCGAGGTGGTGACCGACGAGAAGGGCCATGCCGTCGCGCAGGTCGTGAAGACGGTCTCCGATCCGTTCGCGGGAAGGATCTCGTACCTGCGCGTGCGTCGCGGCCACTTCCAGTCCGACGGCACCTACTGGAACGCGTCGAAGAGCGTTCCCGAGCGCTTCTCGGGTCTCTTCCTGCCGCAGGGCAAGGAGCACGTCAACGTCCCGGAGGCTCGGGCGGGCGACATCGTCGCGGTTGCGAAACTGAAGGAGACGATGACGGGCGACACGCTGACGGTCAAAGAACATCCGGTCGTCCTGCCGACGCTCGTCGTCCCGGAGCCGGCCATCGCCTACGCTATCGAGCCGAAAGCGAAGGGGGACGAGGACAAGATCTCGACCGCGCTCCATAAGCTGATCGAAGAGGATCCCTCTCTGCGCTTCCAGCGCGACGAAGAGACCAAGGAGTTTCACCTCGCGGGAGCCTCCCAGCTCCACGTGGAGATCGCCGTCGCGCGGTTGAAGAAACGCTACGGCGTCGAGGTGATCCTCCATCCACCGAAGGTTCCCTACCGCGAGACGATCACCCGCCGTGCGGAGGCGCACGGCCGACACAAGAAGCAGACGGGCGGCCACGGGCAGTTCGCGGACTGCAAGATCAAGGTCGAGCCGCTTCCGCGCGGGGCGGATTTCGAGTTCGTCGACGAGATCTACGGCGGCTCCATCCCCCGAAACTACATCCCGGCCGTCGAAAAGGGGATCCAGGACGCGCGCAAGAAGGGGTACCTCGCCGGGTTCCCGATGGTGGACTTCCGCGTGATCCTGATCGACGGGCAGTACCACGACGTCGATTCCTCCGAGCTCGCGTTCAAGATCGCGGGCGCGCTTGCTTACAAGGATGCGATGGAGAAGGCGCGGCCGACGCTGCTCGAGCCCGTGATGACGATCGAAGTCAACGCGCCCAACGAATACGTCGGCGACCTCATGGGCGATCTGTCATCGCGGCGCGGCCAGGTCCAGGGGATGGAGAGCGGCGAAGACGAGACGTCGATCCGGGCTCTCGTCCCGATGGGCGAGCTCTTGACCTACGGCGCGCAGCTGCGCTCGATCACGCAAGGGCGCGGCTCCTTCCATCTCGAGTTCTCCCACTACGCCGAGGTGCCTCACTCGATCCAGGAAAAGATCATCGCCCAGTCGAAGGCGGACAAGACGGCCGCCGAAGGGGCCTGAGCAAGTCACGGGGACAGGTCCTGCGGACCTGCACCCGTCACCTTATTCAGTCACGGGGACAGGTCCTGCGGACCTGCACTCTCCGCAGTTCAAAGCCCTGACGCCGCGGCCTGGTCGATGATCCAGATCAGCGACCCGCGCTTCGGCCTCACGAGCGAGGCCGGCAGACTTCGCGAGCCCCGCTTCCTTGCGACCACAGCCGCCACCGCCGCGCGCTTGCGTTCACCGGCGACGAGGAAGATGACGCGACGCGCGGCGTTGACGACGGGAAGGGTGAGCGTCAGCCTCCATTCCTTCGGAATCGGAAGGTAATTCGCCGTCGCCCACTTCGTCTTCTCATCGAGTGCGCGGGTTCGCGGGAAGAGCGACGCGGTGTGTCCGTCCGCTCCGAGGCCGAGCAGCACGAAGTCGAATCGCGGCAGGCCCGGTCCGAACTCGCTGCGCAGGACCCGTTCGTAATCGCGCGCCGCCCGGCGGGGGTCCTCCTCGCCGCGCATCCGGAAGACGTTTCGCCGCGAAATCCGGGCCGGGTCGAGCAGGTGTTTCTTCGCGAGTCGGTAATTCGAGCGCTCATGGCCGGGGGGCACGCAGCGCTCGTCGACGAAGAAGATGCGCGCCTTCACCCAGTCGATCCGCCGCGAAAACGGGGGCTTCGCGAGAGTCTCGTAGAGATTCCGCGGAGTGGATCCGCCGGAGAGCGCGAGCCGGAAGATCCCGCGGTCGGAGACGGCGTCGGACGCCGCATCGGCGAGCTCGAGGGCTGCGGCACGTGCCGCCTCGGGCGGGTCGGGCAGGACGCGAATCTCGAAGCGGGGAGGACCTTCGGCGGGAAGCTCGTTCACTTCCCGAGCGTGCGCCAGCGCCGACCGTCTTTCTTCAGGAACCGATCCGCGGTCTCCGGCCCCGTCGTCCCCGCCGCGTAGTTCGGAAACGTCGGCGGAGGATCTCTCTCCCAGGCTTTCAGCAGGGGGTCGAGCACGCGCCAGGCTTCCTCGGCTTCGTCTCCGCGGATGAAGAGCGTCTGGTCCCCGTGGGTCACATCGACTAAGAGCCGCTCGTATCCGCCGCGGCTCGCCGCGCCCAGACTCGAGTAGGGAAAGTCCATATACACCGACTCGATGTCGGCCACGGTGCCGGGGATCTTCGCCTCGAACTTCAGCGAGACCGCCTCTTCCGGCTGGATCCTCAGGCGCAGCACGTTCGGGGGCAGCTCCCCGCTCTCGTGCCGGAAATAGTGGTGCGGCACGCTCTTGAACTCAATCGAGATCTCCGAGATGCGTCTCGCCATCCGCTTGCCGGAGCGCACGTAAAAAGGGACGCCCGACCAACGCCAGTTGTCCACGACGAACTTCACCGCCGCGTAAGTCGCAGTCCGGGAGTCCGGGGCGACGTTCTCCTCTTCCCGGTAACCCGGCACGGGCTTACCTTCCACGACGCCCGAGCCGTACTGGCCGCGGACCGCCCACTCGTCGGCGGCGTCCGCGGGGAACGGGCGGATCGACTGGAGCACCTTGACCTTCTCTGCCCGGACCGCATCCGCCTCGAACTTGACCGGCGGTTCCATCGCGGTCAGGCAGAGGAGCTGGAGAAGATGGTTCTGGAACATGTCGCGAAGGACTCCCGCCTCCTCGTAGTAGCCGGCGCGGTGTCCGACGCCGATCGTCTCGGCGACCGCGATCTGCACGTGATCGACGTAGCGCTGATTCCAGAGCGGCTCGAAGATCCCGTTGGCAAAACGCAGGACGAAGACGTTCTGGACCGTTTCCTTCGCGAGGTAGTGGTCGATGCGGTAGATCTGCCGCTCCTCGAAGACGCTCTTGAGCGCCTCGTTCAACTTCCTGGCGGACTCGAGGTCGTGGCCGAACGGTTTTTCGACGACGATCCGGGTCCAGCCGGTCTTCGCCTTTGCGAGCCCCTGCTCCCCCAGGAAGCGGACGATCTCCGGGTCGGACTCGGGCGGCGTCGCTAGGTAGAAGATGCGGTTGTCCTGTCCTCCGCGCTTCGACTCGATCTCCTCCAGAACCGTTCGGAGCGACGCGTAGAGAGCGGCATCGCCGAAATCTCCGTTCAGGTACCGCACCGCCCCCGGGAGCTCGCCCGGCCTCCCCTGCTCCCGCGGAGTGAACTCTCTCGCGCCTTCCTCGAGACGCTGCCGGAAATCCTGGTCGCTGTAGGGCGTCCGCGCGAGCCCGATGATCGCAAACTCGGGGGAAATCGCGCCGTCGCGCGAGAGGTGCGCGATCGCGGGCGCCAGCAGGCGCCGGGTCAGGTCTCCGGAAGCTCCGAAAATGACGAGGGTCGCCGGGGGGCGGATCTCTTCTTCGGTCTTCATCGCTCTGGGGTGATGGCGTGGCCGCCGAACTGGTTGCGCAGAGCGGCGATGACTTTTGCGGAGAAGGACTCGGTCTGGCGCGAGGTGAACCGCGCGAAGAGGGCGTCGGCGAGGGCGGGCATCGGAACGGAACGCTCGATCGCCTCGTGCAGCGTCCACCGTCCCTCGCCCGAGTCCTGCACGAACCCGCGGGTGCCGGCGAGCCCGGGATCTCGCTCGAGGGCAAGCACCAGCAGATCGAGCAGCCACGACCGCACGACGGACGCATGCGTCCAGAGGCGCGCGACGGCGAGCAGATCGAGGTCGTATCCGGACGCCTGGAGCATCTCGAATCCCTCGCCGTATGCCTGGAGCATCGCGTACTCGACGGCGTTGTGGACCATCTTGACGTAGTGCCCGGCGCCCGGCGCGCCCACGTGCGCGTAGCCTTCCGGCGGCGCGAGCGTCCGGAAAACCGGCTCGGCGAGACGGAAATCTTCCGGCCGCCCGCCGACCATGAGGCAGTAGCCGTTCTTCAAGCCCCAGACTCCGCCCGAGGTTCCAGCGTCCAAGAATCCGATCCCGTTCTTGACGAGCTCGCTCGCGCGGCGCACCGAGTCGGAGAAACGCGAGTTGCCGCCGTCCACGATGACGTCGCCGGAGGAGAGGAGCGGTCGAAGAGTCGCGATCGACGCTTCGACCGGACCGCCGGCTGGAATCATCAACCAAACCACGCGTCGAGCAGAGAGTCGGAGGGCGACGTCTTCGAGCGAGGTCGCCCCGACCGCTCCTTCCGACACGGCCTCCCGAACGGAGTCGGCGCCGCGCGCCCACGCGACGACCTCGTGACCGTCGGCGAGGAGCCGCCGGACCATGTTGGCGCCCATCTTCCCGAGCCCCACGAACCCGAGCTTCATGACTGCTCCCTTCTCATCGCCGCGACGCGGACCGCGCAACGGCCGCCGCCAGCGACTCGAGGTCCGAGGCCGGGTCCGTCCCGAGCCGCACCGCGAGCGCGCGTCGGTTTCGCGACCGGAGCGCGGCGAGGTCACCGGCCGCCTGTGCGGCAATCACCCGCTCGAAGCCGAACGGCCGGTCGGGGATCGGCACCTGCGCTCCCGGCGTCGCCGTGATCTGCAGAAAGACACCCGTGTCCGGCCCTCCCTTGTGGAACTGGCCCGTCGAGTGAAGGAAGCGCGGGCCAAACCCGACCGTCGTCGCGACGCGTTTCCCGTCGCGGATCGGCAGGCGAATTCGCGCGAGCTGCTCCTCGTTCTCAACCGTCGAAGGGACGTAGGCGGTGACGCCGAAGTAGTCTCCCGGACGGATCGAATCGATCAGCGCCGAGAGAGCCTCGGGATCGGTTCGTTCGGACGCTTCCCCACTCCCCTCCCCGGAGAGGATCTCGTTCGTGCGGTCTTTCGCTTCCTGGACGTTCGGCTGGTCGAAAGGGTTGATGCCGAGGACCGCGCCCACGATCGCGGTCGCGAACTCCCACCGGAACATTTCCGCGCCCAGGTCGAGCGCGTCGTGGATCTCGAACCGGGCCACGGGATGACCGGCCTCCTCGAGAAGAGAGAGCTTCGGCGCCGCATCGGACGTCGCGGAATCGACCGAAATTCGGGCGAAGAAGCGATCCTCCCCGTACGCTTCGGGAGCGCCGAGCGCCTCGCCTTCGACCGGGAGAATTCCCTTGCCTTCCTTTCCCGTACTTTCGGCGATCAGTTGCTCGAGCCACATTCCGAACCGGTCGACGGGCGACCCAACGGAAAACGTGAGCTTGTCGCGTCCTTCGAGAGCGAGCGCGCCCATCGCCGCGCCGAGCGCGGCGCCTGGGTTCTCTTCCGGAGCCTCCTCGCGGCAAGCTTCCGCCATCATCCGTGCCCGGGAGAGGAGCGCACGGACGTCGATCCCCGACAAGGCCGCCGGGACGATCCCGAAGGCAGAGAGCGCGGAATAGCGCCCGCCGATCGCCCGGTCGCCGGGAAAGACTTCACGGACGCGCCGCGCCGAAGCTTCCTTTTCGAGCGGGGTTCCCGGATCGGTGATCACGACGAAGCGCTCCCCGGCGCGCGGGCCGAGCTCCTTTTGGGCGAGATCGAAAAAGTAATCGAAGAAGAGGTTCGGCTCCAGGGTCGCGCCGGACTTCGACGAGACCACGTAAATCGACCTCTCCGGCGGGGCGCTCTCTGCCGCGGCAAGGACGCTCGTGGGCTCGGTCGAATCGAGGACCTGGAGCCGCGGGAAGCCCGGGCGGCGCCCGAACGACGAGGCGAAGACGAGCGGCGCGAGACTGGAGCCTCCCATCCCGAGAACGACGACGTGATCCGCCTCGCTCCGGAGAGTCGACGCGAGGTTCTCGAGCTTCGATAAGACCACTTCGATCCGCTCCGCAATCGTGAGCCAGCCGAGAGCGGCGGCGATCGCGTGTTGATCCTCCTCCGCTTGCTTCCAGAGGCTCGCATCTCCCGACCAGATTCGGGCGACGGCCCGTTCCCTTCCGAGCCTTCGGAGAGCCTCCGCGTGCGCGTCTTTCGAGCGACCGAGAGCGAGTTTCAGGCGACCCTCATCGCCTTTTCTTTTTCGGCGAGCGTCTTCAACAGAGAGTCGTAGGAATCGGAGAACTTCTTGACTCCTTCCTCTTCGAGCTCCCGCGAGACGCGCTCCTCCTCGATTCCGAGCTCCGCGAGACGGCGGAAGACCTCCCCCGCTTCGTCCGGATCGTCGGCGATGCGGACCTTCGGGTCTCCGTGGTCGCGATAGGCCGCAAAGGTCTCGGGCGGCATGGTATCGACGGTGTCCGGCGCGATGAGCGCCTCGACGTAGTACAGGTCGGGATACGCCGGATCCTTCGTCGAGGTCGAGGCCCACAGCGGCCTCTGGAGGGGAGCACCCTTACCATGGAGCGCGGCAAAGCGCGGCGAGCCGAAGGCCGCGCGGAACGCTTGGTAGGCGAGGCGCGCGTTGGCGATCGCCGCCTTTCCGCGAAGCTGCCGGGCCGCCTCGTTTCCGATTCGATCGAGCTTCTTGTCGACGTTCGAGTCCACCCGGCTGACGAAGAAGCTCGCCACGGAGCGGAGCCCGTCGATCGGCTTGCTCGCGGCGACGCGCTCTTCCAGCGCGGACAGATAAGCCTCCATGACCTCGCGGTAGCGGGAGACCGAGAAGAGGAGCGTGATGTTGATGTTGACGCCGTCCGCGATGCAGCGGCGGATCGCGGGAACTCCGGCGGCCGTGCCCGGGATCTTCACCATGACGTTCGGGCGGTCGCACTCCGTCCAGAGACGCCGGGCTTCGCGGATCGACCCTTCGGTGTCGTTCGCGAGGTGCGGGCCGACCTCGATCGAGACGAACCCGTCCGCGCCCTTCTCGGCGTCGAAGACCGGCCGGAACGCGTCGGCGGCCCGCCGGACGTCCTCGACCGCGAGCTGCTCGAAGATCGCGAACGGCTCCCTGTTGTTGCCGCCGGCGCGCCGGACGTCCTCGTCGTACAGCTCGGTCTCCGCAATCGCCTTCTGGAAGATCGTCGGGTTCGACGTCATTCCGGCGAGTCCGTCCTCGCGGATCAGTCTCGCGAGCTCTCCGGAAGTGATGAGATCCCGGCGGATGTAGTCGTACCAGACGCTCTGACCGAGCTCGCGCAATCTCTGGAGTTTGTTGTCGGCGCTCATCGCAACCTCCTTGCCTCGTCGAAGACGCCGTTGCGGGCTTCCTCCTCGATGGCGTTGACCTTTCGGAGGCGGCGCACGTGCCGCTCCGCTTCCGAAAACCTCGCGTTCGCGAACGCTTTGACGATCTCCGCCGCGAGCGCCGGTCCGATGACCCGCGCTCCGAGCGAGATCACGTTCATGTCGTCGTCCTCGACCCCCTGGCGCGCGGAAAACGTATCGTGGCACATGGCGGCCCGGATTCCAGGAACCTTCGTCGCCGCGACCGACGCCCCGACTCCGCTTCCGCAGATCACGATTCCCCGGTCGCACCGTCCCGAGGCGACCGCGACCGCGACCGCCCGCGCAAAGTCCGGGTAGTCCACCGGGTCGGTCGAATCGGTGCCCAGGTCTTCGGCGGAGTGCCCGAGGGCGCGGACGAGGTCGATCGTCCCCTGTTTGAGAGGGAATCCGGCGTGATCGGCGGCGACCGCTATTCTCACAGCAACGCCTTCGCCCGATCGACGACGTTGTCGACGTTGAACCCGAGCTCGCGCAACACGACCTCGCCCGGCGCGGAGGCGCCGAAGCGTTCCAATCCGATCGAGGCGCCCCGGTCTCCGACCCAGCGCTCCCAGCCGAACGTGCTGCCCGCCTCGATCGAGAGCCGCGCGCCGACGGAAGGCGGAAAAACGGAGTCGCGGTAGCCGCGCGGCTGCTTTCCGAAGAGCTCCCACGAGGGCATCGAAACGACTCGGGTCGGGATCCCTTCCGCTTCGAGCTTCTCGCGGGCCTCCAGCGCCAGGGAGACCTCGCTGCCGGTCCCGATCAGGAGGAGACGCGGCGCTCCACCCGAAGCTTCAGCGAGAACGTATGCGCCCTTCTCCAGACCGGAGGCAGCCGTGAACCGGGAAGGATCGATCACCGGCAGCTTCTGGCGGGAGAGCACGAGCCCGACCGGACCTTCCCGGTGGTTCATCGCTACCCGCCAGGCTTCCGAAGCTTCGTTCGGATCCGCCGGTCGGATGACGGTGAAGCCCGGCATCGCGCGCAGCGACATCAGATGCTCGATCGGCTGATGGGTCGGGCCGTCCTCACCGAGGCCGACGGAGTCGTGAGTCCACACGAACACGACCGGCAGCTCCGAGACCGCCGACAGCCGGACCGAAGGTCGCATGTAGTCGGAGAAGCAGAAAAACGTCGCGATGTAGGGTCGCACTCCTCCGTGATATGCCAGGCCGTTCCCGATTCCCGCCATCGCGTGCTCGCGCACGCCGAAATGGATGTTCCGACCTTCCCCCGTGGCGCCGTCGAAGTCCGTCTCGTTCTTCAGCTTCGTGCTCGTCGAGACCGAGAGATCCGCGTCGCCGCCGAAAACCCATGGCACCCTCGCGGCGATCGCGTTCAGAGCCTTTCCGGCGGCGGCGCGCGTCGCTTCTTTCTCGCCAGCCTTCCACTTCGGAAGATCCGCGTCCCAGCCCGGCGGAAGTCGACCGGAGAACGCCCGGCGCCATTCCTCCGCGAGGTCGGGGTTAGCCGACGCCCAGGCGTCGAACCGGCCCCGCCAGTCGGACTGCGCCCGGGCCCCACGCTGGACGGCGCTCCGGAAGTGCGAGAGCGCGTCTTCCGGAACGAAGAACGCCTCCTCGTGCTCCCAGCCGAGCGCCTTCTTCGTCGCGGTGACCTCTTCCGGTCCGAGCGGGCTGCCGTGCGCTTCGGATGTCCCCGCCTTGTGGGGAGAGCCGTAACCGATCGTCGTGCGAATCACGATCAACGTCGGACGGCGCGTTTCCAGCTCCGCCTGCCGGAGCGCTTCGTCGATGGCGTCGAGATCCGTATTGCCGTCTTCGACGTGGAGCACCCGCCAGCCGTACGCCTCGTAACGCCTCCCCACGTCTTCCGTGAAGGCCATCGAGGTCGGGCCGTCCAAGGAAATGCGATTCGAGTCGTAGAGGAACGTCAGCTTGCCGAGACCGAGATGGCCGGCGATCGACGATGCCTCGTTCGAGATGCCCTCCATCAGGTCGCCGTCGGAGACGATGGCGAAGGTTCGGTGATCGACGATCTCGTGGCCCGGACGGTTGAATCGACGGGCGAGATACCGTTCGGCCATGGCCATTCCGACCGCGTTCGCCGTGCCCTGCCCGAGCGGCCCGGTCGTTGCCTCGACCCCCGGGGTCAGGCGGTACTCGGGATGGCCAGGAGTCCGGCTCCCCCACTGGCGGAAGGCCTTCAAATCCTCCATCTGCAGGTCGTAGCCGGTCAGATGGAGGAGGCAGTACCACAGCATGCAGCCGTGTCCCGCCGAAAGGACGAAGCGATCGCGATCCGGCCAGGTCGGATCGCGGGGGTTGTGCTTGAGATGCCGCTGCCACAGGACGTACGCCATGGGGGCCGCGCCGAGCGGCAGACCGGGATGGCCGGAGTTGGCTTTCTGGACCGCGTCGATGGCGAGCGCGCGGATCGTGTCGACGCAGAGCTCGTCGATCGATTCGCGTACCGTGCTCAAGAAGTGGCCTCCACGTGATCTGCTGTTCCCGCTCCGATCTTATTACGCTCGTCATCGGCGACAGGATCCGATCGGCGGCGCCGATGAGGAATAATCGGGCGAGAATCATCGTCGACGAGAGCGCTCACGGGAGTAATGGAAGAGCAGACGACGGCCGCCGCGAGGAACGTCCGAAACCCGCTTTCCTATTCGGGAGCGGAGATTGCGGCACGCGGTTCGACGCTCGAGTGGCTCGAGACCGATGGCCTGGGCGGTTTCGCGTGCGGAACGGCCGCCGGCGTGAGGACACGCAAATATCACGGCTGGTATATCCCCGCGATACCGCCTCCCCGCCGCCGCTGGATGCTCGTCGCCGGCTGCGAGGAATTCGTCGCCGCGGAAGGCCGAACGACCGGCATCTCCACGCAGCTCTATCGCGACGCGGTCTATCCCGACGGGCGGGCGAGTCTGAAACGCTTCGCCCTCGAGCCTTTCCCGACGTGGCAGCACGAAACCGAGAGTTTGGCGGTCGAGCGCTCTCTCTGCCTGCCCCGCGGCCGTTCCGCGGCGCTCGCGCGCTGGGTGAACCGGGGACCTCGGAGGATCGAGCTGCGCGTGCGTCCCCTTCTCGCTTTTCGCGGGCTGCACGAGCTCCAACGGGAAAACGGCTTTTCCGCGACGACCGAAATCGGCGGCGAAGGCGCCCGCATCCGGCCGCGCGGCGATCTCCCGACGCTTCACATGCGTGCGCCCGGCGCGCGCCCCCGGCTCGAGCCCGACTGGTACCGCCATTTCCACTATCCGGTCGAAGCGGGGCGCGGGTACGACTCGGACGAAGATCTGTGGAGTCCCCTCCTCTGGAGTTGGGAGCTCGTCCCGGGCGCGCAAGCGCATCTGGTCTTCTCGAAGGAGGAGGTGCCGGGGGACCCCGCGGTCCTCTGGGAAGCGGAGCGGAGGCGGCGGGACCTCTTCCCCTCGACCGGCGACTCGATGTTCGACGAGCTCGCCCGCCGCGCCGAATCGTTTCTCGTCGAGCCTCCGGAGCACCCTCCGACGGTTCTCGCCGGCTTTCCATGGTTCGGCGACTGGGGACGCGACGCGATGATCGCCGCCCCGGGCCTCGCACTCGCGACCGGAAGGTACCGGCCGTTCGCGCGCGCGATGAACTCCTTCGCCGCAAACCGGCAGGAGGGACTCCTACCGAGCTCCTTTCCGGGAGACGGCGGAGAGCCGGATTACAACTCGATCGACGCGCCGCTCTGGTTCGTTCTCGCGGTCGAGTGGTTCGGCCGCGCACGTCGCGACCCGGCGAAACCTTCTCCGCTCGCAGGCGCGGTGCGCGACGTCGTCGAGGCGTACCGCAAAGGGACCCGGTTCGGGATCGGAGCGGGCGACGATCTGCTTCTCGCCGGGGGCGTCGCCGGCCGCGCGCTCACCTGGATGGACGCCGTCGTCGACGGCGAACCGGTGACCCCGCGGATTGGCCGCGCGGTGGAGGTCAACGCGCTCTGGCATGCGGCGTTGAAGGCGGCCGCGCGGATCGAGCGGCTCTCCGGCGATCACGCTCGAGCGCGTGACCTGGAGGGGGACGCCTGGCGAGTCGCCCGACACTTCAACGAAGCCTTCTGGTGCGAGGAGGACGAGCGGCTGTACGACGTCCTCGGCGACGAAGGCCCCGACCGCAGCCTGCGGCCCAATCAGATCTTCGCGGTCTCGCTGGCGGAGGACCTTTTGCCGCCTCACCGCGCCCGCGCGGTGTACTGGTCGGTGAGACGGCATCTCCTGACTCCGTTCGGCTTGCGGACGCTCGACCCCCGTGATCCGCGCTATCGCGGCCGCTGCGAAGGAACGCAACGCGAGCGGGATCTCGCGTATCACCAGGGCACTGTCTGGCCCTGGCTCATCGGTCCGTTCGTCGATGCGCACTTCCGGGTCTTCGGGAGAAGTCCGGACTCCATCCGCACGGTACGGGGCTGGCTCGCACCTCTTCGGGCGCACGTTCGCGAAGCGGGGATCGGATCGGTCTCCGAGATCTTCGACGGCGACCCGCCCCACGCGCCGCGAGGCTGCTTCGCGCAGGCGTGGAGCGTGGCGGAGCTCTTTCGCATCGTCCACACCCACTTGCGCGAGTAGCCGGCGGCGTGCCCCGACAGCGCGTTCTACTCGTCATCTGCGATGGCTGGGGGGAGGCTCCCCTTTCGGAGGGAAATGCCATTGCTCGCGCGCGCACTCCGACCTTCGATCGATGGCGTCGCGACTATCCCTGGACGACGCTCGAGGCCTCCGGTGAAGCGGTCGGCCTGCCCCCGGGGGTCATGGGCAACTCGGAGGTCGGCCATCTGAACCTCGGGGCGGGGCGGATGGTTCCGCAGGACCTCCTGCGCATCGATCTCGCTCTCCGCGACGGCTCGTTCTTCGAAAACCCCGCCC